>Ga0181521_10002854_pt1 | contig 20633 bp, 18 predicted proteins | sample PEATcosm2014_Bin_32_FD_119764 | JGI IMG/M metagenome (GOLD analysis project Ga0181521, IMG submission 119764) | Peatland microbial communities from MTU Mesocosm Facility, Houghton, MI, USA - PEATcosm2014_Bin02_60_metaG | ecosystem: Environmental > Terrestrial > Soil > Wetlands > Peat | place...
AGCCCGCTGGCCTCCGGCTTCCTGAGCGGCAAGTACGGAACCGACGCCAGGCTCCCCGGCGACGACTGGCGGGCCCAGGCGGTGGCGCGGGGGTGGGGCGACCTCTTCAATCCCGACGGGAGCGGCAACGCCCGCTGGCTGGCCAAGCTGGACGCGCTCCGCGAGGTGCTCACCGATGGGGGGCGCACGCTCGTGCAGGGAGCGCTCGGCTGGCTGTGGGCGCGCAGCCGGGTCACCGTGCCCATCACCGGGTTCCGGACCGTGGCCCAGGTCGAGGAGAACGTCGCGATGAACTTCGGTCCGCTCTCCGCGGCCCAGATGGCGCGCATCGACCAGATCCTCGGCCGCTGAGCCGACCCGCTCCCGGGATGGGTCACCAGCCCCTCTCTCGTCGCGGGTCACGAGTCCCCGTCTCGCGGGTCACAGGCCCTGTCCGGCGGGGCACGAGCCGCTGTCCGGCGGGTCGGAGCTCCTGTCCAGGCGGCCACGGATGCGCCACGCCCCGAGCGACACCTGACCCGATGCCGCGCTTCGAGCCCGTCGGGCATGATGTGCACCAGCCGCACCCCGGCGCCGGCAGCTTCGACGAGGATGCGCACAGTTGGCGGTGAGCCCCACCTTCCCCTCGCGGGCCGCCCTCCGTCGACGGGGCTTCCGTCCCCTCGACCTGGTGGTCGCCGCGGCGGTGCTGCTCCTGGTCTACGGGGTGCTCCGGCTGGGGCGGAGCGCGGCGGTCTCGTTCACGCCGAGCCAGCTCTCCACCCTCGACACCTCGCCGGCGCTGCTCCCCTACTACGCGGCCCGCAGCCTGCTGCGGATGTTCATCGCGCTCGTCTTCTCCTACGCCTTCAGCTTCGCCTACGCGTACGCGGCGGCACACAGCCGGCGGGCTCGGCGGGTGCTCATTCCCGCCCTCGACATCCTCCAGTCCGTCCCGGTGCTGGGCTTCCTCAGCGTCACCATCATCTTCTTCATCAGCCTCTTCCCGGGCTCCGAGCTGGGCCTCGAGGCGGCCTCCATCTTCGCGGTGTTCACGGCGCAGGCCTGGAACATCACCTTCTCCTTCTACCACTCCCTGATCACCGAGCCCGCCGAGTTTGACGAGGCGAGCCGCCTCCTCGGCCTCTCGCGCTGGAAGCGGTTCTGGACCCTGGACGTGCCCAATGGGGCGATCGGCCTGGTGTGGAATGGCATGATGAGCTTCGGCGGCAGCTGGTTCTTCCTCACCGCGTCCGAGCAGATCAGCGTGCTCAACCGCAACTACACGCTGCCGGGGATCGGCTCCTACGTGGGGGTGGCGTCGGCCAAGGGTCAGTTGGGAAACGTCCTGCTCGCCATGCTCACCATGGTGGTGCTGGTGCTGCTGGTCAACGTGGTCTTCTGGCGGCCGCTGATCGCGTATGTGGAGCGCTTCCGGGTCGAGCAGTCGGAGGCCACCGACAAGCAGCGCTCCCTGGTGCTGGACGCGCTGCGCCGGTCGCACTGGCCGGCCCTGCTGGGGCGGGCGAGGCGCTCGGTGGCACGGCCTGTCAATCGCGCACTGGGTGTGGTCACCGGCACCGACGACCGCTCGCTCACCGTCCGCGCGGGGCGCCGCCGTGCCGGCGACGTCGGCTTCACCATCCTGGTGGTGGGGGCGGTCGGCTTCGGCCTCTACAGCATGCTTACCTTCATCGCGGCGGGACCCGCCGGCATCGGCGTCCTGCCCGAGACGCTCGGCCTCGGCTTCCTCACCTTCGCCCGCGTCGCCATCCTGGTGGTGGTCGCCTCGGTGATCTGGGTCCCGGTCGGGGTGTGGATCGGCTTCAACCCGCGGGTCGCCCGCTTCATGCAGCCGGTGATCCAGCTGCTGGCCAGCTTCCCCGCCAACTTCCTCTTCCCCTTCGTGATCCTCGTCTTCATCGACCTCAACGTGAGCCTCGACTTCGGGGGCATCCTGCTGATGGCGCTCGGGACCCAGTGGTACATCCTCTTCAACGTGATCGCCGGTGCCAGCGCCGTGCCGTCGGACCTGCGTGAGGCGATGGACAACCTGGGGGTGCGAGGCTGGACGCGCTGGAAGCGGCTGATCCTGCCCGGCATCTTCCCCGCCTACGTCACCGGCGCGATCACCGCCTCAGGGGGCGCCTGGAACGCATCGATCGTCGCCGAGACGGTCGAATACCATGGACGCATCATCAACGCCCACGGGCTGGGCGCCTTCATCGCCGGGGCCACGTCGCGCGGCGACTTCCACGCGATCTTCGCGGGAATCCTGGTCATGTGCGTGTACGTCGTCGGGATCAACACCGTGCTCTGGCGCCGCCTCTACCGGCTGGCCGAGACCAGGTACGCGCTGGGTTAGGAACACCGCCACCCCCATGAGCTCGCCCGTCATCACCCCACCCGCCGCCATCGGGGCCGCCCCACCGCCCGCGGTGGAGGAGCCCCCGATCGTCCGCGTCTCAGCCCTGACCAAGGCCTATGCCCTCCCCGACGGCAAGCTGCTCAAGGTGCTGGAGGGCATCGACCTGGAGGTGAGGAGCGGCGAGTTCGTGGCCCTGCTAGGTCGGAGCGGGAGTGGGAAGTCCACCCTGCTCCGCTGCGTCGCCGGCTTGATCGCCCCCTCCGACGGCGAGGTCGTCTTCGATGGGACGCGCGTCACCGGGTGCAACCGCGGGACCGCGATGGTGTTTCAGACCTTCGCCCTCCTGCCCTGGCTCACCGTGCAGCAGAATGTCGAGCTCGGCCTCGAGGCCCGCGGCATCCCTCCGGTCGCCCGCACCGCCAGGGCGCTGCGGGCCATCGACACCGTCGGCCTGGACGGCTACGAGTCGGCCTTCCCCAAGGAGCTCTCCGGCGGCATGCGCCAGCGCGTCGGCTTCGCGCGGGCCCTGGTGGTGGAGCCCGAGGTGCTGCTGATGGACGAGCCCTTCAGCGCCCTCGACGTGCTCACCGCCGAGAACCTGCGCGGTGAGCTGCTCGAGCTGTGGGAGGGCAAGCGCTTCCCGACCAAGTCCATCGTCATGGTGACCCACAACATCGAGGAGGCGGTGCTGCTCGCCGATCGGATCCTGGTCCTGGGCAGCAACCCCGGCCGCATCCACGCGGAGATCGTCAACCCGCTGGAGCGCCCACGGAAGCGCCGCACCCCGCGCTTCGACGAGCTGGTGGATCGGATCTACGGCATCATGACCGGCCGGCCGGAGCCGGCCGACGGCGGCGCGCCCACCCGCCCGCTTCGGGGAACGCCCGGCGACACGCCGCTTCCTCACGCGACCGTGGACGGTCTCTCCGGGCTGACTGAGCTCCTGCACAGCCGGAGTGGTGGCAGTGCCGACCTAGCCGACCTGGCCGAGATTCTCTCCCTGGAGGTCGACGATCTCCTGCCCTTGGTCGACGCGCTGGTGCTGCTGGGGTTTGCCACCCTCGACGAGGACAATCTTCACCTCACGCCTCCCGGCGACGTGTTCGCGGGCGCCAACATCCAGGACAGCAAGCGGATCTTCGCCCGCGCCGCCCTGGAGCGGGCGCCCCTGGTGCGCACCATCGCGAGCGCTCTGCGCGGCTGCGCCGACGGCAACCTCCCCTCCGGCTTCTTCGAGGACATCCTGCGGCGGAGCTTCGGCGAGGAGGCCGTGGCGACCCAGCTGCAGGTCGCCATCAACTGGGGCCGGTACGCCGAGCTGTACGCCTTCGATGCGTCCCGCAATGTGATCATTCGCGAGGATCAGGCGATACCCCTCCTCGAGGAGGAGGACCGCGAGGTCGGGCGAGGCAGCCTGCGCGTTTACCTCGGCGCCGCCCCGGGCGCCGGCAAGACCTTCGCCATGCTCCGCGATGGCCAGGCCCGGCTGGCCCAAGGAGAGGATGTCGTCATCGCCGCCGTCGACGCGCGCGGGAGGCCGCACACCCTGGAGGCCGTCGACGGTCTCGAGCGGGTGCCCCCCCTCGTGGTCGAGACGGATGGCGGGCCTGCTGAGGAGATCGACGTCCCGGCCGTGCTCGCGCGACGTCCCCGGACCACCCTCGTCGACGACCTCGAGCACAGCTGGGTGGCGGGCGACGTGACCCGTTTCCGCTATCAGGACGTCGAGGCGATCCGAGTCGCCGGGATCAACGTCATCACCACCCTCGACGTGCAGAGCGCCGGCAGCGTTCGCGATCTGATCGCGGAGGTGGTCGAGGCCCCACTGGGGACCGCGGTTCCCGAGAGCGTGCTGGCGAGCGCCGACGAGATCCAGCTCGTGGACATCTCGCCGGTCGCCCTCCGGAAGCGGCTCCGCCACGGCAACATCTACCCCGCGGGGCAGATCGAGCCGGCGCTGCGCGCCACCTTCGACGTGACTCGACTCGCGGCCCTGCGCGAGATCGCACTGCAGTTCGTCAGCGCGCGCGTGCACCCGGAGCCCCCCGCCGGTGGGCCGGCACAGGATGTCCTGGTGGCGGTCTCCGCCCTCCCCAGCGGTGAGCACCTGATCGGGCGGGGCAGCCGGCTCGCCCGTCGTGCCGGAGGGAGCTGCACGGTGCTGGCGGTGACCCCGCCCGGCATCGATGCCGACAGCGATCCGCGACTGCGGCACCTGCGCGACCTCGCCGCGCTGACCGGGGCGAGGTTCCTCATCCGTGCCGGCGACGACCCGAGCCGGTCCATCGAGGAGGTCGTCCGCGAGCTGGTTGTCCGCCATCTCGTGGTGGGAATGCCGGCGGCCCCCGGCTGGGCAGGCCGCTTCCGGAGAGAGACCCTCGTCGATCGCCTGCTCCGCGCGCTCCCGGATCTCGACCTCCACATCCTGGCTCCTGCCAACCTGGCCATCCCGGCCTCCGCCGGGGCCGCCGGCGGTGCCGTGGGTGCCGATGGCATCGGACCCGAGACGGGTCCCCCGGCGGTGCAGGCCGCCCGGGGCACGCTCCGGGTCTACCTCGGCTACGCGCGTGGCTGCGGGGCGACCACGGCGATGCTCGACGAGGCGCACCGGCGGGCGTCCCGCGGCGCGGATGTCGTCGTCGCGGCGGTGGAGACCCACGGCCAGCCCGCCGTGGAGCGCGACCTCGAGGGCCTCGAGGTGCTGACGACCGGCCCGGGCGCCGGGGTGGGGACGGTCCTCGATGTCGATGCGGTGCTGGCCCGGCGACCCCACGTCGTCTGCGTCGACGACCTGACCGGGCCCACCGCATCCGGCGAGCCGCGACTGGCGGCGGTTCGCCGCCTGGTCACCGCCGGGCTGGCGGTGATCGGAACCGTGCACGCCGCCGATCCCTCGGCACCGAGCGGGGTCGACACGAGCGGCGGCGACACGACCGGCGCGGGGGCCAGCTCCGGCCACCCGGCCGGCGACGAGGAGGTGCTCGCGGCTGCGGACGAGATCGAGCTCGTGGACATCCCTCCCACGGCGCTGATCGAGCGGGTGCGCGGCGGTCTGGTCGTCCCCACCCAGGATGCCGGGCGCCTTCTCGACACGGAGCTCGCCGCGGATCGCCTGATCGTCCTGCGCGAGCGCGCCCTCCGCCTGGTGAGCCAGTACGCCGACCGCCAGCTGGCCGCCTACCTGCACGAGCAGCGGGTCGACCGCCCCTCGGAGCTCCGGCCCCGGGTCCTGGCCTGCGTACCGCCGCACCCGGGGATGGACGTCATCCTTCGCGCCGCCGCCCGCCACGCATCGACGATCGACGGCGAGTTCACCATGGCAACCGTCAGCGCCCGCGAGGCGACGGGACATGAGGCCGCCGCGTTGAACCATTACGCCGAGGTCGGGCGTGAGCTGGGCACAGAGCTGGTGAGGTTGACCGGCTCGTCGGTGGCGGGCCAGATCGCGGACCACGCGCGGCGCAACCTGGTCACCGAGATCATCCTGGGAGGCCCCGACAAGGGCGGCGGCAGACACCGCACCGTCGTCCGCGAGCTGCTGCGCCGGGCGCCCGGCGCCGACATCCACGTGATCCCGCTCGCCGGCGGCTGACCCGGCGCAGGCAGGGGGCCCGGTGCCCCGTCCGGAGCGACCGGAGCCGCGCGTTACGCTGGTCCCATGTGTCGCAGCATCAAGACCCTGCGCGGCGCCGTCCCCGAGCCCACCTCCGAGGACGTCCAGGCGGCGGCGCTCCAGTATGTGCGCAAGATCAGCGGCTATCGCCAGCCCGCACAGCGCAACCGGGAGGCGTTCGAGGCGGCGGTGGACGAGATCTCCGCGGCCACCGAGCGGCTGCTCTCGCGCCTGCAGCCTGCAGCCCAGCGCTGAGCCGCCGGCTCGGGGCGGGCCTCAGGCGGTGCCCGGCCCGCCTCCGTCCAGCACGATCGTGCCCTGATCGCGCGCGATCCGGGTCAGCTCGTCGTCCCGGCCCTGCCACATCATCGCGATCATGCGGAGATCGCCGCGCAGGCTCCAGAGCGGGTGCGCGAAGGTGGCCGGGCGGTTCTTCTCGACCGTGAGATGGCTGCCCCACGCCACCCAGCAGCCGATCAGCGGGAGGGCGAGGATGCCGGCGGGCCGCCGTCCGACCAGCGCGGCCGTGGCCGCCAGGGCTCCCAGGTGGGCACCCGCGAAGTGAAGCCAGCGGGTCGCCGGCCGGCTGTGCTGGCTCACGTAGTGGGGGAAGAACTCCTCGAAGCTGCCGAAGAACTTCTCCCCGACCTCCCCGCGCTGCGATCCCATCGTTGCAGGGTACGCCGCGGGCGCCGGAGCCGGTAACGAAGCGGTCGCCCGGCGGCGCCGGCCGCGTGAGTGGGTGGGATGCTGGGTCCGCCCCGACCTTCCCCGTCCTCCTCAGCCCTCCTCGGCCTCGACCACCCGGAAGGGACGGGCATCGGCGCTCCCCGCGTCCACGACGGCGCGGGGAGCCCCTCGCTCCCGGGATCAGCGCTCTGAAGGGCGGCGCGCCTCCGCCAGGAAGATCGGGACCCCGGGTGCGAAGAGCGGCCGCAGGCGCCAGGCCGTGAACCCGGCGTCCCGGAACAGCACGGTCAGCTCGGCGGCGTCGCGATAACCCGCTCCGTGGCGGCGTCCCCTCGGCCGGAGCAGCCGTCCGATCAGCCCGATTCCGAGCACGTCAGCGATCAGCAGGCGGCCGCCGGGGGCCAGCACCCGGGCCACCTCGCGGAGCGAGGCGTCCTGCGCTTCCCAGTGGTGAAAGGACATGGTCGTGGTGACCACGTCGACGCTCGCGTCCGGGAGCGGGAGCCGGGCTGCGGTGGCCACCTCGAGGCGGACGCCCGGCTCGCCGGCGAGGCGCCTGCGGGCCACCGCCAGCATCCCCTCCGAGGGATCGACTCCGACCAGCTCCGCCTTCGGGAGGCGGCGGCGCAGGTCCTCCAGCAGCCGGCCGGTGCCGCAGCCGAGGTCGAGGACACGGCGTGGCAGGCTGCCGCCCGCGACCACCGCGTCGCCGACCTGGCGGTGGATCCTCCGGAAGAAGGACTGCCCCGGCGTGCGGTCGTAGGTGGTCGCCCACCGGTCGAAGCGCTCGACGTCCCCGTGCTGGTGCGCTCTTCTCATCAGCCGCGTGCATCAGACCACAAAGCGGCGCGTCGCGACCTCGACCGGCCCCGCCCGCGCAGCCGGCGCCGGGCCGCGGCGGAGCTCCGGAGTCGCGGACCGCTGGCCCGATCCCCCCCTCGGCACCGGCGCATACTTCCGCCGTCCCGCCATGACCGCCCACGACGTCGTCGTCCCGTCCCGCCGGCTCGAGCTCCGTGGCCACCTGGCGCTGCCGGAGGCTCCCGGACCCCATCCGGGGGTGGTGGTGATCCACGAGATCTACGGTCTCAACGACAACATCCGCGACATCACCCGGCGGCTCGCCGCCGAGGGCTACGCATCGCTGGCGGTGGACCTCTTCGCCGGCCGCAACCGGGCGATCTGCATGGCCCGCCTGATGGGCGCGGCGCTGGCCGGCCGGGGAGGCTTCGCCGTCACCGACCTGAGAGCGAGCGCGGAGTTCCTCGGCGCCCAACCCGAGGTCGACGGCAGCCGCATCGGGGTGATCGGCTTCTGCATGGGCGGCGGCCTCGCCCTCGCCTGGGGGTGTCGGGACCGGCGGCTGCGGGCGATCGCGCCCTTCTACGCCAGCAACCCGCGGCCGCTCAGCGCGGCGCGCCGGCTCTGCCCGGTCGTGGGCAGCTATCCGGGTCGCGATTTCACCGCTCGTTTCGGACGCAAGCTCGACGCCCGCCTGGACGAGTACGGGATCGTCCACGACATCAAGATCTACCCGGAGGCCCGGCACTCGTTCTTCAACGACCAGGGTCGCGCCCACGACCCCGCCGCGTCGGCCGACGCCTGGGAACGCGTCCTCACCTTCTTCGCCGACCACGTCCGGGCCACGCCGGCATCGCCGCCGGCGTAGGCGCGGGGGGCACGGTCAGGCCGCTGAGCCGCCGTCGCGCAACCAGGTCAGCACCGAGAGCACCCGGCGGTTGTCATCGGCGGTGTCTTCGATGCCCAGCTTCGAGAAGACCGCCGAGACATGCGTCTCCACCGTCTTGGGGCTGAGGAACATGCGCTCTCCGATGGCCCGGTTCGACCTTCCCTCGGCCATCAGGCTGAGCACCTCGCGCTCCCGCGCGCTGAGCGTCTCCATCGGGTCGACCTGGCGGCGGCGTCCGACCAGCCGGCTGACCACCGTGGGGTCGATCACCGAGCGCCCGGCTGCGACCGAGCGGATCGCCGCCAGCAGCTCCGAGACGTCGCCGACACGATCCTTGAGCAGGTAGCCGACCCCGTCCGCGCCGCGGGCCAGGAGCTCCATGGCGTAGCGGGTCTCGACGTACTGGGAGAGCACCAGCACGGCCACCGACGGATGCCGGACGCGCAGCTGGAGCGCGGCCTCGAGACCCTCGGTGGTGTTGGTCGGGGGCATCCGGATGTCGACGATGCAGACGTCCGGGGGGTCGGCGTCGACGGCGGCGAGCAGCGCCGCGGCGTCGCCCACCTGCGCCGCGACCTGGAAGCCCGAATCGGCCAGCATGCGCGCCAGTCCCTCCCGCAGCAGCACCGAGTCGTCGGCGAGGATCACGCGCATGGCAGCTCGATCTCCAGACGGGTGCCGCCGCCGGCGGGGCTCTCCAGGGTGAGCCGGCCATCCAGGGCGCTGATCCTGTCCACCAGCCCGCGCAGGCCGCTCCCGCCGCCGAGCTGCGCGCCCCCGACGCCGTCGTCGCCAACGCCCACCCGGAGGTGGCCGTCGTCGAGCGCGGCGGTGACCGTCACCCGGGTGGCGTGAGCGTGCTTGGCCGCGTTGGTGAGCGCCTCGCAGACCGCGAAGTACGCCGCCGACTCCACCGAGTCGGGCAGGCGCCGGTCCACCTCGGCGCTCAGCGTGACCGGTACCGGCGCGTTCTCCGCCAGCGACTCGAGGGCGGGCCCCAGGCCGGCGTCAGAGAGGATGGCCGGCCGGATCCCGGCGGCCAGGCGGCGCAGCTCCGCCAGCGCCCTCTGAAGCTGCCGCTCGCCGTCGGCGAGCAGTGCTCGGGCCGCCGTGTCGCGATCGTCGAGGCGCTCGCCAGCCCGGCTCAGCGTCAGAGCCAGGGCGACCAGCCGCTGCTGGGCTCCGTCGTGGAGGTCGCGCTCGAGCCGCCGGCGCTCCTGGTCGGCGACGGTGACCAGGCGCGCCCGCGACTCCCGGACCTCGGCGAGCCTGGCGCGAACGTCGGCCTGGAGCCGCTCGTTCTCGATGGCGAGGGCCGCCGCCCCGGCCACCGCCGCCACCAGGGTCGGGTCGTTCTCCAGCGATCGGTCGTGGATCAGGGCCGCGACCGATCCCCGCCGCGCTCGAGGACGGTGAAGGCGCGGGAGGACCGGCTGTCGGGGAGGCCAAGCTGCCCTCCCTCGGCATCGACCCACCCCTCCCTGCCCGGGACCCGGTAGGCGAGCGCGAGCGAGGGGTCGTGGAGCGTCTCCGCCATGGCATCGCGGATCCGTCCCGGGGGAGGTGACGAACCCAGCTCGACCACCAGGTGGCCCACGGCGGCGACGTTGAGCCGGCTGCGCAGGAGACCGAGCACGAAGGCGATGGGGAGCGAGGTGAGGGCGATCGGGGTGATCACCGGCATCGCGGCGTCCAGCCATGGCGCGGAGACGAACAGGCCGGGGACGGTGAGGGCGAGGGCCGCGAGCAGCATCGGGCCGCAGGCCCAGACCGCCGGTGCGAGGGCCCGGCGGGCCGGCGTCGTGCCCCGCGCGTAGTGGACCGCCACCAGCAGCACGGCGATCACGCAGAGGGTCACGTCGAGCACCCGCTGCACGGAGTCGGCGACGGCGTACTGGGCCGCGCTCTGATGGATGGCGAAGATGTCCGCGCTGTTGGCGGGGGAGGCGACCAGGACCTGGGTGAGGAGGTTGCCACCCACGGCCCAGAGATATCCGAGGCTCACCACGACCCGATCCACCGGCGTCTCCAGCCGGCCGCTCGGGAAGGCGAGGACGAGGTGGCCGAGGAAGCCGAAGTAGGCGACCCAGAGGAGGTCGCCGAGCGCGAAGGCGAGCGGGATCGTGGTGTGGGTCAGGTCCTGGGCGAACCAGGCGATGCCCACCGCCACCATCAGCACGCCGGTCCGGTTGCGCGGCCGCCGCCACCAGGCGGCGGCGCCGACCCCCACGTAGGTGAGGCCGCCGGCGACGTGCAGGGCGGTCGCCGCCGCGGACTGGCCGGCGGGGTGGAGGAGGTCGGCGCGCAGGGCCAGGACGGCGATCGCGATCCCCAGAGCCGAAGCCGCCACCGGGAGCGTCGCGCCACCGCGGGTGGGCGCGCTGCGAGCGAGGGGGACCGCCCGAGCCACGGCGGGATTGTCACATGGCCGGGTGGCGGTCGAATCCGGGAAAACCCTCGGACGCCGGCGGGCCGGAACGGGGTGTGCGCCGCTGGGCGGCTTCGACCGGGGGTCACTCATGACACACTCGGCCGGTGCTCCTCCCGATCACGGCCGAGGTCCTGGTGGAGGAGGCGGAGCGGCTCGGCGAGGGCGGCCACCGCTACACCTCCCGCCAGCTCTACTACGCGGTCTGCCGGGCCGTGGAGCGGCCGGCGCCGTCGATCACCGGCGGCCTGATCGGGCTCGGGTCGATCCTGGTCCTGCTCGCCGGGGCGCTGCTCTTCATCCACTCCGTCCCCATCTCCCCGGTCCTCGCCGTGCTCGGCGTCGTGGTGCTGATCTCCGCCCCGTTCAACGCCCGGACCGAGCGCGGCCGGGAGCGTCGACGGGCCCTCGCCAGCCGGCCGCTCGCCGCCGGCTACGACGAGTTCCTGACCGGCCCGCTGGCCGGCGCGCTGCGGAGCCGGCCCGATGCCTTCGGCGCCCTGCTGGTCAGCGGGCCGCCACCCGAGGCCGCGCCCGCGCCCGCGCCGGAGGCCCCTTCCGAGGCCGTGCCGCGCTCACGTCCGGCGGTCGCCCGGAACCCCACCCCCGGGCCGGGCGGCGGGGCTGGACCCGGGCCCGTCGTGGTCTGCGACCGTGAGGAGACGGCGGACCTCCTCGCCGCCAACGCCGGCCGGCTGCCGGAGGGGACGGAGGTGACGGAGCTGGGCGCGCTGGTGGGCGATGGCGGTGAGCTGGCCCCCGAGATGCGCGGCCGGCTCCTGGTCGCCGTCCATGACGCCGGCCCGGCGGGATGCGCGCTGACGGCGGCGCTGCGCCGGGCGGGCGCGGTCAACCTCGTCGATGCGGGGCTGCGACCACCGGTGTCCGACACCGGCCTGCAGGTCATCGAGGGCGCCCCGGCGCGGCTGCCCGCCGGGCTCGACGATGATCTGACCGTGGCGGAGAGGGGATGGCTGAGCAGCGGCCGCCGTCTCGAGCTGGCCACCCTGACCCCTGCGGAGGCGGTGGCGCTGGTGGTGGCCGCGTGTGCGGCTCCTGCGACCGCGACACCATCGAGCGCCTAGCGTCGCAGCCCGGTGCGGCTCCGCGCCGGCTCAGCGGCGGGCGGCCATCGCGTGACGGATCTGGCGGATCAGGAAGCCGTAGAACTGGGCGCGGTCGGAGGCGTCGCGGCCCGGCCCCACCTCCTGGTTGGCCCGGCGCCGGGTGATCCAGGGCGGCACGGCGACCGCCACCACGCGGGTCCCCACCTCGACCGAGATCAGGGCGTCGTCCGACTCCTCGACGCAGATCATCACCCGGCCGGTCAGACCGCTGCGATCCCCGATGCGCCAGCCCTGCTCCCAGCGCCGGCCACCGTCGGGGCGGCGTACGACGTTGACGGTGCGGTCGTCGAAGATCACCTCTCCGGGCCGCACCCCGGCGGCCACCGCTCCGCGGAGGGCGGCGTGCCCCTCGGTGCAGACCCAGTTCACGAGCGATGCGCCGCGAAAGTCGACGAAGGGGAGCGCCCTGGGGTCATTCACCTTCCCACCGAGGGCGGCGACCGTGCTGGCGTGGCGCCGGCAATAGCTCGTCGCCCCGATCCGGTGCGCGTGATGGGAGCACCAGCGGGTCCCGCAGGAGCGCCCGCGGCCGTCGACGTAGGCACACGCGATGAACCCCGGGACCTCGCAGCCCCGCTCCCGGCAGGAGGCCGTCACCACCGCGCCTGCCCCCGCCGGATCCTGTGCCTCGACGATCGACTCCGCCGTCGGGTCCAGCACCGCCATCCACTCAACCTCGCGCCACCGCGCCCCGCCGTTCGGGGCTCCTCTCTCATCGAGAGCTTAGGCTCGTTTGCGGTGAGCGCTCCGCCGCTTAATCGTTTTGTGACCTTCCCGCCGTTCCCGTCGCGACCTTTCGGACGTTCCCGGCGTGCGCTCTCGTATCCTCGCGGCCATGCCCGCACTCTCCGCCCCCCTGGAGGCGGCCGCCACCCGGCTGATCGACCAGGGGGAGGCGATCGACCGCGACCTCGCCGAGCGTCTCGTCCTGCTCGGTGACGACGACCTGCCCGAGCTGATCGGGCTGGCCCACCGGGTGCGGCTCCACTGGATGGGGCCCGCGGTGGAGGTCGAATCGATCGTCTCGGCCAAGACCGGCGGCTGTCCCGAGGACTGCACCTTCTGCTCCCAATCCGCCCGCTACCAGACGGACGTCACCCGCCAGGCGCTGCTCAGCACCGAGCGGTTGGTGGAGCTCGCCCGCCACACCCGCGAGCTCGGTGGCACGGAGTTCTGCATCGTCGTCGCCGTCCGCGGCCCCAACCGCCACCTGCTGGACCAGGTGTGCGCAGCCGCCCGTGCCATCCGCGCCGAGGTCGACATCGAGGTCGACGCTTCCCTCGGACTGCTGGCCGACGGGCAGGCCGAGCTGCTCGCCGCCGCTGGCCTCCACCGCTACAACCACAACCTCGAGGCCGGCCCGCGTTTCTTCCCGACCATCTGCTCCACCCACACCTTCCAGGATCGCCAGGCCACCTGCCGTCGGGTGATCGCCGCCGGTATGGAGCTGTGCAGCGGCGGCATCTTCGGGATGGGGGAGACCTGGAGCGACCGCCTCGACCTCGCCTTCGCCCTCCAGGAGCTCGGCGCCCGCGAGATCCCCTGCAATTTCCTGGACCCCCGGCCGGGGACGCCGCTCGGGGGTCAGGCGCCCCTCCGTCCTCTCGATGCCCTCCGCTGCACCGCGCTGATGAGGCTGGTCAACCCCCGGGCGGTCATCCGCTACGCTGGCGGCCGGGAATTGGTTCTCCGCGACCTCCAGGCCTACGGCATGCTGGCCGGGGCCAACGGTCTGATCGTCGGCAACTACCTCACCACCCTCGGCCGGAGCGCCGAGCTGGACCTGGCTATGCTCGCCGACCTCGGGATGCCGGTGGCCGCCGCACCGCTGACCGGCAGCCGAGGCCGGCGGGCGGTGACCGCGGCCACCCCGGCCCCACCTCCCGGTCCGCCGGCTGCGGCAACGCCGCCCTCAGCTCCCGGGTAGCCGGCTGCGGCAAAGGCCGCCTCGCTGCAGCCCTCTCCGTCGCCGCATCCAGCGAGGTTTGCGACCGGCTCCCCATGCCGTTCGTTACCGCGGCGACGTAGGCTGGCAGCGCCGATGGAATTGACGGTGGAGCGGGGGGCTGGTGCACCCGCGTCCCCGTCGGGCCAGGCTCCGCAGGCGCGTGCCGCCGGGGCCGTGGCCCCGCCGCTGCTCGCGGGCGCGGTCTCGAAGACCGCCAGATGGGTGGTGCCGGCGGTCGCCTTCGGGGTCAGCGTCGTGGCCGTCCCGCTGGTGGCAGCCGCCGTGATCGCGCTCCATGCCACCAGCTGGGCGGACCTGGTGGGCCTGGGATTGGGCGCCGCGCTGCTCACCGTGGTCCTGGTGATCGTCCCTGTGCAGATCCGGATCGCCAGGCTGGCCAAGCGCGAGGCCGGCCACTGGTGGCAGGAGGCCGAGCGTTCCGCCGAGCGGGAGGCGGAGCTCTCCGATGAGCGCGAGGAGCTCCTCCGCGAGGCGCTGATCGCCTCCGATCGCGAACGGCGGCAGCTGGCCGCGGATCTGCACGACGGGGTCATCCAGCTGGTGAGCGCCGTCACTCTTCGCACCGCCACCCTCTCTCGCGGCCTGCGGCGCGAGGGAGGCCAGACCCCGGAGCGGATCGGCGCGGCGATCGAGGGCCTCGAGCGGATCACCCTCGACCTCCAGGCTGTGACCACCGATCTGCGCGGCCTCATGGGCACCCTGGCCGGGGACGAGATCGAGAGCGGAGGCCTCACCGGGGCGCTCAGCACCCTGCTGGTGCCGCTCGCCGAGAGCGGGGTCCAGGTGAGCATCTCGGTGGGGGAGCTGGACTGCGGGGGGCGGGTGCGGAGCCTGATCCACCGGGTCGCCCAGGAGCTGGTGCGCAACGTTGCCAAGCACGCCGGCGCCCACCAGGTGGAGCTCACCCTGAACCAGGAGCGAGGGGAGATTCGCCTCTGCCTGATGGACGACGGGCAAGGTTTCGATGCCGCCGCCGTCCACGAGGGCCAGCACCGCGGTCACATGGGGCTCCTGCTCGTCGAGCAGCGGGTCCAGGATGCCGGTGGGGTGCTGGAGGTCAGCTCGGCCCCCGGGCGCGGAACCAGGGTGGTGATGAGGCTGCCGATCCGGGACTAGTGGTGAGCCTCCGGGACCTCGCTGCCCGGCTCTCGCGAGCCGGAGGGGGAGCGGCGTTGGGTGCCTGGCCTCCCCAGGTGACCCCCGCAGACCCGGAGAGCGCTCAGTAGTCGCTGCCCGGTGCGGTGATCACTCCCTCGCGGATGGCGATCGAGACCGCCTCGAGCTTGGAGTGGGCGCCGAGCTTGCTGATGATGCTCTGGATGTGGTTGCGCAGGGTGTGGATGCTGATGAAGAGGCGCCTGGCGATCTCCTCATTGCTCATGCCATCGGCCAGGAAGAGCAGCACCGCGGTCTCGCGCGGGGTGAGTGGCTCGGTCAGACTGGAGTTGCTGTCACCCCTCGTGATGCGGGTCAGCATCGCCGGCGACACCGGGGTGGCCCCCGAGGCCGCCGCGCGGACCGCGGCCGCCAGCGCGTCGATGCTGTCCCCCTTGGTGACGAAGCCGGCGCAACCCGCCGCCAGGGCCTCGTTGAGGACGCTGGGCTCCATCGCCGCGGTGACCAGCACCACCTTGGCGCCGGGGCAGAGGGCGCGCAGCTCGGCTGCCGCATGGGTGCCCTGACCGTCGGGGAGGCGCTGGTCGAGGAGGATCACGTCGACCTCGAGCTCCTCCAGGCGCTGGCGCGCGGAGGCCAGATTCTCGACGGTGTCCACCACCTCCATGTCGGGCTCCTCGGTGAGGGCCGCCGCCACCGCCTGGGTGAACATGCGGTGGTCATCGATGATGAACACCCGAATGGTTCGAGACGTCGCTCCCGGCACGGGGTCTCCTTCGAGGTTCGAATACCAGCCTCTCGCCGGTATTGTTCGAGGCATGCCCGATCTGGGGGGTGGTTTTCTTCGGACTGTCACGGCCGCGTATCCGGGTCGGGCCGCCGTTGCGACGCCGTGACCGGCGTCGCGCCCGGGTGAGCCGACCAGCCCTCGCGCCGGGCCACCCGACCGACCGGCCCGAACCCTTGGGGTAGTGCAGTCGCACCACCCGAATTCCGGCAGTCCGTGTCTGGGCACCGCCAGCCGTCGAGGTCACGATGGTGGCGGATCAACCCCACTCCCGAGGACCGGACGTGATCAGCACAGTCAGCCTCCATCCCCAGAGACCCGGCTTCATGAGCCGCCTGCTGATCAGTTGCGGTGGCGACCTGGCCACCTATCGGGACGGTCTGATCCGCGACCTCCAGGCCCTGGCCACCGACTCGCTGGCCGCCTGGCTGGCCGCCGCCGTCGCGGTGTCGCAGCTCGCCGACGCGGCCACGACCGTGGCGGCACTTGCGAACCACTGGCCGGAGCAGAACCCGATCAGCGCCGCGGTCATCGCCCGATGGGGCGTGGCCGGGCTGCTCGTGGAGAAGGTCCTGATCGCCACCACCGTCCTCTTCAACATGGCCAGGCTGCGCGGCCGCGGCGCCCGGCTCCTCGGGCTGCTCGCCGTCGTGGTCGGGTTCGCGGCGGTGGTCTGGAACCTCCATGTCACCGCGTGACGCGGCGGGGGGGTCGACGGGTGGCGATCTCGGCGCCGGCGCCACCGGGGCCGGCCCGGTCGTGCCCGCGGCGAGCGATCCGGTCGCGGCGGAGGTCGCCGTGCTCGCGCTCGGTGGGGAGGGCCGCGACGGCGTGCAGCACCGGATTCTCACCGTCCTCGCGGAGCGGGTCGGAGCCGGCGCCGTCGCCCTGTTCGGGGTCGGCGCCTCGGACCCCTGGGTATCCGTGCTCGCCCACGTCGGTCTCCGCCACGCCCCCGACGCCCTGATCGCGACCGAGGCCGATCGGAAGCTGTGCACGACCGAGCAGGCGAGCCTGCGCCCGAGCGCCGCTCCGGAGGCGGGCGCGATCGCCGCCCTCCTCCACCGCGACGGCCAGCGCATCGCCATCGCCGCCGGCCTGGAGCGCCATGGGGTCGACCAGGTCCTCGTGGTCGCAAGGGCGCGGGGCGCCTTCGACGCGGCGGCCCGGGCTGCGGTGATCGGGGTGGCGGCCGTCCTGGCTGCCGTGGAACGCCGCCAGCAGGTGACCGACCTCGCTGCCCGCCGGCTGCGCCAGCAGGCCGCGGTCGCTGCCCTCGGGCAGGGCGCGCCCGGCGGCGGCGAGGATCTGCAGGAGCTCGCCCATGCCACCTGCGAGGCGGCCGCCGCCAACCTTGACGCGGACATCGTGACCGTGCTTGAGCGCGGCCCCGACGGCCTCGTCGCCCTCGCCCGCGCCGGCTCCCGTGCCGAGCCGGTCGCCGGCGAGCTGCTCCGCTGGGAGCAGCTCTGCGCCAGGGTCATGCGCGATGGGGAGCCGCTGGTGGCCAGGTACCCGGGGGACGACCTCGGGCTCGGGCGCGGCATCCGTGCCACCTCCGAGTGGGGTGAGCCGGGCAGCGTGCTGATCGTGCCGATCCGCACCGGCCTCCGCGTGGCCGGCGTCCTGCTGGCGATCTGGCGTCAGCCGGTCGCGCATTCGGACGACGACGTGAACTTCGCCCGAAGCCTCGCCAACGTGGTCGCGCTGGCCACCGAACGCTCCCGGGTCCAGGCCCAGCTCCGGCTCTCGGTCGAGGAGCTGCGCAAGAGCGCCGAGGACCGGAGCCGGCTGCTGACCCACATCGTCCAGGCTCAGGAGGAGGAGCGGCAGCGGATCGCCGACGACATCCACGACGACTCGGTCCAGGTGATGACCGCGGTCGCCCTGCGCCTGGCCACGCTCCGCCGCCGGCTCGGCGGTGGCGCGCTCGATCCGCTCCTCGTCAACCTCGAGCACGACGTCCGCCAGTCGATCACCCGCCTCCGCCACCTCATGTTCGTGCTGCGGCCGCCGGCGCTCGAGGCCCACGGCATCGCCGCGGCTCTCCACGCCTTCCTGGCCCAGGTCGCCGAGGACGCGGGGCTCGCCTACTCGCTGGACGACCGGCTGCCGGTGGAGCCGGAGCCGGAGGCCCGGACCGTGGTCTACCGCATCGCCCAGGAGGCCGTGGCCAACACCTGCAAGCACGCCCGGGCCGGCCGCGTCGAGATCGCGCTCAGCGCCGGCGACGGGGGCGTCATGGTGGAGATCAGAGACGACGGCGCCGGCTTCGACACCAGCCTGCCGCAGCAGGCGCCGGGACACCTCGGCCTGCTCGTGATGAGGGAGCGGGCGGAGCAGAGCGGAGGGTGGTTCACCGTCGAGAGCGAGCCCGGTGTCGGGACCACCGTTCGCTACTGCGTGAGCAGCCGGGTTCTGAGCACCGGCACGACCCCTCCCCCCGGTGCCGGCGACGGCTGCGGCGCGGAGACGGCCGGCTCGGTGGTGTCATGACCATCCGGGTGCTCATCGCCGACGACGACGCCACCATGCGGGGTGCCCTCGGCGACCTGCTCAGCGGCGAGCCCGGCTACGAGGTCGTAGGGCTGGCGGCCGACCCGGACAGCGCCATCGGTCTGGCCGGCATCCATCGACCCGATGTCGCCATCCTGGATGTGAAGATGCCCGGCGGCGGCGGCGTGCGCGCCGCCGAGGGCATCCGCGTCGCATCCCCCGGGACTCGCATCGTCGCCCTCTCGGCCTGGGACGACGGCGAGACCATGCGCCGGATGCGCCAGGCGGGTGCCTCCGGGTACGTGGTCAAGGGAGCGGCCCCCGACGACATCATCGGGGCCATCGAGCGGTTCCGCAGGTGAGCCGGTCCCGCCCCGGGGCCGGAGTGTCTCAGCCGGCGGCGGCGACGATCGCGGGGTCCAGGCCCTCCCACCGCAGCAGGTAGGCGCGCCGGTCCTGGCGGAGCTGCTCCACCAGGCGCCGGTACTCGTCGACGCGTCCCTGGCGCGCGTAGAGGCGGCGCGGCTGGAGGATCTCGAGGTCGTCGACCCCGGGCACCACCGCGGCCACCTCGTAGCCGAAGTCGGGGTCGTCCTCCCAGGAGATGGTGCCCTCCGCGATCGCCTTGACGATGGCGCTGGAGTGGGGGATGGTCACCTTCTTGCTGCGATCGTCGCCGTCGGGGCCGCCGACCCAGCCGGTGTTCATCAGGAAGACCTCGAAGTCGCAGCTTCCGAGCAGCTCCAGGAAGCGGTTGCCCTGCTGCTCGTGACGGAGCGGGAAGAATGGGTTGGTCCCCGGCACGCGCAGGAACTTTCCCTCCTCGTCCTTGCCGCCGGCGCTGGTGCCCTTGGTCTCGCCCAGCATGAAGTACGCGGCCGCCTGCGCCCGGTTGAGACGGGCGACCCCGGGGATGATGTTCTCGTTGCGGTTGAGGATCAGCAGCTGGTCCACCCGGTTCAGCTCGCGCGCGTCGCGGTGCCAGCCCAGCGCCTCCATGCGAAAGACCGACCGGCCATTCTGGGTGTAGGCCGTGTCGAAGAAGTCCAGCTCCCCGGCGTCGTTCTGGGAGACGTTCTCCAGGTAGGCCTCGCGCTTGCAGACCGCGCCGTGGATGGAGGGCTCGAACTTCGGGTCGAGGCTGAAGGTCTTGGCGAAGCACCCGTTCTCGGTGGCCACCACCCGGCCGCCCGGATAGAGGGCGACGAAGTCGTCCTGCACCGGCTTGGAGTCGTTCTGGCGGGTGAAGGTGGTGGTGGTCTTGCCGGTCCCGGAGAGCCCGACGATGAGCATGGTCTGCTCGCCCCGTGGCGTGGGGATCACCTTGCAGCCGGCGTGCAGCGCCAGCCCACCGCGGTCGTACACGAGGGTGTTCCACATCCGCAGGCCGCCCTTCTTGGACTCTCCGAAGTAATCGGAGTTCAGCACCCGGGTGATCCCCGCATCGAGGTCGACGGCGATGATGCGGTCCGCCGGGTATCCGGGAGCGGTCAGGTTGGGGGTGTCGATGACCGTGAGGCGCGGTTCGAAGTCCGGGCCGGCATCGTCGGCGTCGAAATAGAGCCAGCGCTGCATCCCGGCGATGTTGGCGTTCGCGGCCTCGATGTAGAGGCGGGCGGGGACCCGGTCGGCGGGGTCGTTGCCGATGTAGCCATCGATGACCAGCATCGCCTGGTCACGGATGTACTCGTCCTGGAGCCGGGCCAGGCGGGCACCCTCCGCCCGGGTGATGGTCTGGTCGCTGTGCCGCTCGGGGGTGTCGGTGACCACGTAGGTGCTCGCCTTGCTGCGCGAGGTCACCCTGGTCTGCACGTTGTAGTTGTCGAAGACGGTCCGCCTGGCGTTGGGCATCCGGGAGGTCAGCTCCCGCAGCTCGTCCGGGCTCGGGTTCCAGCGGACGCTGCGTGCCTCTGCGAGCCTTCCGGTGGGGGTGTCGAGGGTCATGACCGGTCTCCTGTTCACTCCGAACCGATCAGGACCACCGCGAACCGGCGGGCTGACCCGGTCGGGGCGGCCAGAGATGGTGGCCGGCTACTTTATCAAGCCGTCCCGGCCTGCTGTGGAGCGCTCCCGAGCAGCTCCTCGAAGGCTTCGGCGGGGACCGGCCGGCTGAACAGGAAACCCTGAAGCAGATCGCAGCCGTTGCGGCGGAGAAAGGCGACTTGGGCCGCCGTCTCCACCCCCTCGGCGGTGACCTCCAAGCCGAGGCGGTGACCCATGCCGATCATCGCGGCGACCAGCGGCTCGTCGTCGGACTCCCGCTTGATCATGGTCAGGAAGGAGCGGTCGATCTTGAGCCGGTCGACCGGGAAGGTCGACAGCTTGCTGAGGCTCGAGTAGCCGGTCCCGAAGTCGTCGATGGCGACGGTG
>Ga0181521_10002859_pt1 | contig 20603 bp, 13 predicted proteins | sample PEATcosm2014_Bin_32_FD_119764 | JGI IMG/M metagenome (GOLD analysis project Ga0181521, IMG submission 119764) | Peatland microbial communities from MTU Mesocosm Facility, Houghton, MI, USA - PEATcosm2014_Bin02_60_metaG | ecosystem: Environmental > Terrestrial > Soil > Wetlands > Peat | place...
AACTCGAGTAGCGCCTCGTCGATGGCCGGGTCGAGCGGCGGGGCCTCGTACTCGGCGAGCTGCTTCTTCCACAGGGTATTCGCCCGCTGCGCCATGTCCTGAGCGCCGTCGGCCTGCCACTGCTCGACGCTGTTGTTGTCGGCGAGCGGGGACCGGTAGAAGGCGTTCTCGAAGTTCGCCTGCGTATGGCTGCAGCCCAGGAAATGCTTGCCCGGGCCCACCTCGCGGATCGCGTCCATCGCCTGGCCGTTCGGCGACAGGTCGACCCCGGCGAGGAATGTATGCATCATGCCGGCCTGGTCGGCGTCCATGACGAACTTCTCGTAACCCATCGCGAGGCCGCCCTCGAGCCAGCCGGCGACGTGCAACACGAAGTTGACGCCGGCGAGGCAGGTGGGCAACAGCGTCTGGGCCGACTCGAACGCGGCCTGAGCATCCGGGATCTTCGATGCGCACAGGCTCCCGCCGGAGCGGAACGGCACGCCGAGCCGGCGCGCGAGCGCAGCCATCGCGTACAGCACCAGCGCCGGCTCCGGAGTCCCGAACGTCGGCGCGCCGGACTGCATGGAGATTGACGAGGCGAAGCTGCCGAGCACCACCGGCGCACCTGGATTGAGGAGCTGCGTGAATGCCAGTCCCGCCAGGGCTTCGGCGAGCGTCTGCGCGGCCGTGCCCGCCACCGTCACCGGGGACATCGCACCGGCCAGGATGAACGGCGTCACGATCACGGCCTGGTTCGCGCGCGCGTAGACCTTGAGTGCGCCGAGCATGGTCGCGTCGTAGGTCATCGGCGAGTTGACGTTGATCAGATTGATGAGCACGGTCTTCGGGCGGCCGGTCGCCGCGTCGATGAATTCGGGGCCGAACACGATCTTGGCCATCTCGACGCTGTCGGCGGCCCGCTCCGGATGCGTCACCGATCCCATGAAGGCCTTGTCGCTGTACTTGATGTGGCTGTACACCATGTCGAAGTGCCGCTTGTTGACCGGCAGATCGACCGGCTCGCAGATGGTGCCGCCCGAGTGGTGCAGCGAGTGCGCCATGTAGGCGAGCTTCACGAAGTTGCGGAAATCGTCGATTCGCGCGTAGCGGCGCCCCTCGTCGAGGCTGCGAATGAACGGCGAGCCGTACGCCGGGGCGAACACCGTGTTCTTGCCACCGATCACGACGGTGCGCGCGGGATTGCGCGCGTGCTGCACGAACTCGCGCGGCGCCGTCGCGGTGATCAACGAGCGGCAGAAGCCGCGAGGGAACCGCACGCGTTCGTTGTCGACCTCGGCACCCGCCCGCTTCCAGATCGCGAGCGCTTCCGGATCGTCGCGGAACTCGATGCCGACCTCGGCGAGGATCGTGTCGGCGTTCTGCTCGATGATCGTCAGGCCCTCTTCGGTCAGGACCTCGTAGTAGGGCAGCGCCCGCGTGATGTACGGGATCGAGGCCGCGGCGCGCGCCGCACGCGCGACGCGCTTGGCCTCCCGTCCGCTGGGGCGGGCGCGCCGCGCCGTCTGTGCCTGCTGTTCGTCGATCATGAGGCGGTCTCCTGCCGGGCTGCGCCCAGTATGGTCACGACGCGGGCTACCGGCTGATCAGTTTGCGGCGTCGGCTTGCCCCGGCGCGCCATGGCGGCCGGCGAGGGCTGCGATCACCTCGCCCGGACCGCAGACGCCGCAGAAGCTGCCGCCCTCGGTCAGCACGACCGGGTGGCCCGTGTCGCGCTGCAGGTCGATCAGCCGGCGGAGCGGGGTACCGGCATCGGCCACCGGCACCCCGGCGAGCCCGGCCGGCCCGGCGGCCGTCGCATCGCACAACGGCACCGGCACGCCGGCGCGGACGACGCGGACCGGCTCGCCGCGGGGACCGAGGACGAGCTGGTACTGCCACGCGGGGTCCAGCCAGAACGAGCCGTCGGGGTGTTCGAGCTCGCGCCGGTGGCGCATGACCATGCGCCCGTCGAGGACCGTGAGCGGGTTCATGTGCTGCACGAATTCCGCGACGTAGGCGTCAGCGGGGCGCAGCACGATGTCCTCCGGAGCGCCGGTCTGCACGATGCGCCCGCCTTCGAGAACCGAGATCTGGTCGCCGAGCTTCAAGGCCTCGTCGAGATCGTGCGTGACGAACAGGATCGTCTTCTTGACGCGCTCCTGCAGCGTGCACAGCTCGTCCTGCAGTTTCGTGCGGATCAGCGGGTCGAGCGCCGAGAACGGCTCATCCATCAGCAGGATGTCTGCTTCGGTGGCGAACGCCCGGGCAAGTCCGACTCTTTGCTGCATGCCGCCCGAGAGTTCATTGACGTAGCGCTCGGCCCATTGCGAAAGCCCTACCAGGTCGAGCTTCTCGTCGACGACCCGCCGGCGCTGCGCCGCCGGCTCGCCGCGCAGCTCCAGACCGAAGCCGACGTTGTCGCGCACGGTGCGCCACGGCAGCAGCCCGAACTGCTGGAACATCATCGCGATCCGTCCGCGCCGCAGACGTCGCAGGGTCCTCGCATCGCAGCTGGCAACGTCGATCGCCTCGCGGTTGTCGCTGATCAGCACCTTGCCGCGGGTGACCGGGTTGAGGCCGTTTGCGGCGCGCAGCAGCGTCGACTTGCCGGAGCCGGACAGCCCCATCAGCACCGAGATGTGGCCGCGTTCGACCTTGAGGCTGGCATCGGCAACGCCGACGACGACGCCATTCTCGGCGGCGATTTCGGCGCGGTTGCGGCCGGCATCGAGCGATTGTACTGCGGCCCTTATCCGCGCCGCGCCGCGCCGGCCGCGCTCGCGCGCAAACAGGATGTCGACGTGCTGAAACTCCAGCGCAACGTTCACGACGCCCCCAGCTGATCCGCTGGCCGCGTGATGCGGTCGAGGATGATCGCCAGCAACACGATCGCGAGCCCCGCTTCGAAGCCCATGCCAACCTGGACCGTGTTGAGCGCGCGCACGACCGGGACGCCGAGCCCGCCTGCGCCGACCAGGGCAGCGATCACGACCATCGACAGGCTCAGCATGATGCACTGGGTGATGCCGGCGAGGATCGTCGGCGCGGCGCTCGGCAGCTCCACCTTGACGAGCAGCTGCAGCCGGGTCGCGCCGAAGGCCTGCCCTGCCTCCAGCAGCGGCTTCGGCACCGAGGAGATGCCGAGGTGGGTCAGGCGAATGGGCGCCGGCAGCGCAAAGATCACCGTCGAAATCAGCCCCGGCACGACGCCGAGCCCGAACAGCACCAGCGTCGGTGTCAGGTACACGAACGTCGGCAGCGTCTGCATCAGGTCGAGCACCGGGCGCATGACGGCATAGAGTCCCGGGCGGCGCGCCGCGACAATGCCGAGCGGCACGCCGATGGCCGTCGACAGGGACGCGGCGACCAGCACCAGGGTCAGGGTCTCGAGCGTGGCGGCCCAGTAGCCCTGGTTCATGATGAACAGCAGCGCCGCCGCGACGAAAACCGCCAGCGGCAGCGAGCGCCGCAGGGCCAAGGTGCCGAGCGCGATGATCGCTATCAACAGCGGTGCGGGCACGCCATTCAGCAATGCCCCGACCGCACCGGTGCTGCCGCGCACGACGGCGGCGACGCCGTCAAAGAAGCCCCTGCCGTGGGCCTTGAGGTACTCGACGAACTGCGTGACCGAGTCGCCGACGGGAATCTTGTGCGTCATCACCCAGTCTTCGAACGCCGCTCCCGGCTTCGGGGCGGCGCGGTGCTCGAGCGCCTCCTGCGCCGGCCGGCCATCGAAAGTGGTGACGCCGGCGAGCCACCCGGCCACCGTTGCCGGATTCGCGGCGAGCCATGCACCCGCCGCGGCGTCGGGCGTCTTGTGCTCGTCGAGAATGGCGGCCATCAGCACGCTTTCGCCGCGCGGCGTGAACCTGAGATTGGCCAGCAGGCGGCCGACGTTCGGGCAGGCTGCGGAGTAGCCCGCGCGTGTGTTGGTGTAGACCGCCGCGCCGCCGAAGTTGGGCCCGAAGGTTGCGTCCCCGCCGGTCAGGTACCGCAGGTCGAAGCGCATGTTCATCGGATGCGGGTCCCATGCCAGGAACACGATCGGTGCCTGGGCGCGGAATGCGCGCTCAACCTCGGCAAGCATGCCCTGTTCGCTCGACTCGACCAGCGTGAAATCGCCGAGTCCGAATTGGTTTTCCTTGATGATCTTGAGGATCAGGCGGTTGCCGTCGTTGCCGGGCTCGATGCCGTAGATCGAGGACTTGAGCGCGTCCTTGAAGCGCGCGATGTCGGCGAAGTCCCTGAGTCCGGCGGCCTGCGTGTACGCCGGGACCGCCAGCGTGTACTTTGCGCCGGTGAGATTTGCGCCGATGACCTCGACCGAGTGGTCCTCGACGAAGGGCTTGCGGTCGGCCTCCATCGACGGCATCCAGTTGCCGAGGAACACGTCGATGTCATTGTTCTTCATCGATGCGTAGGTCACCGGCACCGAGAGCACGGTGATCTGGGGTTCGTAGCCGAGGTCGCGGATCAGGCGCGCAAACAGCGCCGTGGTTGCGGTCACGTCGGTCCAGCCGATGTCCGCGAGTCGCACGACCCGGCATGCGGCGCTCTCGAGCGCCGCATCCGCGGCCTCGGCCGGCGCGAGGCCGGCGACGAGTGCGGCGAGGCAGCCGGCTGCGATCAGCCCGGCGCGGCGGACGCCGGGGCGGGCCCGGCGGACGAATGTCTCCCGTCTCATCGACGCTCCCTTGACCCCGACGATTCCGCGTCGGCATCATTTCGGTAAGATCGACTGAATAGCTGTTCAATCAGTCCGCTGTCAAGCCGCGCGATAGCCCATAAGTCATTGATTAAAAAGCAGTGAAGGGCCGGGACCGGCGCTCTTCGGGCGGCCGCGGGAGCGCGCCCCGCAGGCCTCCGGGCGCGCGAGCGGCAGCGCAAAGGGAGCACGATACTGAACACCCACTCAAACAGGCGCGGCGCCCCCAAAACCGGGACCGTGCGGGGCGGACATCAAGAGCGCCTCGAAGACGATCGCCGGCAGCAGTTGATCGACGTCGCGATCGATTGTCTCGCCGAAGTGGGATTTGTGGGAAGCACGCTCGCGCAGATCGCCGGGCGAGCGGGGGTCTCGCCCGGGCTCGTGGCGCACTACTTCGGCGACAAGGACGGCCTGCTAGAGGCCGCATTTCGCGAGCTGAGCCGCCAGGTCAGCGCACGGGTGCGTGCTCAACTGCTTCTCGCCCGCACGCCACGAGGGCGCATTCAGGCGGTCATCGACGCGAACCTCGCGACGCAGGAGTTCAACCAGCGCACGGCCAACGCCTGGCTGGCGTTCTGGGGCCAGCTGCTGCATGTCGAGCGCTTGAAGCGCGTCCAGACCGCGTACCAGCGGCGGATGCTGTCGAATCTGCGCCATGCGCTCAGACGGCTGGTAGCGGCGGCCGAGGCGCGCAGCCTCGCGGCCATGATCGCCGCGATGATCGACGGCGTCTGGCTGCGCGCGGCGCTATCGAGCTGGCGCGAGTCTGATAGCGAGAGCGCCAGAGCGCTGCTGACCGCGTTCGTCGACGGGCGGCTGCGGGAGCTGGCGCCGCCCGCTGCCCGCGCCGATGTACGCGCGGCGGCCGCCGGCACCAGCGCCACTCCCGGAGCGGGCCGGTTCGTGACCATCAATCCGGCGACCGGCGAGGTGCTCGCCGAATTCCCCATCGATGGCGAGACCGAGGTCAACGCTGCGGTCGCACGTGCGCGCGTGGCGCAGCGCGAGTGGGCCTCTCTGACGGGCACAGAGCGCGGACGCGTTCTGCGGCGCGCGGCGGCGCTGCTGAGGTCGGCGAATGACGCGCTCGCCGAGCTCGAGACCCGGGACACAGGCAAGCCGATCCAGGAGACCCGCGTCGTCGACGTCCTCTCGGGTGCAGACTGCCTCGACTACTTCGCGGGGATCGCCGCCGGCATCAGCGGCGAGCACATCGACCTGGGGCCCGCGGCCTTCGGCTACACGCGACGCGAACCGCTCGGAGTCGTCGCCGGCATCGGCGCCTGGAACTATCCGTTGCAGATCGCCTGTTGGAAGTCCGCGCCGGCGCTCGCCTGTGGCAATGCGATGATCTTCAAGCCCGCCAGGCTCACGCCCCTGACGGCACTCGAGCTGCGCAAGATTTACGACGCGGCCGGACTTCCGGCCGGTCTGTTCCAGGTCGTGCTGGGCACCGCCGATACAGCACGCCTGCTGACGCGCCACCCGGACATCCGCAAGGTCTCGCTGACCGGTGCGGTCGAAACTGGATGTGCGGTCATGGCCGATGCCGCCAGCACGCTCAAGTACGTGACGCTGGAGCTCGGCGGCAAGTCCCCGCTGATCGTGTTCGAGGACGCGGCGATCGACAACGCGGTGTCGGGCGCGCTGCTCGCGAATTTCTACTCGGCTGGCGAGGTCTGTACGAACGGTACGCGCGTGTTCGTGCACCGCAGTGTCAAGGACGCCTTCATCGAACGGCTTGTGGCCCGCGTCAGGGCGATGCGGATTGGCGATCCGCTGGATCCCGCGACGCAGGTCGGTGCGCTGATCTCCAGAGAGCACATGGAGAACGTGCTCGGCTACATTGCCTGCGGCCGCAGCGAAGGCGCGCGACTCGTGATCGGCGGGCAGCGCCTAACGCACGGGGCCCTGGCGAAAGGATTCTTCGTGGAGCCGACGGTGTTCGACGGCTGCCATGATGATATGCGCATCGTGCGCGAGGAGATTTTCGGGCCGGTCATGACCGTGCTCGACTTCGACACCGAGGAAGAGGTTATCGCCCGCGCCAACGCCACAGATTTCGGCCTCTCGGCCGGCGTGTTCACCAAGGACCTGACGCGCGCGCACCGCGTGATCGCCCGGCTCGAGGCGGGCACGTGCTGGATCAACCACTACAACGTCACGCCGATCGAGCTGCCGTTTGGCGGCTTCAAGCGCTCGGGGCTTGGGCGCGAGAACGGGCGCGCCGCCATCGAGCACTACACGCAGCTGAAGAGCGTCTACGTGGCGCTGCGCGACATAGAATCGCCATATTGAGCGCACCATGACCAGCAACACCGAGAGCTTTGACTACGTCATCATCGGCGCCGGCTCCGCGGGCTGCGTGCTCGCCAACCGGCTGAGCGAGGACCGCGAGAATTCGGTGCTGGTCCTTGAGTATGGCGGCTCCGACCGCTCGGTGTTGATCCAGATGCCGACGGCGCTCGCGATTCCGATGAACCGGGAGCAGTACAACTGGTACTACTACTCCGAGCCCGAGCCGAATCTCGGAGGCCGCCGCATGCACACGCCGCGTGGCAAGGTGCTCGGAGGGACCTCGGCGATCAACGGCCTCGTCTACATCCGCGGCAACGCGTTCGACTTCGAGCGCTGGGAAGCCGAGGGTGCGCGCGGCTGGAACTACCGTCAGGTGCTGCCCTACTTCCGCCGCTGCGAACGCCGCGAGGAAGGCGGCGATGCGTATCGCGGCGACTCCGGTCCGATGGCAACGTGCTATGGCACCGTCAAGAACCCCTTGCATGCCGCCTGGCTCGATGCCGCTCGCCAGGCGGGCTATCCGCTCACCAAGGACGTCAACGGCTTCCAGCAGGAGGGCTTCGGCCGCCTGGACATGACCGTCGACGACGGCGTGCGGGCAAGTACCGCGCACGCCTACCTGCGGCCGGCCATGCGCCGGCCGAACCTGACGGTGCGGACCCGGGCACTGGCCACCCGCATCCTGCTCGAGCAGGGGCGTGCCGCCGGCGTGAGCTACCGCCACGGTTCGAGCGAGCACGCGGTGCGGGCGCGGCGCGAGGTTCTGGTATGCGGCGGACCCATCAACTCGCCGCAGCTGCTGAAGCTGTCCGGTATCGGGCCCGGGGCTGAGCTCGCCGCGCACGGAATTGCCGTGGTGCGCGATCTGCCGGGCGTCGGCGAGAACCTGCAGGATCATCTCGAAATCTACTTTCAGGTCGCGTGCCGCGAGCCGATCACGCTGTACTCGGTGATGAATCCGCTGGCCAAGTTGCGGCTGGGCGTCCGCTGGCTGCTGTTCAAAGACGGCCTGGGAGCGACCAACCACTTCGAGACCGGCGGATTCGTCCGCAGCCGCGCCGGCGAGCGCTTTCCGGACATCCAGTACCATTTCCTGCCGATGGCGATCAGCTACGACGGCTCCTCGCTCGCGCGCGAGCACGGGTTCCAGGCGCACGTGGGCCCGATGCACTCGAAGAGCCGCGGCTGGGTCCGGCTCGCCTCGGCCGATGCTGCCGACAAGCCCAAGATCCTGTTCAACTACATGAGCCACCCGGACGACTGGGTCGAGATGCGCGCCTGCGTGCGGCTGACGCGCGAGCTGTTCGCCCAGCCCGCGTTCGACCGCTATCGCGCGCGGGAGATTCAACCCGGCGCCGACGTAAAGACTGATGCGCAGATCGACGAGTTCATCCGCCAGAAGGTCGAAACGGCCTACCACCCGTCCTGCACCTGCAAGATGGGAAGCCAGGATGACCGGATGGCGGTGGTCGACTCCGAGGCCCGGGTGTTCGGGATTGATGGACTCAGGGTCGTCGACTCCTCGATCATGCCGTCAATCACCAACGGCAATCTGAACGCCCCGACCATCATGCTGGCCGAGAAGCTCGCCGACCATGTGCGCGGCCGGCCGCTGCTGCCCCCCGCGGACGTGCCGTTCTTCGAATCGCCCACCTGGCGGACGACTCAGCGCTGACGCCGGCAGCCGAGGGCGTCGCGGCCGGCGGCACGCTGCCGGCCGGTCCGTCAGCGTGCGGGCAGGCTGGGCCGGGTCCGCGGGGTTCCCGGCTACGCGTCCGGATCGAGCCCCTGGTCGGCCACGGCGACCAGCCGCGCCTCGGCCTCGACATCGAGCGAGCGGCAGGCGATGAGGTAGATGATCGTCGCGACCGGCAGTCCCACCAGCATCGCGATGTCCGCGCCGCCGAGCGCGCTGGCCACCGGGCCGCGATAGATCCCGGTGCTGAAGAACGGCACCATCGCGGTGAAGCCGCCGAAATAGGCGAGCAGGCCGCGCCAGTTCCAGCGGCCGTACAGCCCGTTGGGATTGAAGATCTCGCGCACCGAGTAATGGCCTCTTCTGACGAAGTAGAAGTCGACGAGGTTGATGGCCGTCCACGGCGTGAACAGGTACAGCAGTATCGCCAGGAAGTCGCCGAACTGCTGCGCGAATTGGGCCGAGGCGCCGAGCGCGATCGCGCACGAGACGACCAGAGTGCCGGCGAGCGTCAGCAACCGCTGCGTGACCGTCGGCTTCAGCGGACGTATCGAATCCGCGACGCTGAGCAGCGTCAGCGAGGCGCCGTAGAAGTTGAGTGTCGTGATCGTCACCAGCCCGAGCAGCGAGGCGACGAGCAGCGGCGCACCGGAGCCCGGCAGCAGCCGGTCCGCCGCGGCCTTCAGCGCTGCGGACAGCTCGAGCGCCGGGAACATCGCCGCCGCGACCGTGCCGACCAGCATCGCCCACACGCCGCCGACGAATGCGCCGAGGTACGTCCACCAGAAGGATGCGCGCACGCCCACATCGCGCGGCAGGTACCGCGAGTAGTCGGAAACGTAGATCGACCACGATACCTGGTAGGCCGCGGCGGCGAACAGCTGGGTCAGGAACGGCACCAGCCTGAAGTCCTGGAGGTCGAGCTGCGCGGCCGGGAAATGCACTCTGGCGACAGCGACGGTCATGACTGCGAACACGGCCAGCAGCGTGTACGCCACCAGGCGCTGCGCCCGGTGGATCACGTCGTAGCCGATCGCGGCGAGAACGGCTGCCAGCACTCCCACGGCCAGCATCGAGATCGAGGGCTTCCAGGCGAACAGCGTCACCAGCGTGTCCGCAGCGAGGACTTGGTTGAAAGCATTGAAGCCCACGTACGTCACGAGCGCCACGCCCCAGACCAGCAGCGCCCCGAGGTAACCGAACTGCGGCCGCGACTGGATCATTTGCGGCAGGCCGAGCTGGGGGCCCTGCGTCGAGTGAAAGGCCATGAAGAACGTGCCGAAGGCACATCCGACGAGCACCGCGATCGTCATCCAGACGAGGTTGCCCCCGAGTGCGATGCCGACGAACCCGACCGCTATGGTCGCGAGGTGTGCATCCCCGCTGAACCACACGGGCCACAGATGCCACACCTTTCCGTGGCGCTCGGCGAGCGGCACGTAGTCGATCGAGTGCCGCTCGATCAACGGCCTGTCAGACACGACGGTCTCGGGCGGCGGGCCGCGGGTCGGGGGCTTGCATGCAGCCGCAAGAATACATGGGTTCTGTTGCCGCGGGCCACGCGGGCTAGCCGCGCGGGGGACCGTCCGGGCGGCGCACTGCGTCGCGGCGATCAGGTAGGTCGAAGCGCGCAGCGAAGTGCCTCAGCGCGGCACCGAAAGCATGCAGCGCAATGAGCGGATCAGGAACTTCGATGTGTCGCCGATCCCGTGCAGCGATCGTCATTTCCGCCAGCGGTAGACGGCTCCCGGGTACGGTGGCTTCCGCTGGTCGAACGCCCCCGTGATGTAGAGCGTGTCGGTGCCGTCCGGTCCGAGGTTTAGGTTCGTCACGTACGGCGTCGGAACGTCAATGGACCGGACGAGCTGCTTGTGCGCGTTGACGACCAGCACCCGACCGGAGCCGTTCTGTGCAATGTAATAATTCCCGTCAGGCCCCAGCTTGAACCCGTCCGTTTTAGCCGTCCTCGTGGCCGGTGAGCGGCACGATGTCGGCAAGGCGCGCCCACACGGTGCGCGGACCGAGTGAACCGTCGGCATTGATGGGGAACTCGAGGATTCTGGCAGCCAGCATTTCCGCGACCAGCAGGCTCTTGCCGTCTTGCGAAATCGTTAGCCCGTTCGAATAGTGAATCGTGTTCACCACTTCGATGACGGACTTGCCGTCGGCGGAAATGTGCAGAACCGTGCCGGTGATCGGCGCCTTGAGATCATAGGCGCCCGAAGCCGAAAAGTAGACGCCGCCTGCTCGATCGGAGGTAAAGTCATTTTGACCGGCGAATGGCCTGCCGGAACTGTCGCGATCGATCGTGCGAATCTCACGACCGTGCTCATCCAGCTCGACGACGGAATTCGCGTCATAACACTAGCAACAGGTGATTGTCGGCGACGACCGTGGAACCAGAGTAGCCCTTCCGGGTACGCGGCCGTGGTTTGCTCGAGAATCTCGGCCGACCAGCTTGTCGCCAGCGGCAAGAGTCACAGTGCCGCCACCCGAAGCAAGACCAAGAATCGCATCGTCATCGCTAGTGCTCCAGCGCGGGCACTCATGCGGGAGAGTGTTGCCGGGCAAATTGCCAGAAGCTGCGCGGCACGCCACACCAAAATCGTGCGGCCGAATTACGGGGCTCGGGCGTCCGCTCCAGGCCGAAGCCGACGGCTTGCGGCGCTAGCATGCCCGCTGCGTGCCGCTCAAGCCCGTCGCGCCAGCGCCGTCCGCCCGCGTACGGTTCGCCGCGTGACTGTCCGGCCTCGCGGACGGCGTCACCGGACGTTTACGCGACCGTTCGTGGCGGCCCGCAGGTCGGCGGCTCGCGGGCCGGAGGCACGAGAAGCACCCGACCAGTTCCACGCCGGCGCCTACAGCCGCCAACCGCGGATCAGAGGCCCGTCGCGGCGGCCTGAGTCCTGATCCAGGCGTGCATATTCTCGTCGAGCACCTGCAGCGGGATGGCACCGCTGGCGAGCACCGCATCGTGGAACGCGCGGATGTCGAACTTTGCGCCCAAGGTCCGCTCGGCCTCGGCGCGTAGCGCCAGGATCTTGAGCTGTCCGACCTTGTAGGCAAGCGCCTGGCCGGGCCAGCCGATGTAGCGATCGATCTCGTTGACGATGTCGGTCTCGGTCTTCGCGGCGTTGTCCTTGAAATAGTCGATGGCCTGCTGGCGTGTCCAGTGCTGCGAGTGGATGCCGGTGTCGACCACGAGGCGCACCGCGCGCCACATGTCGTAGGTCAGCTGGCCGAAGCGGGAGTAGGGGTCCTTGTAGAGCCCGAGCTCATAGCCGAGCCGTTCCGAGTACAGCGCCCAACCCTCGACGAACGCCGTGTACTCGGCGAAGCGGCGAAACTTCGGCAGCTCGCCCTGCTCCAGGGCGAGCGCGATCTGCAGGTGGTGGCCGGGCACGGCCTCATGCGAGGTTAGCACCTCGATTTCGTACTTCGGGCGCACCTCGGGTCGATACAGGTTCACATAGAAGTACCCGGCCCGTCGCCCGTCCTCCGACGGCGGGCTGTAGTAGGCGGTGGTCGTATTGGGCGCGGACGTCGCCGGGATCGGGCGCACGCCGAACGGTATCCGGTACAGCTTGCCGAACAGCTTCGGCAGCTCCGGCTCGATCAGCTTCGCGGTCACGACGTAGGCCCGGAACAGCTCGTCAGGCGAGGTGTAGTAGAACTGCGGGTCGCTCCGCAGCTTGACGAAAAACTCCTGCAGCGTGCCCTTGAACCCGACCTCGTCGAGGACCTTCTGCATCTCGGCCCGTATTCGCGCGACCTCGCTGAGACCGAGCGCATGGATCTCGTCGGGCGAGAGCGTGGTCGTCGTGTGATAGCGCAGGCGGTTGACGTAGAACGCGGCTCCGTCCGGCGTGTCCCAGATGCCGGAATTCGTACGGCAGGCCGGCAGGTACTCGTTGCGGAAAAACGCATCGAAGCGCCGGTGGGCCGGCACGACCGCCTCGGCGATCACGCTGCGGGCGCGAGCAGCCAGCCGCTCGCGCTCGGCGGCGGGAATCGCAGCCGGGAAACTCGTGAACCTCCCGTAGAACGGGCTGTCCTCCGGCCGGTCGACGATCTGCATCGCGAGCTGCGGCAGCACGCGCTCCATCAATTCGCGCGGCTGCGTGCGTTTCTGCAGTGCCGCCTCGCGCAGCAGCTCGATGTTCTGGTCGAGATAGGCCGGCAGCGCGGCGAGCCGCTTCAGCCACGTCTCGTAGTCGGCCACGGTGTCGAAGGGCATGGATTCCGCGATCTCGTTCAGCGTCTGCACGCCCTCGCGTGCCGTAAGCCGGTAGTACTCGACGTGGAACGGCCAGTCCGCCAGGCGCTGCTCGTACTCGCGCTGGAACAGGTCGTAGTTCAGCTGCTCGGCGGCCGGCAGCCCCGCGCGCGGGATTTTGTGGAGCTCAGCCAGCACCGCCGCGTCGTGCGCGTGAATGCGCTCCCGGGCGGCGCGCGTCTCGTCCGGCCAGCGGTCGTTGTAGCGCGTCTCGCCGGCCTCGGTGGCAGCGAGCGGATCGTCGCGCATGTCCTGGTCCCACGCGCGATCGAAGAGCGCATGCAATTGCGCGACGGCAGGATCAGCTGCAGCGAGCGCCGGCCCGCAGGCCGCGACCACGAGCACAGCCGCAAAGGCAGCGAGGGTAGGCATGCGACGGGTCATATTAGGCTCCATGACCAGGACGGCGACCGGGTTACCGCGCAGTTGATCGCGCCGCCGGCAAGTGACGGCGATTGTTCGCGCCTTTTGTCCCGCGGAACGGTATCATAACCACTTCGCCACAAGACCTGTCCGGAGAGACCGCGAGGCCGGGACTTCCCACGGTACGCGCGGCGCCGAAGGCGCAACCCGCCCGGAAACGCTCAGGCAGAACAACGGCAGGGTCTGGCGAGCTCTGGAGAGCGGTCCGTGGCGACAGCGCGGCGGGCCCACCGAAGGGGTGCGGCGCGGCCCTTGGCTGCGCTTGATCTCTCAGGTCAACGGACAGAGGGGCGACAGGCGGCGGCCTGTCGCCCCTTCGTTTTAGAGGGGCCGGTCCGTCGGGTGGCGACGACGCGGAGACCGAATGGCCCTGCACACACCCCTGTACGACCGGCACCGCGAGCTCGGCGCGCGCCTTGTTGATTTCGGCGGCTGGGACATGCCGCTTCACTATGGCTCGCAGATCGAGGAGCACCACGCGGTGCGCCGCGACGCCGGCATGTTCGATGTCTCGCACATGAGGGTCGTCGATCTGGACGGGCCACAAGCCAGCGAGTTTCTGCGCCGGTTGCTCGCCAATGATGTCGCGCGACTCACGACTGCGGGCAAGGCTCTGTATAGCTGCATGCTGAACGAGGCGGCGGGCGTCATCGACGATCTGATCGTCTACTACGGCGATCGAACCCATTTCCGGCTCGTCGTCAACGCCGGCACGGCAGACAAGGACCTCGCGTGGATCGGCCGGCAGGCCGCCGCCTTCGACGTCGCGGTCGCGCCGCGCCGCGACCTCGCGATGCTGGCAGTCCAAGGGCCGAATGCCCGCGCCAAGGCGGCCGGGCTCCTGCCGGCCGGTGCCCGAGCGCAGGTGCTCCGCCTCGGCACCTTCGTCGCGGCCCCGCTCGAGATGCTCGGCGGGTCGGCGTTTGTCGCACGCACCGGCTACACCGGTGAGGACGGCTTCGAGATCATGCTGGCGGCCGAACACGTCGTGTCGCTGTGGAATCAGCTGCTCGCCGCCGGCGTGCGGCCCTGCGGCCTCGGCGCGCGCGACACGCTGCGGCTCGAGGCGGGCATGAACCTGTACGGCAATGACATGGATGAGTCCACCTCGCCGCTCGAGTCCGGCCTCGGCTGGACGCTGGTGTTCGACCCGCCGCGGGAATTCATCGGCCGCGAGGCGCTGCTCGCGCAGACGGCGGCTGGCGTTCCGCGCAAGCTCGTCGGACTGCTGCTCGAGGACAAGGGCGTACTGCGGTCGCATCAGACGGTGTACGCCGGCAGCGCCGGTGAAGGCCAGACCACGAGCGGCAGCTACTCCCCGACGCTCGAGCGATCGATCGCACTCGCGCGGATACCCGCCGCGAGTCCGGAGCACGTCGAGGTCGACGTCCGCGGCAAGCGCCTCAGGGCCCGCGTCGTCAGGCTGCCCTTCGTGCGCCACGGGCGACCGCTGGTCGCACTGTGACGCCCGTACCCGGAACTCGCCAGTCCCGCCGCATTCAATTCACTGTTAACGACCCTGTAAGGAACCCGCCATGAGCAGCACCGTGCCCGCCGAACTGCGCTACACGAAGAGTCACGAGTGGATCCGAAGGGAGCGGGACGGCAGCGTCACCGTCGGGATCACCGATCACGCGCAGCACGCCCTCGGCGACCTGGTGTTCGCCGAAACGCCGGAAGCGGGCCGGACGCTCAAGGTTGGCGAGGCCTGCGCGGTCGTGGAGTCCGTCAAGGCCGCATCGGATGTCTACAGCCCGGTCGCCGGCATCGTCACGACAGGCAACGCCTCGCTCGCCGACGCGCCGGAGAAGATCAACAGCGATCCGTACGGGGAGGGCTGGCTGTTCCGGCTCACGCCCGCGGATCCCGCTAGCGCCGACGGCCTGCTCGATGCCGGCGCCTATGCGCGGTTTCTCGAAGAGACGGCCGAGTAGCGCACCGCGCCACGGTCGTCTACCAGGAGTTCAGCATGGCCTTCATACCGCATACCGCAGATGACGTGCGCGCGATGCTCGCGACCATCGGCGTCACCGACATCGAGCAGCTGTTCGACGAGATCCCCGCCCGGCTGCGTGCCGGCGAACTCCACGGCATTCCGCCGGCCGCCTCCGAGATGGAGATCGGCAGGCTGATGAGCGAACGCGCGGCGGCGGACGGCAGCCCGCTCAACTTCATCGGCGCCGGTGCCTACGAGCACCACATCCCGGCGGCGGTGTGGGCAATCACGACGCGGGGCGAGATCTACACGGCCTATACGCCGTACCAGGCCGAGGCGAGCCAGGGAACGCTGCAGACGATCTATGAGTTCCAGACCATGATCGCGAGCCTGACCGGCATGCAGGTTTCGAATGCCTCTCTCTACGACGGCGCCTCGGCGCTTGCCGAGGCCTGCCTGATGGCAGTGCGCGCGCACCGCCGCTCCAAGTCGTCGCGGATCCTGATGCCGCGTGCGGTTCATCCCACCTATCGGAAGTGCGCAGCCGCGATCGCCGGTAATCAGAACCTCGCCTTCGAGGAGGTCGGCTTCGAGGCGCGCTCCGGCCAGACACCCATCGAGGCGCTGGCGCGCTGGGAGGGGCAGGACGTCACGGCGCTCGTGATCCAACAGCCGAACTTCTTCGGCGTGCTCGAGGACGTCGACGCACTGACCGACTGGGGCCATCGTCACGGGGCGCTGGTCATCGCGGTCGTGAATCCGACCTCGCTCGCCGTCCTGAAGCCGCCCGGCGATTGGAGCGAGCAGGGCGTCGACATCGTGGTTGGCGAAGGGCAGCCGCTCGGGGTGCCGCTCTGCTCGGGTGGCCCCTACGTCGGGTTCATGACGACGCGTATGGAGCACGTTCGGCAGATGCCGGGCCGGATCGTCGGTCGCACCGTCGACCTCGACGGCAAGCCGGGTTACACGCTGACCCTGCAGGCGCGCGAGCAGCACATCCGGCGCAGCAAGGCCACATCCAACATCTGCACGAACCAGGGCCTGCTGATGACCGCGGCAACCATCTATATGGCGCTAATGGGACCGCAGGGTCTGGAGCGGGTCGCGACCGCCTCAATGGCCCGCACCGCCGAGCTCGTCGCTGCGCTCACCCGCATCAAGGGCGTCGAGGCCGCCTTCGGCGGGGCGCGCTTCCACGAGGCCCTGCTGCGGCTCGACCAGCCGGTCGCGCCGGTGCTCGAGCAACTGGCGCGGCGCGGGATCGCCGGCGGTTTCGATGCATCGGCCGACTACCCAGAACTCGGCAACGCGCTGCTCGTCTGCGCGACCGAGACCAAGACGTCCGGGGATATCGCGGCCTATGCGGCGGCGCTCGGTGACACGCTGCGCGCCGCGCGCGCGGCCTGAGGAGGAGCCAGACGATGAATACCGCCGCCCCGCCCGCGCATGGCGCCGAGCCGACAATTTTCGATCTGTCGCAGCCCGGCCGATCCGCGGCCGCACAGCTGCCCCCGGCGCTCGTCGCCGAGGTTCCGCCGGCGCTGCGACGCCGCAAGCCGCCGCTGCTGCCGGAGGTCTCGGAACTGCAGGCCGTGCGGCACTTCACGCGCCTGTCGCAGATGAACTTCTCGATCGATACGCACTTCTATCCGCTCGGCTCGTGCACGATGAAGTACAACCCCCGCGGCTGCAACCAGTACGCGATGCTGCCGGGATTTCTGGGGCGCCACCCGCTCGCGCCCGAGTCGCTGGGGCAGGGCTTCATGGCCTGCATGTATGAACTGCAGCAGATGCTCACCGAGCTGACGGGCATGCAGGCCGTATCGCTGACGCCGATGGCCGGCGCACAGGGCGAGTTCGCAGGCGTCGCGATGATCCGCGCCTACCACCGCGCGCAGGGCGACCTCGGCAGGACCGAGATCATCGTGCCCGAGGCGGCCCACGGCACCAACCCGGCGACCGCGACGATGTGCGGCATGAAGGTCATCGAGATTCACTGCACCGCCGAGGGTGACTGCGATCTCGAGGCACTGCGCCGGGTCGTGGGCCCGAACACCGCCGGGATCATGCTGACGAACCCTTCGACGCTCGGCGTGTTCGAGCGCACCATAGCTGAGATGCGCGGCCTGGTGCACGACGCCGGCGGGCTGCTCTACTACGACGGCGCCAACCTCAATGCGATCCTCGGCAAGGTCCGGCCGGGGGACATGGGGTTCGATGTCATTCACATGAACCTGCACAAGACCTTCTCGACCCCGCACGGTGGCGGCGGGCCCGGAGCAGGTGCGGTCGGCGTCGCTGCGCGGCTGCAGCCGTTCATGCCCGTTCCGGTCGTTGGGCGCGATGGTGAGCGCTACCGCTGGCTCGACGAACGCGATCTGCCGCAGTCGATCGGCCGGTTGTCGGGATTCATGGGAAATGCGGGAGTGCTGCTGCGCGCCTACATCTACATGCGGATGGTCGGGCGCGAGGGCATGCGCCGCATCGGCGAGTTCGCGACGCTGAATGCGAACTACCTGCTCGCGCGGTTGAAGCAGGCCGGATTCGACGCCGCCTACCCGACACGGCGCGCGGCCCACGAATTCAGCCTGACGATGCGGCGGCAGGCGCGCGACCAGGGGGTGACGGCGATGGATTTCGCCAAGCGCCTGCTTGACTACGGCTACCACGCACCGACGACCTATTTCCCGCTGTTGGTACCGGAGTGCCTGCTGATCGAGCCGACCGAAACCGAGTCGAAAGAAACGCTCGACGGATTCGTCGCGGCGATGGTCGCGATCGACCGCGAGGCGACTGCCGACGCGGCGCACGTCAAGGGTGCTCCGTATACACTGCCGGTGCGGCGGCTCGACGACGTGCGCGCCGCCAAGCACCTCGATCTGACCTGGAAGCCCGCCGCATGAGTGTCAACGCGCACAGCACGGTTCGTCCCGGCGACAAGCCGCGTGGGCTGAGGCGCCTGTTGAACGCGTTCGGCAACACCGGCCGGGGGTTCGCCGGGGCGTGGCGCGAGGAGGAGGCATTTCGGCAGGAGTGCCTGCTCGCGCTGGTCGTCGTGCCGGCGGGTCTGTGGGTCGGCGGCTCCGGGATCGGCCGGGCGCTGCTGGTGGGTCCGATGCTGTTGATCCTGATCGTCGAGCTGCTGAACAGCGCAGTCGAGGCGGCGATCGACAGGATCGGCGTCGAGCGCCATGCGCTGTCGGGGCTCGCCAAGGACCTCGGATCGGCGGCGGTATTCATGTCGTTCGTGTTGCTGGCCGCCGACTGGGCGCTGGTGCTTTTCGACCGCTGAGGCGGTCGCAGCGCGCAACAGGTGGATGGGCTCGGGCTGCTGGCGGGCACGCCGCCGGCTCGGTATGGTGCCCCCTTTCGAGCGGAGTCGCGGTTCAATGACTGCAATGATTTGCGGTTCGCTGGCGTATGACACCGTCATGGTGTTCGACGGCCGTTTCCGCGAGCACATACTGCCGGACCGCATCCACATGCTGTCGGTGTCGTTCCTGGTGCCGCAGATGCGCCGCAACTTCGGGGGCGTAGCCGGCAACATCGCTTACAACCTGAGCCGGCTCGGCATCAAGAGCCACGTGCTCGCGACCGTGGGCGATGATTTCGATCCCTATGAAACCTGGATGCGCCGGCACGGTCTGAGTCTCGAGTACGTGCGCCGCGTGCCCAATACCTATACGGCCCAGGCATTCATCACGACCGATCTCGATGACAACCAGATCACCGCCTTTCATCCGGGGGCGATGCAGCATTCCGGCGAACTGATCGTGCCGCGCGGCGCCGGGATCTCGCTCGGCCTCGTGGGCCCGGATAGCCGGGACGCGATGGTCCGGCACTCGCAGCAGTTCGCCGACGCCGGCATTCCATTCATCTTCGATGTCGGCCAGGGATTGGCAATGTTCGGTGGCCAGGATCTCGACGCGTTCATCGGCCAGGCGAGCTGGGTGATCGTCAACGACTATGAGGGCCAGCTGGTCCAGGAGCGCACCGGTCTGACGCCGGTGCAGATCGCCGCGCGCTGCAAGGCCTACGTCGTGACCCGGGGTGCGCAGGGCTCGAGCATCTACGCGGCCGGCAAGCTCGTCGAGATTCCGCCGGTGCGCGCCGAACGTGTGGTGGACCCCACCGGCTGCGGGGATGCGTACCGGGCGGGCATCATCTATGGACTGACCCGTGGACTCGACTGGGAGACGACTGGCCGGCTCGGCTCGCTGCTGGGCAGCCTCAAGATTGCCCACCACGGCACGCAGTCGCACGACCATGACCTCGCCGACATCGCTGCGCGCTTCAAGGCCGCATTCGGATACGCGCTGTGAACGGCGGACACGCAGACGCGCCCGCGCGCATGCGCCGCGGCGGATTTGCCGCTGGGCTGGTTGCGGCGCTGGCGGCGACGGTCGCCTTCGGTCAGGCGACACCCCACTCCGAACTGAACCCGCAGCCGGCCGGGCCGAGCGCGGCTCCGCCCGCGGGGGCGATGGCGGCGGCGGCTGCCGCGCTGCCGCCGAAGGGCGCCGCCGAGGCGCTCGACGAGCGCCCGGAGTGGGCGCGAACGCTGCAACGCATCGCCGACGGGGTAGTCACGATCCAGGTCGATCAGACCCGTGCCTTCGACACCGAATGGAACGCCTCGGCGCAGGCGACGGGGTTCGTGGTTGATGCCAAGCGCGGCTTGATCCTGACGAACCGCCACGTCGTCACGCCAGGTCCCGTCACGGCCCAGGCGGTGTTCCAGAACAGAGAGGAAGTGCAGCTCTATCCGGTCTACCGCGATCCGGTGCACGACTTCGGCATCTACCGCTATGACCCGGCCAAGCTCAAGTTCGCCCGGCCGCAGGAGATCGTGCTCGCGCCCGAGGCGGCCAAGGTCGGCACCGAAATTCGTGTGGTCGGCAATGATGCGGGCGAGCAGCTGTCGATACTGGCGGGGACGCTCGCCCGGCTTGACCGCGACGCACCGGCCTACGGGGTCGGCAAATACAACGACTTCAACACCTTTTACTACCAGGCTGCGTCGAGCACGTCGGGCGGATCGTCCGGCTCGCCGGTCATCGACGTCAAAGGCCGGGCGGTCGCGCTGAACGCGGGTGGGTCGAGCCAGGCCGCCTCGAGCTTCTACCTGCCGCTCGACCGGGTGGTACGCGCGCTGAAGCTGATCCAGGACGGCAAGCCTGTATCGCGGGGTACGCTGCAGGTCGTCTTCGAGTACACGCCGTATGACGAGCTCGAGCGCCTGGGCCTCAAGGGCGACACCGAGGCCGAGGTGCGCCGCAGCTTC
>Ga0181521_10002862_pt1 | contig 20591 bp, 17 predicted proteins | sample PEATcosm2014_Bin_32_FD_119764 | JGI IMG/M metagenome (GOLD analysis project Ga0181521, IMG submission 119764) | Peatland microbial communities from MTU Mesocosm Facility, Houghton, MI, USA - PEATcosm2014_Bin02_60_metaG | ecosystem: Environmental > Terrestrial > Soil > Wetlands > Peat | place...
GCGGAAGGGCAGAAGCTGGAATCGATAAGAGTGGACATCGGCACCGACGGGAATTTCGTGTATTCGTGAGCGGAGAGTCGCTGAGCTAAGAAGTCGGTTGGCAGGAGGGGTACCCTCTGGGTCCGCCTGCCCCACAATGTGGGACAGACGCTTTCGTCTTTTGGTTCCAGCTCGAGCTGTGGTCGGAAAACGCCGGGATCAAATTCGAGGACATCCTGGGCCAGGGGATCTCCTTCGGGGTAAACGGGCCGGATGGCTGCGAACCGAGACACATCAACGGCATTGTGACCTCCTTCGCGCAACTGCCGGGGATTTTCCGCCTGGCCCGCTACCGCGCCACGGTGGCGCCTAAGATCTGGGTGCTGACACGGACCGAGAACCTGCGCATCTTTCAGGACCAAGACGTTCCCGATATTCTGAAGAAAGTCTTGCAGGGGTTCGATGTCACGTGGGAGCTGCACAAATCGTATCCCCAGCGGGAGTACTGCGTGCAGTATCGCGAGACGGATTTCAATTTCATCTCGCGCCTGATGGAGGAAGAGGGCATCTTCTATTTCTTCCGGCATTCCGCAAGCGGGCACAAGCTGGTGATTGCCGACGACGCCGTATCGCACCAGGACATCTCCGGCAACCCGACTCTGATCTACGACGAAGTGGCCGGCGGCACGCGCGACGAATTGCGCATCACGGGGTGGATGAAGACCCAGGAACTGGGTTCCGGTAAGAACACCTTGCAGGACTACAACTACGGCAAGCCCATGCTCGACATGCTGGTGTCCCAGCCGATCATGGACAGCGTGCAAGTCGGCAAAGTCACTCACAAGCTGAAGGTGGGCGGAAACGATCAGTTCGAGGTTTACGATTACCCGGGCAACTACGGCATCCGGTACCAGGCGGTGGGAGACAAGTCTACCGGCACCGCATTAGCCAAGACCGGCATGGAGGAAATGGAACTCTCGCAGTTTTCCATCCGCGGCCAAAGCAACGTGCAGTGCCTGATTCCAGGCTATCGTTTTACGGTTACCAGGCACCCCAACGCCGATGGGACCTATGTGCTCGGCTCCGTGACCCATTCCGCGGTGGAAGGCGACTTTCACTCCGGCGACAAGACGGTGGAGAGCCACTACAGCAATACCTTCACCTGTTTCCCGGTGGCGTTGCGCTACCACCCGGTGCGCACCACCGTGAAGGCCCATGTTTGGGGCTGCCAGACAGCCGTGGTGGTAGGCCCGGCGGGCGAGGAAATTTACACCGACGACAAAGCGCGCGTGAAAGTGCAGTTTCATTGGGACCGGGAAGGCCACAACGACGCCGCCAGCTCCTGCTGGATTCGCGTGGCCAGCCACTGGGCCGGACAAGGCTGGGGCGCCATTCACCTCCCCAGAATCGGTCAGGAAGTGGTGGTCGATTTTCTGGAAGGCGATCCCGACTGCCCGATTGTCGTGGGGAGCGTATATAACGCCTTACAACGAGATCCGGTTGGAGGACAAGAAGGGCAGCGAGGAAATCCTGATCCATGCGGAGAAGGACATGACCACCGAGGCTGAGCACGATCGCAGCGTAACTGTGGGCAACAACGAAACAAAGCAGGTCGGCGCAAAGCAGGACATCACCATCGGTGCCTCGAAGACCGAGCAGGTCGGCTCCGATAAGAGCCTTACCGTCGGCGGTTCCGAGACCCGCACCGTCGCCAGCAGTAGGAGTGTCACGATTGCGAGCGACGACTCCCTGACGGCGATGACGATCGAGGTTACGGCAACTTCCATCAGCATCACGGCCCCGAGTATCTCCATCACCGGCAACGTCACCATTGCAGGCACGCTGATGTGTCCGGCGATCACTACCACCAACCTGACGGCGGCCAGCGTGGTTTCCGCCACCTATTCGCCAGGCGTGGGAAACCTGCTTTGATGCCGGACGAGAACCGGCTGGCCACCCTCGGGCAACTGATGGCCGATGATGTGGATGCTTCGCCGTACCTGGCGGATGTCGCGGCGAGCCTGCATCATCCGGCAGTACCGGTGCGCCAAATGGCGGCTGCGGTACTGGGCAAAATCGGTGCGCCCGCGGCAGCGGCCGTGCGGCCTCTGTGCCGCTGCCTCACGGCGCCGGAAGACGACTTGCGGGCCGTCGCCGCCTTCGCGCTTGCCCGGATCGGCCCCGCAGCCGTGCCCGCGCTGCGGCTCATGTTGCAGTTCTCCGACCCGCGGACGGTGGCCGCGGCGGTGGGCGCCCTCTCCCAAATCGGTCCGGCGGCGCGGGAGTCGCTGGCGGACCTGGAAGCCCTGGCGCCGCGCGCTCCACTCGCCGTGCAGTTGGCCTGCGCCGCGGCGATGGCCCGCATCGGCGGCGACGCTAATCGAGGGCTTCCGCTGCTGCTGCGGACGCTCGACCACGCGGACCCGCCGGTACGCAAGCAGTCGCTGGAGCGCATCACCGAACTGGGGCCCGCGGCGCACCCCGCCATTCCCAGGATTCTCGAATGCGCCGCCGACCCCGCGCCCGAAGTGAGGGCGGCCACTGCGTTGACGCTGGGCCGGATTCGCGCGCCGGCCTCCGACGCGGTCCCGCCCATGACGCGCCTGCTGGACGATGCCAGTCCGGAAGTCCGTATGAACGCCATGATCGTTTTGGCAAGCTACGGCGACGCAGCCAGCGCGGCGCTACCGGCGCCTCGTAGATGGACCGGGGATGGCGATGCGAAGACATCTGCCGCCGCCAGCGCGGCCATCCAGAGGATCTCCGGGAAGGCTCAAACCAAGGATGAGCCGTTCCATTTATGCCTGGGATCCGGGTAAAACGTCACGCTCGTGCCGGCCAGAGCCACCAACCATCCGCCCGGCACCTTGGCCCGCAGGAGAGCATAGTCGCTCGAATCCAATGGCTCCCATTGCAGCTTTGCCTTGCTGGGCAGAGCGACGGGCTCGCTGGGCGCGGTCTGCTCCGCCGGAGCGGCGGGAGCGGCTGCGTTCACCGCGGCCACGAAGACTTCGTGGCGGCACGAATACAGTTCCCCCAGATAGTGGAACTTCTCCCTATCGCGGTCGGTTTCGACATGCTCGATGATGGCGCCGTAGGGAATCGTCACCTCGGGACCGGTCATGGGCAGCCCGCTTCTCTGGTTGAGCTTGCGGGCTTCGATCGACTTGTTCAACTCTACCTTGGCCAATTTGGCGCCTCCATACTCAGGTTGTTGAAAGTATACACCGGAATGCACTCCGGGCTGTGGTAGCGGCTATAATTGTCTGAAATGCGCGCGCCGCCTTCTACCCCCGCTGTCGCGGCCCTCGTGGCTCTGGCGGCGTTTACGGTTTGGATCACCTGGCGGGCCAAGACGATTGAAACCAGCCTCGGCAGTTTTGAGGGGCAGGCGAGCGCGCTGGACGGCAAGCCGGCGCCGGATTTTCGACTGGCGTCTCTGGATGGCCGCACCGTATCGGCGGCGGACTTTCGCGGCAAGAAGAAGCTGGTGGTCAGTTTCTGGGCGAGTTGGTGCGGGCCCTGCCGGATGGAAATGCCGATGCTGGCCAAGTTCTATCGGCAAACTCACAAGGGCGATGCCGACTACGAGATGGTGTCCGTCAGCGTCGACGCCGACCGCGCAGACGCGGAGACTGCGGCCACCCAGTTGAAGGTGCCATTCGCGGTGCTGCTCGATCCCACCAGCCAGACCTTGCAGACGTACGGTGTGGACGCGATTCCGGCGGTATTCGTGATCGACAAGGACGGTAAGGTGATACACGGGGAGGTGGGCTTCGAAACGGGCTTGGACTTTATCCTGGCACAGGAACTCGGAATCAAGAACTACAATCCCATGGCGGGAGCGACGGATGACAGCGGCAGCCATTGAGTTTCAAAACGTGACCAAGGTGTACCGCCGCGTGTTCCGGGAGGAGCAGGTCACGGCACTTTCCTGCGTGTCGTTCGAGGCTGGCGCCGGCGAAGTCTGCGCCTTCCTGGGGCCGAACGGGGCCGGCAAGACCACCGCCATCAACCTGTTGATGGGTTTTCATTTCGCGGACACGGGTGAGATCCGCGTGCTGGGCTGCGCGCCGGGCGACGTGCGCGCCAAGCGGGAAATCGGATTTCTGCCGGAGAACTTTGCGTTCTACAAGTACCTGACGGCGCCCAAACTGCTCCAGCTTCACCTGGCCCTTGCCGGGGACCGGTCCCCGGAGGCCGCGGCGCGGATTCCGGCGTTGCTCGCCAAGGTCAGGCTGCGTGGCTACGAGGAGCTCAAGATCGGGAGGTTCTCGCGCGGGATGGTGCAGCGCCTGGGGCTGGCGCAGGCGCTTCTGGGCGACCCGCAACTGCTGATTCTGGACGAGCCAACCTCGGGGCTCGATCCGGCCGGCCGGAGGGAAATCCTGGAATTGCTGATGGCGCTGAAAGCCGAGGGGAAGACGGTTTTCCTGAGTTCCCATATTCTGCCGGAAGTGGAGCAGATCTGCGACCGCATCGTGATCATCGACCGCGGCCGCCTGGTGCGGACTGGCCGCCTCCAGGAGATGCTCGATACCGGCGATCGCGTCGAGGTGGTGGCGGACCGGATTACCGAAGAGATCGAGCAGGCCGCCGCGGCGCGCGGTGCGGTGGTGGAACACGGGCCGCAAGGCGTGCGCATCGTGCTGGATGCCGCCGACAAGCGCGAGATGGCCGAGGCCCTGTGGAGCGGCGGATGCGACGTGGTGAGCATCAATCCGCTGCGGAGCTCGCTCGAGGAGGTCTTTCTGAAAGTGGTCGAGCATGGGGAGGGAGGAGCATGAAAGTGCGGGTGATCGCGCTGAACACGTTCGCCGGTTTTTTGCGCAACAAGCTCATCATTCTGTTTTGCGCCATCTTCCTTGGCATTCTCCTGCTGTTCATGACGCCGCTGATGATGATGAAAGCTCAAGCTGCGCAAAGCGCCGCGCAGACGGAGTCGTTTGTCATTACCCTGGTGGGCGCGCTGATGACGATGATCAGCGGATTCGGCAGCCTGCTGGCTGCGTGGGCGGCCGCGGACACGGTGGCCGGCGAAATGAAATCCGGCACCATTCTGGCGGTGATGGCCAGACCGGTGCGCCGCTGGCAGTTTCTGCTGGGTAAGTATCTCGGCGTGCAGCTCCTGATGGTGGTCTACGTTCTCTTCATGTTCGGGTTCAGCTACCTGCTGGCGTGGATTGGCGGCGAGCGCATCCAGACCACGCCGTGGGTGTTGATCGTCTATCCGCTGGTCCGGTATGCGATTTACAGCGCGATTTCGATGCTGCTGGTGACCATGATGCACCCGGTTTTCGCGTTTGGAATCGTATTGCTGACCTCCATTCTGGCGTACATGGTGCAGCCTGGATCGCGCCCGCCGGCCTTCCTGCCCGGTCCACTGAAGGCCATCGTCTACACGCTGCTCCCCTCGACGGAATTGCTCTCGGAGAGCCGCTTTCTCACCATCACACAAGCCTCGCTCCAAAAGATCACCTGGGACGTGCATGCAATCACCCTGGGTTATGGCCTGGACTATGCGCTGGTGTTTTTCCTGCTGGCGGTGTGGTCGTTCCGGCGGCGCAGTTTGTTGCGGGACTGAAGCCAAACTCCGCCGCGAGTTATACTAATTTCAGACTGTAAGGGTCGAAATACACCATGAAGTGCCCGGCTTTCGCTGCCATACCGACCGTCGTGGGAAGCTTTCCGCATACCGAGCCGCGACGCCTTTTGGACCGGATCTTCAGCCGTTTCCCGGACATGCCGGCCTGGCCCCAAATGCCCGTTCGGGACTGGCGCGAGAGCATGTACGTTCAGTACTCGGAAGGATTGCCGGGGGCCGTGGTCGATGGCGCGGCGCAAACCATCTACTTCCGTAGCGATGAGGCGCTGGCGGGGGAACTGGAGGCGTTCTACCAGGCGCTGGTCGACGAGGATGTCGAGCGCTTCGCTATTTCCCCCGACTACGCGCTGGGATTGCACCTGTTCCTGGAGAGCGGGCAGCGACCGAAATGGGTCAAAGGGCAGGTAACCGGCCCCTTCAGCTTTGCCATGACCGTAACGGACGAGAACAAGCGGTCGCTGGCCTACAACCCGGAACTGTACGAAGTGGCCGTCCAGGGGATGGCGATGAAGGCCCGCTGGGTGGCGCGAAGACTCCGTGAGGTGGCCGAGGACGCGCTGGTGGTGCTGGATGAGCCGTACCTCTGTGCCTTCGGTTCCGCATTCGTCAACGTGCCGCGAAACGACGTCATCGCGGCCATCGACGCGGGCGTGGCGGCCATCCACAAGGAAGGGGCGCTGGCCGGGTTGCACTGCTGCGGCAACACCGACTGGTCCCTGGTGTTCAGCACCGATCTGGACGTGGTTAATTTCGATGCCTACGAGTACTTCCAGGGGCTGTCGCTCTATCCCGCGGAGTTGAGATCGTTTCTGCTCAAGGGAGGCGTGCTGAGCTGGGGCATAGTCCCGGCTCGCGCCAACGGCAACCTCAATCCGCATACTTTGCTGGACGCGTTGGACAATCGCGTGGAACAGCTTGCCGCCAAGGGCATGGACCGCGGCGCACTCTACCGGCAGGCGCTGCTCACGCCTTCCTGCGGTCTCGGCACCGAGAGCGTGGAAGCGGCGGACCGCCTGATGGACACTCTGGCCGAGCTCGCGAGCCTGGTGCGAGAGCGGGAAACCCACCGGTGATTCTGGCGGTCATCGGAAAGGGTGGGGTGGGGAAAACCACTGTCACTTCCCTGCTGCTGCGGCGGCTCGTGGAATCGGGCCAGACTCCCGTGTTGGCTATCGACGCCGATCCTTCGAACTGCCTGGGGCCGGCGCTCGGCGTCGCGGTCGCACGCACCTTGGCCGACATGCGCGAAGAGCTGCGGGATAACCACCGCCCTCCCTCTATGTCTTCCGCCGAATGGCTGGCGCTGCGCGCGGAAGAGGCGCTAGTCGAGAACCCGGGCTTCGACCTGCTGACCATGGGACGCCCCGAAGGCAAGGGCTGCTACTGCTATGTGAACAACCTGATTCGCGACCACCTGGACCGCTTGGCCCGCGGGTACCGCCATGTTTTGCTGGACTGCGAGGCGGGGCTGGAACACCTCTCGCGCCGCACCAGCGGCCGTCCGGACGCGCTGATCTGCGTGGTGAACCGTTCCCGCATGGCCGCCGAAACCATCCGGCGGTCGCTCGACCTGTTTGTGAGTCTTCACGGCGCGCTTCCACGGAGCGTTCAGCTTGTGCTCAATCAATTCGACGAGGGAGAGCCTCTGGCAGCGCAGATGGCCACACTGGCCGGTGGTCCGTTCAGCCGCGTTGTCACCATCCCCCGGGACCCGCGGGTGGCGGCGCTCGAATCGGCGGGAGAATCTCTGCTGACGCTGAGTCCAGCCAGCCCCGCCATGGCCGCGCTGGGCGCATGGGAGGTCGGGCTATGAAGGTCGCAGTAGCGGGAAAAGGCGGAGTCGGCAAGACCACCGTCTCCGCATTTCTGGCGCGTTGCTGGCGGGATCTGGGTTACGAAGTGGTGGCTGTGGACGCCGACCCGGACGCCAACCTGGCCGGAACGCTCGGCTATCGCGGGCCGGACATCACTCCGCTGGTCAAGCTGAAGGCGTTGATCGAGGAGCGCGTCGGCGGCGGCGAGGGCTGGGGCGGCTTCCTGAAGATGAATCCGCGGGTGGATGACATTCCGGGCGAATTCGGCGTGCTGGTGGATGGCATCCGCGTGCTGGTGATGGGAACCATCGAGCGGGGACGCAGCGGCTGCGCGTGTCCCGAGAACGTTCTGCTCCGGGAGGTGCTGAACCACCTCATGCTGCGGAGCCGGGAACACGTGGTAGTGGACATGGAAGCGGGCGTGGAGCATTTGGGCCGCGGCACGGCTGAGGGCGTCGACACCATGCTGGTGGTGGTGGAGCCGGGGTGGGCCAGCCTCCAGACCGCCGCTCGCGTGGCCGAGATGGCCCACGACCTGGGCATTCGGCAGGTTTACGCCATCGCCAACAAGATTTCTGGAGACACCGACCTGGCGTTCGTGCGGGAGAGGCTGGGGGATCTGGAGTTGGTCGGGGTGCTGCCGCTCGACCGCGAACTGGAGCCGGCGGCGCGTGCCGGGAGTGTATCGCGCGAACGCCCGTTCTATAAAGAAATGCTGCGAATCGCAATGGAGGCCCTATGAGTTTCGACAACCGCTCGGTTGACCCTGCCGCGCAGGAGATGCTGATCCACGCGCACGAGATCGGCGCGAAAACCGTGTGGGACCGCCACGACGACTTGCAGCCCCTGTGTGGATTCGGAGACCTAGGGCTGTGCTGCGATGTCTGTTACATGGGGCCGTGCCGCATCGATCCTTTCGGCGAACGCTCGCAAGTGGGAGCCTGCGGCGCCGATGCCCACCTGATTGTGGCCCGCAACCTGGCGCGAGCGGTGGCCTGCGGCGCGGCGGCGCACAGCGACCACGGGCGCGAGGTGGTGGAAGCCCTGCGCAACGCGACTGCCATCGCCAACCCGGAGAAGCTGAAGACGCTGGCGGCGGAATGGGGAGTCGCGGCAGACCAGCACTCTCTGGCCGACCGCATGGCGTCCCAGTTTGGCTCGCAGGAAGGGCCGCTGATTCCGCTGCTGCGCGCGCCCGAGGAGCAGCGCCGGCGATGGGAGAAGATGGGCATCACCCCGCGCGGAATCGACCGCGAGATCGTCGAACTGCTTCACCGCACGCACCACGGCGTGGAATCGGACCCGGTGGCCCTGTTGCGAGGGGCCATGCGCGCCGCGCTGGCCGACGGCTGGGGCGGCTCCATGATCGCCACCGACGTGCAGGACGTGCTCTTCGGCGGGCCGCAGGCGATTCGCTCTCAAGCCAACCTGGGAGTGCTCGAAGAACGCCAGGTGAATATTCTGGTGCATGGGCACGAACCGATTCTGAGCGAGATGATCGTGGCTGCCAGCCGCGATGAGGACCTGCTGGCACTGGCGCGGGAGGCGGGCGCGGAAGGCATCAACATCGCCGGGATTTGTTGCACCGCCAACGAGATCCTGATGCGCCAGGGCATGCCGGTGGCCGGCAACTATCTGCACCAGGAATTGGCCCTCCTCACGGGCGCGGTGGACCTGATGGTGGTGGACGTGCAATGCGTCATGCCTTCCCTGCCCCAGGTGGCCGCGTGTCAGCACACCAAGATCGTGACCACTTCCTCCAAGGCCCACATGCCGGCCGCGGAGCAGATGACGCTAGATATCCATAATCCCAAGCAGACCGCGCGGGCCATTGTGAAGAGCGCGGTAGCGGCGTTCTCGCGGCGCGACGCTACGCGAGTGAACATTCCGCGCCACAAGATGGACCTGGTGGCCGGGTTCACCAACGAGAATTTGCCGCACTACCTGGGCGGGCGTTTCCGCGCGGGTTACCGGCCGCTGATCGACGCCGTGGCGGCGGGCCGTATCCGCGGCATTGTGGGAGTGGTGGGCTGCAACAATCCGCGCGTGGCGCAAGATACCAACCACCTGGCCCTGGTCCGCAGCCTGCTGGCCGAGGACGTGCTGGTGGTGCAGACCGGGTGCAGCGCCATCGCGAGCGCCAAGTTTGGCCTGCTGCGCCCGGAGGCAGCGCTGGAATACGCTGGGCCGGGCCTGCAGGAAGTGTGCGCGGCGGTGGGAATTCCGCCGGTTCTGCACGTAGGAAGCTGCGTCGACAATTCGCGCATTCTTTCAGTGTGCGTGGCACTGGTCGCCGAGGGCGGAATGGGCGGAGATCTTTCGGAGCTGCCCATCGCCGCAGCCGCGCCCGAGGCCATGAGCGAGAAGGCCATCGCCATCGCCCTCTACGCCGTGGCTTCCGGAATCTTCACGGCGTTCACGCCGGCGCCGCGCATCGCGGGAAGCAGCGTGGTTCGCAAATATCTCGAGGAGGATGTCGAAAAGGAAACCGGCGGCAAGTTTCTGTTCGCCGGCAACATGGAGGACGCGGCCAAGGGAATCCTGGCGCACATCGATGCCAAGCGGAAGGCGCTCAAGCTGGCGCCGCGGCCATTGACCGAGTATGTTCCCGCGGCGGGCTTGCAGTCTCTGGGATGCGGGCAGGCCCAGAAACACAGCCAGGAGAGGGTTCCAGAGGCCTGACGTGCGCTCAATCCTGATTTTCAATCGCGAACGCTGTCTGGCCTGCCGGGCCTGCGAGCTGGCCTGCTCGGTGGCCCATTCCCGCAGCGGACAACTCGAAACCGCCATCGCCGAGGAGCTTCCGCCCAAGCGGCGCGTGACCCTGGCCGCGGGCAAGGATGGCATCGAAGCGCTTCGATGCGAGCAGTGCGCCGAGCCGTTGTGCGCCTTCAGTTGCAAGAGCGGCGCGCTGCATCGCGACCCCATCAGCGGCTGGATCGCGCTGGAAGAAAGCCGCTGCGTGGGATGTTTCATGTGCATGATGGTCTGTCCGCACGGCATTCGTCCCGATCCGGCGACGGACCACGTAGTTCGCTGCGACGTGTGCCTCGACCGCGAGATCCCCGCCTGCGTGGCGGCCTGTCCCACCGGCGCGCTCGCGACCGAGCCGCCGCCGGACCGCCCGGCGCCCAGTGAATTCAAGGGGCACGTGGTGGTGGTAGGCTCCTCCGCCGCCGGGATTGCCGCCTGCGAGTCCGCGCGCGAGCACGCCCCCGGTTGCTCCATCACCCTCGTCACCGCGGACGCATCTCCGCAATACTCCCGCCCGCTGCTCTCCTATGTCCTCGCCGGCCGCATCGGCCGCCCCGCGATCTACTGGCCCGAGGCCGATCTTCAGGTCCATGTGTTGCACATGGTGGGGCGTGCTTTAGCTTGCCAATCTTTGCTTTTCGACGACGGCACCCAACTCGCCTTCGACCGCCTCATCGTAGCCACGGGCGCCCGCGCATCCACGCTTTCCATCCCCGGCGCAGCCCTCCCCGGCGTCCACGCCCTGCGCAATCTCGAAGACCTCGACCAGATCGAACAGCTCGCCGCGCCTGGCCGCCGCGCGGTGGTATTGGGTGGCGGCAACGTCGGTCTCCAGACCTGCGAGGCCCTGCTCTCCCGCGGGGTGGCCGTAACCGTGGTTGTGACTTCTCCGCACCTGCTCTCGCAAATGGTAGACGCGGAAGCCGGCCGCCGCATTGCCGATCTGTTCATCCGCCACGGACTGACCGTCCGCACCGGCCGCGACGCCGTCGAGATCGTAGGCGACGGCCACGTGGAAGGCGTGCGCCTGGATGACGGCGAGCTGATCGCGGCCGATCTGGTGATTGTCGGCAAGGGAATCAAGCCCAACGTGGAGTGGCTGCGCGGCAGCGGCGTCCGCGTGGGCCGTGGAATCGTAGTGGATCTCTGCGGGCGCACCAGCATCCCCGGGATTTTCGCCGCCGGGGATTGCGCCGAAGCCATCGACCCTCTGACCGGCCGCTCAGCGGTGAGCGGCATCTGGCCCGTGGCATACGAAATGGGCCGTGCGGCGGGAGCCGCGGCGGTGGGCGTGGAGCGCCCGTCCGCCGGCGCGCTCCGCATGAACGCCTCGCGCTTCTTCGGGGAGCCGATTATCTCCATCGGCGAAGTGTGCCCGGAACGCTTGGAAGGCGCATCGGCCGAGGTGCTGGTAAACCGCGACGGAGTCTACCGCAAGTTAGTCCACCACCAGGGCCGCCTGGCCGGAGCGCTGCTATACGGTGACATCTCCGGCGCGGGAACCTTTTATCGCCTCTACAGGGAAGGAAGTTAGCCAATGTCCAAGATCATCGCAGAAGCGGCCATCCACGGCGCTTACGCATGTGTGAACCGGGCGGAGACCATGTTGTCGGAGGCCATCGACCGTCATGGCCGCGCCTCCCGCATCGCCTTCCCCGATACCGCTTATGCCTTGCCCGTGATCCTGGCGCTGGTAGGCAAGAGGGTCGAGAAACTGGGCGACCTGGAGGAGGCCTTGCAGACGGCGCGCACCTGGCTTCCGGCGCCGCCCACGGAGAAGCTCTGGCTCCCTTATCTTGGCGGGACTCTGGACGCCGGGGCGGCCACCCTGGTGGCGCATGAGGCCGTCGAGGCCATGAAGCCGAGCCTCGCGTTCGATTTCTGGCTGGGACCCACGCCCGACAGCATTCTGCGCGAGCAAGGCATCAAGCTGGTGGACGGGCGCATGCCGGGCTTCGCCGCCTGCGTGGGCGCCGCGCCCAACGATGAAGTGGCCGAACAACTGGCTAGAGATCTGCAAGAGCGCAACATCCTGGTCTTCATGGGGGGCAATACCGCGGGCGAGACCATGGCCGCGCAACTGAACCGCCGGGGCGTCGAAATGAACTGGGAGACTTTCCTGGTTCCCTATGGGCCCGATACGTCATCCATCGTTCACGCTTTGGGTTTCGCCTGCCGCGCCGCATTCACATTCGGCGGGCTGCGGCCGGGCGGGCTGAAGGAGACGCGCGAGATTCTGCTCTACAACAAGCGGCGAGTCATGGCCTTTGTCCTGGCGCTGGGCGAAGTGGACGACGAGAAGTTCGCCACCGCCGCGGGCGCCATCAATTTCGGTTTCCCCGTCATCGCCGACACCGATATCCCCGAGATTCTGCCCAGCGGCATCTGCACCTACGAGCACGTCGTGGCCAACGTCGCTCACCGCGACATGCCGTCCCGGGCGGTCGAGGTGCGCGGGGTGAAGATCCGCACCGTCGAGATCCCCATCCCTGTCAGGCACGGCCCGGCGTTCGAAGGAGAGCGGGTCCGCAAAGAGGATGTCGCGGTCGAGTTCGGCGGCAAGTACACGCGGTGTTTCGAGTACTTGGCGAGCCGTCCCATGGACCGGCTGCAAGACGGGATCATCCGAGTGGTGGGTCCCGAGATCGCCGACGTGCCGGAGGGCGCGCGCCTGCCGCTGGCCATCTTCGTCGAGGTGGCCGGCCGCAAGATGCAGCCCGAGTTTGAATCCATCCTCGAACGGCACATTCATTCTTTCCTTTCCGAACCGATGGGCGTGATGCATCTGGGCCAGCGCGATTCAGTCTGGCTCCGCATCTCGAAGAAGGCGCGCGATGCCGGGTTCCGCATCGAGCACCTGGGAACGGTGCTGCTGCACAAGCTCCGCAACGACTTCCCGTCGATCGTCGATAAGGTGCAGGTGACCCTGTTCACCAATTCCGACGACGTCGAGAAGCTCTACCCGGAGGCTGCCGCCGCCTACCAGCATCGCGACGAGCGCATGGGGGCGCTCACCGACGAGAGCGTGGATATCTTCTATTCCTGCGCCCTGTGCCAGAGTTACGCGCCCAATCACGTCTGCATCATCACGCCTGAGCGCCTGGGTCTGTGCGGGGCCTACAACTGGCTGGACGGCAAAGCCGCTTACGAAATGAATCCGCACGGAGGCAACCTTCCGGTCAAGAAAGTGGAGGTGGTGGACCCCGTGCTCGGCCAGTGGAAAGGGATCAACGACTTCATTCAGAACGCCTCCAACGGCGCGTTTCTGAAGTTCTCGGCCTACTCCATGATCGAAGACCCCATGACGTCGTGCGGCTGCTTTGAGTGCATCGCCTGCGTTCTACCGGGCACCGGCGGCATCATGATCGTCGACCGGGAATTCTCGGGGCAGACCCCGGTGGGGATGACCTTCTCTTCATTGGCGGAGATGACTGGAGGCGGGCAACAGACGCCGGGCTTCATCGGCATCGGCACGCTCTACATTCTGTCGAAGAAGTTCATCAGCGCCGATGGAGGCCTGGCGCGGCTGGTCTGGACCACCACTCGCGTGAAGCAGAAGCTGGGCGACAGGCTCCGGCAGCGGTGCGAAGAAATCGGGCAGCCGGAACTCTACGGCAAGATCGCCGATGAGACCATCTGCACCGAACTGGAGCCGCTCATCGAGCACCTGGCGGCCGTCGAGCATCCCGCGCTGGCGCTGGGAGAGATGATCTAAGGAAGGTCCCCGCATGAGTCTGGAACTGAAACCGAAGAAATGGGCCGGCGCCATCCGAGAGGTGACGCTCGGGGCGGGGAGCCGCCGGCCTGTGACGGTGGGCGGCGGCAACGGTCTGCCGCTCCATACCTTCGAAGCGAGCTTCCCGCACCGCCCGGCCTTCGCGCTGGAAATTACCGATATCGCGCCGCCGCGATGGATCGATACCGTCCGCCAGCCCTGGAATGGAGTGCTGGGCCAGCCGGCCGCCGCCGCCCGCCGCGCGGTGGACGAATTCGGCGCGGACTTGCTGATGCTCCATCTTGTGGGCACGCACCCCGACCGCGGGAATCGCTCACCCGAAGATGCCGCCGCCGACATCCGCGCGGTTCTCGACAGCGTGCGCGTTCCGTTGATCGTCAAGGGGCCGGGCGCAGGTCCCAAGCAGAACGACGTGCTGGCGCGCGTGGCGGAGGAGTGTCAGGGCGAAGGCCTCGCGCTCCACTCGGCTTGCCAGGAAGAGTACAAGACCCTGGCCGCTGTCGCCGTGGCTTATGGCCATGTGCTGGTGGCCGAAAGCCCCATCGACATGAACATCGCCAAGCAGCTCAACATCCTGCTGGCGGATGCCAGCATGGACTTGCGCCGCACGCTGATAGACCCGCTCACCGGGGGGCTTGGCTACGGGCTGGAGTATACCTACTCCGTGATGGAGCGGATCAGGCTGGCGGCCCTGGGAGGCGATGCCATGCTGAACTCTCCCATGATCTGCCTGGTGGGCGAGGAAGCCTGGAAGGCCAAGGAAGTCAAGGCGAGCGGCGGCGTCCACTGGGAGGTGGCCACGGCGTTCGCGCTCATTGAGGCGGGCGCGGAGGTGCTCGTGCTGCGGCATCCCGAGTCGCTGGCCCGGCTGCGCAAGCAAGTGGACTGCTGGTTCGGAGGTGACACATGCCGCTGACCGGCTTGCAGGTTTTCAAGCTCCTCCCGAATACCAATTGCCGCGAGTGCGGCTACCCCACCTGCCTGGCGTTCGCCATGAAGCTGGCGGCGGGAAAAGAATCGCTTGATAAGTGCCCGTATGCCTCACCGGAGGCCTGCGCGGCCCTGGGTGCAGCCTCCGCGCCTCCCATACGCGGAGTGACCGTCGGCCGTGGCCCGCGCGCCATCACCGTGGGCGAAGAGACGGTTTTCTTCCGCCACGAGAAGACCTTCGTCCGGCGCCCCGGGCTCTTCCGCGTGTTGGGCACCGCTGCCGACCGCGATGCCTTACTGGATGCCTGGCGCGCGCTGCGTATCGAGCGGGCCGGAGAAGTGTTCCAAGTGGATGGCGTGGCCATTCCGGAGTCTCCCGGTTCACCCGGCGCCGCCGCTGCCGCCTCCGAGCGCGGTTTTCCCGTGGCGTTGCTGGCCGCCACCCCAGAAGGCGCCACAGCCATGGCGGAACGAATCAAGGACCAGCGCCCATTGCTCGTCCCGCCGGCTGGCGCGGACCTGGGCGCGTACGCGAGCCTGGCGGCGCGCCTGGGCGTGCCGCTCGTCGTTTCAGGAGCCGACTTGAACGCTCTCGCCACCGCGGCCATGGATGCCACTCGCGCCGGCGTGACTGACATCCTGTTGGAGCCTCCGGGCGCGGATCTGCGCGGGCTCCATCACAGCCTGAGCGCCATTCGCAGAGGCGCGCTCGACCGCATACACCCCGGTCTGGGCCACCCGGTTTTCCTGCGCATCGCCGCCGGGGAGTTCGAAAAGGCCGTCGTCGGCATCACCAAGTTCGCATCGCTCCTGACCATCGAGGACCACGGCGGCGAGACCTGGCTCCCGCTCTGGACGCTGCGGCAGAACATCTACACGGACCCGCAGAAGCCACTGCAAATGCAGCCGGGCGTCTACTCCATCGGCGAGCCTGATGCTACGTCACCGCTGCTGGTCACCACCAACTTCTCACTCACTTACTTCATTGTCTCGACGGAGGTCGAAGCCACCGGCCTGGCTTGCCATCTGGCGGTAGTGGACGCCGAGGGATTAAGTGTACTCACCGCCTGGTCCGCTGGCAAGTTCTCCGGTGACCGTGTAGCCAAGTCACTCCGCGCGATGCAGGCCACCGAGCGGGTAAGTCATCGGATAGCGATCATTCCCGGCTACGTGTCAGTCATCTCGGGCGAGCTGGAGGACGCCCTGGGCGACGGCTGGCGGGTACTGGTCGGCCCGCAAGAGGCATCCGACCTCGCACCGTTCTTTCGGGATGTGTGGGGGGCCGGTGACAAACCCCCGAATCTCCCGTAGAATCAGGATGGGAACTCAAGCGGGAGGGCTACGTGACTCTCATTCTGAAACTCGAACCGGATGTCGAAGCCGGCTTGGCCGCGTTGGCCAGTGCCAAGGGCCTCTCACTGGACCTCTACGTTCGCAGCCTCTTGAAGCAGTTTGCCGCACCCGCCAATAGCGCGGAGCCGACGCCGGAACAGAAAGCCGCTGCCTTCGAGCAATTGATCGAGGGCCTCCCCCCTCAGAACCTCGTCGAGTTCTGGAGCGTGGCTACGCGCCCGGCCCAAAGCAACGGACTGGGACTCAGCCTGCTCCAGGCAGAATGGTAGGTATCCCGCCTGGAGTCTGTTTTGCACGCTGATCAACGACACCCCGGACATCTACCGCGAGTGGCACAGTCTCGTCATCACCCACGGCATAGCGGGCGTACACGTCCATGATGCACGCCTGGTTGCCGCTATGAACGTCCACGCCATCACCAGCATCCCCATTTTCGACGTCGATGACTTCAAGCGATATCCGGGAATTCGGGTGCTGCACCCCCGGGACGCCATAAGCCATTCGTAAATGAACCGTCACCAGGTCACCTTCTCGCCGCCCGGACGATCCACACTCGTTCCCGGCGGCGCCACCATCCTCCAGGCGGCCGAAGTTGCCGGCGAGCCGATCTCGCACCCGCTCAAGGTTCCACCCGGCGCTCTATAGTTTTCCCTAAAGCCGCCGATTAGACACCTGAAGAGCTCACCGCAAGGTGGGCTTCGTTGATGCGATCGCGGACGGTAAATCGGAGGCAATTCGTGGAAACCCAGGCACAGAACCCTGAAACCATCGACACCCGGCTGTTGCTGAAGGTCTTGATGGCCTTCAAGAAGGGCGATTTCTCGGCCCGCCTGCCGGTAGAGAAGACCCGGACCGTGGGCAAGATCTATGACGTGCTCAACGACGTCATTGAGCGCCATGAAAACATGACCAACGAGCTTGTCCGGGTCTACGGTTCCGTCGCCAAAGAGGGCAAGATCGGGGAGCGGGCGGCGTTATCCGGGGCCAACGGTTCCTGGAGGATCAATGCGAATTCAATGGAAGGGATGATCGAGGGCCTGAAATCCTCTGGAACGTGACGATGAACACTCACAAGCAAACCGAGCGCCGGACGGCGTATACCCTGATCCTGATTTTCGTCTTCCTGACGGCGGGCATCGTAACCGCCAGCTCCCTCTATTACCTGGACTACGAGAAGCGCTACCGCGCCGGGGTAGAGAGCCAACTTTCCGCGATTGCGGATCTGAAGGTTGGCGAACTGACACAGTTTCGCAAGGAGCGGTTGTCGGATGCCGCCGTGCTGTTCCGGAACGTCTCCTTTTCCGCCCTCATACGGCACTTCTTGGAAAACCCGCGGGGCGCGGACGCGCAACGCCAGGTTCAGGCGTGGATCGACAAGTACCAGGCGAACCATCAATATGACCGGGTCTTTCTGCTGGATGCCCGGGGCGTAGTGCGAATGTCGGCGCCAACCGGGCCGGAACCGATCTCCGCCATCATTTCGCGGCGCGCGTCCGAAATCCTGCGGTCGGGTCTGGTAACGTTTCAGGATTTCTACCGGGACGAACACAACCAGCGCATCTACCTGGCGGTCCTGGTCCCCGTTTTCGACGAACCGGCCGACCGCCGGCTTCTGGGCGTCCTGGTCCTGCGCATTGACCCCACAGTCTACCTCTACCCCTTCATCAGCCGCTGGCCCATCCCCAGCCGGACGGCCGAAACCCTGCTGATTCGCCGGGATGGGAATGACGCGCTTTTCCTGAACGATGTCAGGTTCCAGACCGACAGCGCCCTCAACCTGCGGATCCCGCTGACCTTGGGCGACAACCCTGCCGCGCAGGCGGCGCTGGGGCGGGAAGGCCTCGTGGAAGGTCCGGACTACCGGGGCGTGCCAGTGATTGCCCATGTGCGCCGGGTTCCCGATTCGCCGTGGTTTCTGGTCGCCCGCATGGACACGTCTGAAGTGTACGCGCCGCTGCGGGGGCGGTTGTGGGAGATCGTTGGGCTCGCCGGCGTCCTGCTCCTGGGCGCGGCTGGGGCCACGGGTTTCCTCTGGCGCCAGCAGCGCATGCGCTTCTACCGGGAGCGGTATCAGGCGGCGGAGGCGCTGCGGGAGAGCGAGGAACGGCACCGGACCATCCTCCAGACGGCCATCGACGGCTTCTGGCTGGTGGACTCACTGGGGAGTCTGCTGGAAGTCAATGCAGCCTATTGCCGGATGAGCGGCTACAGCGCGGAAGAACTGCTGACCATGCGCATTCCAGACCTGCAGGCCGCCGAAACGGGCACTGACATCGCCGCTCACATCCAGAAGATCATGACGCAGGGCGAGGATCGTTTCGAGTCCCGGCACCGCCGCAAGGATGGAAGCGTGTTTGACGTCGAAGTCAACATCCTGTACCGACCCTTCGCTGGCGGGCAGTTTGTGGCTTTTCTGAGGGACATCACCGAGCGCAAGCGGGCCGAGGAGATCGCCAATCGTTACTTGAGCGCGCTACAGAGAGAACACTCAGCTTCAGACGGTATGAATCAGGAACTGCGGGAGAAGGCCAAGTTGCTGGCCGACCAGAAGGCGGAAGTGGAGGTGAAGAACGACGAGGTGGAGCAGGCCCGGAAGGACCTCGAGGACAAGGCCGCGCAACTGACGCTCACCTCCAAGTACAAGTCGGAGTTCCTGGCCAATATGTCGCACGAGCTGCGGTCGCCTCTGAACAATCTACTGATCCTGGCCAAGCTGCTGGCCGATAACGCCGAAGGCAACCTGACGGAAAAACAAACCAAGTTCGCCCACACCATCCACTCCTCGGGCACCGACCTGTTGACGCTGATTAACGATATTCTGGATCTCGCACGGGTCGAGTCGGGAAAGCTGAACATCGAGCCGGCGGCGGTCTACCTGGCGGACCTGCGCGAGATGGTCATCCAGGACTTCTCGCACGTCGCCCTGAGCAAGGGCACCGAGTTCAGAGTGCTCGTCGACCCGGATCTGCCCGACTCCATCCAGACCGATCCCACACGGTTGCACCAGATCCTGAAAAACCTGATGTCGAACGCCCTTAAGTTCACGGAGCGGGGTGCGGTGCGGATGGAGATCAAGCTGGCTAAATCCGGTTGGAGGCCCGGGACCAGCGGTCTGGATCGCGCCGAGCGGGTGGTGGCGTTCTCGGTGGTGGATACCGGCATCGGCATTCCACCGGAGAAGCAACGCATAGTTTTCGAGGCTTTCCAGCAGGCGGACGGCACCACCAGCCGGCGCTACGGCGGAACGGGGTTGGGGTTGTCGATCAGCCGGGACATCGCGCAGTTGCTGGGCGGTGACCTCACACTCCAGAGCCAGGTTGGCGTGGGAAGCACATTCACGCTCTTCCTGCCGGCGATCCGTTGTAAGGAGATGCGGCCACCGCGGCCGGCGGCAGGGGTCGAAGCGATTCCTGCGGCGCCGGCGCGCCCGCTCCCGCAGGGCCTGGCGAGCGCCTGCGACGCCGTGGCAATGTCCGCGCTGGCCAGGATGGTGGCGGCGCAGGAACCGGTCGAAGACGACCACCTCACACTGCGGAAGACCGACCGCCCGGTGCTGATTGTGGAGAATGATGCGACCTTTGCCAGCGTGCTGCTGGAGAAGGTTCACGCCCGCGGCCTCAAGGGAGTGGTTGTCATGCGCGGCGGTCCGGTAGTGAGAATGGTCCGCGAGATGGCGCCGGTGGCCGTTACCCTCGACATCCTGCTGCCCGACATGTCGGGATGGGTGGTGCTGGAGGCTCTGAAGCGCGATCCCGCGACGCGGCATGTTCCGGTTCACGTCGTGACCATCTGCGAGGAACGCCGCCGCGCGATGACCATGGGGGCCGCTTCCTTTCTTCATAAGACGCTGAATCCCGGAGAGCTCGACGCGGTATTCGACCGCATTTTGAACGAATTGAAGACTCCTGTGCGCAACGTGCTGGTCGTGGATGGCGATCCCGCGCGAGGCCCAAGCCTGGTGGAACTGCTGGGCAACGGGGACATTCACACGATTCCGGCAGCCAGCGGAGCCGAGGTGTCCGCCGCGCTTCGGAAGCAGCGCATCGACGGCGCGGTGCTGGGATGGAATGTGCCCGGCCTGACGGGCCTCGATCTGCTCACCACCTTACGCGACGCCACGGGACGTGGCGAGCTCCGCGTACTGATCTACCCCGCGGCTCCCCTCAGCCAAGCCGACAAGGACGGGATCGCCGCGTGGGACGATGCCGCGGTGATCCAGATCGCGTCCTCTCCGGAAGACCTTCTGGACAAGAGTATGACCATGTTCCATCGTAAGGAGACGGAACTGCCGCGGGAGAAGCGCGACAAGCTGGCAGCCGCCCGCGCGGTGGACCGGAGACTGGCGGGCCGGAAGATCCTCATAGTCGACGACGATCTGCGCAACATTTTCGCGCTCACCAGCGCCCTCGAAACGCACGAC
>Ga0181521_10002863_pt1 | contig 20589 bp, 17 predicted proteins | sample PEATcosm2014_Bin_32_FD_119764 | JGI IMG/M metagenome (GOLD analysis project Ga0181521, IMG submission 119764) | Peatland microbial communities from MTU Mesocosm Facility, Houghton, MI, USA - PEATcosm2014_Bin02_60_metaG | ecosystem: Environmental > Terrestrial > Soil > Wetlands > Peat | place...
AATTCCTTTGCGCGTCTGATATTGCTAAGATAATGCTGTGGGCAATATTCAATTTGCCTGGGACCGCCGTAAGGCGCGATCTAACCTGGCGAAGCACGGCGTTTCCTTCGACGAGGCACGGACTGTTTTTCTGGACGAGAACGCCCGCTTAATCGATGACCCGAATCATTCGGAACAAGAGGAACGATTCGTGCTGTTCGGCTACAGTTTTCAAGCGCGCTGCCTGATCGTCAATCATTGCTACCGGGAATCCGGTTCCACGATACGGCTGATCTCCGCGAGACGCGCGACAGCACAGGAAGAAGAAGTGTATTGGAGACTCCGATGAGAAGTGAATACGATTTTTCCCAGTCCCGCAAGAACCCGTACGCCAAACAACTCAAGCGCCAGGTCACCATTCGCCTTGATATTGCGGCGGTGAACTACTTCAAGCAGATGGCGGCAGAGTTGGGAATGCCCTATCAGAACCTCATCAATTTGTTCTTGAGAGACTGCGCCACGGAGAAACGGCGGCCGGTCGTTCAATGGCCCCATGAGCCCCCGAAGCGGGCAACTGGCCGCTGACTGGAGACCGGCCAACCAGAGCGTGGGAAAACCTGCTCCACAGGATGCCACGCACCCTACTCTTTCCAGAACAATTCGGCGTCGGAGCGGCGCACGTAATTAGCGTCCAGGGCGGCGGGATCGGAAGGTGCGGCAGCGAAGGCCAGCCGGGCAATGGCGGCAGCCAGAGAGCGGGGCGCGATGGTGACACGGGCATTCTCGAAAGTGGTGCCGGCCAACAGGGACTGGAGTGCGACCGACTCCTGCGAGATGAATTCGGGATCGCCGGGGGGCAACATCGAGATCCACTCCGGAAACTTCGCGACCACTTCCGGAGCGACGATGCGCGCGGCGGCGTCATAAACGGCGCCGTAGATTTCACCACGGCGGGCGTCCAGCACCACGGCGCGCAGCGCGGCGGACCCGAAGGTGGCGAGCGCCTGCAGGTTCGACACGGCCACGGCGGGCTTGCCGAGAGCTTCGGCCAGCCCCTTGACGCAAGCCAGGCCAATGCGCACGCCGGTGAAAGAGCCGGGGCCGGAGGCGGCGGCGAAACAATCGATCTCGCCAACCTTCAGCCGGTGGTTGCGGAGGAGCGCGGCCAGGTGCTGGTAGAGCACATGGGCAAAGCCGGTGGGGGCGTGGAGCGGCAACTCCTCCAGCAGTTCTTCGCCGCGCGCCAGGGCCAGGCTGCCGAATTCGTGGGTGGTATCCACCGCCAGAATGCAGGGCTTCACTTGACCAGCCCGCAACCGGTATCCACCTCGTAGACTTTGCCGTTGGCGTTCATGCCATAGAGGCGGAGGTGCATGATGGCGGGAAACTCGCTGGCGAGATCGGGCGGCAGGCGGAAAGTGCCCTTCTGGCTGGTGGCCAGCACGCGGTAGCCCTGGCCATCAGCCGCCACGTCGCCGATCCAGAGCCAGCGCATCAGGCGGGTGGCGCGGCTTTCGCGCGTGAGTTTGGCGGAGTAGGAGACGGGCGCGGCGAAAGGAAGGTCGCCGGCAGGCTGCTCGATGGCGAAGGGCACCTTGGCGGTGTTGGCCTCGATCTCCTGAAGGGCAATCGGCGCGAAATTCCCATCGTGATCTTCGCGCGACTCCAGCTTGTAGGACTTGTTCATGCTCTCGATGCGGGAGAGACGCACGACGCGCAGCACCCAGTCGTGCGAGCGGTCGGGCGGTTCGGAAGTGAAGTGATCGCCCGACCATTTCTTGCGGACGGTTTCGCCATCGGCGGGATTGATCCAGAAAATATCGTAGCTGTGGTGCTCGACGATCAACTCGATGGGGCCGGGCTTCTCGATGTAGATGAGGTAATCGGAATCTTCGAGCGCCAGCCCGCGGCCGTTGTCGATATCAAAGAAGGGCTCCATCTCCCAGTGGCGCGTGGCGGAGAGGATATCGAACCAGACGCTCATGGCCCTGGCGCCGGGCGAATCGAGGTATGGAGCGCCGGAGCCGGTGTTGGCGTAGGTGACGTACTGGCCGTCCATGGTGGCGTTCCACAAGCGATGGCGGAAGGTGGCGGCATCGACATCGTCCGGGCCGGACTTTCCCGCCCCGCTGTCTTCGCGGCCGAAATTCCCGTTGACGAAGGGCACCGGATAGAGCTGATGTTCGACGGCGCCGAGGTTGTCGTCGGACGTGCTGTAGGAGACGAAGTCCATCCAGTGGTCGTCGAGCAGCGGCGCGGAGGTGAGCAGCGCGCCGGCAGTGCGGGGATGCTGGTAGGGATCGGCCTGCTTGAGCGCGGCGCCGAACTCGCTGAGCAGGGCGCGGCCGTCGGGGTCGCCTTCGAATTGATCGACGGCCTGCCAGGTCACATTGAAAGCGGCGTAGCGGCCGGCCACATAGCGGACGAAGCGGCGGCGGCGGTCGGACGAGGGGAGGGTCTTGAGGAGATCGGCGGGCCGGCGCCAGAGAACCAGGTCGGCGATGATGCCCTTCTGGTTCAGATAGCGGATGCGCTGGTCGAGCGCCTGGAAGAAGGCGGTATTGGGGACGTCGGGGCCCTGAAACAGGGAAGGATCGGAGGAAGAGCCGGCCAGCGAGACGCGCAGGTGGGTGAACTTCTGGGCGGCGCGCGCATCGGCCACGGCGCGCCAGGCGGCGTCATCCAGGAAGGCGAAGCGCGGCTCGCTGACGCCCATCCAGAGATGGCCCTGGTCGAGCCCGTTGGCCTTTTCGGTGTAGGCCCAATGGTGCAGGGCGGCGGGGTGAATGAAGCCGCGGGAATCGGATGGCGCGGTGGAGAAACTGCCGCGCTGCTGGTTCCAGGCGGCGATGTTGCTCGAGACCAGGTAATCCCAGTTGCCCGCCTCGGTCGGCGAGAAGCGCACCACCAGGCGATTGGCGTCGTCCCAATAGGCCGCGAGCGCGTAGGAGTGCTGGCGCGGCGAGCGGAACGTGACGGTGAGTTCGACGGTGGTGTAGGGATTGGGATGCGCGGCGGCATCCTCGGCACTGAGCGCGAAAACCATTTCGCACGTCGCGTAAGACGGCGTAGAGGCGCAGGGGGAAGCGGGAGCGGACGCGGGCTGCGCGCGGAGCACCGCCGACGCCAGCGCGAGAATTCCAAAGGCCAGACGGAAGCCCATAAAATATTAGTGTAAACTCACAGAGCCTGGAGACGCTTTTGAAATTAGGAGTAGTGCTGTTTCAACTGGGAGGGCCGGATTCGCTGGAAAGCATCGAGCCTTTCCTATACAACCTGTTTTGCGACCCGGACATCATCGATTTCCCCTTCGCGCGGATTGCCCGCCAGCCGCTGGCGAAGTTGATCTCGGTGACGCGGTCGCGCCACGTCGAGCACCACTACGCGGCCATCGGCGGGCGGAGTCCTATCCTGGAGCACACCAAACGGCAGGCCGCGGCGCTCGAAGCCGTGCTGCGGACGGAATTGGACGCGCGCGTGGTGGTGGCCATGCGCTACTGGCGCCCATTTACGGATGAAGCCATCCGGCTGCTGGAACCGCACCGTCCGGAGCAGATCGTGCTGCTGCCGCTCTATCCGCAGTACTCGCGCACCACTACGGGAAGCAGCCTGAACGAGTGGCGGCGGAAGTTCCGCACCAACGGTTGGAATCCGGTGGTCCACGCGATCGAGGAGTTTCACCAGGACGAGGCCTATCTGGACTCGGTGGTGGAATCGATCGGCACGGCGCTCGCGGGCGACGACAGCCGCGAGTTCGATTTCGTTTTCAGCGCGCACAGCGTTCCGCTGGCGGTGATCGAGCGGGGTGATCCGTACCAGCGCCAGATCGAGCGGACGGTGGAGCTGGTGTGGCAGCGCGGCGGATGGCAGGCCAGGCGGCGCCTCTGCTACCAGAGCAAAGTGGGGGCGTCCAAGTGGCTGCGGCCTTCGATGCACGAGACGCTGGCGCGCCTCGGGGCGGAGAAGCGCAAACGGATGCTGGTGGTGCCGATTTCGTTTGTGTCGGACCACGTGGAGACGCTGCACGAAATCGACATCGAGCACCGCCAACAGGCGCGCCGCCTGGGGATCGAAGACTATCGGATGGCGCCGGGGTTGAACGATTCGCCGCGGTTCATCGCGGCGCTGGCGGGGCTGGTGCGGCGGGCGTGTATGTCGCCTAAAGAGTAAACTGTGTATTCACCGCGGAGGCGCGGAGACGCAGAGAATAAGAGAACCAAAGTCAAGACCTGAGAGCGCGGAGGAAGCGGAGAACATGATTTCGATTGCCCGCAATCGCGCGTTGGGCGCCAATAGCCGCCTGATCCTGATGGCCGGCTTCGGCGGTCTGCTGTTGCTGATGGCCTTCGCCGAATTCGACGGCATGCAGGCGCTCACGGAGATTCAAAGAAGCAATGACGCAGTCCGCGAAGATTTTCTGCGGCGGACGCGGGTGCTCGACCGCATTCGCGCCGACCTCTACGTCTCCGGCACGTACATCCGCGACTACCTGCTGGAGCCGGAAAGCGGCAAGGCGGAAGGCCACCGCTATAGCCTGCTGGAAAGCCGCAGCGACATGGACGCGGCTCTCGACGAATACCGGAGACTGGTGAACGGCGCGGAAGCCGGGCCATTCCAGGTACTCACGCAGGACCTGGCGTCCTATTGGAGCGTGCTGGAGCCGGTCTTCGCATGGAGCGCGGCCGAACGCCGGCGCGACGGCTACATTTTCCTGCGCGACGAGGTCTTCCCGCGGCGCATGGCGATGCTGGGGCTGGCCGACCAGATCCGCGCGCTCAACGAAGCCCAACTGAATGCCGGAAGAGTGAAGGTGGAGGCGACGTTCTCGGAGTTCCGCCGGCGCCTGACGTTGATCCTGGGACTCACCATGGGGCTGGGCCTGCTGCTGGCGGCGTGGAGCACGCGGCGCATCCTGGGGCTGGAGAACCAGACGGCCGCGAACCTGGAAGAGATCCTGCGGGCGCGTCAAGAACTGAAATCGCTCTCCGCCCGGCTGGTGGAGGCGCAGGAAGAGGAGCGGCGTTCGATTTCGCGCGAGCTGCACGACGAAGTGGGCCAGGCCCTGACGGGAGTGCTGGTGGAGATGGCCAATCTTTCCACGCTGATTCGCGAGGGCAACGTGGAAGCCATGGCGGAAAAGGCCGCCGGGATCAAACACGAGGTGGAGAATTCCATCAGCGTGGTACGCAACATGGCGCTGCTGCTGCGTCCTTCGATGCTCGACGACCTCGGCCTGATTGCGGCGCTCGAATGGCAGGCGCGCGAAGTTTCCAAGCGCAGCGGCGTGTGGGTGAAGGTTTCGGCCGATCAGGTTTCGGAGAAACTTCCGGAGGAGCACAAGACGTGCATTTACCGCATCGTGCAGGAAGCGCTGCACAACTGCGAGCAACACGCCGGCGCGCGGCAGGTGGAGGTGGCGGTGCGGCAGGAGCAGGACCGCCTGCGGCTATCGATCCGCGACGACGGGCGAGGGTTCGACACGCGCCGCGAGCGCGGCATGGGGCTGCTGGGCATCGAAGAGCGAGCCAACCACCTGGGCGGCAGCTTCACGGTGGATTCGACGCCGGGCGAGGGCACGTCGATCGAAGTGGTGCTTCCGCTGCGCCAGCCGGCGGAGCCACCGGCGGGGGAGACGGCATGAAAACCATTCGCATCCTTCTGGCCGACGATCACACGGTGGTACGCAAGGGCCTCCGCCTGCTGCTGGAAAGCCAGCCGGGCTTCGTGGTGATCGCGGACGCCGCCGATGGCCGCGAAGCCGTCGCGCTGGCCGAGCAGCATACGCCGGACGTGGTGGTGATGGATGTCGCCATGCCGGCGCTCAACGGCATCGAGGCCACCCGCCAGATCACCACCAAACAGCCGCAAGCGGCGGTGGTCTTTCTGAGCATGCATTCCGACGAAGGCTATGTGCTCAAAGCCCTGAAGGCCGGCGCGCGCGCTTATATCCTGAAGGACTCGGCGGAACACGACCTGATCAACGCGGTCAAGGCGGTGAGCGACGGCAAGGCCTTCTTCAGCCCGGCCATCAGCAAGATGCTGGTGGAAGACTACATGCGCCAGATGCAGGAACGGCAGGTGGAAGACAGCTTCGAGCTGCTCACCGCCCGGGAACGCGAAGTGCTGCAATTGCTGGCCGAGGGCAAGAGCAACAAAGAAGTGGCGGCGATTCTCAACCTGAGCCTCTACACGGTGGAAACTCACCGGGGCAACATTCTTCAGAAGCTCAATCTACACAGCGCCGCGGAACTGATACTCTACGCGGTTCGCAAAGGAGTGATCAGTTGATTTAGTGGAAACGGGAGCGGGACCAGCGGGGGGTCCGGCACACTTAACAACGGCGGCGCGAAGGGGCAAAACGGGGACAGCTATCCAATTCCAAAGACGGGAATTGGATAGCAGTCCCCGTTTTGCGGCGTTTTGCGGCGGGGGGCGGTCTTTACAGCCTAGCGCAACGTGCCGGTCTGGAAATCGACGACGATGCGCCTGGTAATCGTAGCGGGCGGTGGTGTCGGAGATTTGCGCGGAGGTGAGGTTGAGCTGCGCCTGGCTCAACTCCACGATGGCGGCCAGGCCGAGGTCGTATCGACTCTGCGACAGGTCCATGGCAAGTTGCGCCTGCTGGACCAATTGCCGGGTCAGCGCCATGCGGTCATAGGCGGTGGTGGCGTTCAACCAGGCAATGCGGACATCGCGGATGACGCGGTTCTGCAGGTCGGTGACGTTTTCGCCGGCGGCCTTGGCCTTCAGTTCGGCTTCGGCCTGGCGGGCGCCGAAGAGACCGCCATTGAAAATGGGGATGGAGATATTTATGCCGATGGCGCCGTAGCGGCCGGGCACCTGGGCCACGGCGGCGGGGGCAAAACCGGCGGCGCCCAGCACGCCGACGCTGGGAAAATAGAGAGCGTGCTCGGCCCTGGCCATGCGCTCCGCAGCGCTCTGTTGAAGGCGCAGATCCTTCAACTCAGGCCGGTTCTGAATGGCGGCGTCAATCAAGCCCTGGACGCGATCGGGCACGGCTGAAGGCATGGGTTCGTCGACCAGCAGGAATGCCTGCTCGCCGGGGAGCCCCATGGCTGTCGCGAGACGAGCTTCGGCGGCTTTCAGTTCGTTCCGCGCCTGCACCTGGAGCAGCCTGGCGCCCGAGAGATTGACGCTGGCGAAGCTGACGTCGAGCGTCGATTTCAGTTTGCTTTCGGCGAGGGCGGTCACCTGGTCCACCACTTCCTGGCGCGCTTTCACAGTCGCATCGACGACCTGCAAGACGGACTGGGCGCTGAGGACGGCGAAATAGGCGCTGCTGACAGCCAGAAGAATGTCGGCGCGGGTGGCTTCGGCGAACTGGTCCTGGGCGGCGGCTTGCAGTTTAGCCATGCCGATCAGATTACTGGTGCGGCCGAAATCGGTGATGAGCTGGCCGATGGTCAATCCGGAGCCGACGTAACCGGAGACCTTCGCCATCACGTCGACTTCCTGGAACGGTTTGAACTCGGCGGTGAGGATGAGATCGCGCGAGAGGTCGGCGTTGACGGCTTTAGCGACGGCGACGGTGGGGATTTCAGCGGCGGCCGCGGCGCCGGCCTGCGCGTCTTGGTTGCGGCCACAGGAAGACAGCAGGACCGAACCCCATACAACGAGCAGCAAGGGAAAGACAAAAACGATCGATGGGCGCATTCAGTTTTCTCGATCCGCGGCGCGGATAGCTTCCAGGAGATTCTCGGTTGAAAAGTCGGGCGACTGGCAAACGCCAACGATGCGTTGCTCCTGGGCGCGAATGCGGGCGGCCACCTCGGGGAGTTGTGACGCGATCTGGCGGGGGATGGAGACCACGCCATGGCAATCGGCGAAGAGCAAGTCGCCCGGGCGGATTTCGAGTCCGTAGATTCGGACGGGTTGGCCGTAGTCCACGATGTGGCTGTAGGCGTGCGAGACGGCTGGCGCGCGGGCAAACATGGGAAACTGCATGCGAGCGACGGCGGGGATATCGCGAACCGTTCCATTGGTGATCACGCCTTGACACTGCAAGGCCTTGAGAACGGCGGCATGCACCTCTCCGACTACGGATCCCAGGCCGGATTCCGCGTGGAGATCCTGGATGACGGCAATGCGCGGCGCAGGCAGGCTTTGGATGCCGGCCCACCAATCGGTGCGATCCAGGTAGGAGTTTCCGGTCATCGGCGGGTCGGAGGAACGAATTCTGGCGGTGGCCGCATAGCCCAGCAGGCGCGGAAAACCGCCGGTCACGCACTGCAGACCGGGTCTGGTATAGCCCTCATTGCGAAGCCGGACACCGAACTTTTCGATGGCGTTCGAGATGTTGCAGGTGTCGAACTGCCGGATGGCTTCCAAGACCTGCGATGGCAGCGGGTGGTCGTGGTTCCCAGTCAATTGGTCCCCCCAACTACGAGCATAAGAAGGGGAGCCGGCCGCGGAGAATACCCGATTCAGAGTATTTTCGCCGAAACCCGGCGGTATGGGTTACACTCATTCCTGTTCGATTGCGAAAGAGGAAACCCATGCCCAGCACATTCGCCAAACGTATGATTGTGCCCGCCACGCTCCTGCTGGCGGGCTTGTTCGGCGCGCTCCCGGCGCAGGCGCAGTTGTCGCAAAACATGCAGGATTGGATGCGCCGCATCAATTCCGGGGAATTCAGCGCGGGCGGCGGGCGCGGCGCGGGCGGCGGCGGACGTGGCGGACGCGGCGGCGGCGGCCGGTGGATGGATGGCGGGAAGGCCTACGTAATTACCGAGCCGGCGAGCGGCGGCGGGATGGAGAGCGTGCGCATCGAGACGGCTACCGGCGCGCGGCAGGTTTTGTCGGCGGAACCGCCCAATACTCCGCCCGGCGGCGGCAGGGCAATGGCCGCGGGCACATCCGCCGACGGCACCAAGCTGCTGTTCAGCACAAACGGGCACACGGTGATGATCCGCAAGACCGCCAGCGACTATTGGGTGCTGGATAAGACCGACAACTCCTGGCACAAGCTCGGCGGCAAATCGACCGCCGGACTGATGTTCGCCAAGTTCTCACCCGACGGGAAAAGCGTGGCCTACCTGGGCGACCTGAGCCAGGCCAAGGGCGCCGAGCCCCGGTGGAACCTCTACGTGGAGGAAGTGAAGACCGGCGCGGTCAAACAGCTCACCTACGACGCCAGCGACGACATCATCGACGGCACTTCCGACTGGAACAACAACGAAGAGTTCAGCCTGGCGGATTGCTTCCTGTGGAGCCCGGACGGCCAGAAGATCGCCTATTACCAGTTCGACCAGAGCGGCGTCGAGGACTTCGCGCTGATCAATTACACCGATCAACTCTACCCGGTGATTACGAAATACAAGTACCCCAAGCCGGGCCAGACGAATTCGGCGGTGCGGGTGGGAGTGACCGGCGCCGCGGGCGGCAAGACCGTGTGGCTCAAGACTCCGGGAGATCCGCGCAACACGTACATCCCGGACATGGAGTGGCTGGAGGACAACCAGGTGATCCTGCAGCACATGAACCGGCTGCAAAATACCAACACGGTATACATCGCCAATCCGGATACGGGCGACCTGCGCCAGATGTTCCAGGACAAGAACGACACGTGGGTGGAAGTGAACCGCAATCTCAAGTGGATCGAAAACGGCAAGCGCCTACTGTTCACCAGCGAGCGCGACGGCTGGCGGCATTTGTATGCCATCACCCGCGAAGGCGACGCGCGGCTGGTGACCAACGCGCCCTTCGACATGGTTTCGATCGCGGCGGTGGATGAGCCGGGCGGCTGGTTGTATTACATCGCATCGCCCGACAATGCGACCCAGCGGTACCTGTATCGCTCCCGCCTGGACGGATCGAAGACGGAACGAGTGACTCCCCAAAACCAGCCAGGGACACACACTTACAACATCTCGCCGGACTGCCACTGGGCATTCCACAGCGTGTCGACTTTCGATTCGCCGGGGCAATCCGACTTAGTCAGCCTGCCGGACCACAAAGTGGCGCGCGTGCTGAATGACAACGCGGCGGAGAAGGCCAAGGTGGGACCGATCATCGCCGGACGCACCGAGATGGTGCATATCCCGGTGGGCCACGACACCAGCATCGACGGCTGGCTGATCAAGCCGAGTCACTTCGATCCGAGTAAGAAGTACCCGATCATCATCAACGTCTATGGCGAGCCGGCGGCTTCCACGGTGACCGACAGTTGGGGCGGCGGCCACCTAATGATGCTCGGCCTGGCCGACGACGGCTACCTGATCGCCAGCTTCGACAACAGCGGCACGCCGGCGCCCAAGGGGACTCACTGGCGGAAAGTGATCTATGGCTCGGTTGGGGTGCTGGCGTCGGACGAACAGGCCGCCGCGCTGCGCGACCTTGCCGCCGCGCATCCTTATGTAGACCTGACGCGCGTGGGCGTGTACGGCTGGAGCGGCGGCGGCTCCATGACCCTGAACCTGATGTTTCGCTATCCCGACCTGTACTCGGTGGGCGTGGCGGGCGCGCCAGTGGCCGACCAGACGCTCTACGATTCCATTTACCAGGAGCGCTACATGGGCCTGCCCACCGATAACGCCAAGGGGTATCACGACGGCTCACCCATCAGTTTCGCCGAGGGGTTGAAAGGCAAGCTGCTGATCATCCACGGCACGGGCGACGACAACGTGCATTTCCAGGGAACGCAACGGCTGCTCAACCGGCTGATTTCGCTCAACAAGCAATTCCATTTCATGGAGTACCCGAACCGCCGCCATGGCGTGCAAGGTTCCGACCCGCTCCACCTGGACACGCTGCGCTACAGTTTCTTCGAGGAGTATCTGCCAGCCGGGCCAAGGTAGAACCGGCGCCCGAATTGTGAGAAGATTTACTGGAGAAAAGACCTGCCCCGCCGTCCGCGGCGAATCTGGCCCGCGAACTGCGAGAGCTCACGATAAGAGGAGACTACCTATGAAACAACTACTCGGTCTACTTGCGATCTCGCTAATGTTCTCCGTGGCTGCCTACACACAACCACAAAAAGGGGGCGCCAAGCCGGGCAATACAGCCCACCAAGAGGTCGGCGGGGGCCATATTCCCGCGCATGGCCCTACTCCGGCGAAGGCTCCGAAACCCGGTAAAGCTCCGGCGGCTCCGCCCACAGCGGTTGCCGACAAGCCGGGACATCCGGAAGCTCCGCACGTCCACGCCAAGAATGATGAGTGGGTTGGGAACGCGCGCCCGAACGATCCGCGCTTCCACCTGGATCATCCATGGGAACACGGCCATTTCAGCGGCGGCATTGGAAAGGGGCACGTGTGGCGCCTGGCGGGGGGCGGTCCGTCGCGTTTCTGGTTCGGCGGTTTCTACTTCAGTGTCTCACCCGTTGATATCGGCTACTGCGGCGACTGGCTGTGGGATTCCGACCAGATCGTGATCTACGACGACCCCGATCAGGTGGGCTGGTATCTGGCCTACAATGTCCGGCTGGGCACTTACGTTCACGTGATGTATCTGGGGAACAGTTAGCAGCCGGCGCACTTACCGGAAATCACTCCCTTACAAGAGCGCGACCAGGGGGTCGCGCGCAGGCGGGGGGCGCCTGCCCCACTCTTCACTTCACGGTGAGTTCGAAATCCAGCTCAATCACCAGCGCGTCATTGGAGACGCGGATGGCGGGCACCTGGAAGCGCCGCAACTCGCGCTTGTAACCGGGCTGGGCGGCCGGATCTTCGAGCAACTTCTGCGCCACGGCCGCCAACGGGTACTTGAAATCGCGCGCCAGAGACGAATCCAAAGCGGCGCACACGCGCCGGATGTAATACCCGGTCTTGCCTTCGCCCACCGCGGTTATGTTCTGCAGCACCAGGTTGCCGTCGCGGTATTGGGGCGTCGCGGCGATCAGGACAGTGAAGGCATCGCCCAGCCCCACGCACTGGCCCAGCATATTGAGCGCGCTGCGTCCGGTGAAGCGCGCGCGGATGCGCAGGCGTCCGCCGTCGCCCTGAATCTGGGGCTTTTCCAGGTAGGCGAAATTGCACTTGTTGTTCTTGTCGCCGTACACATAGCGGCGGCCGTCCTGGGTGAAGACCTGCTCGGCCAGCATGCGCTCCAGCGCGCCGAACTGAAGATGGAGTTCCACGGCGCGCGTGGGCTGGGCGCACCAGGCGGCGCAGAGAAGGATGGCCAGACGCTTAACGCAGCGCATCGCCCGGCTCGGCAAAAACGGCAAATTCGCTCAGCGCCGGGCTGGCGGAAGCTTGTGTGACCCGCAACCGCAAGCGCGACGTTTCGACGGGCTTGTCCAGGCGGATCAGGCGCTGCGCTCCGATGCTGGTGGCGGTGGCGAGCGGCTCCCAGGCTCCCGCGTTCCAGCGATCCACGGCGACGCTGTCAATGCGCTGCCCCAGGCGGATCTCCTCACGCAGACGAATCACGCTGAAAGTGATGGGCCGGCCGAAATCGACAGCCGCTTGGGGAGCGAGCACGGCGTCATCGGTGGCCCAAAAGGAGTCGGCGCGAGCATCCACCAGATTGGCTCCGGCATAAGCGCGCGCGTTGCCGCGAACGTTGGAGGCCGTGACCTTGGCCCCGGCGGCCAGGTTTCGCGAAAAAGTGGCGCGGCGGTAATCGCCGAATGCGCGCAGCGCCGCGATGTCTTCGGCCGGCAGCAACCCGTCGCGGTTGGGCGGCGAATTCAGCAGCAGGCTGGCGCCGCGGCCGGCGGACTTGTAGTAGAGGTCGATGAGCTGGGCGGGCGTCTTCACGCGGGCGTTTTCGTTCTCGTGCCAGAACCATCCGGGCCGGATGGAAACGTCGCACTCGGCCGGCAGCCAGCGGGTTCCATGGCGGTGGCCGGCGGGCGATTCGCGCTCCCGGACATCGCCGGGCGATGCCGGCCCGCCGCCGGCGCCCACCGGATCGTAGGTGGCCCAGCAGGGATCACCGGCGATGCCGCGTTCATTCCCCACCCATCGCACGTCCGGTCCCACATCGCTGAAAATGACAGCTCCGGGCTGGAGTTTTCGCACCAGGTCCCAGGTTTCGGGCCAGTCGTAATAGGCGCGTTTGTCGATGGTGCGTTTCTCGCGGGCGCCGCCGTAAAAGCCGTCGCCACCGTTGGCGCCGTCGTGCCAGACCTCAAAGACCGGACCATAGTCCGTCAACAGTTCGGTAAGCTGGCGGCGATAGATGCCGATGTAGGCGGGCGTCCCGTAGTTGGGGTTATTGCGGTCCCACGGAGAAACGTAGACGCCGAACGAAAGATTGCGGCGCGCCGCCGCCGCCGCGAGATCGCGCACCACGTCGCCCTGGCCCGACCTCCAGGAGCTGTTGCGGACGGAATGACCGGTGGTTCTGGTGGGCCACAAGCAAAAGCCGTCGTGATGCTTGCAGGTGAGGACGACGCCGCGCATACCGGCCGCCGCCAGCGCCTCCACAATGGCATCCGCGTCGAACCTGGCGGGCTGAAAAATATTGGGGTCCTCGTCTCCGTAGCCCCATTCCCTGCCGGTAAAGGTGTTCACCGTGAAATGCAGAAAGGCGGTGGTTTCCAGACTGTGCCAGCGCAATTGGCGGCCGGTGGGAAGGGCTCCGTAGGGCGCGGGCGCCTCACACGCTGCAAGGGCCGGCCAGGCGGCCAGCATGCCAGGTGCCGCAGCCAGCATGGTGCGCCTGCTGATCATGGTCTTGCGGCTACTTGCGGCCCTTGGCCTTGGCCTTGGCCTTGGCTTTTGGCTTGATTTTCGGCTTGACTTTGGGCTTGGCTTTGGTCTTCGGCTTGGGAACCTTGACCACGGGCGCGGGTGCGGCAGCGGGCTCCATCTCAACCAACACCGCGTCCTCGAGGCCTGCTTCAGCCTCCACTTCAGCCTCCACTTCGACCTCGGCCACTGCGTCAGGATCTTCGGGCACCAGGTCCACCGCGGCGGCGTCCGGACTGACCTTTTTCAACACCTCGGCAAACAGCGCAGCCTTGCGCAGATCCACCTTGGGCGGGGGCGCCTGTTCGTGCCGGTAGTCGTGATCGCTGTGGCAAGTGCGGCAACGGACTTTCGCGGGAGCTGCGTTGATCACCGAAACCACCGCGTGGTTCATGATCCGTTTGCATCGCACGCAATAATCGTCGAGATCGTCACCCAACCGGATATCGCGCATAAGGGTCTCCTAACTGACGGTTGATTCGGCGCCCTCGGGGGCGGGCGGCGGCGAAACCTCCTGCTTGAGTTCCGGGACGACCCACTGCGCCGGCTCAAACCCGACGTACTTGCAAACCCGCAACTGGCCGTCGGCGGTCTCGAGCAGGTCGCCCAGCATCAGGGGCTCCGCGGACTCGCGCAGCGCCTGCCAGGCGTCGTATTCGTTGCGAGCTTCCACCTGGCCGTCCGGCTCGTAATCGCGAAGCTTGAGCGACGCGCACCCCGAAAGATGCGGCGCCCAGCGAAATTGCTGCCTTGGCGAATCCTTCATGCGATAGATCCGATAGAGCGGCATACGAGGTACATTGTAACCAATGTCGGCAAGGCGAGTCGGAAGCGGCAATGCCGTTAAAATTGCAGAAACGCAACCGTCAAGGAGATAGATGAAGCTTCCGGCCTGGCTGACGCGCGCCGCGGCGACCCGGGAGACGGCGCGCATCAACCGGTTCCGCGCCGATTTCGCCAAGCTGGATCACGCCAGGCTGCGCGCCCGCTTCCAGGAATCGGGAGATCTGCTCGAAGGCATGGCGGCCGTCGCCGCGGCGGCGGCACGCGTGGTCCAACTGGAAATGTTCGACGTGCAACTGGAAGGCGCGCTCTCGCTGGCACGCGGCCGCATCGCCGAAATGCAGACGGGCGAAGGCAAAACACTGGCCTGCACGCCCGCCGTGGCATGGCAGGCCCGCGGCGGAGAAGGCGTCCACGTGATGACGGTCAACGACTACCTGGCGCGCCGCGATGCGCGCTGGATGGGCGGCATCTACTCCTTCCTCGGCCTGACGGTGGGGTGCGTGCAGCAGACCATGCGCCCCGCCGAGCGCCGCGCGGCATACGCCTGCGACATCACTTACGCCACGGCCAACGAAATCGGCTTCGACTTTCTGCGCGACCAGATTGCGCTGCGGCCCGAAGAGCAGGTGCACCGGCCGTTTCACGCCGCCGTCATCGACGAGGCCGATTCCATTCTGATCGACGAAGCGCGCATACCGCTGGTGCTGGCCGGCGGGGTGGTGGACGAGCGAGTGCTGGCGCGGCAGGTGGACCCGCTGGTGCGCCGTTTCCACCGGGGCCTCCATTTCACGCTGGACGAGCACGGCCGCAACATCGCGCTGGCCGACGAAGGCGCGCGCGTGGCGGAAGCGGCCCTGGGGTGCGGCAACATTTTCGCGGAAGCCAACCTGGCTCTCTACAGCGCGGTGCACAACGCCATCCACGCCCATTTTCTGCTGCGGCGCGACGTGGACTACGTGGTGAAGAACGCCACCATCGAATCGGTGGACCAGTTCAAGGGCCGCATCGCGCAGGACCGCCGCTGGCCGGCCGGCCTGCACACCGCCATCGAAGCCAAGGAAGGCGTCCCGTTCCGGCGGCAGGGCCGCGTGCTGGGCTCGATCGCCCTGCAAAACCTGGTTGCGATGTACCCGCAGCTCTGCGGCATGACGGGCACGGCCGCCACGCAGGCCGCGGAATTCCGGCAGTGCTACGGCCTGGAAGTGGACGTGATACCCACCAACCTTCCGGTGATTCGCGAGGATGAGCCGGATGTGGTCTTTCCGACCAAAGCGGCCAAGGAAGAGGCCGTGGCGGAAGTGATCCGCAGCGTGCACTCCTCCGGCCAGCCGGTGCTGGTGGGAACCGCCAGCGTGGAAGAATCCGAACGGCTGAGCCGCGCGCTGGCGGATATTCCGCATGCGGTGCTGAACGCCCGCAACGAGGAAGAGGAAGCGCAAATCGTGGCGCGGGCCGGGGAGCGCGGCGCCGTCACCATTTCCACCAACATGGCGGGGCGCGGCGTGGATATCAAACTGGGCGATGGGGTGGCTGCGCTGGGCGGACTATTCGTGATCGGCACCAATCGCCACGAGAGCCGCCGCATCGATCACCAGCTTCGCGGGCGGGCCGGGCGGCAGGGCGACCCGGGGCGCTCCCGCTTCCTGATTTCACTCGAAGACGACCTGCTGGTTCGCTACGGCATCGAGAACGCCAGATACCGGCACGATGCCGAGAGTATCCAGCGGCTGATCGAAGGCCAGAACCTGGACATCCGGACATTCCTGGTGAAGTACGAAGGCATCGTCGAAGGCCAGCGCAACCGCATCCAGCAGCGCCGGCAGGCGATCCTCAACTCCGACCTGCCGGAGCGCGAGCGCCTGGTCTCTCTCACCACCATCGACGACCTTTGGGCCGATCACCTGGCCGCGGTTTCCGAACTGCGGTCGGGGGTGCAGTGGTATTCGTACGGGGGACGCGACCCGCTGCATGAATACCTTACGCGGGTGGATGCGATGTTCCGCGAGTTGGAGGACTCGCTGGAGGGCGAAACGGCCGCGCGGTTGGAAGAGGCCGGGAAGCGGGGGCTCGACCCGGCCGAGCGGGGCGCTACGTGGACGTATCTTACCACCGACCGGCCATTCGGCGAGGGGAGCGAGCGGATTTTTCGGGGCATCATGCGCAAGTTCGGGCTGAAGGGGTATTCGTAAGCAAACTGCGTATTCACCGCGGGGGCGCGGAGAAAAGCTGAGAGGCCTGGATTGGGGGGGTTGGCAGGCGAAAGCGCCTGCCCCACAACCGGGAAAGATCCAGCCAACGAGGCTTTGCCAGCTAAGATAGTGGTGGAGATCATTTTGAAGAAGCTGCTGTTGTTCGTGCTGCTGGCCGCGGCGGCGGGGCTGATCACTTGGGGCGTGCTGCGCAAGAATGCGCCGCCCATGGTCGGCTTCGCGCGCGTCCACGGTGAAACGCTGGTGAGCACCCTCTCGACCAACGGAAAGGTGGAACCGCTCGAGTGGCGGGCCGTGCATGCCGAAACCAAGGGCATGGCCGGCGAGGTCAATGTGGCGGAAGGGCGCGCGGTGGAAAAGGGCGCGGTGCTTGCCACCCTTACGGATCCTTCCGCCAAGGCTGAACTCGACGCCGCGGAAGCCAAGGTTGCCGAGGCGCAAGCCAACCTGGCGTCGCTTGAGAGCGGCCCCAAGCCGGCCGAACTCACCGAAATCGGGAACGGCCTGGCGCGCGCCAACGTGGATCTGCAACAGGCCGAGCGGGAGCGCGCGGCACTCGAACGCCTGGCCGCCCAACAGGCCGCCACCGGCGCGGAGGTGAGGGCGGCCGGCGACAAAGTGGAGCAACTGCGCGTGCAGATCGCCGGCCTGGAAAAAAGGCGCCGCACCATGGCCGCCGCTCCGGATGTGGCCGCCGCCCGCGCCCGACTGCAGGATGCGCAAGCCGCTCTGGACCTGGTGAAGCGGCAGGCGGCGCAAAGCGAAATCCGCGCACCCATCGGCGGCGTGGTCTACGGCCTGGCGATTCGCCCCGGCGCTTACCTCAACCCGGGCGACCTGGTGGCCAACATCGGCCTCATGAATCGCCTGCGGGTGCGGGTTTATATCGATGAGCCCGAACTGGGGCGCGTCGCCAAACAGCAGCCGGTCACCATTACGTGGCAGGCGCTTTCCGGCAAGCAGTGGCAAGGGGTGGTGGAGCAGATGCCGACCACCATTGAAACCCTCGGCTCGCGCCAGGTGGGACAGGTGATCTGCGTGATCGAGAATCCCGGACGCGAGCTGGTTCCAGGGACCAACGTGGATGCTTTGATCCGGACGGCAGTGGTCGAGCGGGCGCTGGCCATTCCCAAAGAGACGCTGCACCACGACGCAGGCGGCGACTACGTGCTGCTGCTCAAAGGCGACACGCTGGAACGCCGCGGCGTGAAGACCGGGGCTTCAAGCGTCACGCGCATTCAGGTCACGGACGGGCTGAGCGAAGGGGACTCCGTCGCCATGCCCTCGGATACACCGGTGAAAGCAGGCGATCGCGTGACGGCGGCAGGGGAAGCCGGCAAATAGCGGGTGTGCAAAAGGCGGGGAGAACCCAGCTAGGGGCGGGGGTTGCGGCATCGGTTGCATTTCCGAAACAATAGCAGCTTCATGCCGCCATCCCAACCGAGGTATGCCTGGTACCGGGACCTCAACCGCTATCAGTGGTTCGTGCTGGCGGTGGCCTGCACCGGCTGGATGTTCGACAGCATGGCGCAGCAGATTTTCGGGCTGGCGCGGCGGCCGGCTATCCAGGAACTGATGGGAGCGCACGCCAGCAGCGCGGCGGTTTCCCAACAAAGCGGCTATGCGACATCGGTCTTCCTGGTCGGCTGGGCCACGGGAGGGATTCTCTTCGGCATCCTGGGCGACCGCCTGGGGCGCGTCAAGACGATGATGCTGGCGATCCTTTCTTACACCGTCTTCACGGGACTCAGCACGCTGGCCACGGGCGTTTGGGATTTCGACGTCTACCGCTTCCTGTGCGGGTTGGGCGTGGGCGGGCAATTCGCGGTGGGTGTGGCGATTGTGGCGGAAGTGGTGCCGGAACGCGCACGGCCTTACGCGCTGGGCACGATCCAGGCTTTTTCTCCGTTGGGCAACATTCTGGCGGCGTTCATCGGGATCGGGTTGGGGTTGATGGAACAATCGGGCGCCATCGTGGGAGCCTGGCGCTACCTCTTTCTGGCCGGCGCCATACCGGCGCCTCTGGCGATTCTGGTCTTCCTGAAGGTCAAAGAGCCCGAACAGTGGCTGAAGGCACGCGCGCAAAAAGTCAAGCTGGGGTCTTACCAGGAATTGTTTTCCGTTCCGCGGTGGCGCCGCAATGCGATCGCCGGCCTGCTGCTTTCCCTGGCGGGCGTGGTGGGGCTGTGGGGCATCGGCTATTTCAGTTACGATCTTTTCCGCCAGGTATTGGACAAATCTTTCCGCGCGCAGGGCCTGACGGGCGCGGCGCTGGCCGGCAAGACGACCACGTGGATCGGCGTCACCTCCATGTTTCAAAACCTGGGCGGATTCTTCGGCGTCTACGCATTCACCTATCTCACGCACTACACGGGACGCCGGATGGCCTTCGCGGTGAGCTTTGTGGCGGCCATGCTGGCCACCGCCTACACCTTCTGGCACATCAAAGTGATCACCGACATGTTCTGGATGGTCCCGATGATGGGCTTCTCGCAGCTCATGTTATTCGGAGGCTACGCCATTTACCTGCCGGAGTTGTTCCCCACGCGCCTGCGCTCCACGGGAACGAGTTTCTGTTACAACGTGGGGCGCGGCCTGGCGGCGGCCGGCCCCATCGGTTTCGGCTACCTGACCGGCACGGTATTCGCCTCGCATGCCGAGCCCATGCGGTACGCGGGCGTGACCATGTGCCTGGTGTTTCTGGTGGGGCTGGCGGCGCTGCCATGGGCGCCGGAGACCAAGGGGCAGCCGCTGCCGGAATGAAGCGCACTTTTGGACTTCCGATGTTTTGGTAATGGCGGGAATTCGCTCCCTGACGGTCGCGGCTCGGTTTGGAGGTGGGCGCGTCAGGCCGGAGGTTTCACCTGCCACGCTGTTACACTAATTCAGGAATGCCCGCAGCCGCTGGAATCAACATTACTGAACTCGCTGGCGACCGCGACGTGCGGGAATGTCTGCAGTGGTTCACCCGCGAGAGGCAGTGGATCAACGAAATCCACCTGCAACTCTGCCGCATCCCCGCCCCTACTTTTCTGGAACAGGACCGCGCCGCGTGGTTCCAGGAGCAGTTGCGCTCGCTCGGGTGGAACACATCCATCGACCGTGCGGGCAATGTGATCGCGGCCCACGGGGAAGGCCCCTACGTGGCGCTGAGCGCGCACCTGGACACGGTGATCGCGCCGCGCAGCAAGGAAGACATCTACGTGGATGCCGACGGCCGCTTCTGCGGGCCGGGGGTTTCCGACAACGGCGCCGGATTGGCCGCGCTGGTGGCCATTGCGCGGCTCTGGAAAAACGGCGGGTGCATCCCCGGGCTTTCCGGCAACCTGCTGCTGGTGGCCAATGTGGGCGAAGAGGGCGAAGGCAACCTCCAGGGAATGCGCCAGCTTTGTAAACGGCCGCCCCACGGCCGCTCGATCGAGGCTTTCGTGGTGGTGGACGGCGCCAATACCGACCACATCACGACGCGCGCCCTGGGCAGCCGGCGGTTCGAAATCGCCTTCAGCGGACCGGGCGGGCATAGCTGGAGCGATTATGGCGTCGGCAACCCGCTGCATGCGCTGTGCCGGGCGGTGGCTTTCTTCGCCGAGACGCGGATTGAAGGCACGCCGAAATCCGCGTTCAACGTGGGACTCATCGAGGGCGGCTCCAGCGTGAACGCCATCCCACAACTGGCTCGGGCCAAAGTCGACATCCGCTCGGAAAGCAACGAGAAGATGGACGAGTTGGTGGAGTTTCTCACGGCCGCGGTGGATCGCGCGCGCGATCTGGAGAACCAGCGGGCCAGCGGCGGCAAGGTGACGAGCAAGCTGAAAGAGATAGGGTCGCGGCCCGCCGCGGCGCTACCGGAGAACGCGGCCATTCTGCAATACGTCCGGGCCGTGGATGCGCACCTGGGGGTCCGCTCGCATCTGGATTGTTCCTCGACGGACGCCAACATTCCGCTCTCGCTGGGG
>Ga0181521_10002864_pt1 | contig 20587 bp, 12 predicted proteins | sample PEATcosm2014_Bin_32_FD_119764 | JGI IMG/M metagenome (GOLD analysis project Ga0181521, IMG submission 119764) | Peatland microbial communities from MTU Mesocosm Facility, Houghton, MI, USA - PEATcosm2014_Bin02_60_metaG | ecosystem: Environmental > Terrestrial > Soil > Wetlands > Peat | place...
TGACCGACATCCAACGCCGGGAATTTCCGGACTACACGCATCCCGCACAGCCGCCGCAATGAGCGCGGCGCATTCAACCTCGGTCGAGCACCCGGAAAAGAGTCGCGACGTTTGCGCGGACGCCGCGGGCGAGGAACGCGGCGGGGGCGTCGGTTTCGGACGACACAGTGAATCTGGAATCTATCAGGAAGCGGCTGTAACCGCTGTCGCCCCCTGCCAGCGACGTCAGCGAGGCCGGCGTGATGGTGTCCTGTAGTTCGCGAGCCGTGCGGCCGGCTTGCTTGCCTTTCGCCACGGCTTCGGTCAACTCCTGGATGTATTCAGCCTCCTGGCCGAGCCGGTCGCGCGTGTGCTGCACCGGACCGTGGCCCCCCAGAACGTGACGGAATTCGAACTCGGCCAGCGCATGCAGTGTGCGCGGCCATTCGGTGGGATAGCTGTCCACGAAATACGGGAACCAGCCGTGCAGCAGATCCCCGCTGGCGAGAACCTGTTTTTGCGGGCAGTAGACGACGATGTCGCCGGCCGTGTGCCCGCGTCCACGGAAAGCCAGATGCAGGTCATGCGCTTTATCGTGGATGATCAGGTCCTGGCTGAAGGTGACATTCGGCAAGACCGGCTCGTAACTCCGCATCTCGGCCTGATACGCCAGGGTCTGGGAAATCATCGTTTGAAAATAGGATTTCTCGCTTTCCTGTTTTGCCGCGGCCATTCTTCGTCTGTACGTCTCCAGGGCTGCCGGCAGCGTTTCCAGCGAGGCTTTGAAGTTGGCCTCGGCGTGTTCGGAAAGAAGATCCCGTGTGACCGTGCTGGAAATGAAATCGGGCCGCGGAGCTATGTTCTTGTACGCCGGCCCCCCCTGCGTGTGATCCCAATGAAAATGCGTGTAGACGACGTAAGCGACAGGCTTGGAGGTGATTTCCTTCCGGATCTGAGCCGCCAGCGAGGCCGCCGCGGAGGGCTTCGAATGCGTGTCCACGATCAGAATGTTGTCGGCATTTTCGAAAATCACGGAATTGCAGTTGTGCGCGGTCATCGCCGCCGGATGGGACACGGCGCCGTAGATCCCATCCGCCAGTTTTTCGATATCGAATAGATTCGCCGGCGCGCTGGTGGACTGGGCGCGAGCCTGCGCCGCCCGGAAGACAGCCTGCTCCAGCAGTGAGGCCCCTGCCCAACAAGTGCCCAGAATCTGCTCCAAGAAACTACGGCGATGCATCGGTTTCTCCGAAAGCGCGACAGTATACATGTTATCCGCGGTCCTGCGGAAAAACAAGCCCAAGGTCATACCGCATTAGACCTTTCTTCCGGAAGCGGGCCTTGACAATGGGATCCGTTAGGTGATATGGTCTGGTGCTGTCAGACCGTTCTAGCGGAACAACCATGGCCTACCGGAGCCGCGGGCAATTTTCGCAAGTCCCGGCGAGCGCGCGCTCGCTCGCCCTCGGGATTCTCTTCGTGCTGGCCGGCCATGCCCAGCTTTCCCCCGCCGGCGGTTACACCATCTACGCGGTTCCCCACTCCCACGTGGACATAGGCTGGTACTGGACCTATGACAAAACCCAGGTCATTTGCATCAACATTCTGGACCATGCCTTGAACCTGTTGAAGAAGGATCCGGGTTATGCCTTCACGCAGGATCAATTGCTGTGTTTAAAGCCATTTTGGGATGGCTTGTCCGGCGCCGACCAGGATTTCCTGCGGCGCATGGCGCGCGCGGGCCGCTTCGAGGTGGGCAGTGGAATGTATGTTCAGCCGGAGGTGGCCGAACCCGGGTTCGAGTCCCTTACGCGCCAGTTTTTGCTCGCTAAGCCGTGGCTGGAAAAGACCTTTGACACCAAGATCGTGACCGGCTGGAACCTGGACGTGTTCGGCAACACCATCCAGATGCCGCAACTGTTCCGGCGCGCGGGGCTTCCCTATTTTGTCTTCATGCGCGACGCCCCGCCATCCATCCAGGAATCCGTCAAGAGCCCTTTCTACTGGAAGTCGCCGGACGGAAGCACGGTGCTCGGTTATTGGTTGGCGGCAACCTATGTCGGAACCAGGACGGTGCCGACTCTCCAGAAGACGATCCAGCACAACGTTCCGGGAAACGACAAGATCCTGCTGCTCTGGGGAGGCGATGTCTATGTTCCCGCCGAAGATTCCAGGGAGATTGCCAAACGCATCCGCGAAGCCGCCGCGCAGATTGGAGTCCCCATCAAGTCCGTGCTGGTCTGCACGCCGCGCCGCTACTTTGAGGATGTCGAGAAGAGCGCCATCCCGTTGCCCACTTACACATACGATTTCAATCCGCCTCTCGTGCACGCCGACTTGCGCGGCTTGTATGGGCAGCGGCCCGAGGGCAAACTGGCTGAGCGGAGCGCCGAGGAATCGATCGAATCGAGCGAGATGGTCTCTTCCATAGCCGGTTTCTACGGGCAGCCGTATCCCATGAACCAACTCCGCTGGGGATGGGAGCGGCTGTTAGCCAACCAGTTCCACGACACCATGGGCGCCAGCGACAGCGACGCCGTTAACCGTATCGCCATGAGCCGCTTCGGCGGGGCGCTGGAAGCCGCCCGCGACGCCTTGGCCAACGCCATGTACAAACTCTCCCGAAAAATCGACACCTCCAAGGGCGGCGACTATCCCTTCCTGGTTTTCAATACTTCCTCGCTGGTGCGCTCGGAATTGGTGCAGACGGATATCTTGTTCAAGGAACAACTCCGGAATTTCCGCGTTTTGGATTCCGCGGGAAGGCCTGTCCCGCTGCGGCTGTTGTCCGTCTCCAGGCGCAGGCCGGACGGCCCGCTGAGTATGGCCGTGGTGGAGTTTGTGGCGCGGCAAATGCCGGCTTTGGGCTATCGCCTGTATCGCGTCGAAGCGGCGGAGGGCCAGCCTCTCGTGCCGGAATGGCGTGCGGCCGGCAACGAGATTTCGAACCGGTTCTTCCGCCTGCGTCTCGATCCGGCGACCGGCGAAATCGCCAGCCTGACGGAACTGCGGACAGGCAAGGAACTGCTGGATGCCAGCCGTTACGGCGGCAACGAACTGGTTCTCGACGAGGAAAGAAACCCGGACATGGAGGGTATGATCCACTTCACCGGCAAGGAGATTTCGAGCCGCCAGTTTCCACCGGATTCCATTGAGCAAGCCGCCGACGATGTGGGCATTCGCATTCGCGTTCGCGGGCCTTTCCTGGGAGGCCGCCGGACGCAGGAAATCGCTCTCTACGACCAACTGCCGCGCATCGATTTCCGGACGCAGCTCGAAGGCTTTCCGGGCCACGACGGCATGCTGGCCGCGGTCTTCGCCCTGGACGACGGCGCCAACCCAAAGAATTTATACGACACCCAGGGCGCCGTCACGGAACGCCCGGACGGCATTTACGATACCCAGACCTGGTTCGATGTGCAGTACCCCGATCGTGGCGTGGCCTTCCTGAATCGGGGCGCCGGCGGTCTCAATACCGACAAGGGCGTGGTGAAATTGACCCTGTTGCGGTCCGTGACCAACTACCGGGGCTATGACAGCCCGAACGCTTCCGCGGCCGGCAGCCACAGCTTTGCATATAGCTTGTATCCGCATGCGGGGTCCTGGAGCGAGGGCTCGGTAGTGGAACAGGCCCACAGCTTCAATACACCGCTGAAAGCCATGGCGACGGACGCGCATAGCGGCGTCCTGCCTCCCGAGTACTCCTTTCTCTCGGTCGAAGGCGGCCACTTCGAAGTGACCGCCCTCAAGCGGGCCGAACAGGGACCGGACCTGATCCTGCGGGGTTATGAAAGCCATGGCCGGGAGGGCCAGGTGCGCTTGCGGTTCAACCTGCCGTTCGAGGCGGCATCGCGGGCCGATTTGCTCGAGCAGCCCATCGGCGGCATGGTGCTCCACCAGGACAGCGTGACATTCGATGTGAAGCCTCTCGAGTTCGTGACGCTGCGCCTGCGGCCGGGGCGCGTACCATGAAATCGGAACACGTCCTGAAGGCCGGCGCCATCGGCACCGCCGGCGCGGCTTGCCTGGGAGTCGTCATGATGGCTCCGGCGCTGGGCATCTACGCCAACCTGGGGCTTATCGGCGCGGGAGCGGGCAACGCCACGGCCGCGGTTTTCCTGGCGGCCCTGCTGCTGACGTTGCCGACCGCGGTGAGTTACGCGCTGGTTGCCCGCGAGATTCCCTCGGCGGGAAGCGCTTACGCCTGGCTGTCGGAAGCCATAAACCCGCTGGTGGGCAGTTGGGTGGGGTTTCTGCTGGTGAGCACCTATTTCATCGCGGTGATCCTGCAGCCGCTCCTCTTCGGCCTCTTTTTTAACGACCTGCTGGCCGCGCTGTTCGGCATTCAGACAGGTTACGGCACCTGGATGGCCGGCGTCCTGCTTTCCACTCTGCTGGTCGCTTTGCTGGCCTACCCCGGCATCGAGATGTCCGCGAAAAGCTCCGTGGCTCTGACGGTCGTCGAAGCGGTTGTGATTTTTGCCTTGGCGTGCACCATATTGTTCGTCAGCCTGCGCGCCGGAGAGGTCCGGTTCTCCCCCTTCAATCCGGCCAGTTCGTTGAACGGCATGCGCGGTTTTTTCAAGGGCCTGATCTTCGCGCTGCTGAGTTTCGTGGGCTTTGGCGTGATCACCACGGCGGCCGAAGAGACGCATTCTCCGCGTTCCGTAATTCCGCGCGTGATGGTGGTGTCCTGCGTCTTGCTCGGCGTTTTCTGGGCATTGAGCGCATGGTGCTTCTCGCTGGCGCTGCCGGCGCGGGCGTGGGGCGAGCAGGTCGCGAAGGGAGTTAATCCGGTGGCCGTGGTGGCTCGCTCGTATTGGCATTCGGGCTACATCGTCGTGGTGGTGACCGCGCTGACCGCGGTGCTCGGCGTTTACCTCAGTTCCATGGTGGGCTACGCGCGCGTAGCTTATGCCATGGGAAGAGATGGCACGCTGCCGGTGTTTTTAGGGAGACTGCATCCTAAATACCGCGTCCCCTGGAATGCGCAGCACGTGGTGCTCGCCGCCACGGTTCTGGTCGCAGCCATATGGGGACGCTGGGTCGGATTGTATCTTTCCTACGATTGGTGGGGCACTACGCTCGTATTTTTCGCGATGATCTCCAATATTTTGGTGAATGTCGGCTGCGTGACTTTCTTCGCGCGTTTTCGGCGCCCTAAGTTCAGCGTTCTGTGGCACGGCGTCGTGCCGGTGCTGGGGATCATGACCAGCTTTCTGCCGCTCTATTATTGTTTCGGCGCCGATCTATGGAACGTAGGTTGGAAGAGCGGGCAAAGTGTCATTTTCTGTTGCGGCGTGATCGTCGTCGTTTCATGCTTATACACGATTGGCCTGGCAATCTTCAGGCCCGGCGTGCTGGGCAAGGTTAGTGTGGCGGAACGCGAAGATCCGGCATGAAGAGAGATATACGGGAAGGGTTGCAAGCCGGGTACCCGGTTGAGGCGGGTGCGAGACTTGCGGGAGGCACATAAATGCAACTCAAAGACGCGGTTGCCATCGTTACGGGCGGTGGTTCCGGAATCGGCAAGGCAATTTCGAAGGTCTTTGCGGAAGAAGGCGCCTCGGTGGTGGTCGCCGATTGGAACCAGGAGACCGGAGCGGCCACAGCCGAGGAGATTTGCAGACAGGGAGGCAGCGCCGTCTTCCGTCAAACGGACGTCTCACATGCAAAAGACGTGGAGCGCATGGTGGGCGCCGCGGTGGAGCAATACGGCAAGCTCGATATTCTCGTCAACGATGCCGCGATCCAGATCCTCGGCAAACTGGTGGATACCAGCGAAGAGGACTGGGACCGGCTCCACAGCGTCAACCTGAAAGGCGTGTTCCTGGGGTGCAAATATGCCATTCCCGCCATGATTCGCTCAGGCGGCGGCTCGATTGTCAACATCGCTTCCATCTTGGGTTTTGTAGGCGATCCCGATCTCGTCGCGTATTGCGCGGCCAAGGGAGGAGTGATTGCCATGACAAGGGCGGCGGCATTGTCTTACGGCCCGGATGGCATCCGGATCAACTGCATCTGCCCCGGAGACGTGGATACGCCGATGGTGCAGGATTACTTCAACAAAGACCCTAACCCGGATGCTTTGCGGCGGCAAATTTACCAGCATTATGCGCTGCGCCGAATCGCCTCCCCCGAGGAAATTGCGCGGGTAGCCGTGTTTCTGGGCTCGCAATCTTCTTCTTTCATTACAGGTGGGACCCTCGTGGTCGACGGCGGCCTGACCGTGAAGTGTTACTGAGGCAAAAGGAGAAACCATGGAGCGGAGAAGATTTCTTGCTTGTTGCTGCGTTGCGCCCGCCATCGCCCGCGCCGGCGAATCGGACGACATGCTTTACATGCTCACCTATGACCACGGCGGACTGGTCTTGTGGGGCATGGATTCTTTCCAGTATTACCTGGATACCGCCGTCCAATGGATGGATCGCTATCCCAGCTTCAAAATCGGCCTCGACAACGAGGCCTATACGTACGACTACATGGCCGAGCAGAACCCGAAACTGCTGGAGAAACTCCGCGGCATCCTCACCCGCTACCGCGGCCGCTTTGGAATTGGCACCTGTACCTACGGCCAGCCTTTGATGGGTTTCATCAACGAGGAATCCAACATTCGCCAGATCGGTTATGCGCGGGATACGGAGCGCACGCATTTTGGCTGGACGCCGGAAATTTACCTCATGAGCGAGCAGGCCATGCACGCCCAGATTCCGCAGATTCTCCTGGGCTTTGGCTTTCAGGGCGCGATCATGCGAACGCACTTCATGATGTATGGCTACAATCCGACGTTCGATTTGGCAATCGGTTGGTGGGTAGGCCTGGACGGATCGCGAATTCCGGCCGTTCCCACGTATAAAGGCGAAGGCGCCGAGTTTGGAGCGGTCACCGACGACAACCGGTTCCTGACGCGCTATCCCACCATCGTCAAGTTTTCGCCGGAGGATTTTAAGAAAAAGTTCGCGCGCATCAAACCGCTGCTGGCCACGCGCGCCGACGATGCCGGCCTGCGGCAGGAAGGATTGGTCAAGGAATACGAAGGCCGGCCCGGCTACCGATGGATCCTGCTCGAGGAGATTCTTCCCAACTTCCCGGCCCCCACTCAGGACATGAAGACCGCTCCCGACGATTTCCACCTGCGCATGCCCTGGGGCTACTGCGGGAACGAAATCTGGAACCAGAACCGCCGCGCCGAGGTGGGAGTGCTGACAGCCGAACGGTTGGCGGCATTGGAACACCTGCTGGACGGCGAAGACCATGAGGACGAACTCCGGCGGTCCTGGAAAAACTTGCTCGTAGGGCAGCATCACGATATCCAGATCACCGGGCGTCTCAGGGATGCCCACAAGTTCCTGGGCCAATCCATCGAGGCTTCCAACCATGTCACGCAGGCCTCGATGCGTTACGTGGCTGCGCGCATGCAGGGAGGCGGCGCCGCGCAAGTAACGGTGTTCAACCCGCACTCCTGGCCTCGCCAGGAATGGGTCGAAGCCTCGCTCGCATTGCCTGGCGGCCCGACCGCGGCGCTTGAAGTCCGGCGCGGCGGCAAAGTGATCCCTTCCGTGGTGCTGGGAATTGGAGAGATCACTCAGCTAGCCATTTTTGCCGACGTTCCCGCCATGGGATTTTCGTCGTATTCCGTGGTTCCGGCCGAAAGCGCGCCGCGGTTGCCGGCATCGGGCATCGCCTTCGACGAGTCAAACCTGTCGGTCCACACGCCGCATTGGAATATCCGCTTGCATCCCGAAGGCGGATTCGTCTCTCTGAAGGATCGGCGCACCGGCCAGGAGTTTCTGAAATCGGATCGGCGGAGCGGCTTCTTCGCGGGTAAGATCGAGGGCGCGGATTGCGAATCCAAGGGGAAATGGAGCTTGGTCCCGGGGCCGCGGGGAGCCCCTTGGATGACGGCACGGGAAGTCGGCTCCGTTGGCGGCATCCCCTACACGCTGAGCCTGGTTCTGCGCGCCGATTCGCCGCGCCTGGATTTCAATGCGGAATTTCATTTCCAAAACCAGCGGATCGGCGTCTTGAGCGACCGGCCGCGCGATCCCGTATCCGGGTTCATCCATGAGGCGAAGCTGCGATTCAAGCTCTTTTGGGCTGTCGAGGATGGCGCCACCGGTGTCCGGGATGTGCCCTTTGGCGTGGCGGAGACCGCCAATCCCTATGTGGAAGGCATTTATTGGGCGGCGCTATCGGACGGGCGCACGGGAGCCGCTATTTTCAATCGCGGGTCGATGGGCACGGTGCGCGAAAAGGACGGCGGATTCTCGATTCCGCTGGCATTTGCCATGTACTACGTGTGGGGCACTCGCATGCTGAACGGGTACTTCAATTATGAATTTGCGCTGCACCCCTTCGCGGGCGAGTGGGGCCGCGCCGGCCTCCACCGCGGCGCATTGGAGTACAACTTTCCGTTCGTGGCAGTCGGGACCGGGCCGGGAGACGGACGGCTCGGGAATGAGACGCGGCTGCTGGAATCGGATTCTTCGGCCGCCATCGTTTCCGCGCTATATACGGCGGGCGGACGGACGTATGCGCGCCTGTTCGAATATCAAGGGCGGCCCGTTGAAGTCGAGTTGCGGTATCTGAAGGGACCCGCGCGGCTGGCCGACGTGGACCTGGCCGGCAACGAGACGAAACTGATCGCCTCGCCTCTTGCTCTGCGGCCCTGGCAGTTCAGAACCGTGCGCATCGAACCGTTAAGGAAAGAAGGTTGACCGATGCCGATCATATCGCGCCGCTCCCTGCTGCAAAGCGTTGCGCTCGCGCCTTTCGTGCCTGCGGGCGAAAAGCCCAATGTCCTTTTTGTCGTGTCCGACGACCAGAATAGCCATCTCGGTTGCTATGGCGCCGACGTCCGATCGCCGAATATCGACGGACTCGCCCGCGTTGGCACCAGGTTCGATCGCGCCTACTGCCAGTATCCTTTGTGCAATCCGTCGCGCTCTTCCCTGCTCACCGGCCGCCGGCCGCTGGCCACCAAAGTCCTGGACAACGGCACCTGGTTCCGCGACACTTTGCCAAATGTCGTCACCCTGCCCCAGCACTTTCGCCAGAACGGCTACTGGACCGCTACAACTGGTAAGGTTTTCCATGTGGACGATGACCGGGCTTGGGACGAGGGGGGCGATCCCCCAAAGAGACCTCCGCGGCCCGACCAGCCGCCGCGCCGCAGACCCCAAACCTACGATCAACACCGCAATTGGCTGGACGGCCTTTCCCCTCAAGCCTTGGCCGCCAGAGAGCGGGAGATAGACACCTGGGTCGCGCTCGACGGCGACGGGCACGACCAGCCCGATTACCTGACCGCGACCAGGGCGATCGAACTTCTCGGGCAGCGCCCCCAGGATCGGCCCTTTTTCCTGGCGGTCGGATTCGTGGACCCACACGCTCCCTTTATTGCGCCCAAGAAATATTTCGATCTTTACGACCCGGCCAAGATCAAGCTGCCGGCTGATTTTGTGCCGTGGCCGGCGTCCAAGACTCTGTCGTACCGGCCCAACGCCGACATTTTCATCAAACGGGAAGCGACCCCGGAACTGGCCCGCCAGGCCATCGCGGCTTACCATGCCGCCACTAGTTTCATGGATGCGCAACTGGGCCGGGTGCTGGCTGCGCTGGACCGTCTGAAGCTGCGCCAGAATACCGTTATCGTCTTCTTCGGCGACAACGGTTTTATTCTGGGCCAGAAAGGATTGTGGGCCAAAGAATCCCTGTTTGAAGAGGCCGCGCGAGTGCCCTTGATCTTTTCCGTCCCCTGGATTCACCCTACCGGCAAGATGTTTCCTCGGCCGGTCGAATTCCTCGACATTTACCCCACGCTCTGCGATCTGTGCGGGCTCTCGCTCACGGAGGGATTGGAAGGCAAGAGCCTGGCGCCGCTGCTAAAGAATCCATCCGCTCCTTGGGACGAGCCCGCTTACACTTACATGCGATGGGGCGATGTGATCGGAAGATCGGTGCGAACCGCGCGCTATCGTTACACGGAGTGGGATCACGGAAAGTTGGGCGCCGAAATGTTCGACTATCAAACGGACCCCGGAGAAATGCACGACCTCGCTTCCGACCCCCAATATGCCGCCACGGCCGCCAAGCTGCAAGGCCTGCTTGCGGCTATACTCTGAGGACAGCAGGCCACCAAGGGCCAAATTGCTCAGGGCGGAGAAGCGACCAGGTCTCCGCCGGACGTGACTTGCACGCTGATGGCAGATGTGCCGTTCCGCCTCGGCTGATGTATGGCGCCCAGAACCGCCAGGCAGATCATCCGGACTGCAATTCCGGCCGCCATCAGGGGAGCATCCGCTATGAGAGGAAATCCACAATCGCCTCGGCAAATTCGCCGAGCGGCTTCCCATTCACGTTGGCTGAAATGCCCACAACCGCGCGTCGCCGGGGTGGCGCCGATGGCGTGATCGCGCCCAGCCGGATGCGCCCTTCGGTGCGCGCCGGGATCTCGATTTCCAGGTTGGTCCGTTCTACTTTCCATCCCCGCGGAACATTCAGTTCCGTACGCGCCAGCATGGGCCTTGCCGAATGGTTCATGACGCGCGCTTCGATTTCCACGCGAGCCCCGGGCAGCGCCGCCTGGCGGTAGGGATATGCGTGAATCCAATAGGGGTCGGTGCCAAAATTAGCGTTGTCGTGAGGGAAGAGCCGGCCATACAGCTTTTCGCGCTGCTCCAGGAGGTCCTTGGTCTTCTTCACATATTCGGAGGAAATGGGTACCGGCCCCCAGTGCGGGTTTACCATCATATCCGGTTTGATTTCCAGAAGCAGATCCAGGCACCTTTGGTAGCCGGCGTTCCGGCCGAGAAAATTGCGGTTTTCGCAGCAGTAATCGTCGATTCCCCAGTTGCCGAACGAATCGCCGCTCAGGAATAACTTGAATCCGTCGCGCTCGACGAGCAATCCGGCATGATACAGCGTCTGCCCCGGGAAATAATATGCCGTCAGCCGGAACTCCTTCCACTCGATCGTCTCGCCATGCTCCATAATGCGATCCACCCGGATCGGCTCCGCGACCAGGCAAGGCATGTTGTATGCGGCCGGATGCTCGATAATGTTCACCAGCTCTCGCTGCACATGAATCCTGCCGCCAAAGCGCTGCTGGGCCGCGTTGATGAACGCGGTGTGATCGTCATGATAGTGGGTAATCCAGATACCCTCGATCGGTCCGATTTCCCTTGCCGCCAGCAACTGGGCCAGCCTATCGATCACCGCCGCATTCCCGCAATCGGAGAGGAAAATGGATGTGTCATCCGCCACGATCGCTTTGCTGGTAAAACGGATATCCCGGAACCACTTGGGGTACGCCACGGGGGGCAGGGCCGGCAACATGGCGGGCGCTTTGTCGGGAGGGTAGACGCCGCGGCGGTTGACGCGCCAGTCGGCCGTCGTCAGGAAGTTGTTCATTACCGCGTCGAGGTTCTTCTTCAGCTCCGCGACGGCCGCGGGCGGATCCCGCACGATCACGCCGTGGGAAGGCACAACCAGGTCCGGCTTCCTCTGCAGAACGAGGTCTAGGCTGGCCTTGACGTCACCCACCGCGCCGCCGAATCCCTCGTAGGCGGCCGGCAGGCCGGGGATCAGTTTCTGCAGGCTGTAGACTTCCCAGATGCGCCCGGGTCCGCAAATCAAGTCGCCGGTGAACGCCACGCGTTTGCCGCCGGTCTCGACCAGGTAGGTGAGGGAGCCGTCCGTGTGGCCCGGCGTATCGAGCGCTTCGAAGCGCAGGCCCTCCCACTCGAAGATGTCGCCGCCTTGCATCGCCCGCGCGGCCGGAACCGGGTCTCGGACCGCGAAGAGGCTGGGCCGGAAGCGCTTTGCGCGGTGGTAGAGGATGGCTTCGGCGGAGTCCCAAAACTCCCGCGCCCCCTCGAAAAGACGGCGCTCCGCGGCTGGGACGGCCGCCTTGGTTCCGGCGGCCACCAGCCGCGAGGCTCCCGACGCCTGGTCGCGATGATAGTGCGTGAAAAGAACCCACTCGGCGGGCGGTGCGGTTAGATCGCCGCTGTCGATGAGAAGCGTCTTTCCATGGCGCTCGAAGCGCGCGGTGTTCACCGCGCCCCGGATGAGGCTCAACCCCGGCAGGATTTCTTCACTACCGGCATTGGCTGCGTGCGCGAGCGGCAGGGCTGCCGCGGCTTGCAGGAAAGCCCGGCGTGACGATCCTGGCAGGGATGAGTTCATGACACGCCAAGTATACGGTAAGACCATTGCCGCCCTCCAGGTTCAATTTGGTCCTTCGGACCGCTCCGGGACAGCCGGGTCGCCACTCTTGACAGGAGACGTCCCGCAATGATAGCTTCAAAGACGAGTTCAGACGTCATCAGACCACTCGTTTTTAAGGGGGCATACCACCATGAGAAGACGCGATTTCCTGGCGGACATGGCCGTTTCCGGCCTGGCCGTTTCTGCGTCGCCTTTGCCCGCCGCAGCCGCCGAATCCCGCCCCAATTTCCTGATTATCATGTCGGACCAGCACAGCCCGCACGTGCTTGGCTGCTACGGAGACCCTATCGTGCAAACGCCGAATCTCGACGGCCTGGCTCGCCGGGGAGTGGTCTTCGAACATGCTTACGACCAAGCTCCCGTCTGCGTCCCCGCCAAGACGAGCTTCCTTACCGGCCAGCATCCGTTCCAGACCAGGACATGGTCCAACGCCGACATGCTTGCCTCCGACACCAGCACCTTTGCGCACTCCCTGGGCGGCGCCGGTTACGAGACCACGCTGGTCGGGCACATGCATTTCCTGGGTCCGGACCAGAACCATGGTTTTCAGAATTGGCTGGTGGGAATACCTGGTTCACAATGGCCTGGAGGAGCCCTGATTATTCCGCCGTTCATGCGCCCCGGCGCCCAGTGCGATTCCAAAGCCGGGATCACGCTGGCCGGTCCGGGCAGCACGGCGTATAACGTCTTCAGCGACGCTGTCGCCGACGGCACCGCGGGCTTTCTGCGCCAGCGGGCGCAAGAGTCCGGCGGCAAACCCTTCTGCGTGTTGGCTGGGATGCTGCTGCCGCATCCGCCTTTCATCTGCAGCCAGGGGGATTGGAACTACTACCGCGATAAGGTCACCTTGCCGTCTGTTCCCCCCGGGTATTTCGAAAAACTGCATCCGGCCATACAAGCGTGGCGTAAGAATCGCGGCATCGAGGATCTTTCACCAGACGAGATCCGCGCGGCTCGAGCGGCATACTACGGCATGGTCGCGCAACTGGACCGCGCTGTCGGCCGAATGCTCGACGCTCTTCGCGAGACGGGCCTGGATCGCAACACAGTGGTGATTTACAGCACCGATCATGGCGAAATGGCCGGCGAAAACGGCATGTGGTGGAAGTTCAATTTCTATGAAGGATCGGTTTCGGTCCCGCTGATCATTTCCTGGCCGGACCACTTCTCCGCCGGCCGGCGGATCCGCGAAATTGTCAGTCATATCGATCTGCGCCCGACGATTGAAGAGCTTTCCGGCGGCGGAAATACCGGCGTTTCCACCGGCAAGAGCCTGTTGCCGCTACTTGAGGGGAAACCGGTAGCATGGACCAACGAAGCGTTCAGCGAATATCCGATGAACACGCACGGCGAGCCTTCCATGCGCATGTTGCGGCAGGACCGTTGGAAGCTGGTGCACTTCGACGGAATGCGCCCACAGCTATTCGATCTGGAAGCCGACCCGCACGAATTCCACGACTTGGGCGACGATCCGGGCCACGCCGAGATCCGGGAAGCGCTGCATGCGAAGGTGCTGGAGGGGTGGTCTAGCGACCTTTACCATGCGGAACTGGCGCGCCGCCTGCCGCACCGGCGCGTTTTGCAACGCTGGGCGGCCACCGTGAAACCGCCGTCGCTGCGAGCGTGGCCGGTTCCTCCGGATGCCAATGTCTTCCCAGGAAGAAAATGAGATCCATGAAACTGCCTCGAAGTCTCTTCTGGGCTGCGGCTAGGGCTGCGGCTGGGGCTCCGCTGGCCTAGGAAAACCTGGCTGCGATCAGCAGGCCGTGTCACCGGCGCGGGCGGCGCGGCTGTGGCCGGCGCGCGGCGCGGCCCGGCGCGCGGCCCATAGGTGAGGCTCACAGGTGGGAGAAATGCGCGAGGTTGTCCTCGTGGCAGCCCATTCCTCGCAACGGGTTACCCGCGGGATTTCGCGCCGCAGTGCGGATGGCAGCGCGAGGACGGTCTGCGTCTCAATCTGAAATCGTGAATTCCAGAGCGGTTGTCAGGCCTTCGCCCGCCGCCAGAAAGCGCGCTATTTTCCGCTCCGCGCACTCCGCCAGGGGCAGGATAGGGCAATTGAAGGGTTCGAGGCCCAGGGCGAAACTGCGTCCAAAGTCCGGATATCCCCAATGCCCGCCGTACATCTGCCAGCACCACAGATAGGGAAATGCCCTCGCGTCCCAGGCAAGTCCCAGGGTGAGATCCCGCGCGGCATTCCGCAGCTTCCACCAACCCTCGGCGAAGCCGCTTAACAGCAACACATCCTCGGAGCGGGATTCCTTCGACTGCACGATATCCATGCGCTGGGGCTGGCCGTCGATTCCGGCGAGTTCCGGGAATGGCGACGGCCCTCCCATGGCAAATCGCCGCTTCAGCCCCTCTGAATAGGCCGGCACCTCAACCTGGCACGGCGGCAGCTCGATCGTGCAGCCTTCCGCCAAAAACGGCGGACCGAAAACCGGATGATGCCCCCAGGCAAAAGGCACGCTCTCTTCGCCCAGGTTATGCAGGTCTTCTTCCAGCCGCAGGCGGGCCGCTCCCGATTCCAGGATCATGCGCCGCCGGATGCGGAACGGCGTACGCATCGTCTCCACGGAAAACTCCACCTCCACCCGCTCCGCCGTATCGCAGATCACGCGCACGTCCCATGGCAACAGGCTGACCTCGCCATGCATGCCGAGCGGCGCACCGAGCACGGTGGTCCCGGGACCGGCGGAAGGAAGGATCTCCTGCCAGCCGCCGGCGTAGTAGTCGAGAAACGATCCCGCGGCGAGCGGCGCGGTGGGCACATACTCGGCGGGAGAAAGCACCGGCTGTGCGGCGTGCCAGAGCACATCCAGATCCCGCGGCTTGTACCGCATTTCGACGATATCGGCGCCCTTTGACGCCAGCACGCCGACCCGCAGCAGTTCGTTCTCCATCACCACCAACTGCTGCCGCTGCCACCCGTATTCATTCACGCGGCACGCATGATGGCGCCGACTGTACCGGTTAAGGCCTAACACCGTCTGACCGTAGCATGGAATTGGCGAGCCGGTCAAGGTAGAATCGGGAAATCCGGACCCGTTACACCATCGTCGCGCTGGCGCTCGCCTGCAACCTGGTGAGCTATCTGGACCGCGCCTGCATCTCCGTCGCAGCCCCTTCCATACGGGCCGAATTCGGCCTCTCTCCCACGCAAATGGGCGCCGTCTTCAGCATCTTCAGCCTGGCTTATTTCCTCTTTCTCACTCCCTGGGGGATGGCTGCCGACCGCTGGGGCGCGCGCGGCATCGTAACCGTCGCCGTCTTCTGGTGGTCGGCCTTTACTGCGATCACGGGCGCGGCGTGGAACCTGGCTTCGCTGTTGGCGATCCGGTTCCTGTTTGGGTCCGTCGAAGCCGCCATCACACCCGCGGCAGCGTCCGCCTTCCATCGTTGGGTTCCGGCCCAGGAGCGCTCCACGGCTTTCGGCGTCTTCCTGGGAGGTGGACGCTTCGGGGCCGCCCTCGCTCCTGGCCTGGCTGTGTTCTTCCTCCTCCGATTGGGCTGGCGGGAGATGTTCTTGGTCTTCGCCGGATGGGGATTCGTCGCCGGTATTGCCTGGTGGCTGGGATACCGCGACGTACCGGCTGCACAACCGGCGCCCCTTCAGCGAGGTAGCTGGACCCGTCTGCTGGCGCGACCGCAAACGCTCTGCCTCATGCTGATGGCCTTTATGTACACCTTCATGTGGCAGTTCTTCATCACCTGGTTTCCCACCTACCTGGTGGAGCGGCTCCACTTGACTTTGGCCGAAGCTGCGCGCTATGCGGGATTGCCTTTCCTATGTGGTCTTGGCGCCACCTGCGCCGGCGGATTCCTGACCGATCTCCTCAGCCGCCGGTTGGGCGTGCGGATCGGCAGGGGCGGCCTGGGTTTCGCCGCTCTGATGCTCGCTGCCCTGTTCCTGGCCGCGGGCAGCCGGCAGGCCCAACCGGCCACCGCGGCTTTCCTCATCGCGGTCGGCGGCGGCCTGGGCGATCTGTCTCTGGGCGCAGCCTGGGCGTGGGCGGTGGACATTGGGGGTTCCTCCGCCGGGGCGGTTTCCGGATCGATGAACGCCGCCTCGAATTGCGGCGCCTTCGTCTCCCCGGTTCTCCTGGCGATGGCCTTCGAAGCTCGCCACGACTGGGATTTTGTACTCCGGTTGGCGGCGGTCTCCGGCGCCATTTCGGCCTTCTTATGGCTAGGCGTCAGCGTATTTGACCGGCCCGCGCCAATTGTGATACGGTCAGGTGATGTCTGACCATAAATGCCGCATCGCCGTCGGCCGGCTGCATCACGAAGCCAATACGTTCTCGGTTGTGAAGGTTACCCTGGAGGACTTCCGCCTCGTCCTGGGCCCAGGGGCCGTCCAACGCTGGGAGGGCACTCGCACCGAACCGGGCGGTTTTCTCGATGTGCTCTCCGCCGCAGGCCACGAAATTGTTCCCCTGCTCTCCGGCCAAGCCCTACCCAACGCGCCTCTGGCGGCCTGCGAATTCGATCAGATCAAAGCCGCTTTTCGCGATCAGTTGCGCCAGTCGGGACCGTTCGATGCCGTCCTGCTCTCGCTGCACGGCGCCATGTGCGCCGACGGCACGGACGACACCGAAGGCGCCTTGCTCGAACTGGTTCGCCAGGAAGTCGGCGGACTGCCGCTGGTTGTCACGCTCGACCTGCATGCCAACATCACCGCGCGCATGGCGGCCCTGGCCGATGCCATCGTCGGCTACAAAACCTATCCCCACGTCGATATGTATGAAACCGGCTGCGCCGGGGCGGAGATGCTGGTGCGCATCCTGCGCGGAGAAATTCACCCGGTCACGGCCATGCAGAAGCTCCCGCTGATCGTCGCGCCGGAGAACATGCAAACCACGCACGGCCCCATGGCCGCGGTGTTCCGCGCCGCCGAGGAGTACCGCGCGGCGCATCCCGAGATCCTCTCCGTTTCGGTCTTCGGCGTACAACCGTGGATGGATATCGAAGAGATGGGCGGCTCGGTGGTCGCGGTGGCCAATGGCAGCCGGGAAGCGGCGGCGCGGTGCGCGCGGGAGATCGGCCGCCGGTTCTGGGATCTACGCGGCGAGTTCGAAGTGGAGTTGGTGCAGCCGCGCGAAGCCGTACGGATGGCCGTCGCCCACCAGGGGCAGCCCGTGATTCTGGGAGAATCCGCCGACAGCCCCACGGCGGGCTCGCCCGGCGACAGCATCGATCTGCTTCGCGCAATCCTCGAATACGCCCCCGATGTGCCGTCGGCTATCTGGGTGCGCGATCCAGCGGCAGTTGCGCAGGCCTGGCAGAGCTTGCCAGGCGGCAGCGTCGCGACGGAAATCGGCGGCTACTATGACAAGGTGAACCGCCAAAAAATGTTGATCCGCGGCACGGTGCGTTCCATCTCCGACGGCGTTCACGTTCTGCGCGGCAGCCAATTCACCGGAATCACGGTGGATATGGGCCGCACGGCGGTCATTGACATCGGTCCCGTCTCCGTGGTCGTTTCGGAAAAGCCCTGCGTCATGATCGACCCCGGCCCCTATCGCAGCCAGGGCATCGAACCAAAGGACAAAAAAATCGTGGTAGTCAAATCCGCCCTGGGATTCCGTTCGGAATACGGTCCGTTCGCGTCCCGCATCATCATGGTGGATACGCCGGGCGCCAGTTCCCCGAATCTGCGGAGAATGCCGTACCGCCGGGTACCGCGTCCGATTTACCCTTTGGACACGATCGAAGAGCCGGAAGGACTCGCGTAGTGCAGGGTCCCGTTCGGAAAGCCGCGTGAAAGGCGGCTGGCAGCCAAGCTTGGCTCCCCCGCAATCTACCAGTCGAAGGGCAGCCCTACGTAATTCTCGGCGAGATTCATGGACGCCGCGCGAGAACTGGTGACGTTGTCGAGTTCCGCCAGTTGACGCCGGCGATCGAAGCCGTCGTCGCCGTCCAGGCGGTGCAACATGGATGTCATCCACCAGGAAAAATGCTGGGCCCGCCAGACGCGGCGCAGGCAGATCCCGGAATACCGGTCGAGCAGTCCGCGGCCGCCGGTCCGGTAATAATCGGCCAGCGCGCGCGCGAGGATGCGAACGTCGGCCGCGGCGAGGTTGAGCCCCTTGGCGCCGGTTGGCGGAACGATATGCGCCGCATCGCCGGCCAGGAACAGGCGTCCATGCCGCATCGGCTCGGCGACCAAGCTGCGCATCGCGGTTACGCCTTTCTGGACGATGGGGCCTTCATTCAGCCGGAAGCCCGAAGTGCTTTCGAAGCGAGTCTGCAACTCCTCCCAAATCCGCTCGTCCGGCCACTCGGCAATGTCTTCGTCGGGTTTGCATTGAAGGTACAGCCTGCTCAGCACGGGCGAGCGCATGCTGAGCAGCGCGAATCCCCGTTCGTGGTTCGCGTAGATTAACTCGCTCGAAGCGGGCGGCGCTTCGGCGAGGATGCCCAGCCATGCGAAAGGATAAACCTTCTCAAACACCTGCAGCGCGCCTTCCGGAATGGACGGGCGGCAGATCCCGTGCGACCCGTCGCAGCCGCCGATAAAGTCACAAGCGATCTCATGCGGCGCGCCTTCCTTGGTGAACCGGATGCGCGGTGACTGTCCATCGAAACCGTGCACCCTGACCTGTTCGACCTCGAATACGATCTGCGCGCCGGCCCGCAGCCTGGCGTTGATCAGGTCCTTCACCACTTCGTGCTGCCCATAGACAGTGATCGCGCGCCCGCCCGTCAATTCGTGCATGTCGATGCGGTGGCCTTGCCTGTTGAAGCGCAGTTCGATGCCATGGTGAACCAGACCCTCCCGCCGCATCCGCTCGCCGACGCCGGTCTCGTTGAGCAAGTCGACAGTGCCCTGTTCGAGCACTCCCGCGCGGATCCGCTCTTCCACGTGTTTCCGGCTGTGCTTCTCGATCACCACCGACTCGATACCTTCCAGGTGCAGCAAATGGGAAAGCAACAGCCCGGCGGGACCCGCCCCTACGATGCCGACTTGTGTGCGCAATCCGTTTAGACCCTTTCAACGATCATAGCGATGCCCTGCCCCACCCCGATGCACATGGTGCATAGGGCGTAGCGGCCGCCGGTGCGGCTCAAATGGCGGACGGCGGTCGCGACCAGGCGCGCCCCGCTGGCTCCCAGCGGATGTCCGAGTGCAATGGCGCCGCCGTTCGGATTCACGTGCGCCGCGTCGTCGGGCAGTCCCAATTCGCGCAGCACCGCAAGCGCCTGGGCGGCAAAGGCCTCGTTCAGCTCCACCAAGTCCATCTGCCCGAGACTGAACCCCGCGTGGGCCAGCAGCTTGCGCACGGCCGGAACCGGGCCCATGCCCATGATCCGCGGCTCCACGCCGGCCACGGCGCACGCCACAACCCGCGCCTGCGGCGTCAGGCCGTGCTGTTTGGCGGCGGCCTCGGAAGCCAATAGCAATGCACAGGCGCCGTCATTGATACCGGAAGCATTGCCCGCCGTGACCGTGCCGTTGGATTTGACCACTGCTTTGAGGCGCGCGAGAGCCTCGATGGTTGCATCCGCTCTGGGGTGTTCGTCCCGATCCACATGCAATACCCGGCCTTTTCCGTCCGGGATCCCGACCGGCGTAATCTCCTCGCCCAACCATCCAGCGGCAATCGCTCGCGCCGCGCGCTGCTGGCTGCGTAATGCAAATGCGTCCTGGTCGGGACGCGAGACCCCGTATTGCTCGGCGACGTTTTCCGCCGTCTCCGCCATGGCGTCGACGCCGAACCGCTCTTTCATGAGCGGATTGATGAAGCGCCATCCCAGAGTGGTGTCTTCGAACTTTTGCGTCCGCGAAAATGCGCCGTCCGCCTTCCCTAGAACAAAAGGAGCGCGGGACATGCTCTCCACTCCACCCGCGATCACGAGCGATGCCGCTCCGCATTGAATCGAACGCGCCGCCGCGCCGACCGCATCCATGCCGGAACCGCACAGGCGGTTAACGGTGGCGCCGGGCACCGCGGGAGGAAGGCCGGCCAACAGCAGGGCCATGCGCGCCACGTTGCGGTTGTCTTCGCCCGCCTGGTTGGCGCAGCCGTAAACGACATCGTCCACCCGCGCCCAGTCGACCCGCGGATTGCGATTCAGCAGCGCCTGGATGGGAACTGCCGCCAGGTCGTCGGTGCGAATCTTCGAAAGCGCTCCGCCGTAACGTCCGAAGGGGGTGCGGATAGCGTCGCATATATAAGCTCGCTCCATAGCGTGTGCGCTTACCGCTTTATTGTACGATAATCGTGCATCCTTGCCAAGGTGACGTTCGGCTCCGGGTGCGCGACGTGGGCGGGGCAGATTGATTGGTTTCTTTTTTTGTGCTGCGTTTCTGAGTGTCGGTATTACACTCAGAAGAGAGGTGCCATCTATGCCCGATTCCTTGTCCGCCTTGGAA
>Ga0181521_10002866_pt1 | contig 20582 bp, 13 predicted proteins | sample PEATcosm2014_Bin_32_FD_119764 | JGI IMG/M metagenome (GOLD analysis project Ga0181521, IMG submission 119764) | Peatland microbial communities from MTU Mesocosm Facility, Houghton, MI, USA - PEATcosm2014_Bin02_60_metaG | ecosystem: Environmental > Terrestrial > Soil > Wetlands > Peat | place...
CCAGCGTCGCCTGGTCGCGGTCGCTGCTGCGGACGAACGGAATCTGCGAGCCCGGCACCACCAGCGAGATGGGAACGAAAAACTTGTTGCCCTCCAGCCGGAAATAGGCGACGCCCAGATACAGCGGCAAATCCGTGGCCGGCAACTCAGATGCAAGTTCTTCCTCCAACTGCCGCTCCTTGTCGTCCTTCGTGGAATGCTGATAATCGGCGGGCGCGTAGTAGCCACGGCGGTAGTCGATCTTCACATCGCGCAGGTTGCTTTTCACGACGATGCGCCGGTAACGGCCGTCGCGCGCGGGGTTCGTGCTGTGATAGCCGAGCAGATAGTAAGTCGAGGTGTCCTGCTGCACTCCCTTGAAAATCTTGCTGAAGTCGTTGGAGTCGAGAAAAGCTCGTCCGCCGGTATCGCTGGCGAGCGTCACCAGGGTTTCCTGCGTGGTGAAATTGGAATTCAAGGCATTGAGAGTCGACTGCCCTGAATATGCCGAAACGCCGCGCAGGCTGGCGTTCTGCGCCTCCCCGCCCACCACCAGCGCCTGCAGGCCGCGCATGTCCATGGTGTAAAAGGCCATGTTGGAACGCACCGCCGCGTTTACCGCCGCACGCAGTTCCGATTGATTCTCGATGCCGGTGCGGTCCATGCCGCTGGAAAAATAAATCAGCGATTTCTTCTGCTGCACGTGCGCCAGCTTTTCCGCCACCGAGCGCAGCGCCTCCAGCCGCCGGTCGGTATTGAAGATGTTGTATTCCGTATCGTCGGCGGTAAAGGGCTGACCGGTGTCGGGCGTCCCCTCGGTCGTGCCCGTGGTGCCTTCCTCGAAACCCTGGCCGCTGCCCGTGCTGAATCCGTCCAACTGTTTTTTCAGCAGCGCGTGATCCGTTGTAAAGTCCTGATTCACCAGCAGAGAACTTCCCAGTGAAACAATTGACACCAGGTCGGCGGGCGCCATTTGTGCGTCGACATAGTGTTCGGCGGACGTAACCGCGCGGTCGATTTCATCCGGCTCCATGGCAGAGCGATCGAAAAACAAAACAATCAGCCGCCGATCCTTAAACTGGGAATCGAACTGGGCCGCCGCGGGAGCCGCCGGGCTCGTCTCCCCAGGCGCCGCCTCCGGCAGCGGCTTCGCCTGCGCCACATCTGTCGCCGGCACGGCATCGACGTTCTCCACATCGAAAGAGACAATCTTCTGCGGTTTGTTGTCCTCGAAAATTGTGAAATCTCCCGGTTTCAATCCCGGCACGAACTTTCCGCTCTTGTCCCTCACCGTCACATTCACCAGCACGAGATCGGATTCCGCGTGAAACACATAGTCCGTCTGCTGCTGCGAAGGCGAAGCGGCACACAAGAGCACCAGCGCCAGGAGCACCGCTACAGCTCTATCGGCGAATCGGATTGGTGTGAGAGTCATGGCGATCCTTTTCGAGATCAGAAACGAAAGCGTGCCGTCATCGTGAACTGCCGCATGGCCCCCGCCGCTGTAACCCGGCCAAAGGAGAGCGAGTTAAGGTTCGTATCAATCGAGGAGTAGTTCGGTTTGTTGAAAATATTGGTGGCCTGCGCCCGGAACTCCAGCACCCGCGCTTCCTTCAGGGGAAAGATTTTCGTGAACGCCATGTCAAACACTTTGCTGCCCGGGCCGATGATGCTGTTGCGCCGCGCATTTCCGTAGGTGCCCGTGGGTGGCGCAACATATGCAGCGGTATTGAACCACTCTGCAATCGAAGGATGCGCCAGGCTCACCGCTTGCCCGGGGACCAGGTTCGGCCGCAGCGTACCGTTGGTTCCCGCGTTCACGTCATTGATGTTGCCCAGCAGTCGCGGCGTAAACGGCAGCCCCGATGCGATCGTCCAATCGCCGCTCCATTGCCAGTCGCCAAAAACGGCGCGCAGCGGAGCATCTCCCGTGAGCCAGCGCTTGTCGTGACCAAAGGGTAGTTCATACAAATAGTCCGCGGTGAACTTATGGGTCTGGTTGAAGCTGGAGAGCCCGCGCTCCGCAGACAGATTGAAAGGATTCTGCGCAACATTGGCCGCACCTCCGCTCGTCGAAGCGCCGCCGCCCGCGCCGGTACCGCCCGCGCCCAATCCGGGAGTACTCGCCCCCGAGGTTGCACCCGCGCCGATGGAAGATGCATCGTCCAGCGACTTGGAAAAGGTGTAGATGCCGCCGATCGCGACTCCTCCGGCCAACCGCTTGCGCAGCCGCACCGATCCCGCGTTGGCCTCCGAATCCGCCACTGAGTTTTCGTAGGTGAAGGCGTCAGCCGTGGGGATACGAATCGCGGTCGCGGTTCGGTTGGGCGCTTCCAGAATGTCGAGATCCGTTCCCTTGGTTCCGGTGTAGTCGACATTCAGCAGCAGGGTGGGGCGAATCTGCTGTTGAATGTCCAGATTGCGAATCTGCACATAGCCCAGCCGGTAATTCGGATTCACCGCATAATTGTTGGTGATGTTGCCGGGAGGCGCGGCGGGAAATCCGTTTTCGAGCGTCAGGTTGGGAGGAGACGGAAAGGCCGTCTGAACGTTGGTCGCCGCGGTAGCGAACGGCGGCTGCAAGGCAAGTTGCAGCGCGATGCCCTGGTACGCGCCGGTGTTGTAGTTGATGCCATATCCGCCGCGCACCACAGTTTTGGAAAACGGCTTCCAGGCAAAGCCGATTCGCGGCGCAAAGTTATTGCGATCCGGCCGCACCAGGCTCGCCGGCAGGCCGCTGTTTGGCCCCGGCTGAATCGGCGCCACCGGCGTTGTGCCCAGCGGCAGCGCCGGATTCAGCACGCCGGGAGAAAGCGCCAGGTTCACAATGCGATTGTTTACTTCCGTGAGCGGCGAAACATATTCGTAGCGCACCCCGAGATTGAGCGTCAGATTCGCGCGCATCTTCCACTCATCCTGCGCATACAAATCCCAATAATTGCCTCGGAAGTAGTCGCTGCCTCCAAACTGCACCGAAGTTTGCTGCGCGTATCCCAACAGGAAGTCCGCAAAATCGTATCCCGTCCCTGGCACCTGCCCTGCGCTAATGAACTGCGCGGTATTGGTGCCCGTGAAAACGAACGAGCCGCGCGGGTTGCTGGCAGTTTCCGTATTCACCTGCACGCGCCGGAAGTCCCCGCCCCAGCGCCAGGTGTGCTTGCCGTGATTCCAGATCACATTGTCGGAGAAGGTGTAAGTCTGGCTTCGGTTCAGCTGCGGAGTCGTGTCCTGAAGACTGGCGATGTCTGTGAAAGAAAGATTCGGCAGCCCCCAGTCGAACGGATTTGTTGCAACTCCCGTCATTCCCAGCGTGCCCGTAATGTTGTTGTTGAAAGCGTACAGATTCTGTGTGCGCGTCCGGTTGCGGTTAAAGTCGGCGCGAACAATGTTGGTGAGCTTTCCGATGCTGCGCGTGTAAGACACCGGAATGTCAAGGCTGCGGACGGTGGTGCTGCCGCCAACGCTCGGGAACGGATTCGACAGCGTGGCGCTCGATTGGTGGTAATGGAAGCCGACCTGCAGGCTGTTGCGCGGAGCGTTGCGGCCTCCCCCGCGGTGTCCGCCCGCGGGCGCTGCGCCAAAGCTGTGGTTCAAACGTATGTTCAGATCGTCGCTGTCGCTCGTGGCGGAGGTCACGTAGTGGAAGTTCTGATAAGTGCCCGGCAAATTCGGCACCGGAATATATGGCAACAGTCCTTGCGCTATACAGCTTATCGCCCCGAGTGTGGGCTTACAGGCTCCTGAAACGATCAGCGGCTGCGGAATCTGGTTATTCGCGTAAGGGGAGCGAACACCGGTGGTCGGGTTTACCGAGTAAATCTGGTCGATCACATTGTTATTGCTGTCCCTGTCGTTGCATATGCCGCCTGTGAATCCGGTCTTGCACAAAGAGGAAAAGTTTCCCTGCCGCTCCAGCAGCGTCGGCACCGTCGAAAACTGATCGAATGGATTCTCCCCGTGCTTGCCGTTGAAGTTGGCGAAATAAAAAGTCTTGCTCCCGCCGTGGTAGATATGAGGAATGTTCAGCGGTCCGCCCACGGAGCCGCCGAAGCTGTTCTGGAAATACGCCGGTTTTTCCTCCGGCTGGCCGGTGAGCGCAAACGGCGATGCATTCAGCGCCGAATCGCCCGCGCCGTAATATAACGACCCATGCGGGCGATTGATGTCAAAACCCCGCCGGCCAAAAGCCATCGGGCCTCCGCCACCGAACCCTCCTCCGCCGCGACCACCCCCCGGACCGCCAAATCCGCCCCCACCTCCGAATCCTCCCCCCTGTTGGCGGGCATCGTCGAAGCGCTGCTGCAGTTGGTCGGCGCTCATGGCATTGAACGAATTGGGAGTGTTGCCCGAAACCGCCACGGATTCGGTCGCACCGTTCGGTGCTATGCCCGGAACCGGCATGCCGGAAGGCGCTACGTCGCTCATGGAACTACTGGCCGAACCACTGCCCGCATCCTGCCCCGCTTCACTCTGGAACACGGAAAGATTCTGGAAGCCGCGTCCGCCTGGATTCGCGCGCCGCTGGTCTCGGTCGGCGCCAGCCTCGCGTGCCCGCGACAGCAGCGCCAGTTCAAAATTTGCCTGCGCGTCCGGATGGGTCGCGTCCAGCACCACTTCCTGCGCGCCCGCGGCAAACGCCGCCATCTGCACCCGGACGGTATAGTGCCCATCGGCGGGAATCCGCAACCAGTAACTGCCGTCCACATCCGTCGAGGTATTGACTTGTTCCTTCGTGGCCGCATTCGCCGCGGAAACCCCAGCGCCGGGAATCGGCATATTCCCCGACTTCACCACGCCGTGAATGGTACGCCCTCCAGCCGCTGGCGCCGCCGCCTGCCCACGCAACAGATGCGGGTGAAACACGACAACCTGAAACCAGAAGAAAAACTGAAAGACGAACTCAGGGCGCAAGCTGCCTTTGATCGCCAGAAAGTGAAGACTGGAACCCCTCATAGAATCGCGCGCATTCGGTGCTGTCTTACTGGGATCATAGCGCTCCAACCCACCCTGAACTGTAGAGTTTTGTGACTCTTCGGTAGTGGTGCCGTTTGCGTCGGTTTTGAAAGGGCACGGCTTCAGCCGTGCCGTAAGCTTTTCGGGTCACAAGTACCGCAGATACCCAATCCCCACCCGCATGTGGTGCAGCAGGCTGTCGGGCATGAGGATGGCAATCGTCAGTCCCAGCATCGCGTGGACAATCCCGAGGACATAGATGCTGCGGTAGCGGCGGAACATTTCGCAGAAGAAAAGTGCGCCGATGAGGGCCGCGGTAGTGAGGACGGGATTGGGCAGGTGGGCGGCGGCAAAAAGCGTGGACGCCATCCAAACCGCAGTCGAGCCTCCATACAGCTCTTCACAGCGGTTGAAGAAGAACGATTGCAGCAGGAATTCCTGAAGCATGGCCCAGACGATGTACCCCCATGCCGACTGCAAATTCGGAAACCAGGTCGGATTGGCGGGAATTTGACCACCCGCCCAACTCACCACAATCACCATGAAGACGATCGTCGCCAAACCGATCCCCAGCACCACGCTCGCGCCGAACATTTTCGGCAATCCGAGGCCGAGTCGCTGGAGCGACGACCACGGCGAACGGTCAAGCAGCACGTCTGTAAAGATGAGGACCAGAATCGTAACGGCCGCGATGGCGGCCCAGCGGTTCCGGATCTCCGGTGTTGGCGCCCAGATCGCAAACTCCAGGAACAGAAACGCGATGATGATCTGGGCCCAAACGAAGTACCGGCGAAAGGCAGTGGGAACCGCGGGAAGAGTTTTCGCATCAACTGCCATTTGCCTGTCTCTATACTTTCACATTTTCGGACTGGCTCCGCAGTGCAGAGCCGGGCGCCCCGCCCGGCTGCACGAGACGCCGTCCCTCCACGCCTCCGGTCCCCCGCTAAAACCAGAACGACCAGATGGCGTCCACGCTGGCGTGGGTGATCGCCGAGGCCGGCACTCGCCGTTGTTCGCGCCAGGCCCGGCCGTAGAAAATCCCGGCGACGCTCGCCAGCAAGACGTAGCGCCAGTTGAAGTGCGCCGATCGTTTGTTGAAATGGGAGAGCCCAAATAACACCGCCGTAATCCCCAGCGCCGCTCGGCGTCCCACCCGCCGTTCTAGCAGATTTTGCACCCACGCGCGAAAGAAAAGTTCCTCCGGAACGGCAATGAAAATGAAGATATAGATCCACGTAGGAATCATCGAGAAGCGCGGCACGTTGCCATGAGGATGGAGAAAGCCCAGCGCCATCCCCAGCCCCAGAACCAATGGCGCAAAGAAAACCAGTTCCCGCAGCCCAGTTTTCCAATCGCTCCAGCGGAGGTGAAAGTCAAAGCCGGTCCCGCGGAGCCGCCGGATCGCGACGAATCCATACAACCCCGCATCGACAAGGAGCAGTTTCCCCCAGCCCGAAAGCCCGCTCGGCCATGCCCGCTCGAACCAGCGCAAATCAACCGCCAGCCCCAGGGTTAAGAGAATGATCGCGTCCCGCCAATTGCCGCGTTGTTCGGGATCGGCGATTGCGGCCTGCCCCAGCAGCCACGCGATCGCCACAGGCAGCGCCGGGTAGAGAGCGCACCATTTCCATGAGAACATCTGTTGCGAACACGAAAGCAGAACGTAAGGCAGCGCGCAGAGTACCGGTAAAGCGGTTCGTAGCGCTGACGGCCAGCGGGCGCATGCCAGCCCGACCCGCTCCCCGGCAAATCCAAACACGGCGGCCGGTGTGAGCTCCAGCACAAGCACCGCAATGGCCGCCGGCGTTGCGTTTTGCATGCGATTATCTTAATTCGGAAGAGAGTACAGGCGAAATCTGGCGGGAAATTAGCGCGCTCCCGGCTTCACGCCACAGAGGCGCGAGGCGTGGTCGCCGACGAATTCATAGGGGCCGGAGTGAGTTAGTTTGCTCGCGGCATCAATCCAGATCTCGCCGCCGATCTTCCGCCAACGCAGACAAAAAGAATAATCCTCGCTCAGATAGGCGCCAGTCTCGGGGTCGATGATGCAATCGAAAAGCGCAAAGAGATTTGAACTCTGCACCGCCTCGTGCCGCGTGCCCGACATGGGCAGGCTATGCACGCGGCTGAAATGAGTTTCGGGATAAGCCGCAATCATTTGCTCCAACGCCCTGCGGCGGATCAGCTGAAAACCGCCACCGGCATAGATTCCCGTGACAAAATCCCCCTCCTGCTTACGCTCCGCTTCGGGGCAAAAGGTTCCGACATAGGACAGGGCAGCCTGTTGTACGCTCTCGCCGCGCTCCACACAGCGTTGCGGGATGAAATCCCAATCAATCGACTTGAGCGGATATAGCGCCCCTGAAAAGTCCTTGTCAAACCTCAGCAGCCGCTCGACCTGCTGCGGCTCGAAGCTGATATCGGCATCGACGAACAGCAGATGCGTGGCTGCCGGATTGTCCAGGAAGGCGGCGACCAGGGTGCTGCGCGCTCGTGAGATCAGGGCATCATAGGCCAGCATCGATAGTGACACGTCGAACGCGGCGGATTTCGCGTAGCTCATGAGCCGTATCACCGATAACATGTAACTCTGCGAAACCATGCCACCAAAGCATGGTGTGGCGAGGAGAATCAAGGGCTGGGACATGGTCTTCTCCGGGAGAAACGCTGAGGGCGCGGCTCGGCGCAATTGGGTCGTCCCTACGGGACTCGGATCGCGTTTTCCATCGTTCCCAGCGCTGAAGCGCTGGGCTAAGCTGGGTCGCCCCTCCGGGGCTAATCCTTAGTCTAATTCCAATTCAATTTTCTTGGTCGCGAGGTCGAGCTTGGCAATCCGAAACTTGCGGATCTGCCCTGCCCGCAAGGCTTCCGGCTTAGTCTCGCCGGCCGCTGCGCCGCTCTTCCAGCGTGCCTGCAACATGGAACCGAGCGACGACAGATCGGGTTTTGAGGATGACGGCGAATCCGCTTCAGCGCGCCTATCTTCCTGCGCTGCACGTTCCTCTGCACGTTCCTGGGAACGCTCCTCGGAAATTCGGCACGTTGCCAGCACGCCTTCGCCAAGTTCCACGCGTGCGCGTCCTTCGGAAACGTCGACCATGCGCCCGGTGACGATGTCTCCTTCTTTATGCTCGGCGAGATATTCATCGAGGCCGGTTGGAACCAGCTGTTTCATGCTCAAACGAATGAGCCGCTTTTCCGTGTCGAGCGCCAGCACTTGGGCCTTGACCACTTGCCCGGCCTTCAACACCTCTTGCGGATGATTGATGCGTTTTTCCGCGCTGATTTCGCTGACGTGAATCATGCCCTCAACACCTTCGGTGAGCTGCACGAAGGCGCCGAACTTCGTCAAGTTGGTCACCGGCCCTTCGATCACCGTGCCCGGCGCAAATTTCTCGGCCGCCCCGGCCCAGGGATCGCCCAGCGCCTGCTTCAGGCCCAGGGAGATGCGGCGTTCTGCCGCGTTCACTCCGAGAATCACGGCTTCCACGGTCTCGCCCGGTTTCACTATGTCCGCCGCAGTTCTCACTCTCTTGGCCCATGACATTTCGGAAATATGGATCAGGCCTTCGATGCCCGGCTCGATCTCCACAAATGCGCCGAAATCCGCGATGCGGGTAACCGTGCCTCGCACCCGTTCTCCGGCCTTGTATTTTTCGGCGACGGCGTCCCACGGATGCGGCTGAAGCTGCTTCATGCTGATCGCAATGCGGTGCTTGTCCGCGTCGATCTTGATGATCACGGCCTCGATCTGCTGGCCCGCGGAGAGCACGTCAGAGGGCTTGTTGATGCGACGCCATGAAATTTCGCCCACATGAAGCAGCGCGTCCGATCCACCGATATCGACGAACGCGCCGTAATCGGTCAGGCTGCGAACCTCGCCGTGCACGGTATCGCCTTCTTTGAATTCCGAGAAGCGGCGCTCCTTGCCGGCTCGTTCTTCGTCTTCCGCAATGGCGCGGCGATCGACCACCACGTCTTCATCTTCCACGTCGAGCTTGATGATGCGGCAGCGGATTTCCTGCTCGACCAGCTTCTCCATTTCGGAGGCGTCGTGGGTTCCGCTGCGCGACCCGGGCATGAAGGCTCGCACTCCGATATCGACGCTCAAGCCGCCCTTGACCACGCCGGTCACGGTGCCGATGATCGTCGATTTCTCGGCGAAGGCCTTCTCCAGCGACGCCCAGTCGGTGGGACGCTCGACCTTGCCGCGCGTCAGTTCGTAGTAGCCTTCCGGATCGCGCCCCTTGATGGTGACCTGGACCTTGTCGCCGGGCTTCGCCGGCTTGTCCGCCGGGAACGCCGAGAGCGGCAGGACGCCTTCCGTCTTGAATCCGATATCGAGGATGATGGAGTCGGCGGTCACGGCAACCACCGTTCCTTCGCGGCCAGCTCCTGGTACGCCCTTGCGGGAATGACTGTGCTCGTACTCGGAAAAAATATCTTTGAAGGATTCACCCGGGATTGATTCGGCCGGCTGGTTGGCTGGCGTGGATTCCGTAGTGCCCGCGTTGGACCTATTTGGATCCGGCATATCGGGATTGGACGTCATTGGATCGGGCGGCATTGGATTGGACATGAGAGGTTACAGCGCCTGCGGCATGATCGCGCTTTCAGGATAACACCGGGGAGGGCTGAGCCGGAGAAGCGTGGAACCAGAGAGACTTAGCTTGGAGAGGACACGCAGGACTCCGCCGGTAGCGCCGTCCAACTTGGGCATGTTGATGAGCCCGATGGTTTGTAGGGGTTCTTGTGGCCAGTCTGGCCGTGGACTGGGCTCGGCGTTCAAGCCATCTTGAATAGCCCCTCAGGGTGCGCCGGGAAAAGCGCAGCAGTCTCCGTTGGCTTTAAGCAATCCTCTTCTTCTGCGCCTGCACAGAAATAGGCGGGTTAACTTCGCCGGGCTTGGAATCGAAGAGCTTCACTCGCTCTCCATGATCCCCATTGTTGAGCGAATGCGGCTGCGTCTGCCAGTTCAACTCTTCCAGCCGCTTTCGCATCTCTTCTCCGCCCGTTTCACGAGCATTGCAGAGTTCACAGTCCGGATGCTGGATTCTCAGGAGGGACAACAGGTAGCACTTCCAACGTAGCTGGTTCACGACCCACCTCACAGGACTCGGGTCATTCGCCTCTCGGGGAGGTAGGCGTATTATGCCACACGATGAGGGTATGGTTTCAACAAAATTGGGATAGATCTCGATGCGCGGAGATCGCAGGAGCCACAACGCCATTAAACTCCTTGCCCGTTGAATCGTTGCACTGCGGAATTGGCCTGAGGGCTCCTCGGCCAGCCGGCTGCGGAAAAACTCTGATTCCCGCCGGTTTTTGGGAAGGGCACGAGTTTACTCGTGCCGTAAGTCATTGAAAATGTGCTCGCGTTTTAGCGTCTGAGGTGAGCTTCTTGCACTGTGAATGAGTTTTTCCACAGCCGCCCAGGGCTGAAGGAACCGGCCTCGATCCAGTCCACCACCTCGCCACAGATCAGTGCAGACGCGACGTCGCCGATCACCAGACTGGTGGTAACTCCAAAACCACCGAGGCCCGAAACGTGGAACAGCCCGTCAACTTCCGGATCCCATCCAATGACCGGGAGCCGATCGGGGGCGAAGGTCCGAAGGCATGCCCAGCTGCGGCGCAAGCTGATGTCCGCCAGTCCGGGAGCATGCTTCAAAAGCTTATCGACGAGCAGATCCTCGGCCTCGGGATCAAGCGCAGGCATTTCGGGAGGATGCTCGGTTTCATCGCAAGGACAGAGAAGCAGGCCCGTTCCTTCGGGCCTCACGTAATATCCGACGTCCAGATCCCACACCAGCGGAGCATCACGGGGAAGGAGTCCGGCGTCGTCGCCGCAGACGAACAGGTGTCGACGAAGGCGTTTCAGCGGGAGCGGAGCGGACAGGCGCCCAAGATACCCGGCCCAGGCGCCTGCGGCATCGACGACGATGCGAGCACCGACTTCGCCATGCGGCGTTCGGACGCCACGCACGACTGATCCGTCAAGGATCAGGGATTCACAGCCGCAGTCCGTGATGACCTGAAAGCCGGCGCTTCTGGCCTCTTCCAGCAAATCGGTCAGCAGCGCATGGATATCAACGACGCCATCGGTGGGGCAGAAGAGCGTGTAGTCAAACTCAAACCGGCTCAGAAACGGAAACCTTTGCCGCGCTTGGGCAGCTGGCAACAATTCGGAGGGTACGCACACTTCCTGCAGTTGCCTGCGCCATTCGGTGGCTCGATCTGGCTCACCATGAATCAGGTACAGACCCCCGGTCTGGCAGAGGACCGGGCGTCCAGCAACCTCCTTCGCACGGAGCTTGCGAACGCCTTCAATGGTGAGCTTGCGAAGCGTGGGATTCGTTTCCAGCTGGCGTGCCATCGCGGCGTTGCGGCCGGAGGCGTGGCTTCCGGGCAGCAGCTCCCGTTCGAGAACCAGGCCGCTCGTTACGCCGGCTCGCGTCAGCGCTGCGGCAGTTGAGGCGCCCGCGAAGCCGGCGCCAATCACGACGACGTCCACCTCAGATGGAATGCGGCCGCGCGGTGCCATCCCCTCAGTATACGGGGGCCCACCGGCCAGCCGCAGTCGGTGTGTGCGTTGGCAGAGGAGGGCATCTCGGCGGGGCATGACATTCAAGCCGAAATCAGTACAGCCACCGTGGATCTGCTCTGACCTCTTCGCTTCACACCCGTTTCGTTACGCCAGATCGAACTTCAGCTCTCCCAGCTTTTCCAGGCTACAGGCAATCTTGTCGCCGGCTTTGAGCCAAACGTACTTCTCCTTGGCAACGGCAAGCCCACCGACAACTCCGCCGAAGATCACTCCTCCCGGCGTGCCGGTGAAGATGATGTCTCCTGGCCGGAGGGAAATGCGGCCCGAGGTATAGCTGATGATCTGGCTGCAGTTGTAGATCAGGTCGTTGGTGTTCGACGACTGGCGGGTTTCGCCGTTGACCCGGCATTCTAGGTTCAGATTGTCGGGATCAACCTGCTCGGCGGTGACGAAATAAGGGCCCAAGGGGGCAAAACCGTCCGAAGACTTGCCCTGCATCCACTGCCCGCCGGTTTCGAACTGGAGGTCGCGCGCACTGAAATCGTTGCCGGTCGCGTATCCGGCGACGTAAGAAAGCGCGTCCTTCTCGCTGACGTCGCGCGCCTCCTTCCCCATCACCATGACCAGTTCAATCTCATAGTCGAACTTGGTAGCCACGGCCGAGGGCAACTTGATGGTGCCGCCGTGGTGCAGCAACGAGTTGTTGTACTTGTTGAAGAGCACCGGTTGCTTGGGAATGGGCATCTTGATTTCCTGCGCGTGCCGGCGATAGTTCAACCCCACACACACGATCTTCTCCGGGCGGGTGACCAGCGGCCCATACTCGATGTTCTCCTCCTTGAGGAACAGCTTCTGCGCGGCATTCGATTTCATGGCGGCTTCAACCACTGCCTGCAAGCTGGCGCCCTCCTCGCGCTGCAGCATGTCATCGAGCGTGGCGGGAGAGTACAGCTTCAGAAGGCCTGCTGCCTCCTTAACGTCGAGAATGCCCTTGCTGGTCTTGGCTCCCAGGCGGTATTCGCCGTTGCGGCGCATGGTCAGCAAGGTCAGACCGCGTGCCAGGCCTTTCTTCTCCTGGCCTGCCGGCTTGGTCGGCTTAATTTCCGCGCTTACAGTGTTCAACCCGCCCAGTGCGGAAGCGGCGCCGATCGCGCCTGTTAATTTCAAGAAGCTTCTGCGGCTCGAACTCATAGACTGACTCCTTTATCACTAATTCGGAATTTCCCCTTTGACCTTAAAGAACGGCAGCCATTGTACCCCAATCCCTATTCGCGTCAATGTGCAACAACCATCCATCCACGACCTGGCTTGCGCACGGTTACCAACGTTCACTACCAGGCATGCAGAAGGACAATTCAAGAATGAACAGAAGTGAACCATGACCGGCACCGAAGGGCCATTCCGCGGTCCTGCTTATATGCCTAAGATCGCGTCATGCCTGTGCAAAACATCCGGGACGGCCTTCTCGTCGCCCTCGTTCTCCGCTACGAACAGGATCGCGATCAGTTTATGATCTTGTCCAAGCAAACCATCGATTCCTCTTTCGCCCGTTTGGCAATCGCGGAGTTGAGGAATGAAGGACTGGTGGAAGAACAAGTTCGAGGTGTGATTCGACTGACCGCGCTGGGGTACAAAAAGTACAAGAACGCGCCGCTTCCATACGCTTATGCGGGCTGAACCGCCGTCGTGCCCGACGGAGCAAACACGGACGGTCCGTTCCCATCCTCGGATCGTACACGTGCCTTGGTAATCTGGCCTGACTCATCGACTCCGTAGCATTATTTCCTTGCATGGTGACCTCCCCCATATCGCCCTGCACGCGGCGCCCCGTCCGTGTGCGACTTCCAGGCATGCCTTTAGCAACCATCCGATTTGCAGACGGACAACACTCGTCCGCTAGACTTCAGACCATTTCTGTCACCGGCGGGTTGCTTCGAGTTCTGAAACCGCTCCGGTCAGGAGCAGTTGTGGAACTGCTGTTTTCGACGCACATTGGATCCGTGCTCGCCATGGCTGAACTGCTCCGCCCCTGTTCAGCCGCTCCCATCGGTTTGCAGCCGTTTCGTTTCATCGCAATGGACAGTGCCGAGTTGCGAAAATTGCGCGCTGCCATTGCATCGTCCTGGAAGACGGGCAGAAAGCCCATCTGCGTCCCCTTGGCCGTAGTCGGCAAACCGGAAATGTGGCCTTCCTGACGCCTTTGCGATTGACCGGCTACCCTCCTAATCCGGTAAGGGAAGGGTTGCCGACTAACAAGGATTGGGCCGAACCTAGTACTGAAGTCCCTTGCAGAGACCGCGATGAGGCCCGCTGCGAAACCCGACCTGCCGCGAACCAACTCGCCGAATTCTGCCGTCAGTCAATCCTGGCCTTGCAACGTCGTCAGGAATTCGACCTGCTGCTCAATTTCGGCGATCGCGATGGGAGCAAAGTTGGCCTTACGCAGTTGCTGGTTGAGTTGCGCCAATTTCGTTTGCTTGAATCCGGTCCACTCTGCGATGCGGGCTTTGACCTGTTGGCTTGACTCCCTGTAAACCGCGATCGCCTGCGAAGGCACGACACGATCTCCGCCTTCGACCACTCGCAGCGCTGATGCCAGACCCGTGTAAGCATCCTGCAGCCCAGGGGACCCCTCGGCTGCATATTCCTTGTTCGTAAGAATCTTGCCGATTCCGGATTGGGCATCTGTGAGGGCCGACTTCAGTTGTCCGCTTTGTGCTCCCAACTTCTGTTGCCCCAGTTGCTGTTGAATGTCCGCAAGCTGTTTCTGAACCGAGTTGATCTCCGCCAGCGCGCGGCGCGCTTCGATGGTTTCGCCAAAGATCCGCTGGCCCAACTGCAACTGCTGCGCGAGTACCTCGGGAGTCGCGCGCGAGCGCGGGTCCATCACGACCTTCAATGACTGGTTTTGCGCATTTCCATCAACCGTCAGGCGGACTTGGTAGATTCCCGGCACGGCCTTCGGCCCGCTGGGATTGTGGTAATCGGTGTCTTCGTCTGCGGTCGGGCCGCCGGAACTGCTCCAGCTGAGGTTCCAGACAAAGCGGTGCATTCCCGCAGTTTTCTCGAGGACCTCAGGCTTAGGGAACCAGCGCTCGGCTACGGGAAGCGGCTGGTGTTTCCGGGTGTCCTGACCTCGTGATGAATGATCTTCTGAAGAGCGGCTTTCTGAAGAAAATGTTCTGACGAGGTTCTGCTGTTCATCGAAAATTTCCAACTTGACGCTGCTAGCCGGAGACGGGAGGAAATAATCCATCATCGCGCCATTAGGAGGATTCTCAGCCGTGGGTTCCTCGGGCGGAAGCGGTGTGCCTGTAAAGGAGTCGTTATCCACGCGAACCGCTGTGGCTGGACGATAAAGCCACGGGCCGCCCACTTTTCTAGTGTCAACCATCCGTGCCTGGCGAAGCGGCGTGATGTTATCGAGAATCCAGAAGGAACGTCCGAACGTGGCTGCCACCAGGTCATCGCCGTGAATCGTAAGATCGCGAACTCCAGTGACCGGCAGGTTCAATTGCAAAGACTGCCAGTGGTCGCCATCATCCCACGATACGTAAACTCCAAATTCGGTCCCGGCGAAGAGGAGTCCCTTGCTCTGCGGGTCTTCGCGAACCGCACGCAAGAATGCGGGAGCGGTCATGCCGTTCGTGACCAGTTGCCAGGTGGCTCCGTAGTCACGCGTGCGATAGAGGTAGGGCGTCTGATCGTCGAGACGCCCGCGATCGACGGCTGCGTAGGCGACAGCGGGATCAAAGTGCGAAGCCTCGATCAGCGAGATTTTGCTCCAGTCGCTCAGCCCGGGCGGAGTGACACCTTTCCAGTTCTTTCCGCCATCGCGGGTTAGGTGAATCAGTCCAGTGTCGCTTCCCGCCCAAATCAGATCGCGGTTGAGCGGCGACGGCGCGATGGTGAACACGACCCCATAACCGGAGCGCTTCGCGTGCTCGAGAGTTGGCGGACTCGACGGTTTCTTGCCCTCCGTACTCTGTGCATCGCGCACGTCACCGGTCGCTCCGGTGAGATCGGGACTGATCGTCTCCCAGTGCAGACCGCCGTCGACCGTCTTCATCACATACTGCGTTCCGAGATAAAGCGTTGTTGCGTCAACCGGGGAAAGAACCAGCACTGGAGTCCAAGGGTCGCGATATTTGCGGTCGCGGATCTCCGAGTCCCACGCAAATGCGGGCCATGGAGCAATGTCCTGGCTGAAGCCAGTTCGTTTGTTGAACCGAGCAACGGTACCGTAAGTCCCACTCACATAAATAATGTCGGCATCAACCGGATCGACCACCATGTATCCGCTCTCGCTGGGGCCAGCCGGAAACCAGTCCCGCGCCGTGATTTGAGCATGGTCCGTACGGCTTAGAACCGCGGTACTGCCGCTATCCTGCTCCGTGCCGTATACGGCGTAAGGAAATTGGTTGTCGGTGGTCACATGGTAGAACTGCGCCGTCGGCTGGTTGTACCAACTGCTCCACGTTTGGCCCCGATTGAGGCTGAGCGTGGTTCCCTGGTCCGTTCCGAGGACCATGCTGGCGGAATTTTTCGGATCGATCCAGAGCTCGTGATAATCATCTCCGCCCGGAGCGCCGCGGACGACCGAAATTGTCTTCCCGCCATCTTCGGATCGGTAAAGCGCAACGTTCGGGATGTAGATCACGTCGGGATTACGCGGATCGATGGTGATGCGATTGAAGTACCATGCTCGACTGCTAAGACGGCGATCGTCGTTCACCAGCACCCAAGTGTTGCCTCCATCGTCGGAACGATAGAGGCCGGATTTTTTCGCCTGGATGAGCGCGTACACGCGCTTGCCGTCCGACGCAACGTCGACGCCGACGCGTCCCCAGTCTCCTTCCGGGAGCCCGTTTCCGTCGAGACGGGACCATGTTCTGCCGGCATCCCGAGAACGGTAAAGGCCGCCGCCCGGTCCATCGATAGGAGCATACGAACTCCACGGAGGACGCCGCACATGCCATGCGCCGGCAAATATGAGCTGCTGGGCGTCCGAACAGATTGCCAGATCTGAAATACCGATGTCAGACCCCAGGTCCAGAACCCGCGCCCAATGCATTCCTCCATCGACGGATTTGTGGACGCCGCGCTGTTCGTTCGGACCATAAGCGTGCCCCAGAGCGCCGACATAAACGGTGTTTGGATTCTCTGGATCGATCACAATCCGGCTAATCTGTCGCGTGTCCTCCAAGCCGATGTGATTCCACGTTGCGCCGCTATCGCTGGATTTGTAGACGCCGTTGCCGGAAGAGAGATCCTCGCGAATGTCGGTTTCGCCGGTTCCGGCATAAATGATTTTAGAATCGGAGGGAGCCACGGCAAGCGCGCCGATCGAGGCCACCGGCTGGCCGTCGAAGATCGGCGTCCAGACAACTCCGGCATCGGTTGTTTTCCAGATCCCGCCATTCACCGAGCCAAAATAAAAGGTTGTCGAGTCGCCCGGCACGCCCGCCACGGCCACTGCGCGTCCGCCGCGGAACGGGCCGATGAGGCGCCATTTGAGCCCATTCACCAGTTCCGCAGGAACCGGCTGGGCAACCGCCGTTATCGTTAGCAACAGAAAAGCACACGTCGAGAGAGGACGTGCTAAATGCCATCTGGATTTGTGCAAGTGCTGGGCCCTCGTTCTTGATACCCCGGTTGGTTCTATGCCTGCGTTTTTCGATCACCATAACGGTACATTCGCCAAGTGGACAACGGCAAGGCGTTTCAACGCGGCAGCCTGTCGAAGCCTTCGTTCGACGCAGGGCTGATTTCACTTGTTCCATGTTTCACACCGACTTGTTGCTGGGAGTGCGGGGAATCCTGGCATGCACTTCCTTTTACAGGTCTTTGCTCCGATCATCGGAACAGCACAATCGCCGGAGACTCTCCACACCAGCGGATTAAGGCCCGCACGCATCGTTTCTTTCCGAGCTGATGATCTCCTGTGTTGATAGGCGAGAACACTGTGGGAGGCTGGAAGATGATTACAGACCGACGTAGTTGCCTGCGGCACAAGGTGCATGGGCCAATCTTTGCCAGTTTCGATGGGGTCACGGGCGGCATGATTCTGGATCTCAGCGAGCAGGGCCTGTCCATGCAAACGGTCGTCCCACTGGAAGCTGGCCGCCAATTTCAAATCAGCCTCGATCTGCCTGATTCGAACACCCACCTGGAGACGACTGGCTATATCGCATGGGCAGATGCTCTGGGTCGTGCCGGGGTGCGATTCTCCGATCTCCCCGTGGAGGCGCGTCAGCGCTTGGATGAGTGGCTGGCACTCAATGACACAGCGCCCAGTCGCAAGGCGCCGAAGCTTACCATCGACCGGGTGTCTGGGCCGGCCTTGGGCAGCAAGTCTCCAGGCAGCGGAACTTCCGAGCCGCGATCCATTAGTTTGGAAGCGGAAGCGGGCACCGCAGGGATCCATGGTCGACCACCGGTTTCGACGTCAATTCAGTATGAGTTCAACTCGCTTGGGTCGGATCTGAATACTGCGCTGCGGGTGATCAGCGAACGCGCGCGGACGCTCTTGCGCGGCACCGGCGCCGCCATCGCCATCGTCGACGGAGGTCCTATGATGTGCCGGGCTAGCGTCGGAACCGGCGGACCACCGCTCGGAACCCGCGTAGATGTCAACTCGGGTTTTTCCGGGGAGTGCATCCGTACCGGAAAAACCCTGCGCTGCGACGACAGCGAGACCGACTCCCGCATCGAAGCCATGCTCTGTCGGCGACTCGGTATTCGCTCGATAGTGGCCGCACCCATCCGGTACGAGCGTGAGGTCGTCGGAGTGCTCGAGGTTTTCTCTCCGCACTCCTTTGCTTTTGACGAGGGCGATGTCGCGGTTCTCGACCGTCTGGCACAGACCGTGCTCCTCATGGTGAGCCACACGAGAAATCCGGGGCCGAACCACGCCAGCCCGTGACCTGCCGATTACGGTCGAAATGGGCATTCAGCCGTAGGTGCGCCTAAAATACTCGTGCGCAGGTGTAGCATGAATATTTCGATTCGGATTGCAGTCGCTCTGCTGCTTACATCATCCTCCATGTCTGCCCGAGAACGTTCCAGCGCGCGCTCGATGGTCGTCACCCGCGAGGGCATTGTGGCTACCAGCCATGTGCAGGCTTCGGTGGCGGGTGCTCAGATCCTGGCGCGGGGAGGTTCTGCCGTAGATGCGGCGATTGCCGCGAATGCTGTCCTCGGGGTGACTGAACCCATGATGAACGGCATGGGCGGCGATCTGTTTGCCATTTACTGGGACGCAAAAACCGGCAAGCTGTACGGTCTTAACGCCAGCGGATGGGCGCCGCGGGGACTGACCATCGAGCGCTTGCAAGCGAAGGGCGCGACCTCCATGCCACCGGCAGGCATTGACTCCGTCACGGTCCCCGGTGCGGTGGCGGGCTGGCACGCTCTGCACGAACGCTTTGGGCGGCTGGCGTGGAAGGATCTCTTCCAGTCCGCGATTTTTTATGCCGACGATGGCTATCCGGTTCCCGAAGTCATTGCGTCCTATTGGAACGACTCCGTCGAACGGATCTCGAAGGATCCGGAAGGCCGACGGGTCTATCTGCCTAACGGCAAGCCTCCGGCGGTGGGGCAAGTATTCCAGAATCACGATCTCGCGAAAGCCTTGCGCCTGGTAGCGCAGAATGGCGCGGCTGGGTTTTACAAGGGCGAAATTGCGCGCGCGATTTTGACCACCTCCCAGAGCCTGGGCGGAACGATGTCGGCGGATGATCTGGCCGAGTTTTCGCCGGAATGGGTCGAGCCGATTTCAACCACCTATCGCGACTGGACCGTCTACGAGCTTCCTCCCAATGGGCAAGGAATGGCGGCACTGGAGATGCTGAACATTATGGAGACTTCTCCGGCGTCGCCTGATGGGCCGCTCAGCGTCGCGGAACTACATAAGAAGATCGAAGCCATGAAGCTGGCTTACGCCGATCTGGGACGTTACAACGCCGATCCCCGCTTTGCCAAGATCCCGGTGCAGGGGATGCTCTCGAAGGAATACGCCCGGCAGCGTGCCCACCTGATCGACCCCGGCAAAGCCAATTGCCAGGTTGCGCCCGGCACGCCGCCCACCAGTGACACCACTTACCTTTCGGTCGTGGATCGCGAGGGCAACATCGTCTCCTTGATTCAAAGCAATTATGAAGCGTTCGGGTCGGGCGTTGTGGTGCGCGGCATGGGATTCGTGCTGCAAGATCGCGGTGCGCTATTTTCGCTCGATCTTCGCTCTCCGAATGCCCTCGCTCCCCGCAAGCGACCGTTCCACACCATCATTCCGGCTTTCATGGAACATGGAGAGCAACACGTTGGCTTCGGGATCATGGGAGGAGCGAACCAGCCGCTGGCCCACGCGCAATTTGTTTCCAACGTGGTCGACTACGGCATGAATATGCAGGAGGCTCTGGAGAACGCCCGTTTCACGGTCAGTCCCGAGCGTGGGTGCAACATCGTGATCGAATCGCGAGTGACGCCCGAATCCATCGCGCAGCTTAAGAAAATGGGGCACGTTCTGGACGTGCGCAAAGAGTATTCGACCGCGATGGGGCGCGGGCAGGCAGTACTCCATGACAGTACGACCAAGGTCAATTATGGCGCTTCCGATCCGAGAGCGGATGGCGCTGCCGTGCCGGAAGGACCGCAAATACCCGGATCGATTCCATGATGATAGGGTCAGAATCGTTGTTCAGTGCTATGATTGTCTGCCATCTGGGCCAGTAAACTACTCCATAAGTAGTAGCTTCCGGAACGTAGTGGTTCTGGCTAAGCCACGTGGGTACTTGTAAAGAGCTCACCATAGGGTTAAAAGTGACCTAAGCGCCCGTCCATAGTGTTTCTCCCCCTGGCGTTAGGCGGCACGACCGACGAAGGAGGTCCAAAACAAATGAAGAGACTTTTGTTCTTGCTATTTCCGGTACTGGCAATTGGCCTGGTGCTTGGGGGAAATGCCTTCGCTCAAAACGTGGGCGACAGCAGCGTCTATTTCAGCACCTACTATTCCAATGCCAACACCACGGGTGCCCCGGATCAAACCATACGTATCATCAACGATGGCGAAAACGGAACCCTGTGGGCAGCGATCTATGTGCTC
>Ga0181521_10002868_pt1 | contig 20573 bp, 16 predicted proteins | sample PEATcosm2014_Bin_32_FD_119764 | JGI IMG/M metagenome (GOLD analysis project Ga0181521, IMG submission 119764) | Peatland microbial communities from MTU Mesocosm Facility, Houghton, MI, USA - PEATcosm2014_Bin02_60_metaG | ecosystem: Environmental > Terrestrial > Soil > Wetlands > Peat | place...
AAGTCTGGGGCGAAGACGCCGAGGCGGTGCCCGGAAGCGGGACGGTCGGCCTCGGCGAGGGCGAGAGCAAGGAGCGCAGCACATGATCATCGGACTCATCATCGGCGTCGTGGTCCTCTTCCTCCTCGTCATGTTCGGGCTCTCGGTCAAGATCGTCCGCGAGTACCAGCGGATCGTGCTGTTCCGGCTCGGTCGGGCCATCGGGCTCCGGGGCCCTGGGCTCGTCATCATCAACCCGGTCACCGACAGGACGTCATGGGTCGACCTTCGCGAGCAGTTCCTCGAGATCCCGCACCAGACGGCCATCACGAAGGACAACGCCTCGATCTCCATCGACTTCATCATCTTCTACAAGGTCGTCGACCCCTCGATGACCGTGCTCCAGGTGCAGAACTTCGCTGCCGCCGCGCAGAACGTCGCCGCCACCACATTGCGCAGCGTGGTCGGCGATATGCCCCTCGACGACGTGCTGTCGAAACGTGAGGAGATGAATGCGTCGCTTCGTGTCCGCCTGGACGAGGTCACCGAGCGCTGGGGAGTGAAGGTGACCACCGTGGAAGTGCGCGAGGTCAACCCGCCCGCTGGTGTCTTGGAGGCCATGACGCGCCAGATGTCGGCCGAGCGCACGCGCCGGGCCGCCATCACGGAGGCCGAGGGCAAGAAACAGGCGGCCATCACGATGGCCGAGGGGACCAAGCAGGCGGCCATCCTCGGAGCGGAGGGGGAGCGCCAGTCCGCCATTCTGCGCGCCGAGGGGCTGGCGTCCGCGCTGGAGACGATCTTCGTGGTCGGACGAGGCCTCGACCGCAACACCATGCAGCTCCAGTACCTCGAAACCCTGAAGCTTGTCGGCGCGGCGCCGTCGACGAAGATCGTCGTCCCGATGGACCTTCTCGGGGGGATCGTGAACGGGTTGCACGGGGTGATGCCGACCGAGCCGACAGGCCGATCGACCGCAGCGGGCGACGGGGGGACATCCGGCGAGGTCGGTTCGGGTGCCGAATCGGTCGCGCCGGTCGAGCTCGACGGCGGCGGAGTGCCCTGAGTGTGAGCGGCGAGCCGCGTCGAGACGGCGGCTGCGCCGACGACCGCGGCGACAGGTCCGATGGGCGATATGTGCCCTTCGGCTCTGGGAGGATCCGGCGGATCGGCCTAAATGATGGGTGTGAGGGCTTCGCTGCGACGTCACCCCGGGCATCTGATGGGCGAACGGCGATGGGTGGGTGTTCCCGCTGAACAGGGGGCCACGATCGTCGAGGCTTTCCTGGCGAACGGTCGCCGGGTCCCGGATCTCCCGGCCATGCGACGGTGCCTGGGCGAGCATGGTGCGAGCGGAGCGGACTGGGAAGTCCTGACCTGGGCCGACTATCTGCTGGCGGCCAGCCAGGTCGCCGGCGGACTGGCCGAGCTCGGCATCGAACCGGGCCGGCGGGTGGCGATCTTGTCGGGCAACCAAGTCGAGTGGCACCTGGCGGATCTCGGCACGCTGATGAACGGGAGCGTGACCGTGCCCGTCTACCCGACGAGTTCACCTGCTCAAGTCGCCTACATCCTCGGCCACGCGGACGTGGCCGTGTGCTTCGCGGACACGCACGCCCAGCTGGGCAAGATCCTCGAGGTTCGCGACCAGTTGCCCGCTCTCGAGCGCGTGGTCCTCGCCGACGGGGCCCGACGCGGCGGTGACACGCTCGTTCTCGGTTTCGACGAGCTGCGGGCGCTGGGCGCCGACCGACTTGTCCGTGACCCGGAGGCCGCGAACCGCCGGGCCCGTCAGGTGCGACCCGACGATCTGGCGACCGTGGTGTACACGAGCGGCACGAGCGGCCCGCCCAAGGGGGCGATGATCAGTCACGCGAACATCATGTGGACGCTGCGTTGCGTCACCCCGGCCTACGACATCGGCCAAGGCGAACGCCTGTTGTCCTTCCTGCCGCTCAGCCATATCGCCGAGCGGATGATGAGCGATTTCATGCCGATCGCCGTGGCCGGCGAGACCTGGTTCGCCCGCAGCCTCACCACCGTCGCCGAGGACCTGCCGGCGTGCCGGCCGACCGTGTTCTTGGCCGTGCCTCGGGTGTGGGAGAAGCTGCGTGAAGGTATCGAGGGCCACGTGCGGGCACAGGCGCTCCCGGTCCGGGCGGCGGTGGAGCGCTACATCGCCCTCGGCCTTGGCAAGGTGGCCGCCGAGCAAGACGCCACGCCGCAGGCCAAGTCGGCCGCGGCGCTCTACGACGTCTTGGACCGCACCATTGGGGCGACCATCCGCGAGCAACTCGGTCTCGACCGCGCCCATGTCCTGGTGACCGCGGCCGCACCCGCCCACCCCGACCTCATCCGCTGGTTCCACGCGCTCGGGCTGCCCTTGTTCGAGTTGTACGGCCAGACCGAGTGCTGCGGGCCCACCGCCGCCAACCCTGCCGGTCACATCCGGATCGGCACGGTCGGCACGGCCCTGCCCGGGATCGGCATCCGGGTGGAGACCGACGGGGAGATCCTCGTGAAGGGCGGCAACATATGCCTCGGCTACCTCGACGACCCCGAGGCCACGGCCGAGCTCATCGACGCCGACGGCTGGATGCATAGCGGCGACACCGGAGCCTTCGATCCCGACGGCTCCCTGCGCATCCTCGGTCGCAAGAAGGACCTGATCATCACCGCGGCCGGCAAGAACATCGCCCCCCAGAACATCGAGACCGACTTGCGCAACTACCCGCTCATCTCCGAGGCCATCGTCGTCGGCGAGGGCCGTCGGTATCTCGCCGCCCTCCTCACGCTCGACCCCGAAGAGCTCACCCGCTGGTCCCATCACCACAACAAGCTCGGCGCGCTCGAAGCGCTGGCGTCCGATCCCGACCTCCTCGCCGAGATCGAGGCGGCCATCGCTGCGGTCAACGCCAAGCGGTCACAGGCCGAGAGCATCCGCAAGTTCCGGCTGCTGGCCCATGACCTGACCGCCGAGGCCGGGGAACTCACTCCGACGATGAAGGTCAAGCGATCGGTGGTGTACGAGCACTACGCCGAGATCATCGACGATCTCTACGCGGGCACGTGACCGTCGGGTGCCGGGGGATCGAACGGCGCCAAGAGCGGCAGGTCGAGCCGGGCTTCGACGATCCCACGTGACACCAGGCTGCGATAGGGAAGCCCCGACGAGCGCACCAGGCCCTCGACGTCGCGGTTGCCGTCGAAATAGAAGGCGACCAGCTGCCGGATGCCTCGGGACGCGGCCGCCGCTCCCAGCATCGACAGAAGCCGGAATCCCAACCCCCGTCGTCGCCAATCCGGGTCGACGGCAACGGCGATCTCGGCGACGTCCTCGTCCGGCCGACCTTCGTAGCGGGCGACCCCGACCCCGCCGCCGACCGAGTCGAGCGCGACGAGGGCGAGTCGCCGGTCGTAGTCGACCTCGACGAGATGGCGCAGGGTGGCATCGTCGAGTATCGGCTGCCAGCCGAGGAAGCGAAGCCGGAGCGTCTCGGCGTCAGCGCCGGCGATCGCCGCGGCCAGCTTTGGCGCGTCGGACGGCAGGATGGGGCGGACATGGACGTGGCGCCCGTCACCGAGGGAGACGTCGACCTCCAGTTCGGTTGGGTACCCTGCCGGCTGCCCCGGAGTGAAGGCGCCGATCGGCGACCGTGTCCCCGCGTCTTGGTCGGGTCCGTGGAGCGGATGTCGTGGGCGTACGGGCATCGTCCCCGTCGAGTCGATGCGCTCGTCGGGTCCTTGGGGGAGGAGGCGGCGTTTCGGGGTCATCGGTTCACGACGACCCGGCAGTGCCAGGCGCCGCCGACCTCGCCGATCTCGAGGCCGTGCCAGGACACACCCCCGGGAACCGGCCCGGTGATGGTCAGCTCGGCCGCGTCGACCACCTCCAGGTCGCCGGCCACTCCGCCGTCCTCGGCTTCGGCCAGATGGACGTGCGCGGGCACCTTGCCGAAGACGTCGACGGTGTAGATCACCTCTTCGAGCAGTCCCACGAGGAGATCGGGTCCGGGGGCGGCGGCCAGGACCACCGGCAACGTCGTCGTGGCGGCGGCGTCGGGCAACTCGGTGAAGGCGCCCACGAGCGCGCCGACGGCCTCGGCCAGGCACGTGACCCGGTCCGGTCCCCATGCTTCGATCACGCAGTCGGTGCCATGGAGCGAGCGCTGAAATCCCCGATCGCCGCGCTCCTCCGACGGAGGTGCATTGGTCATCGTCCGACACTCGTCGACGCCAGGGTCGGTGGGCACGGGGCCAGATGGGCGAGGGCGTCGCAGGCGCGACCACCGGGGCACGCGTGGAGATCGCCGCGGTGGGCGAGCGCGCCGCGCACGAGAGCGCCTTCGAGATCGCGCGGATCGACACCGGCCGTCGCCGACAGGGCTCGGACCCGGCCGAGTGGATCGCGGGCCCGTGGGTCGATGAGGCCCAGGTGGCGGGCACAGGCGGTCGCTCTCGGGTCGAGAGCGGGGGCGGCAAGCGGCCACACGCCGCGCAGCTCTCGGAGAAACACGCCGACGGTGACCGGTCCCCATCCGGGCAGGTCGTCGAGGGCCTGCTCGAGCTCCGTCGGCGTCCGGGCGCCGGTGGGGATGGCGCAGACGCGCCCCCCGTAGCGCTCGCCGAGGGTGTCGCACAGCGCGTGCAGGCGCGTCGCCGTCTTGAAGTCGTAGCGCGCGTACCCGCCACGATCGAGCAGGGCGACGAGGTCGTCCCATGCGAAGGCGCGGGCCGTGGTCACCGTGACCCCGGCCTCGTCGAGCACGCAGAAGGTGCGCTCGGCGATCGTGGTCGGTATCGGCGCCCCGAACAACGTGGCCGCCAGGAACCAGCGCTCGATCTCACGCTCACCGGCGTCGACGTCGATCCCCAGGGCCGTCGAGAACCGACCGCCGAGCATCAGCAGGCGCCCGACCGTCTCGGCACGCCCCCTTCGAGCCCTCCGCGCCGGGGCCGCGGCAACCTTGTCCACCCGTCCAAGGTCGCCCGGGCGGGCCTCGGCCGCAAGTGCCCAAGGTCCCTCACCCGGATGATCGGTGACGATGGGCACGGCCACGTCGGCCTTGTGACCATTGTCTCTGGCGTCGCGAGCGGGGGAGGGCGACGCTGGGGCACGGTGCAGCGGGACCCCACCTCCGATGTGATCGCCGGCCATGGTCGACCCGTGACGGGCGAGCGCGAGGACTACGACGGGCTCCTCGATCTCGTCGGAGACCGGCGCTTCGTCCTCATCGGCGAGGCCTCGCACGGCACGCACGAGTTCTATCGGGAGCGAGCTCGCGTCACCCGGCGCCTCATCGACGAGCACGGTTTCACCGCGGTGGCGGTGGAAGCCGATTGGCCCGACGCCTACCGGGTCAACCGCTATGCGCTGGGGCTGTCTGACGACAAGAACGCCGACGGCGCGTTGTCCGACTTTCGGCGGTTTCCGGCGTGGATGTGGCGCAACCATGATGTCAGGGCCTTCGTGGAGTGGCTCCGGACCCGCAACGACTCCCAGGTGCACCCGGCGACCAAGGCGCGCTTCTACGGGCTGGACCTCTACAGTCTTCGTGCGTCGATGGAGGCCGTCGTGGAGTACCTCGACCGCGTGGATCCCGCCGAGGCGAGCCGAGCCCGTGAGCGGTACTCGTGTTTCGACCAGGTGGGGGGCGACGGCCAAGCCTACGGCTACGGGCTCGCGTTCTCGGGGAGCATCCCGTGCGAGAACGAAGCCGTGGCCCAGCTCATCGAATTGCGACGGCGGGCCGAGGCGTATCTTCGCCGCGACGGCTGGATCGCCGACGACGAGTACTTCTTCGCCGAGCAAAACGCCCTCCTCGTGCGCGATGCCGAGGAGTACTACCAGCAGATGTACCGGGCCGAGGTGTCGTCGTGGAACCTCCGGGACCGACACATGGCGGGCACGCTCGATGCGCTCATCGAGCACCTCGATCGCCAGGTCCCGCGGGCGAAGATCGTCGTGTGGGAGCACAACTCGCATGTCGGCGACGCGCGGGCCACCGAGATGAGCACCCGAGGCGAGCTCAACGTCGGTCAGCTGGCCCGGCAGCGCTACGGCCATGAATGCCTGCTGCTCGGTCTTACGACCTTCGACGGCTCGGTCACGGCGGCCACGGATTGGGGCGGGCCCGCCGAGCGCAAGCGAGTGCGACCCGCCCTCGCCGAGAGCCACGAGGCGGTCCTCCACGCGAGCGGTGTGTCCGGCTTCTGGTTGGACACGGCGCATCCCCATCTGCGCGACGTCTTGGCGGTGCCGCGCCTCGAGCGGGCGATCGGGGTGATCTACCGGCCTCAGACCGAGCGCGGGAGTCACTACTTCGGTGCTCGTCTCGCCGAGCAGTTCGATGCCGTCATCCATCTGGACCACACCAGGGCGCTCGAGCCCCTCGAACGCACTTCGCTATGGGACGAAGGCGAGCCCCCGGAGACCTTTCCGAGCGGCATCTGAGCAGATCACGGTGGCGCCCGGGCCGGACGGTCCCCCGGCCCAGCCGGGCTCTGGACGACCCCGAAGGTCGAGCGGTCAGTGGACCGACGCCGTGAGGTAGCGCACGCACCCCTCGACAGTCGACAGCTCCGGGTAGTCGCGTTCGGGGATCTCGAGCCCGGTCCGCTCGTGCAGACCGGTGACGAAATTGAGGAAGTCGATCGAATCGAGGTCGAGTGCTTCCTGCAACGTCTCGTCGGGGCCGACGGTGGCGAGGTCGGCCTCGGGGGCCACTTCCCCGATCACGGTTCGGATGATGTCGCGGGCGTCGTCGTCGGTCATAGCTCCTCCGGCTGTTGTAGCAGCTGATCGATGGTGGCCAGGAAACGACCACCGCGGTGGCCGTCGCTGGCCCGGTGATCGCCCGACAGGGTGGCCGTGACGCACGGGCGTGCACCGACCATGCCGTCGGCGGCCCAGGGGCGCGGCGCGACACGGCCGAATCCCACCAGCGCGACCTGCGGCGGGTAGATCACGCCGAAGACGGCGTCGACCCCGAGATCGCCGAGGTTGGTGACGGTGATGGTGGGATCGCTCATCTCCGAACTGCGCAAGACGCCCTGGCGCGTCCGGTTCACCAGGTCCCGCAGCGCGGCCATGAGCTCGTCCACCGAGAGCCGATCGGCATGGTGAATGGCCGGAGCGATCACCCCTCCGGTGCGCAACGACACCGCCACGCCGACATGGACGTCGGTGCTCGGCTCGAAGTCGTCGTCCACCATGAAGCCGTTCATCTCCGGGACGGCGGCCACCGCCCGTGCCGTCGCCTTCAGGAGGAGTGCCGGCGCCACGAGACGGGCGGTGACGGGGCGTTCGGCGTTGGCCCGCTCCAGCCAGGTGACGGCCCGGCTCATGTCGATGGTGGTGCTCAGGTAGTAGTGCGGTATCTCACGCTTGGACCGGGCCATCAGGGCACCGATGGCCTTGCGCATCGCCAGCTGGCGCTCGTCGACTCCGCTCGCGCTCGGCGCCTTGGCACTCGGAACCGGGCGCTTCGGTGTCTGTAGTTCCGCCTCACGGCCCGTCGGCGCCGTCGCCGATCGATCCGGGGCAACGGCGTGACGCACGTCGTCCTCGACGACTGCGCCTCGGGGTCCGCTTCCCTCGACGTCGCCGATGTCCACACCAAGCTCGGAGGCGATGCGACGGGCCAGCGGCGACGATCGGACGCCGGTGAGGGAGGGACCGCCGGATCGGGCCGGCGGGGGAGACGGCCGGCGAGGCTGAACCGCGGCGCGCCGATCGGCGTCGGCGGGCCCGGGTCGAGCGACGCTCGGGCGCGCCGCCGCGCGCTCGACGTCCGTCCTGGTGATCGCCCCACCGGGACCGCTGCCCTCGATGGCGTGCACGTCCACGCCGAGTCGCTCGGCGAGGTGGCGCACCACCGGCGAGACGACCACCCCGCCGCCCTCGTGCCTCGGCACGGCCGTCGACGCCGGAGCGGGCACGCCCGGCCCCGAGGCGCGGAGAGCGGGAACGGGACCCGAAGGGGAGTCGACGGTGGGGCCCGGGGTGCCCTCGGGTGCACCGATGTGCGCCAGGACGGTTCCCACCGGCACCAGGTCGCCCTCGGGAACGAGGAGCTCTTCGATCACCCCGGCCTCGAAGATCTCCACCTCGATGGTCGACTTCTCGGTCTCGACCACGGCCACGATGTCACCGCGCTTGACCCGGTCGCCCGGCTTCACCAACCACTGGGCCACCTTGCCGGCGTCCATGTCGGCGCCGAGCGACGGCATCTTGAATTCGCCCACTCATGCCCCCAACGCGTGGACGGCGGCCATGACGTCGCGCACCTGCGGCGTGGCCTCGTCCTCAAGGTGCTTGGCATAGGGCATGGGCACCTCGGCGGTGCACACTCGCCCCACCGGCGCGTCGAGGTCGTAGAAGGCCTCTTCGGTGATGCGGGCCGACACCTCGGCGGACAGGCTCCCGCTGCGCCATCCCTCATCGACCACGACCGCCCGGTGGCTGTGGACGACCGACGACAGGATCGTCGGCATGTCCAGTGGCCGGAGGCTGCGTAGGTCGATGACCTCGGCCGAGACGCCCTCGTCGGCGAGGGCGTCGGCGGCAGCCAACGCCACCCGGAGCATCCCGCCATAGGCGATGACGGTGACGTCGGTGCCGTCGCGGCGTACCATCGCCGAATCGAGGTCTACCGGGCCCGCGTCGTCGGCCAACTCGCCCTCGACGTTGTACAGGGCGCCGTGTTCGAAGAGCAGGACCGGGTCGGGGTCGCACAGCGCCGGCCACAGCATGCCGCGGGCGTCCTCCAACGTCGCCGGTGCCAGCACCCGGATGCCGGGAATGTGCGTGTACCACCCCTCGAGGCTGTGCGAATGCTGGGCGCCGAGCTGGCGGCCGGCGCCCGTCGTCATACGGATCACGATGGGGACGTTGAACTGTCCGCCCGACATGTAGAGCAGCGTGGCGGCGTTGTTCACGATCTGGTCCAGGGCCAGCAGGCTGAAGTTCACCGTCATGATCTCGACGATGGGACGCATCCCACCGAGCGCGGCACCGATCCCCGCGCCCACGAAGCCCGACTCGGAGAGGGGCGCGTCCCGGATGCGCTCGGGTCCGAACTCCTCGAGCAGGCCCAGGCTCACGGCGTAGCAGCCCCCATAGCGCCCGACGTCCTCGCCCATGAGAAAGACGCGCTCGTCGCGGCGCAACGCGTCGTCGAGCGCCCCGTGCAGCGCCTCGCGATAGGTGACCGTGCTCACGGCGCCCTCCCCGGGGCCGGTCGCTCCGAGACCACGAAGCGTTCGAGCTCCTCGACGGGTTCGAGCGTGCCGGCGTCGGCGAAGGCGATGGCGTCCTCCACCTCGGCCTCTGCCTCGGTCTCGATCCGCTCGAGCTCGCCCTCGCCCAACGTCCCGGCGGCAGTCAGCTCTTCGATGAGGTGGGTGATCGGGTCGCGGTGCTTCCACCCGTCGACCTCCGCCTTGTCCCGGTAGCGGTCGGGGTCGTACATCGAATGGGCACGGAACCGATAGGTGCGCAGTTCGAGGAAGTGCGGCCCGCCTCCGGCGCGCACCGTCTCGGCGGCCGCCCGGGCGGCCGCCTCGACTGCCGTCACGTCCATACCGTCGACGTCCCACGACGGCACCCGGTAGCTGGCCGCTTTCAGCGCCAGGTCGGTCTCGGACTCCGACCGATCGAGCGCGGTGCCCATGGCGTAGAAGTTGTTCTCGCAGCAGAACAACACGGGCAGGTGCCAGAGCGCGGCCAGGTTCATCGACTCGTGGAACTCACCCTCGGCGACGGCGCCGTCGCCGAAGAAGCACGCGGTCACCCGGTTGCGTCCCTGCATGTGGTCGGCCAGTGCCAACCCGACGGCGAGCGGTAGGCCGCCCCCGACGATGGCGTTGCCCCCGAAGAACCGCGTGGCCTTGTCGAACAGGTGCATCGACCCGCCGCGGCCGCGACTGCACCCCTCGACCTTGCCCTCGAGCTCCGCCATGGCCGAGCGCATGGTCATGCCCCGAGCCAGCGCGTGGCCGTGTTCGCGGTAGGTGGCCACCACGGCGTCGTCGTCCTCGAGGGCCTGCATGACGCCGACGGCGCACGCCTCTTCGCCGATGCCGAGATGGAGGAAACCCCGGATCCGCATGTCGCTGTAGAGCTCGACACAACGCTCCTCGAAGCGGCGGATCCGCACCATCTCCCGGAGCAGGTGCATCGCGTGGTCGGAAGCGGCCGAGGGGCCGGCGGCGACCGGGGCGGCGTCGGTCATGGCAAGGTCTCGAGCGTCGAGGTGTCGCCCTCGGCCAGTCCGAGCTCCCTCGCCTTGAGGAGCCGACGAAGGATCTTGCCGCTCTGGGTGTGCGGGAGGCGGGCGGCGAACTCGATCTCGCGCGGCGCCACCGCGGCACCGAGCCGGGTCCGGCAGAAGCCGATCAGCTCGCGGCGCAGCTCGTCGCTGGCCACGGAGCCGGCGCGCAGCGAGACGAAGGCTTTCACCACCTCGCCGGCGACGGGATCGGGCTTGCCGATGACGCCCGCTTCGGCGACGGCCGGGTGCTCCATGAGGATCGACTCGACCTCGAAGGGGCCGATCAGGTGCCCGGCCGACTTGATGACGTCGTCGCCGCGTCCGACGAACCAGAAGTACCCGTCGGCATCCCGACGAGCCAGGTCCCCGCTCAGGTACCAGCCGCCGGCGAAGCAGGCCCGGTAGCGCTCGTCGTCGTCGAGATAGCCCCGGAACATCGATGGCCAACCGGGCCGCAGCGCGAGTTCGCCTTCTTGTCCCGGCGCCGCCTCGACGGCCATGGCGCCGTCGAGAACGACCGTTCCGTGCTCGTCCCGGACGAGAACGGCCGCCTCGATGCCGGGAAGCGGTCGACCCATCGAGCCGGGACGGATGTCGCAACTGGCGTAATTGGCGATCATGATCCCCCCGGTCTCGGTCTGCCACCAGTTGTCGTGGATGGGCAGACCCAGGACCTCTTGGCCCCAGATGACGACCTCGGGATTGAGCGGCTCACCGACGCTGGCGATGAAGCGGAGGTGACGCAGGTCGTGCGCCTTGGCCGCCTCCGGCCCGGCCTGGATGAGCATCCGTAGCGCGGTCGGCGCGGTGTACCAAACGGTGACGGCCTCGGCCTCGAGCGTGGCGTACCACCGCTGCGCGTCGAAGTCGCCTTCGTCGACGATGCTGGTCACGCCGTGGACGAGCGGCGACACGATGCCGTACGAGGTACCGGTCACCCATCCGGGGTCGGCCGTGCACCAGAAGACATCCTCGGGATGCAGGTCGAGGGCGATGCGGCCGGTCGCGTAGTGCGATACCACGGCCTCGTGCACGTGGACCGCCCCCTTGGGTGTGCCTGTCGTCCCGCTGGTGAAGTGGAGCAAGGCCATGTCGCCGGGGTCGGTCGGCGGGATCTCGAAGAAGGGATCGGCATCGTCGAGGAGCCGGGCGAGGTCGAGGGTGCCAGGCGGTACCGGCGCATCGGTGCTGTCCCCGTGGCCGCCGACGATCAGCACGTGGCGCAGGTCAGGCAGGCGCTCTCGGAGCTGGGCCACCTTGCGGCGGTACAGCGGCTCGGTGGTGACCAAGACGCTTCCCCGACCCAGGTGCAGACGCTCCCGGATGGGTTCGGGCCCGAAGGCGGAGAACAGCGGGCACAGCACGCTCTTGTGCTTGAGGGTGCCGATGACGGCCACATACAGGTCCGGCACGCGTGGCAGCAGCACGTAGACGCGGGCTCCGGCCGCGACGCCCAACCGGTCGAGGGTGCTCGCGAATCGGCTGGACCGCTCCGCCAGCTCTCCGAAGGTGAGTTGGCGGCGGTCGCCGCTGCGACCAAGGCATCGCAAGGCCACGTGGTCGCGCCAAGGCCCCGCGGCGTGGCGGTCAACGGCCTCGTGGGCGATGTTGAGGCCTCGATGGTCAGGGAGCCCGTCGAGCTCCTGGCGGGCCCACTCCCACGAGAACGCATCGCACTCCGCGTCGTAATCGACCATGTTGGGGGCGACGGTGGCGGGCGTCGCGCTCTTGTGGATCGTCTCCCACGGCACCGGCTACCCCCTGCCCACGGCCTGTCGCTCCGGCGGTCGTCCCTTTTTCGCGCCACCTCGAACCAAGGTCGACGCTAACCGGGCAACCCGTCGGCTCCCAGGGTCCAAGGTCACCTCCGGACCCCGAGACCGCGGCTGTTGTCGGCGTCTCGGGCGGCCCCTGCTCGGATCCTGGCCAGGGCGTGGCCTTTGGCCCTGGGCCGGGAGGCCCGGGGGGCCGAAGATGATGGCGTGGGCCCGACGGGTGAAGCTGGCGGTGGTTTCTCCCCGAGACGGCTGGACCTGGCGGGGGGTCGCCGGCTCACCATCCGGATGTCGAGCGCGGCGGACGCCGACGCGCTGGCCCAGCTGTATGCGTCGCTCGGGGACGACGACCTGTACCGGCGCTTCTTCCAGGCCCATGTGCCGACCGCCCGCACGATCCAGCGCATCTTGACCACGGCCGATCGAGGGGGGGTGGGGTTGGTCGCCGTCCTCGACGAAGCCGACGGTGCCGTCCGGCTCGTCGGCGAGACCAGTTGCGAGCCACTGCCCGGTGGCGGCGCCGACCTTGGTATCACCGTGGCGCCGCAGTCGCGAGGTTGGCTCGGTCCCTATCTGCTCGACGCACTGATCGAGACGGCTCGCGCCCAAGGGATCACCAACCTCCAGGCCGACGTCCTGGTCGAGAATCGTCGCATGCTGGCCCTGGCGCGAGCTCGCGGCTACGCCACCGTCGACCACTCCGAACGCCCGTCCATCGTCCGGGTCGTGATGGGCACCGCGGGACGCACGCCGCCGTGGCCGGGTCCGCACCTCGCGCCGCGCGTGCTGGTCGAGGCGCCGGGGGGGCGTTGGCACGGCGAGAGCGCGGTGCGCGCTGCCGGGTTCGAGGTGATGGTCTGTCCCGGCCCGGTTGCCCACCGACAATGCCCGGCCCTGGCCGGTGAGCCGTGCCCGCTGGCGTCGAACGCCGACCTGGTGATCGACACCGTCCCCCCGGACTCGACGGCCGGACGGGCGCTGCTCGACGCGCATGATCATCTCCACGCCGGCGTACCGATCTGTGTCGAATTCCCGGCCGACGCGCCGACGACGGGGAACCGGCCCACGATCCCTCGACGCACCGACGACGCCGCCGTCGTGTCGCTCATCCAGCGTCTGGTGGCGCGCCCGGCCGAGCCCGCTGACGCGGAACCTGATTCGACCTGATCAGGTCGCTGCGAAGCGCCGAAGCGTCTCGACCCGTCGAGCGAAGGCAACCGAGCGTCGGTGCCCGCCGTCCGAGGGCTCCACTCGGGTACGACCGCCGCCCGCTGTCCCGTGATTCCCGCCCGGTCCTCCCGGTGCGGCCGTTCGGCCCTTACCGTTGCCCCCGCCGGCCGTCACACTGTGGTGATGGCGTCCGGGTCGCGACAGACAGACGACGACGCGCGCCTGCTGGCCACGGTGCGAGAACTCTCGACGGAGCTGCACCCCGCCGCACCCCCCTCGTTCGTCGCCATGGACAGCCTCCTCGACGCCGACCTGGGACTGGACAGCCTGGCCCTGGTGGAGTTGCGTGCCCGGGTAGAAGAGACCTTCGGCGTCACCCTTCCCGACCGCGTCCTCGACACGCCCACCCCGTCGGGCTGGCTCGACGCGGTGCGTTCCGGGCGCGGGCCCGTGCGAGAACCCACGCGCCGAGTGGTGGCTCCCCGAGCACCCCCGGTCGCGGTCACCGACGGTGCCCCTTGGCCGGTGGAGGCCGGTACCGTGCTCGACGCCTTCTCCTGGCAGGTCCAGCACGACCCCGGGCGGGTGCACATCCGGCTCCTGCACACCTCCGAGGACGAATCGGCGTCCGAGGTGCTCACCTACGGCTCGTTGGCCGACCAGGCGGCGGCCGTGGCCGGCGGACTCCAGCACCAGGGGCTCCGTCCGGTCGACACGGTGGCGATCATGCTTCCGACCGGGACCGACTATTTCGCCGCCTTCTTGGGCGTGTTGATGGCCGGCGGGATCCCGGTCCCGATCTACCCGCCCGCTCGGCCCTCCGGCCTCGAGGACCACCTGCGTCGCCAGGTGCGCATCCTCGACAACGCGCGGGCCAGGCTGCTCGTGACCGTTCCCGAGGCTCGTGTCGTCGCCAGATTGGTGCGCCCCCAGGTCCCGTCGTTGGGCGCCATCGTCTCGGTCGACGAGCTGCGAAGCGCCTCGGACGCCGCCTATCTGCGCGTCGCCGTCCGGGCCGACGACACCGCGCTCATCCAGTACACCTCGGGCAGCACCGGCAACCCCAAGGGCGTCGTCCTGGCCCACCGCCACCTTCTGGCCAACATCCGGGCCATGGGCGCGGCGATCGACCCGGCCGCCGACGACGTGGTCGTGAGCTGGTTGCCCCTGTACCACGACATGGGACTCATCGGCTCGTGGCTCACGAGCCTCTACTTCGGCTTCGAGGTCGTGGTCATGCCCCCCACGGCGTTCCTGGCCCGGCCGGTGCGATGGCTGCGGGCGGTCACCGACTACGGCGCGACGCTCAGCCCGGCGCCCAACTTCGGTTACGAGCTGTGCTTGCGTCACGTCGCCGACGACCAGCTGGCGACGCTCGACCTGTCCACCTGGCGCATGGCCTTGAGCGGGGCCGAGCCGGTCCGCCCCGACACCGTCCGCCGGTTCACCGAACGCTTCGCCCCTTGTGGGTTTCGTCCCGGGGCGATGACGCCGGTCTACGGGCTGGCCGAGGCCGCCGTCGCGCTCACCTTCCCGCCGCTCGGCCGCGGGCCGCTCGTCGACCGCGTCGATCGCCAGGAGCTCGTGCGATCGGGGCGGGCCGAGCCCGCCGGCCGAGACGATCCCGCTCCCTTACGCTTCGTCTCCTGCGGGCGGCCCCTCGCCGGCTACCAGGTGCGAGTGGTCGACGCGGCCGGCGAGGAGCTCGGCGAGCGGCGCGAGGGCCGCGTCGAGTTCACCGGACCGTCGGCCACGTCCGGGTACTTCGGCAACGACGAGGCCACGCGTGCGCTGCGCCGGGCCGGTTGGCTCGACACCGGCGACCTCGGGTACCTGGCAGACGGCGAACTGTATTTGACCGGCCGGTCCAAGGACATCATCATCCGCGCCGGACGGAACCTGCACCCCGAAGAGCTCGAGGACGCGGTGGGGGACCTGGCCGATGTCCGCAAGGGCTGTGTCGCCGTCTTCGCCACGACCGACGCCCGCCTGGGCACCGAGCGCCTGGTCGTGCTGGCCGAGTCCCGGGCCGACGATCCTCAGTCCATCACCCGACTTCGTCAGGAGATCACGGCCATGACGGTGGACCTGCTGGGCACACCACCCGACGACGTGGTCGTGGCGCCGCCGGGCACGGTGCTCAAGACCTCGAGCGGCAAGATCCGGCGCGCCGCCTGCCGCCAGCTCTACGAAGCCGGAGACGTCGGTCGGCGAAGCCCCGGGGTGCGTTGGCAGGTCGTCCGCTTCGCCCTGGGTGGAGCGCGTCCTCAGGCCCGTCGGTTGATGCGAACCGTCGACGGTGTGCTCTACGCCACCTATGCCTGGACCATCACGCTCCTCGTCGGTGTCGTGGCCTGGCTGCTGGTCACCACCGTGCCGACGCTGCGCGTGCGGTGGGCTGTTCTTCGCGGCGCCGGCCACGCGGCGAGTCGCCTGTGCGGGATCCCGATCGACGTCACCGGCACGGCGCCCGAGAACGGCCCGTACGTGATGGTGGCCAACCATGCGAGCGTCATCGACAGCCTCGCCCTGGTGCTGGCCTTGCCTACGCCGGTGGCGTTCGTGGCCGGCGGCGAGCTCGCTGCGCAACGGGTGGCCGGACCTGTCCTGCGCAAGCTCGGCTGCGAGTTCGTCGACCAGGAACGGCAACAGCAGCGCACCAGCGACGCCACTCGGATCACCCGGGCACTCGAGGCGGGGCGCAGCTTCGTGTTCTTTCCCGAGGGGTCGGTCCACCGCGCGCCCGGGTTGCGATCGTTCCACCTGGGCGCGTTCGTCGCCGCCACCGATGCGCAATCTCCGGTGGTGCCGGTGGGCATCCGGGGTACGCGCGACGTGGTGCGCCCCGGCGGGCGCTTTCCTCGACGGGGCGCGGTCCACGTGGTCATCGGCGACCCGATCCCACCGACCGGGCACGGGTGGTCGGCCGCGCTCGCGCTGCGCGATCGGACGAAGGCGGCCGTGTTGGCTTTGTCGGGAGAATTCGAGTTGGGGTAGTCCCATCTGGTCGCCGGGATGCCGCTGCTCGGAACTGGTCTCGGACACCGGGCGGTCCCCGGCGTCGGCGTGTCGGCGTCCGAGCGGGGGCCGGTTCCCCACTGCCCCCGATCATCGACGCGTAGGGTGAGCGGCCGTGGAACTCCGACTCGACGGCAAGGTGGCGGTGGTGACCGGTGGTTCGCGGGGCATCGGTCGAGCGGTCGCGGCGCGCTTTGTCGAGGCCGGGGCGAAGGTGATGCTGACGTCGCGCCGGGAGGCCGGTCTGGCCGAGGCGGCGGCGACCATGGGGGGGGCGGACGGTCAGGTGGCGTGGTTCGCCGCCCACGTGGCCGAACCAGGGTCGGCGGAGGCCTGCGTAGCCGCCACCGTGGAGCGGTTCGGTTCGCTCGACATCCTGGTCAACAACGCCGGGACCAATCCCTATTACGGACCGCTGGTCGACATCGACCGGCCCCGAGCCGACAAGACGGTGCAGGTGAACCAGGGGGCCGTGTTGGTGTGGACCCAGGCCGCATGGCGAGCGTCGATGGGCGAACGCGGTGGAGCGATCCTCAATGTGTCGTCGATCGGCGGTATGTCGGTCGAGCCGGGCATCGGCTGGTACAACGTGACCAAGGCCGCGGTCATCCACCTCACCCGCCAGCTGGCCTACGAGCTGGGTCCCCACGTCCGCGTCAACGCGCTGGCTCCCGGGCTCGTGCGTACCCATCTCTCCCGGGCGCTGTGGGAGCGTCACGGCGACGAGGTCGCGGCGCGCTTGCCCCTGCGCCGGCTCGGCGAGCCCGACGACGTGGCCCGCGCCGCCTTGTTCCTGGTGTCGGACGCCGCGGCATGGGTGACGGGGCACGTCCTGGTCGTCGACGGGGGAGCCATGGCCATGCCCTCGGGCGGGGTCTGAGGCCGATGGCGCACCGTGCTCACTGCCGCAGCATGAAGACGAGATAGGGCCCGACGAAGAAGAGCGCGAGGCCCGCCGTCGTCCAGCAATAGATCACCGCCGGCGCCATGCCGTAGGCCACGATCGCCTCCGCCAACAAGACGAGGACCGAGCTCCCGAGGATCCATCGACCGGCGGCGCGCGCCCGGTGGCGAGGCGTCGGGGCGATCTCGGCACCGTCGGGCCCGATGCCGGGGACGCCTTCGACCGAGACGCCGTCGAGCAGGGTCTCGACGACGTGATCCATGTTGATCGCTCGGGCCACGGCGATCCCGAGTGCCGGTCGGTCGATGGTGAGCTCCTGGAGCCGGCGCACGTACGCTTTGCTCCTCGGGACCCGGCCCCGCAGGTCGCCTTCGGCGATGGAGCAGAGCGCATCGGCGGCACGAGCCACGAGTGCCGGGTCGTCGCGCGCCGGTGCATCGGCGCCGGCGAACGGGTCGTCCACGACTATCGGGCCCCCGTGTCGTCCACGGCGTCGACGTACCGTGAGGGCGGTGGTGTCCGGCGTCGCTCTCGTCCGCATCGCCCGGGGCACCGTCGGGCCCCGAGACGCTCAGCGGGCGCCGCGGCGTTCGACCTTGCCGTTGGCCGAACGCGCGATCGCGTCGACCAGTTCGAGTCGGCGAGGGGCGGCATACGGGGCCTGCGTGGTGCGCACGTGGTCGCGCAGTTCGTCGAGGGTCGGGGGTGTCGCCGCGTCGGTGGGGACGACGACCGCCACGACCTGCGCCCCCCATTCGGGATCGGGTCGGCCGACGACCATGGCATCGGCCACCTTGGGGTGGCCGATGAGCACCGCCTCGAGTGGTCTGGGCCACACCTTCTCCCCGCCGGTGACGATGACCTCGGCCAGGCGCCCGTCGACCACCAGCCGACCGACGTCGTCGAGGCGCCCGCCGTCGCCGGTGGCCATCCAGCCGTCGGCCAGTCGGGGGTCGCGCCCGTCGCGATAACAGCGCAGGCACATCGGCGCGCGCACGAGGACCTCGCCCGGTGCGCCGAGGTGACCGTCGCCGATACGCACCTCGACCCCGTCGAGGCACCGGCCGTCGTAGACGACCCCGCCGGCCGTCTCGGTCAGCCCGTAGGTGGCGACCACGTTGTCGGCCAGCGGTCGCCCCGGGGCGTCACCGCCCACCAGGACGCGGCGAAACGACGAGGCGTCGACGCGCCCGAGCGCGGTGGGCACGAGCGACACCAAGGTGGCGCCGTCGAGCGCGGCGCGTCGGACGGCGTCGGCGTCGAAGCGCTCGTGGACGACGAGCGGCGTGGCCGTCAGCAGGGCCCGGGTGACGACGCCGAGCCCGCCGACGTGGGCCAGCGGCAGACAGGCCAGCCACCGGTCGCGAGCGGGGTCGACCTCCAGGCGGGCCGAGGAGGCTCGGGCCGCCGCGGCCAGGGCGTCGAGGGTGAGCACCACGCCCTTGGGGGCGCCCGAGGAGCCGCTGGTGGCCAGGACCAGGGCGTCTCCGGGCTCGACCGGGCGCCCCCCGGTGAGGCGGTGGCGCTCGCCGTCGGGCCCGATCACCGCCCCGGGCGCCATGGCCTCGAACAGCGCCGCCGCCGCCGGTGGCGGCAGGCGCGGGTCGAGAGGGAAGGCGGCGTCGCCGGCGTCCCACAGCGACCGCAAGGCGTCGACGAAGGTGTCGCCGGCCGGGAGGTCCAAGGCGACGAGCGCGGGCATCGACCGGTAGCGTAGGCGACCATGCGAGTGATCACTCGGACAATGGAGTAGACGGTCACATGATCAAGCCCGCCCCCGACCCCCTCGACGAGTTGCGCCGGCTCGCACCCCCGGCCTGGGAGGCGGTGGGCGACTACGGCGACATCCGCTACGAAGTGGCCGAGGGCATCGCCAAGGTCACGATCTGCCGGCCCGAGGTGCGCAACGCCTTTCGGCCCCAGACCCTGTTCGAACTGCGTGACGCCTTCGACGTGGCCCGCGACGATCCCGAAGTCGGCGTCGTGGTCCTCACCGGCCAGGGCGAGGACGCCTTTTGCTCGGGGGGCGACCAGCGCATCCGGGGCGACGACGGCTACATCGGCGACGACGACTTGTCGCGTCGGGGCATCGGCCGCCTGAACGTGCTCGACCTGCAGATCCAGATCCGCCGGCTGCCCAAGCCGGTCGTGGCCATGGTGGCGGGCTACGCCATCGGCGGCGGCCACGTGCTCCACCTGGTGTGCGACCTGACCGTGGCCGGCGACAACGCCCGATTCGGCCAGACGGGGCCCATGGTGGGCAGCTTCGACGGCGGCTTCGGGTCGGGCCTCATGGCGCGCACCATCGGCGTGAAGCGGGCCAAGGAGATCTGGTTCCTGTGTCGTCAGTACGGCGCCCACGACGCGCTGGCGTGGGGGCTCGTGAACGCCGTGGTGCCCGTGGCCGAGCTCGAAGCCGAGACGGTGGCGTGGTGCCGGCGCATGCTCACGTTGTCGCCGATCGCGCTGCGCATGCTGAAGGCGGGGTTCAACGCGGCCGACGACGGGCTCGCCGGTGTCCAACAGCTGGCCGGTGACGCCACCATGCTCTTCTACATGACCGAGGAGGGCCAAGAGGGGCGTAACGCCTACGTGGCCCACCGGCCGCCCGACTTCTCCAAGTTCCCCCGGCGCCCGTGAGCGGTCCCGACGCCAGGCCCGAGGGCGCCGCCGCGCCGCGGGGACCGGCGGCGCCTCCGATCCCTCCGGGCACCGTGGGCCGTCTGGTCCTCGGGGCCCGACCGCGCACGTTGCCGGCGGCGATCGTTCCGGTGGTGGTGGGCACGGCCCTGGCCTGGGCGGTGGCCCATCGGGGGTTGGGAGCCGGGGCCGGCGGCGTACCGGGACTGGTGTGGTGGCGGGCGGCGGGCGCGCTGGTCGTGGCCGTGGGCGTGCAGGTGGGCACGAACTACGCCAACGATTACTCCGACGGCGTGCGGGGGACCGATACGGGACGCGTGGGGCCGGTCCGCCTGGTGGCGTCGGGGCTGATGTCGCCCAGGGTGGTCCTGGGCGCGGCCCTGGTGTCGTTCGCCGTGGCCGCGGCGGCCGGGCTGGCGCTCGCCGCCACCACGTCGTGGTGGCTCGTCCCCGTCGGCGCCGCCTGCATCGCCGCCGGCTGGCTCTACACCGGCGGCCCCAAGCCCTACGGTTACCTCGGCCTCGGCGAGCTCTTCGTGTTCGTGTTCTTCGGCCTGGTGGCCACGGTGGGCACCACCTACGTCGCCGTCGGCCGCGTGCCGGGCGCGGCATGGGTGGCCGGATCGGCCGTCGGCTTGTTGGCGACGGCCCTGCTCGAGGCCAACAACCTCCGCGACGTGGCCGGCGACACGGCGGCCGGGAAGCGCACCCTGGCCGTCCGGCTGGGCGCCCGGCGAGCGCGTGCCCTCTATGTCGGCGCCGTCACCCTCGCCTTCGCCGCCGGCGCCGTCGTCGGCCTCTGGCGCCCGTGGG
>Ga0181521_10002870_pt1 | contig 20560 bp, 14 predicted proteins | sample PEATcosm2014_Bin_32_FD_119764 | JGI IMG/M metagenome (GOLD analysis project Ga0181521, IMG submission 119764) | Peatland microbial communities from MTU Mesocosm Facility, Houghton, MI, USA - PEATcosm2014_Bin02_60_metaG | ecosystem: Environmental > Terrestrial > Soil > Wetlands > Peat | place...
CCCGCTGTTCTGATTCGCTGATCGGGCGGCTCGCGGGCGGGACGGAGGGTCGGGGCTGCGTGCCGACCCGATCACCCTCACCCTCGGTGCTTCGCACCATCGACCTCTCCCGCTCCCGCGGGCGAGGTTTTTTGCGCCTCAGCCCCGCAGCAACGCCGCCGTCGCGGCCGGCGCATAACCCGGCGCGACGCGCACATCCACCACGGCGACCGCGCCGCCCTCGACCGCCTCGATCGCCTCGGCAAACATCGGTGCCAGGGCCGAGGCTTCGCTCACCGGGCCGAACCCCATCGCACCCTGCGCCACCGCCATGCGCGCGAGGTCGATCTCCGGATCGGCGATCCGCTGGCCGATCCAGCGATTTTCCACCGGCCGGTTGCGCGCCCGCGCCACGCGCTCCTGATGCAGCTCGTCATTGAAGAACGAGCGGTTGTTCGCCACCACGATCAGCAGCGGAATGGCGTAGTGCACGGCGGTCCACAGCGCGGTCACACCCATCAGGAAATCGCCGTCGCCGCACACCGCGACGGGCAGCCGCCCTGAGCCTCGCAACGCCAGCGCCGCGCCGACGGCGATCCCGGGGCCGCCGCCGATGCCCGCGCCGCCGTCGCCGCCGATATAGTCGAGCGGCTCGCGGAACGGCCATGCCGCGGCGTTCCACGACAGCGACACGTGCAGCAGCGACGCGGGTCGCGCGCCGATCGCCTGGCGCAGCGTCTGCGCCATCTGCGGCACGCTGATCGCGCCTGGTTCGAACGCCATCTCCGGCCAGGGCTTTGCCGGGGCGCGTTGCGCCGCCGGCGGCAGTTGCGCGACCAATCCCGCCACCACCGCATCGGCGTCCGCCGCCAGGAACAGATCGACCTGTGGCAGTCCCTGGTAGTCCATGCTCCAGCCGTTATGCACCAGGTGGTCGAGCGATACGTTGACCACCTTCGCCGAGACGCCCGCACTGCGCAGCGTGCCGGCGAGATCCACCCAGTCGAGGCTCAGCACGACATCCGCCGCGGCCAGCGCCTGCGTCGCTTCGGTGCCCTGGAAGGTCGCCGGTGCGCCGGCATGCAGCGGATGATCGGTGGGAAACACCGCGGCCAATTTCAAATCGGTGAGCACCCGCGCGCCCAGCGCCTCCGCCAGTGCCACGCGGTTCGCCCAATGATCATCGCGGCGCGAGCCTCGCCCGAACAGAATCACCGGCCGTTGCGCGTCGCGCAGCAGCGTTGCCGCCTGGGTCAGCAGCGCGGGATCGGGCGGCACCGGCACCATCGGCGGGACGCAGCGTGCCGTGTCGAGCAGTGGCAGCGGTTCGGGCAGCGGCGCCTCCTGCATGCCGACGTCGAGGTTGATGTAGACGGGCCCGCGCGGTGGCGTGGTCGCCAGCCAGGCGGCGCGCAGCAGCGACTCGCGCGCGGCTTCCGCGGAGGCCGGCTGGTCGTCCCATTTCGTGTAGGGCCGCACCAGCGCACCCTGGTCGCGCGCGGTATGGATCCAGTCGATCCAGGGGCGCCGCTTCGGCGCATCGACCGGACCGGTGGCGCCCAGCACGATCACCGGCATGCGGTCGCACCACGCGTTGAACATCGCCATGCTGGCGTGCATCAACCCGACATTGGCGTGCACCGCGGCGGCCAGCGGCTTGCCCGTCACCTTGGCATAGCCGTGCGCGATCGCCACCGCATGCTCTTCATGCAGGCACAGCAGCATCTGCGGCGCGCGATTGCCGAGGTGGTTCACCAGGCTGTCGTGCAGGCCGCGATAGCTGGAGCCGGGATTGAGCGCGATGAACGGTATGTCCAGCGCGCGCAGCGTCTCCGCCACCACGTCGCTGCCGAACAGCGCGTTGCCGGCGGGGAGCGACACCGGCTGCTCGATGGGGGTACCGGAACGGTCGGCGATCGTGTTCGGGTAAGGCGCCATGCTGGGGTCCTCGCGAGGCGGCAGAACAGTACGCTATCGCGGCGGGGTGGCGAGGTGGAAGGGCAGCGGGCGCGGCGGTGCCGCATGCCGACCGGCAGCGCGATGCGGCATGGCACGTGCGTGATGCAAAGGACTCAGTCGTCCGGCCAGTGCGGTTGCACGCTCCTGAATGGCCTCGCCCGATCAGCGGAGCCATGTCGCGACATAGGCTACCAGCCGGAGCATCCCCACCATCGCCAGCAACACCAGGAACAGGCCCAACCCCAGTGCCATGCCCACCAGCGCGACCACCCGGGGCGGCGGATCGCGCCGTCGCCAGATGGCCAGAACGCGCCGCGATCGGCGACACCGTTCGGCCAGCCGGAATCGAAACCGCTGCCGCATACCGCATGCCTCACCGCGCAACTGCTCTCGCGCGGCTGACCGACCGCACCTGTCCGGGGCGCGACCCGCACCGTGCGGGGCGGCCTGCTGTCGGGCCGCTGAATCGTGCGGGGCGGACGCCTCGCCCGCCCCGCCTTGGAAGGGCTGCCGATCGCCGGGCAGCCGTTGGAAAGTCCGGCAGGCTATTCGCCTTCGGTGCCGATGGCGTAGGCGGTCTCGCCATGGACGGCATCGTCGCCCACCCGCAGCGTCGCCTCGTCCATGCGCAGCGGGGTGACGAACGAGATGACCTTCAGGATGATGAAGGTGATGATGACGTTATAGACGATGATGAACGCCGCACCGTAGACCTGCAGCAGAAGCTGGTGGCCGGAGTCGCCGTAGAGCAGGCCGGTGATGCTGACGCCCGGGGCGTCCTTCTCGGTGCCGATGTATTCCAGCATGTCGGGCGAGGCCAGAACGCCGGTCAGCAGACCGCCCATCAGGCCGGCGATGCCGTGCGTCGAGAACACGCTCAGCGTGTCGTCCACCTTCATCATCAGCCTGGTCTTTTGCAGCCAGTTCATGCTCATCCAGGGGATGATGCCGGCGCACACGCCGATGATCATGGCGCCCCACCCGGTGACGTAGCCGGCTGCCGGGGTGATCGCGACCAGCCCGGCGATCATGCCGTTGACCGCGCCGATCACCGACGGCTTGCCGTAGGCCATCTTGTCCATGATGGTCCAGACCAGCAGGGCGATCGCGGTGGCGGTGTTGGTGTTCAGCACCGCGGCGCCCGCATCGGCGTTGGCGAAGTACGGGTCGCCGCCGTTGAACCCGTTCCAGCCAAGCCACAGGATGCCGGCGCCGACCAGCGTCACCAGCAGGCTGTTGGGCGGGAAATGCTCGCGATCCTGTTGCAGGCGCGGGCCGACCATGGCGGCGGCGGTGAACCCCGCGGTGCCGGCGGCAAGATGAATGACGTAGCCGCCCGAGAAGTCGGCGACCCCCAGGCTGGCGAGCCATCCGCCGCCCCACAGGCTGAACGCTCCCACGGTATAGGACAGGGTCATCCACACCGGGCAGAAGATCATCCATGCCGTGAAACTCATGCGTCCGAGCACCGACCCGGCGAGGATGATCACCGTGATAGCCGCGAACACGAACTGGAAGAACACCAGAGTCGCCATGGGGAAAGTGAGATCGGGCATGCCCGACGCGGCGGCGGGGATGGTCGCCTGGCCAAGGGAGAACGCGGCCGACGCCGCGGGCATGGGCGTCCCCAGGAACGGAAACCATTGTGGCCCGAACGCCATGTTGTAGTCGAACAGGATCCAGACGACCAGAACCGAGGCGAATGCATAGATCGACATGAATGCCGAGTTGATCGCCCATTTCTTCTTGACCACGCCGCCATACAGTACGACGAGGCCCGGGAAGCTTTGCAGACCGACAAAGGTTGCCGCTGCCAACTGCCAGGCGTTGTTGCCGGTATCGAGCCATTTTGGTGAGGGTACGAGCATCGGGCTCCTCCTGTGTTGTCGATGTTCCGACGGCGTCTTCGGCCGAAACGGCAGCACCCAACTCGCCCGTTGCACGCCTGAAGCGAGTGACGCCAAGGCGAAGCAGTTCAAGCAAACGTTATGCCACGGAGCTTTGCCGCGTTGCGCCTGGGCCGCCAACCGACCACGCACTCCCGCATCGCCCGGCCAGGACCGACCGACGGAGAGTGCCCGGTGAAATTGAAATGCGGCGCCCGCAATGCCCGTTGCGGTTGCTATATCGTTGTGAAATCATATTTAATGGGGCCGTCACGACCCGCTGGCCTCGGCAAAGATTACGAAAACGGCGAGCTGCATACTGATTAAGCAATGACGGCGGGGGTCCGCGGTTGCCCCGGAAACCCGGTTCGCCAGCCGCGGCCCGGAGGGATTCGGGGTTGAATCAAGGCCTTGGTCGGCTTCTGTTCGCATCAGGCCGAACATTATATAGGCAGCATAGCGGCGCTCGTCCCATGCCGCCGTATGGGTTCCTGCCGCCAGCCGGACCGCCCGGTGCATGCGGGCACACGGTTTGCAACGCGCGGCAAAATGGCTAAGGGGGGGGCGCCCGGCGGCTGGATGTGACGATGTTCCTGACCCGGCTCCTTGCGGCGGCGCTCGCCGCCCTGACGGCATCCATCGCGCCGCCATGTTTCACCGTCGCTCTCGCCGACGGGCAGCCGCCGCCGAACGCGCCCGTGCTCACCTGCACCAACCCGTACAGCGGCACCACCTGGCAGATCAGCATCGACTTCGACCGGGCCACCGTCGATGCCAATCCCGCCCGCGTCAGCGATGCCGCGATCTCCTGGCACGACGCCAAGGACGGCGGCAACTACACGCTCGACCGCCGCTCCGGCAACCTGACGGTCATCGTGGCGTCCAGCACCGGCGGCTACTTCCTGCACGACCACTGCCGGCCGCCGCCTTGACGCCGCGCCGCCGCGTCCGTTGCTTTCCGGCATCGGGTCAGCCCCCACCATCGGGGCGCCTCGGATGAGCGACGACCCGGCCTCCCCGCGCGCCAGCATCGGCTACCACTCGGCAACCGGTCCGCGCCCGCGCAACGAGGATTTCGTCGGCGCGGTGCTCGGCTCCCGCCCCCCAGCGGAGCGGCGGGACGTGGCGGCGGCCATCGCCGACGGCATCGGCAGCGCCAAGGGCGGCCGGGTGGCGGCGGAAACCGCGGTGCGCGGCTTCCTCGACGGATTCTGGGACGTGCCCGAGACCATGGAGGTGCATCGCGCCGGCGCCCGCATCCTCGATTCGCTCAACGCCTGGATCAACGCCCAGGGGCGGCAGGACGCCAACCTGGTCGGCATGGGCTGTACCTTCACCGCCCTGGTGCTGCGCGGCCGCCTCGCGCACCTGCTGCATGTCGGCGACACCCGCGCCTACCGCCTGAGCAGCGATCGCCTGGTGCGCCTGACCACCGACCACGTCCGCGACGACCGCGGCAAATCCCCCGTGCTGACCCGCGCGCTGGGCATCGAGGCGCAACTGCGCCTGGACTACACCAGCCACCCGGTCGCCCTGCACGACCGCTTCCTGCTCTGCACCGACGGCGTGCACGGCGCCCTGGTGGACGAGGCCATCGCCGACATCCTGCGGGTGCGCTCGGCCCCCGAGGATACCAGCCGGGCCCTGGTCGAGGCCGCGCTGGAGAACGGCAGCACCGACAACTGCACCGCCCTGGTGCTGGACGTGGTGGCGCTGCCCACCGCGCGATCCGCCGACATGGGCAGCGCCATCATGCGCCTGAAGCTGATCCCGACGCCCCAGGCCGGCGACACGGTGGACGGTTTCGTGTTGAACGTGCTGGTGTCCGACGGCCGCTACAGCCGCCTGTTCGGCGCGGTGGACGAGGTGGATGGCGGCACCGTGGTGCTGAAATTCCCCAAGCCGCAGGTCGCCGCCGTCGCCATCTATCACGCCGCCTTCGTCCGCGAGGCCTGGGTCGGCACGCGGGTGCGCAGTCCCTGGGTCGCCCACGTGATCGAGCTGCCGCCGGGGCGGCAGACCTGTCTCTACACCGTCATGCCGCTGTACACCGGGGAACTGCTGGAAATCCGCCTCTCCCGCGCGCCGCTTGTGGGCCTGGAAGAGGGCCGCACCATCGCGATCCGCCTGGCGCACGGTGTGGGGGCGCTGCACCGCGCCGGCATCGTCCACCGCGACATCAAACCCGACAATGTCATGCTGGAAGGCGGCGGCTCGCTGAAATTGCTCGATCTGGGCGTGGTGCGGCTGCCTGGGCTGGAGGATTTTCCCCCGGAGGCCATCCCCGGCACCACCGCCTACATGGCGCCCGAGATGTTCCGCGGCGAGGCCGGCAATGTGGCGACCGACATCTATGCCCTGGGCGTGACGCTGTTTCGCGCCTTCACCGGCACCTATCCGTACGGCAATCCCGACGCCACCGGCGCGCCGACGCTGGAGCGGCCGCGGGATTTGTCCGCCCTTCGCCCCGACCTGCCGGCCTGGCTGGGGTCCGCGCTGGGCCGCGCGATCGCGGCCGATCCGGCGGAGCGGTTCGCCGACATGGCCGAGTTCGCCTACGAGTTCGAGGCGGGACCAAGCTACGCGCCCCCGCCGTCCCGCCGCCCGCTGACGCTGTACGAGCGCTCGCCGGTGCGGTTCTGGCAGGGCGTGGCGGCATTGCTCGCCCTGGCCCTGGCGGCGTCGCTGTGGTGGAAGTAGGCGGCTCCCCGTCTTTGCGACCAGGCCACCGGCCGCTGCGACCGACCCGCCCGGAATGAAACCGCGGAGATCGCCAATGCCCGGGTTAAGCGGAAGAGGCTGTACCCCTCACTATGAGTGACCCAGGGCCAAGAAGGGGTTGCTGACAGGATGCAGCGTCGCTGGCCGCCCTTCCGCGCGCCGGCGGCGTGTGTCGGAGAATGTTGCTGGGCGACCAAAGCCGAGCCAGCCCGCGCGCGGGTCCGTCGCCATATTTTAGCAAGCCTGACCGACGCCATGCTGAGCAAAACAGCGACCTGGCTCGGGCGACGGAGGAGCGGCGGTCGACGTGACGTCACGGTTACGGTCGAGCCCGGTCGGCAGTCCGTTATTTCCACGAGACAGTTGCTGTAGGCCAGGTCGGGTTCCGACAGAGTTGCCGTGGGTGACCGATCGATTCCTCCGTAAGGCGGGTTGCGCGCAGGTGAGGGACCGGTCGCTCGCCAACCGGTTGCCGGTGCAGGGGCTTCGCCTGCAACGAAATTGTCAGAATCCTTTACATCGCTATAACGACCGGCCATGCGGTCCCGGATATCCGGTTGATTCGCTTAAACTTCCTTCAGTGGCACAAGAATTGCTGTATTAGCACCTGCGGGTCGGCCGGCGGCCGACCCGACCTGAATGAAAAATATCGCCGAACTCGATCTTCGGAGCAGATTCTCTGCTTTTTCTTGTGCGGGGGTACGATGATGAAACAGCGCCTGCTTGCTGCCGCGACGGTTATCGCGCTTGGCTTGGCTGGTCACGCGCAAGCCCAAACCTTCAGCGCGGTCGGCGACTTCTCTATCGCCAACAATCCGAATGGCGTGTGGGCCTATCGCTACGCGATCCCAGGCCCAACGACCCTTACGCTGACATCGCAATGCAGCATAGCCGGGGCGGCCTGCTGGTGGGACGGGGCGAGCATACCTGATTCCGTCGCTATCGTGAAGAACACCACCGGCGGCACGATTTCCTATGCGGACGTCAACCAGGGGCCCAACGTGCTGGCGATGGACCCGGAAAGCTATACCGCGATCGTGCAATTCACCGCACCCGTGGCTGGCATCTATTCGATCAACGGCGACTTCACCGGCATCGCCACGGATAACAATCCGCATCCGGTTGCGATTATGGATGACGGGGTCTCGATCTACAGCAACACGGTCTCGACCTACGGGCAGGACGACGCTTTCAACCTGACTGAAACGCTTGCTGTCAATGACACGATCGACTTCGAGGTTCTGACGGGAACCAACGGCTGCAGCTATTGCTCTCTCACGACCGGGCTCGATGCCAGTCTCAGCGTTCCCGAACCGGCCTCGCTCGCATTGCTTGCGACCGGGCTGACCGGCCTCATGCTCCGCCGCCGGCGCAAGGCCACGTAGCACAGCGCACGGCAACGGCGGGCCAGCGCCAGCCACAGGATCGCTTCGCGCTCCGCGCCGCCGGTCAGGAGCGATCTGCCGCTCCTGACGCGGCCCGCAGGTCGCCCGGCGCCATGCCGAACGCGGCGTGGAAGGCACGATAAAAACCGGACAGGCTGCTGAACCCCCAGGCGAAGGCGATGTCGATCACCGCGCGCCCCGGATTGCCCAGCAGCGCGGCCCGACATTCCTCCAACCGCCGGCGCGCAACGTGACGCGTGAAACTGGTGCCGGTCGGCTCGAACAGCAGGTGCAGGGCGCGGACGGAGATGCGCAACGCCGATGCCACGCTGGCGGGCGACAGATCCGGGTCGGCGAGGTGGTGGTCGATATACCGCCTGGCCTCGGCCAACCGCCCCGCCCGCACCGCGTCCGGTTGCTCTGCCGCCGCCGCGCCGCAGGCGATGCCGATCAGCCGGCCCAATGTTTCGGTGACCTGACCCATGGCCGACTCGCCGATACCGTCCCAGTTCTGCGTCAGCGCCCCCAGATAGCCTTCCGCGAGCGCGTTCACCCCGTCCCGGCCGGACAACTTCGCCACCAGCGGGCGGCCGAGCGCGGGCAGATGCGGCTCGAGCAGTGCTTTCGGCACCAGCCATAACTCGTGCGCGTAGCGATTGGCGCGCGTCTCGAACCGGGCATCGGCGTCGGCGACGACCAGGTCGCCCGCGGCGGTGGCCAGTTCCTGGCCGTCGATGTTGAACCATGCCCCGGGGCTGGATTCGCGATAGATCCAGTAGCTGTTCCAGTGCCGGTGCGCGATCTCGCGGTTCTGACGCCGCGCGCCGAAGCCATCCGCAGCGAAGTTGAGGTTCAGCAGGGGCCCTTTGGTACGGGATGAAAATCTTGCCTGAAACGGCGCATCGACGTCCGGCAGCGGCTGCACCGAGATCGCGAGCACGCCGAAGACCGCCGCGTTCCAAAGCTCGAAGCGCTCCCGTTCCGGCACGTTGTCTGTCGTGTGAAGCTGCATGGGCCTTGCCCTCTTCACGATTATGGTGACCGGCCGGGGACACAGTCCGCGTAGCGGCGGATATAACGGTGGCGTGGTGCAACGGAAGTGAGAACGCTCACATCCTCACGGGAGTCGTATCTGGTTGCGACATCGCCCGCAGGTCGCCGGGCGACATGCCGAACGCGGCGTGGAACGCGCGATAGAAGCCGGACAGGCTGCTGAAGCCCCAGGCAAAGGCGATGTCGGTCACCGCGCGCCGCGGGTTGCCGAGCAGCGCCGTCCGGCACTCCTCCAGCCGGCGACGCAGCACATAGCGGGCGAAGCTGGTGCCGGTCGGTTCGAACAATGCGTGCAGCGTGCGGACCGAGATGCCCAGCGACGCTGCTACACTGGCGGGCAGCAGATCAGGGTCCGCGAGATGACGGTCGATGTACCGCTTGGCTTCGACCAGCCGGCCGGCCCGCACCGCGTCCGATTGCTCCGCCGCCACCGCGCCACAGGCGATGCCGATCAACCGGGCCAGCGTGTCGGCAACCGAACCCATGGTCACCTCGGAGATGCTGTCCCAGTTCCGCGTCAGCGCATCGAGGTAGCTGCCGGCCAGCGCGTCCACTCCGTTTCGATCGGAAAGCCGGGTATATATTGGCCGCCGGAGCGCGGGCAGATGCGGATCGAGCAGCGCCTTTGGCACCAGCCATAACTGGTGTGAATAACGATCGGCCGGGCGCGAGTCGGACACTGCGTCGGCGTCGCCGACGACCAGGTCGCCGGGGTTGCTGATCCAGTCCTGGCCGCCGATCGTGTGGAACGCGCCGGCACTGAACTCACGACCGATCCAATAGCTGTCCCAGTGTCGGTGCGCGATATCGCGACCCTGACGGATCGCGCGATAGCGATCCGCGTCGAAGCTGCAATGCACCAGTGGCCCACTGGTGCGCGCGCAAAACCGCGCTCGGAACGGCCCATCGGCGTCAGGCAACGGCTGCGCCGAGATCGCTAAGGTGCGGTAGACCGCGTCGTGCCATGCCTCGAAGCGGCTCCGTTCCGGCACGTCCTCTGTCGTGATCTGGAGCCGCATGGCGCCTGTCCCTTCGAGGCTACGGCGACTGACCGGGGTGTGCCCCGTAGGCCTCAGGATGAGGCCAGACGGTAGAAGAAGCTTGCTGTCGCACTGGCCCTCCCCCGGTCGGTCGCTTATCCTGACGCTCATGGGGGTGTGCCTCGTATGGCGGCAGGATATAGCGGCGACGTGGTGCGACGGAAGTGAGAAGCGTCACACAACCGGGACGGTTGCATTCGGCCGGGCGCGCGGGTCGCTGGTTCGCATCGCACGGAGGATCGTCAGACGGCGCCTGTGACGAAGGTGGTGACGCCGACTTTCACCACGGCGCAATCCGAGAGCCGCGGGGTCACGCAAAGGCGTTTTACACCAGGTGCCCGTACGACTGACTCTTCGGCACGGCTTCCATCGTCATCGCGGACCTCCGGGTCAAACGCCCGGGGGCTGGCTCCGGCCGGCCATCCACAACCTGGCTCGCGCCCACTGATTAGTACGCCCCCGCCCATCCATCGCGCCGCGGATCGGAACCGGCCATCCGCACGCCGTTCTCCATCACGCGGATCGCCTGCACCAGACAGGGTCCTTCCAGCGGACCGACGCGGCACAGCCGGTGCCCCAGCCGCTCCAGCCCGGTCAGCACATCGTCGCCAAATTCCGGCTCGATGGTGAGGCGGCCGTCGCCCTCGTGCGGCCAGTTGGCCCCCTGGCCGTGCTGCGAGGATGTCCAGCGCGGCGCCTCCAGCGCGGTCTGCGGATCGGCGCCGAGATCCATCATGGCGGTCAGCACCTGGAGATTGACCTGCACCTGGTTGTCGGCGCCCGGCGTGCCCTCCACCGCCCACAGCCTGCCATCCTTGAACACCATCGGCGCATTCATCGTATGCCGCACACGCTTGCCCGGCGCGAGCCGATTGGCATGGCCTGGCGCCAGGTGCCAATACGCCATGCGGTTGTTCAGCAGGATGCCGGTGTCGCCCGCGGTGACTCCCGATCCCCATAGCGAGTTCAGGCTCTGGATGCCCGACACCGCGTTGCCCTCGGCATCGACGACGCAGAAATACGTGGTGTCGCCGGCGGCGGTTTCGGGCTCGGCCAGCGCGATGTCAGCGGCGTGCCTGCGGTCGATCGCCGCGGCGCATTCATCGGCGTAGGCATCGGACAGCAACCGGTCCAACGGCACGTCGCCGAACCGGGGATCGGCGCCGTAGCGTTCGCGGTCGAGGAAGGCGCGCTTTTTCGCCTCCACCAGCACGTGGATGCGCTGCACCGGGTCGAGTGCGGCGAGGTCGAAGCGTTCGACGATCTTCAGCATTTGCAGGTGGGTGAAGCCGGTGGAATTCGGCGGCGTCTGCGAGACACGGAAGCCGCGGTAGGAAATACCGATCGGGTCCTGGACCTGCGGCTGGCACGCGGCCAGGTCGCGGTCGTCCACCAGCACGCCGGCGGCGCGCATCCCGGCGACGAGACGCCGCGCCAGGCGCCCGCGATAGAACGTTTCGGCGCCGTCCTGCGCGATCTCCTCCAGCGTGCGGGCGAGGTCCGGCTGGCGGATCAACTGCGCAAGCCCCGGGGCGCCGGCATCGCTGCCCGCGAGGAACACCGCGCGGCTGCGCGGGTCGGGGGCCAGCACGGGGCGGCCCTCGGCGGCAAAGTGGCAATAGCTGTGGGTCGCCGCGAAGCCGTCGCGGGCAGCGGCAATCGCCGGGCCGCACAACTGCCGCCACGGCAGCGCGCCGAGCGCCGCGTGCATCGCCGCCACGCCCGCCAGACCGCCCGGCGTCGAGACGCTGAGTGGCCCGCGCACCGCCATGCCGCGCGCGGCGAAGCGCTCCGGCGTCGCGGCGAATGGCGCCGCACCGGTGGCGTTCCAGCAGCGGGTCTCGCCGGTCTTCGCGGTATGCACCTGGTAGAACCCGTCGCCGCCCAGGCCGGACATCATCGGCTCGACCACGCCGAGCGTCAGCGCAATCGCCACCGCCGCGTCCACCGCGTTGCCGCCGGAGCGTAGCGTGTCGAGCCCGGCCTGCGTTGCCAGCGGATGGTTGGCGCCGACCGCGCCGTTGCGGCCCATGATCAGCGTGCGGCGGCAGCGCTCGGGGAGGTACATCGTTCGGTTGCCTTCAGAGATGCGTTCGGAGGGAGGCGGCCGCCGCGGTGAAGCCGCGGTTGCTGGTGGTCGGACCGGACGACGCCGTATCCGGCATGAGCGAAGATGCGATACGTCACCTGCTTCCGCCATTCGTGCAAGGCCGCGGCAACCCGCGTGCCCTCGCCAAGCCGTGCGGCCGTCTCGTGCGGATCGGCGCGGGAGCGCCCGGGATCATCGCCAATACTGCCCGGCCGACACCGAGGGCGGCGCGGCGGGACGCGTTCGCGTGACACTTGGGAGCGGCCGGGCTGCTGTTCCGCGCCGGCTCACGCCACGCGCCGATGCGCGTCTTCCCCGCCAATTGGGAAGCGAGTGGCGATGCTTGCGCTGTCAACGGTGTTTGCCGGGTGGCGGCGCGTGCGCGGCAACGCACCGCCGGTCCCCGAACGACTCGGCTGCCGTAGCGTCACGGGTTATCGGCGCGCCTGGATCGGGCGCGCGCCGAACGTCATGCCGTGATTTCTCTGCGGGAGTCGGCGCGGGCCCTATGCGACCTTCCGGCTGCCGCGGCGGCGATGGCAGAGCAAGCCGAGCCCCACGAGCGCAGTGGCAAAGATGATGCCAGCGTTCGGCTCGGGAGTGTCCACCTGGATCGTGTCCGTGGCGAGCAGATTCGACGTGCAACCGTTGGTGTTGCAACCGTAGACGGACAGGGTGATATCGTACGTATCGGGGATGAGGTCGTTGAAGTTGGTGTCGCCGATCGAAGCGAACAGGGATCCAGGTTCGGAATTCTGCACACCGTAGTCGGCAGAAGGATTGTTGCAGGCCACGACGCTTCCGTCGTAGCAGGTATTGCCTACAAGCAAGCCAAGGAAATCCTTAAACGGTGCTGGTGTGAACCCGGTTCCGACATCCTGGACGGTCAGCACGGCGTCGATCCCGCTCAGGGTCAGAGCGCCGCCGCCGGCTTGCAGATTGAGCGAAAAGGTGACGCCCCAGGCGGATCCCGTGTTGGGCAAGGCCGTATTGCCGAGCGGCGCGGTATAGACGTCGCCGGACGGGGTGATCGGACCGAGATAGCGTTTGATCGCGCTGAGACCGATTTCGACCTTGTTGGCGGTGGCGACGGTGAACCCGCTATTGGCATTGCCGATTCCGAAATAGACGCCCGGCGACGCCAGGTTCGTATTGTAGGCGACATTCGCATCGGCACGGCCAGGCAGCGATGCGAGCGCCAGCAGGCCCAGCATACACGTAAGCGCCACGCCGCCGACCCGCTTCGCCGCCGTGCTGTTCGAGTAGCTGTCCAATGTGCCCTCCCGTGAGCGTCAATTTCTCGTTAATGCAAGCAAATCACGTGCCAACGCGCAAGATCTTGAAAAGACACGATTCGCTTCCGGGCGCTAACTGTTCTGTAAGATTTTCTGACAGATTTGGCGCGCGGTCGGGGAAAATCCATTGGGTGCGGTTGTTCGGCCCCCGGAATCGAACGCCTTATTTGCGGTTTGATAGATTCAGTCGCATTCGGGATCATTTGGGCCATGCCTGCACGACCGATCCGTATGGCTGTCTCGTCCTGCCAGCGCCGGTGACGCGCCCGGCCGCCGCGCCTGCCGCTGCTCGATCGGCTCCCCATGGTGATGCTCCAGAATCGTAAAATCCGCGACGCTGACAGCGGATTTCTGGCATCGGCGAGGGCGCGCAGGCGCGCCGATGCGGGTGCGAAGCTGACGTTACAAATCGTGATGACGTGCCGGTGGCGACGGACCGCCGGCCAGCGGGGTTGTCAGGATTCATTACAGCCCACCACGAAATCGGCGGCGACGGCGCGCTGCCACGGACGCTCGCCCCGGGGATCGCCGCGAAGGAACCGACCCCCTACAGCCTGGGGTTGTGCCGCGCCGCGGACCGCCGCGACGAGGCGAGCGGACATCGCGCGGTGAGGGCCACGCGTCACGTCCCGTACCCGGCGCACCGCGCTGATCCCCGGGCCGGCGCGCCGGGGCTCGCCTCTCGCGCCCTGGGCGGACGTGCTGCGCGGCCTACGCAGACGTGCTGCGCGGCCGGTCGGACAGCGACCGCAGATTGAGTTCGGGCCGGGTTACCACCGTCCCCCCCTCCACCCGGTGCACCAGCGCACCGAGATGCGCCGGCATCTCCTGCCGCAGCCACGGCTCCGCCGCCAGCGCGGCCTGCATGTCGCGATACCCCGCCGCCCGCCGCCCGGCGATCGAACTGCGTGAGAACTCCGCGTCGCTATTGGCGATCGCGCCAGCGGCCGGGCGATACATGATGTGCACGATGTCCAGCCGCTGCGTGGTCGGTGCCGGATCGTCGGGGACTGCCGCCACCTGCGGCGCCCCGGCCGCCTTCAGCAGCCGTATCGCATGGCGCAGGTTCACCTTGGTCGCCACGCCATCGACGTGGTGCGCGGTGCGGCTGGCATACTGGATCTGCTTGGCCCGCCACAGCACGTCGTTCATCGTCTCCGGCGGTGGCCCGGCGGCGTCCCACAGGTCGATCAGGAACACGACCATGCGCGGCTGCCCGGGCGCGTCGATGACCGCGTCCAGCGGCGTGTTGGAAACGCATCCGCCATCCCAGTACAGCGTCCCCTCCACCAGGGTGGCCGGGAAACCCGGCGGCAGCGAGCCACTGGCCAGCACATGCTCCGGCCCGATCGTCTGCCGGTGGTTGTCGAAGAATTCCAGCGCGCCGGTGGCGATGTTGGTCGCGCCCAGGCTGAGCCGGACGGCGCGGCGGTTGATCAGCGCGAAATCCGCGAACTGGCGCAGTGTGAGCAAGAGCGGCGTGGTGTCGTAGAAGCTGACCTCCTGCGGTGGGGACGGTGGGCGCAGATAGGGGTTCACCGGCCGTGGGGTGAAGAAATTAGGCTGGCCGAACAGCAGCGCCTCGGCGTTGCTCGCCATGGCGTGCAGCGTCTGTAGCGGCGTCAGCGCCAGAGGCGCCGGCAGATCCGGCCAGGAAATTGCCTCCCACCATGCGGCCAGGTGCTCCACGCGGTCGTCCGGCGGGCTCCCGGCGATGATCGCCGCGTTGATCGCGCCGATCGAGATGCCGGACACCCAGTCCGGATGCAGGTCATGCTCCGCGAGCGCCTGGTAGGCGCCGATATGGTAGGCGCCCAGCGCTCCGCCGCCTTGCAGCATCAAGGCGACAGTGGGAGCAGCCGCTGACGGCCTGGCTACCGGTCGCTTGCCCATCCTTGCACTCCTGTTGCGGTGCAGCACAGGATGGCGCCGGCAGGCCGCTGGAGGCGAGAGATTTTCGTGGCCGGATTCTCCCCCTCCCCTTGAGGGAGGGGGTAGGGGGAGGGGTGCGTACATCCAACGACGGCGGATGTACGCACCCCTCCCCCCCCTCCCCCCTCCCTCAAGGGAAGGGGGGAGAAAAATTCAGAGCGCCGGTTCGGGCACCGCCGCCAGCCGCTCGCGCAGCGCCGCGGTCAGCGCCTCGCGACGCGCCCAGAGCGAGCGATACCAGGCGATGCGCGGCGCGATCTGATAGGCCAGCATGCGGTTCTGCGACACGTAGTCGCGCGCCGCGTCGCCCAGGTCGCGCGCCATCTCCGGCATCGCCACCAACTGCAGCAGTTTGGTCTGCAACTCGGTGGCGTCGCGGAACAGCAGTCCGGTGCGCCCCTCCTCGATCGTCTCGCCGTACACCACGTTGCTGGCGAGCGCCGCGACACGGCAGGCGCCGGCCTCGACGAACTTCAGGTCCGACTTGGCGCGATTGAAGCCGTTGTCCGCCAGCGGCATCAGCGACACTTCGCATTCGCCCAGCAGATCCATGTAGGCGTCGTACTCGCACATCGCGGTGAACCGCTTGTGCGGCGTCTCCAACGCATCGAAGAAGCCGCGATCATGCACCACGGAGAACCGCAGCCGCTCGCCCACCTGTGCCGCCACCGCATTGATCGCGCCAATCAGCGGCTGCCAGTCCTGCTCGCGGTTCAGCGCGCCGAAGAACACCGTCAGACTGCCCGGATCGGCGAAATTGCGTACCTCCGGCAAGCCGACCAGAGCGTTGGGGAAGACCGCGACCTCCGGGTTGCGCTGGCGCAGCACCGCCGCCAAGGGCCGCGTGCTGGTCTGCACCGCGTGCACCCCGCGGAATGTGAGTTGCTCCGGATCCTGCATGATCTGGAAGAAGTCCGGATGGTCGTCGAACTCGGTGACCACCAGCCAGCCGCCATCGAGGAAGGCGCGGATCATGGCGCGGCCGGGTTCGCCCGACAAAGCCGGACGATGCAGGATGAAAATGCGCGGCGAGTCGTCCGCCGGCGCCTTGGCATCCACCGCGGACGTGAGCATGGTCCCGACCGCAGGATCCGTCGCCATCGCCCGCAGCGGATACACGATCCGCACATGCGACACCCCGCCGACCGGCTTCAACATGTTGGCCGCGACCGTCATCCGCTGCTGCGGCGTCTTGCGCACGCGCCAGACATATTGCAGCGGCGTGGCGCGTCTGGCGTATTCATCGGCATCGATGCCGAGTGCCGCCAGCGCGGGCGCGATCGCCTGGCCGAATTGACTGGCCTTCTCACGGTCAAACACGCGCGCATGCACGTCGCATGGCACGAAGCCGCGCTGTAACAGGCCCTCGCGCATGCTCCGCAGGCTGAACCAGCGCAGATGTGTGTCGTCCAGCAGCCCGCTCGGCGTGTAGTCCCAGGTGCCGCGCAGCAGTTTCTCGGCGAAGCTCCAGTGCTCCAGGTTGGGAATGCAGATCAGGATCGTGCCATCCGGCGTCAGCGCTTCCGCCTGGCGCTTCAGCACCGTCCAGGGATCGCGCAGGTGCTCCAGGATGTCGCCATAGATGATGCAGTCGATGCCCTCCGGCACGTCGAACGGCAGCGGGTCGTCCTCGACATCGACCGTGGCAAGCTCGTCCAGCCGCTCCACAGCGGTCGCGGCCACGCTTGGGTCCTTGTCGATGCCCAGCAGCCGCGCGCGTGGGTTGCGCTTGCGATAGGCGGCACTGAGCGATGCGGTGCCGCAGCCCACGTCCAGCACCACGCGGGCGGTGAGCGGTATGCGCTCCAGCAGGTCGGGATTGGGTAGATCTGGGAGAGCCGGCATGGGCAAGGGTGCTCTTCAGGAGGAGGGGCGAAGCGATGCGCTGGCGTGCCCGCCGATCGTTACGACTGGCACCCGAGGGACATTCCGCGGGCGGGCCCCGGGTGGTAGGCGGAATCCAGCCAAGGGTGCAAGTACGATCCGCTCAGGGATCAGACGCTGGCCGTGACATTGGCTGGCGGTGCGGGAGGCGCGTGCTTCGCCGTTGCGTCGGCATGCCAGCCGAACGCCGCCCGGATAAAGCCGAGCGCGTAGGCGAGCCGCCAGCGAGCCCCGATCAGCCGCGTGGAGCGGCGTGGCAGCAGTCCCGCCGGGGCACACAGGGCGGCGACCGCGATGCGGCGGGGCAACTCGCGCCACACCTCTGCCTTGTGCCGGAGCAATCGGCGGGTCAGCACGGTGGAAGCACCCTGCCAGTACAGCCGCGACAACAGCCAGGCCGGGGTCAGACGGGCAGCCTGGATCTGGTGGTGCACGACGATGCGGGAATCGAAACGCACCGACTGCCCTGCCTGGCGCAGCCGCCAGGCGACCTGCACATCCTCGTCGGACAGCAATGCGGCACCGTAACGGCCGGCCCCGCTGCCGAAGCCACCCAGCGCGAGCAACGACCGCACGTTCACCACCATGTTGACGGTGTAGGGAGCAAGGTCGGCGGGCAGGCCGGGGCGGCCGTACTCGCCCTGCCCCTCGGTTTCGATGATCGACAGTACGCCGCGTAGGCTGGATGGCCACCAGTGCGGCAGCGGCGCTTCCCAGACCGGCAGCACCCGGCCCCCGAGCACCGCCGGAGGCGATGTGGTTTCGCCGAGCGCCGCCAGGATGCGCGCCACCCAGTCCTCCGCCGGCACCGCGTCGTCGTCGATATAGGCGATGTAGGGCGTGTGGCAGGCCCAGGCACCGGCATTGCGCGCCAGGGACACGCCGGGCTGGTCAACCCGAATCAGGCTGGCGTTCGGCGTCGCCGCCACGAGCAATGCCAACTCGGCCGGGGCGTCGCCGGTCGAACCGCTGTCCACCACCAGCACCGCGAAGGCGTCCTGGCTGGTGGTCTGGCGCGTCAGGCCGTGCAGGCAATCACGCAGGTAGCGCGGGCGGTTGTGCGTGCAGATGCAGACCGTGAGCTCCATGCCGGCAGGCATAGGCGCCGGCGGGTTGACGAAAGATTAAGGCCGGCCACGGCCTGATTGCGCCGTCTCGCCGCCTGATTGGGGCGTTTAAGAAATATTCAGTAATTCAACAGTATTACCGATTTCGCAATAGCTCGCTCGTATATCAAATTTGGAGAAACGGCATGGGAAGCGCAATCGTTTGGGGCGACGGGGCCGGTCGCGGTTCCGGCTACGCGACGCACGGCAATGGCCAAGGCAGCGCTGTCCCGAACACCACCAGCCAGGTGGAGATCGACGGCACCCTTGCGAGCTTCATCGGCGCCGGTCACGCGTTCCAACCGGACATCGACAACGGCACCACAACCGATCCGGCCGGTACCGGCGTGTTCAGCGGCGACCGCGGCACGATCGTCGGACCGTCGGACGCCCCGCCGCTTGCCCGATTCGACATCGAGTCATTCAACGTGGTGCTGAACGGTGGAACCGTGCACGGCGTCGGCGCGGCCGGGTCTATCGGCAGCACGAGCGTGGCGGACCTGGGCAACTCGGGCGACCTGGCTGGCACAGGCGACCTGGTCACTATTGGCGGCGCCGCCGGCCCTGGCCTGCCGTTTCCGGTGGGTGTCGATGCCGCGACCGGCGGCTCCCTCGTCCAGTCGGCAAGCCTGGCCAGCGGCCCAACCCTGACCACCCTGGTCAGCTTCGACGTGACGGACGGGGGAAATCCCCAGGCCGGCCTGATCGCCGACGCCGCCGGGAACCTCTTCGGCACGACATATGGCGGTGCGGCGAACGACAACGGCTCGATATTCGAAATCGCCAACACCAGCACGGGCTACGCCAGCACACCGACCACGCTGGCCAGCGCCAGCACCGCCGCCGGATACAACCCGCGTGCCGGTCTGTTCGCGGACGCCTCGGGGGATCTGTTCGGCACCGCGAGTTTCGGCGGGGCGAATGGCGATGGCACGGTGTACGAGATCGCCAAGACCGACGGCAGCTACGCCAGCGCGCTGACCACCCTGGTCACCTTCAATGGCACCAACGGGTCGGGTCCATATGCCGGCCTGATCGCCGACGCTGCCGGGGATCTGTTCACCACGACCGAGGGGGGTGGGGCGCTCGGTTACGGCGCGGTGATCGAGATACCCTATAGCGATGGCAGCTATGCCAGCGCGCCGACCACGCTGGTCAGCTTCAACGGCACCAACGGCGGAGCCCCGTATGGCGGTCTGGTGGCCGACGCCGCCGGGAACCTGTTCGGCACGACGGACACCGACGGGGCGGACAACGAAGGCACGGTGTTCGAGATTGCCAAGACCGGCGGCAGCTACGCCAGCGCGCCGACCGTCCTGGTCAACTTCAACGGCTTCGACGGGGGAAGCCCGCATGCCGGTCTGATCGTCGATGCCGCCGGCGACCTGTTCGGCACAACACAGGGCGGCGGGGCGAACGGCGATGGCGAGGTGTTCGAGATCGCCAAGACCGGTGGCACCTATGCCAGCACGCCGATCACACTGGTCAGCTTCAACGGCACCGACGGGGCATATCCCGGGGCCGGTTTGATCGCCGACGCCGACGGGGACCTGTTCGGCACGACAGCCAACGGTGGAGCGAACAACCTCGGCACGGTGTTCGAAATCGCCGAGACCGCCGGCGGCTACGCCAGCACGCCGGTCACCCTGGTCAGTTTCACCGGCTTGAACGGCGCAAATCCGAACGGTCTGCTCGCCGATGCCGCCGGAGATCTGTTCGGTACGACCGCGGCGGACGGGGCGAATGGCGGTGGCACGGTGTTCGAGGTGAGTGACACCGGCTTTCAGGTAGCGGACCGCGCCTGGTCCACCGATGCACCGGGCAATTTCGACGACCCGACGCGCTGGTCCGACGGAGTCGTCCCCGGCGCCGCCAACGACGCCGTCATCGACTTCGCCGACGACCCGCAGGTGCTGCACGACAGCGGCAGCGATACCCTGCACAGCCTGACCGACACCGCCGGCGACCTGATCATGGCGGGCGGCACTCTCGCCACCGCCGCGCTGACCAACGCCTCCGCCATGGCGTGGTCCGGCGGCTCGCTGATCCTCAATAGCGGCACCACCGCCAGCGCCAACCTGGCCAACACCGCCACGGCGACTCTCCTGAACACCGCCGGTGCGAGCCTCGCCATCGCCCCGAACGGCCAGCGGCTGACCGCGACCGGGACCGGCACCGCGTCGGTGTCCAACGCCGGCACGATCACGGTGGACGGCGCGCTGGGCGAGGCG
>Ga0181521_10002872_pt1 | contig 20555 bp, 11 predicted proteins | sample PEATcosm2014_Bin_32_FD_119764 | JGI IMG/M metagenome (GOLD analysis project Ga0181521, IMG submission 119764) | Peatland microbial communities from MTU Mesocosm Facility, Houghton, MI, USA - PEATcosm2014_Bin02_60_metaG | ecosystem: Environmental > Terrestrial > Soil > Wetlands > Peat | place...
GCCCAGCGCGGTCATGCGGCGCGCACAACGCGAGATCAGAAGATAAAGTTTTTCCTCGGCATGATAGATTCCTGAGCTCCGGTAAACCAGATCGCGGACCTTCAAATACGCCGGATCGCCCGGGTTGGAATCCCGACTCGGGCCTGCCTTTGCGCTCGCGATTTCGATGGCCATTGTTTGATCTTCCGCCCGCCCTACCGCGGCACGCGGACCGGCAAATTCTAAAATCTTTTACGAGCGGCCAGCGACAGCGGACGTCCTGCGCACCAATACCCGGCGCACAATTTCCGGCACGATCCCGCCCAGAGGGCATATCCGATCGGCCAGGCTCGCGGCCACCACATTTCCCGGCATGCCCCAAACCACCGAAGACGCTTCGTCCTGGACGATCACCGCCCCGCCCGCCTCCCGTATGGCGGCCGACCCGCGCGTGCCGTCCGAGCCCATCCCGGTCAGCACCACCCCCAGCACATTCCCGCCATAGCTGCGGACCGCCGAACGGAACAACACATCCACTGCCGGACGGCAGGAGTTTTCCTGTGGATCGCGGTTGAGGCCGAGCACGCATCCAGTCCCGATGCGCGTCACCGTCATGTGATGGTCGCCGGGGGCAATCCAAACCTGACCTGGCAGCAATCTTTCCCCCTCCTTGCCTTCCTGCACTCGGAGCGAACCGCTCGCGTTGAGACGCTCCGCAAGATGTCGCGTAAACAGCGGCGGCATGTGTTGCACGATCACGATGGGCACCGGGAAATCAGCAGGGAATTGGGGAATCAGTTCGGCCAGCGCGTTCGGTCCCCCGGTTGAAGTGCCAATGGCAACCAGATCGGTCCGCGCCTGCGGGCGGGCGATGGCCACGGCGGGGGCTGGGACTGGCCGGGGCTGCGGCGCGCTCACTCCGCACAAACACTTGATCTTCCGAATCAGCTCTTCCCGCACGCGCTCTTGCGACAGCCCCTTCGGCTCGCCGGGAGAGGGTTTCGTAACATAGTCGCTTGCGCCCCGCGCCAGCGCGTCCAGCGTCGCGGTCGCTCCGTGCTCGGTCAGCGCGCTGACCATAATCACCGGCAATTTGGGATAGAGCTTGCGAATCTCGACCAGCGTTTCCAGCCCATCCATCCCCGGCATTTCTATGTCGAGCGTGACCGCGTCCGGCTTGAGATCGGGAATCCGGGCCAGCGCCTGAATGCCGTTTCCCGCCGAGCCCGCGACGACGATCTCCGGGTCGGACGCCAGCAGATAGCCGAGCATCCTTCGAATCACTGCCGAATCATCGACGATCAATACCCGAACTAATTGCATGTCTCCTGTCCTAACCGCGCGTGCTGAAACTCGAATCTGAAAATCCGCTCATATCGCGGCATCGCTTCAGCGATGCCGAATATCTCCCCGCCTTGTAGAGACGGGGCTTGCCCCGTCTCGCTTGCCCTGCCTCCGGAAACGCGGCTAGCCGCGTCTCTAAAAGAAAATCGTCATTCGATTTTTCCGCAGCCCGTGGACCCGCGCCCTACCCGGAACCGGACCGCTGGCCACGATAACCATGAAAATCTTCTAGCGCGCGCCCGCCGCATGACGCGCCGCCTTCATCGCCGGACTCTCCTCCTGATGCGTCGAGCTTTCGTTGCCCACTTTGAAGCGGCCGACCAGATCGCGCAACTGGTTCGCCATCCGCGCCAGGTGCTCGGTTGCCGTCTGCGCTTCGCCGACATTGGTGGAGGTGTTCTGCGCCGCTTCTGCCACCCCTTGGATATTGCTCGATATGGTGCTCGCTCCCCGCGCCGCTTCCGTCACATTGCGCGCCATTTCGCTCGTGGTCGCGCTCTGTTCCTCGACCGCCGTGGCGATGTCGGTGGAAATGTGGCTGATCTTTTCGATCACTTCCTTGATCCCCCCAATCGCCGCAACCGCGCCGCCCGTGTTGTCCCGGATGACGTTGATCTTCTGCTTGATTTCTTCCGTGGCCTTGGCGGTCTGCTTGGCCAGTTCCTTGACCTCGTTGGCCACTACGGCAAAACCCTTCCCCGCTTCACCCGCCCGCGCCGCCTCGATCGTCGCGTTCAGTGCGAGCAAATTGGTCTGCTGCGCGATCGACGTAATCACCTCGATCACCTTCCCGATTTCGACGCTGGAATCGCCCAGCTTCGAGACTGTCTGATTGGCCGATTCCGCGGCCGCTACCGCATCTCCCGCCACCCGCGCCGCCTCGGTGGCGTTCTTGGCAATCTCGCCGATGGTGGCGCTCATTTCCTCGGCGCCCGAGGCCAGCGTCTGCAGATTGGTGTTGACCTCGTTGCCGGCTTGGGAAACCACCTTGGCCTGCGCCGTCGTTTCCTCGGAATTCGCCGTGATCTGCTGGCTGGTCGCGGAAAGCTCTTCGCTCGCCGCCGCCACCTGTTCCGCCGCGCCCCGCATGGAATGGATCAACGTGTGCAGACTTGCCTGCAGCTGATTGATCGATCTGGTCAGGTCGCCCAATTCATCGTTGCCCTGAACTTTCAGTTCGCCGCGCATCAAGTCCCCTGCCGCAATCGCCTGCGTCTGGACTACGATGGCTTGCGTGTTGACGGATATGCGGCGGCTTAGGAATACCGCCACGAATATGCCTATGCCCAATGCCGCGAGTGTGGTCGCCGTCATGGTCAGGTTCATCGAGCGGGTTTCTGAATCTATATCGTCGGTGTTCTGCTTCAACCGCGTGGAGAAGTAATCCGCCATTCCGTCGAGGGGCTTCTTGAGGCTCTCCGTGACCACCGTGGCTTGGTCCGCGAAATCGTTCCCAGCTCTGACGATGGCATCGCGCTCGCCGCTGGCCGCCAGCTTCATGGCCGCTTCCTGGATTCTCCGGAGTTCGGGGAGCTGATTTCTGATCTCGGCCAGGCGGTCACGGTTTTCCTGTAAGCTCCACTGCCCGGAGATTTCGCCCAGGCTGGCGACGTCCTTCTCGATCTCGTCCCAGCTGCCATCCAAAAGTTTCTTCGCCGCCTCTCTTCGGCCGGGATCGCTTCCGGCGAGGATTACCTGGCGTCCCTTGCTCTGCGCCTGGTTCAGGTCCCGCTGCAAGTCTTTCAGGGCGCCTATGGTGGGGACGCGCATCGTCATAGCGCGGCCGGTGGTCTCCTTCATTGACGCTGCCTTTGTGTAGGTAATGGTCGAGCCAAGAACCATCAGTGCGAGGATGGTTCCAAAGCCCAGGCCCAGTTTCTTCCCAAGTGTAAGTTTCATTTGCTCTCCCGTAAGGGCTGCTGAATTCAAAACCAAAATCTTCGCCAGCCAACCGCGCGACGCGAGCGGCAACCCAGTAAACCTTGGCCGCCGCCTCCCCGTTCAGGCCCCGTTGCTCTGCGCCTGACTGACTGCCCGGATCTCGCAAGCCTGATCCGTGTCGAGCACGTGCATCAACTTGTGTTCCAGCTTGTGCACTCCGAGGATCACCGTCCGCAAGCGCGGCGATAGCGTCTCCGGCGAAGCTTCGAATGTCTGTTCATCCACTTCGACCACGTTGCCCACTTCATCGGCCAAAAGACATACCGTGCCCGAGGCCGCGCGCACCACCAGGCAGATCGGCGTCATGTCCACGGGACGCTCGGGCAGTTCCAGCTGGCGCCGCAGTTCGAGCGCCACCACCACTTGTCCGCGCAGGTTCATCAGCCCGCTCACCACCGGCGGCGCCAGCGGCACCGGACGCAACTCGCGGTAGGTGACCACTTCCTGGACCTTGAGCGATTCCACTCCAAAGAGCAGGTGGTCCAGGTAGAACGTGCAGAATTGGCGGGCGCTGGTCATAAGTTCAGGTCTCAGGTTTCAGGCGTTGGCTGCAGCAGCCTCCACCGGTTCGTACGCTTCTCCGCCGCGCAGCAGGGCGGAAACATCCAGCAGTTCGGTCACCCGCTCCGCCACTACCGACGAATAGAGCACGCCGGCGCGGGTCGCGGGAGACTGCGGTTCGAGCGCGCTTTCGACAATGTCGAGAATGTGGTTTACCACCAGCCCGCAAGATTTATGTTCGTGTTCGAGCACCAGCACTTGCAGCGTGGCCGTGGTCGGCAGGCGCAGCGCGTCCTCACCCCGACTCAGTTGCCGCCGCTCCTCGAGCGCGTGACTTACCCGGATCAGGGGAAGAATCTGCCCCCGGTACTGGGCCACCCATTGATTGCCGGAGCGCTCGACATGGCCCCCCGGAATATTTTCCAGCCGCGCCAGCAACTGCAGCGGCACCGCCATCTGCGCCCCGCCCGGTCCCGTAAACAACACCAGCTTATGTTTCCCGTTCCCGCCTTCCGCCGTGCTTTGGACTTCTTCGCTCGGCATGCGTTCCCGTCCCTCGGCCAGGACCTTGGAGCGCTGCGCCAGCCCGAGCACATCCAATATCAATGCCACTTTGCCGTCCCCCATGATGGTGGCCCCGGCGTACACGCTGATGTTTTTCAGGTGCTTGCTGAGCGGCTTGACCACGATCTCCTCGGTGTCGTTGATTTCGTCCACCACCAGTCCAAAGTGGCGGCCATCGGCTTCCAGCACCACAATGTTCGTGCGGCCCAACCCGCCGCCCGCGGCCGCTGTCGTCGCCGTCTGCAACGAGTTCTCGAGATAAATCAGTGGCAACAACCTTCCCCGCAACCGGTACACCGGCGAGCCGTGGATGAACTCAATGCCTTTGCGCGCCTGTTCACGATCCAGGCCGACCAGTTCCAGCAGGTTGACCTGGGGAACCGCATAGCGTTCGCCCGCGCTGGTCACAATCAGAGCGGGAATAATGGCCAGGGTCAGCGGAATCTTCATGCGCACCATCACGCCCTGACCCGGCTTCGATTGCAGATCGACCGTGCCGCCGATTTTTTCGATGTGGGTCTTGACCACGTCCATGCCCACTCCCCGGCCGGAGACGTTGGTCACCACCTCGGCCGTCGAAAAGCCGGGCAGGAAAACCAGATTCACAATCTCGCGATCGCTCATGCGCCCGGCCTGGTCGGCCGAAATCAGGCCCTTCTGCACCGCTTTGTTGCGAATCGCATCCTGGTTGAGTCCGGCCCCGTCGTCCGAAATCTCGATGTTGACCTGTCCTCCTTCATGAAACGCGCGCAGGAATAGACGGCCCTCCGGGTTTTTCCCGGCAACCTGCCGGACCTCGGGGCGTTCGATGCCATGGTCCACCGAGTTCCGCACCAGGTGGGTCAGCGGGTCCTTGATGGCCTCGATTAGCGTCTTGTCCAGTTCGGTTTCCGCGCCCTCCATCTCGACCCGCACCTGCTTGCCGCAGGCCAGGGCAAGATCGCGCACCGTGCGCGGAAACTTGCTCCAGATGTTCCCGATCGGCTGCATCCGGGTCTTCATCACCCCTTCCTGCAATTCGGTCGTGATCAGGTTGAGCCTCTGGCTGGTGGCCAGCAGGCCACTTTCTTCGGAGCGGTTGGCGAATTGCAGGATTTGGTTGCGCGCCAGCACCAGCTCTCCCACCAGATTCATCAACTGGTCGAGCAACGCAACATCGAGCCGGATGGTGCTGTCGCTGGCACTCTGCCCCGGCGCGGCCGGCTGACCGTGCTGCCCATCCGCCGCTTCGTTCGTCTGCGCCTTCGCTGTCGTTCGTTCCACCGGTCGCTCTGCTGGACTTTCCGCCGGACGCTCCGCCACAACCTCAGGCGGCGGGGCCGGGCTAGCCGTTTTCAGCTTCTCGACTGCGTCGACAACCATCGCCTCGCGCATTTTCGCGCTGCCGCTCGTCGCGCTTCCAGTTCTTGAACTGCGAATCGCTTGCGCCGCGCCGGCCGCTGCCGCCGCGGCCTTCCGCTTCCCAGTCGCCCCGCTCTTACCCACCGCGTCAGCGGCTGTCTGCAAACTGGTCAACCTCGAAATCAGTGTTCGGTCGTCGCGTTCTCCCTCGACGCCCGTGGCTTCTATACTCGCCAGCATCTGCCGCACCGCATCCACCATCGCCAACAGGCCGGTCGTGATTGCCGGATTCAACGTGAGTTGGCCATCGCGCAACCGCCCCAGCAGACTTTCGCCCACATGGGTCACCGCCCCCAGTTGGTCGAATGCCAGAAAACCCGATGTGCCCTTGATGGTGTGGATGGTGCGAAATATACTGCCCAGAATCTCACGATCGTTGGGACTTTTCTCCAACGTAATCAACTCCCGGTCCAGCCGGTCGAGGTTCTCGTAGCTCTCGACCAGGAACTCTTTGACAATGTCGTCGCAATCATCCATAGCGAATACTTTCTTCATCCTTCATCGGCATGGCCTTGCCCTCGCTTCAGCACCGAAGGTGCCTTGCGATCCCAGCTTTCCGTTTTCCTAGGCGTTTCGAGATTTGCTGTAGCCGCTTGTGTAAAGACGGGGCTTGCCCCGTCTCCCAGGCGCCTAACTCAACATTTTTCGTTGGCCACACCAATTCTGGATTCGCTACTACCACTCATCGCCGGAAAGTCGCCACCCACAATTAGAAAGCTCTTACGAAGCGGCCCGGCCATTCCCAGAGTCGGAGCATCCTCCTGGCCCAAACGAAGTCGCGCCCAGCACCTTCGAATGGCTCCAATGGATGGGTCGGCAGCAGCCTGCACTTGCCGTCAGAGTTTTACTGCGGTTTTATGGTTGGAACTTCAGGGATGGGCTAGGTATTCGCCGCCCAGCGTGAGGAGAGATCCCCACTTCATTCCCGAAAGGATTCGCGTTCTCGTACCTTGCAGAACTGTCGCTTCCGCCGCGCCGAACCGCCCGTCTTACACAGACTGCGAGACATCGTCATCAGCTGCGTCTTGCCCAGTTCGTTCCGCCGCCGCGCTCGCGCCGTTCGACGTCCCGCCGCGCCGCATGGCGACGATGCCCGTGCGCACCATTTCCAATACGCCGTAGGGACGCAGCACTTCGAGCAGCCCGTCGATCTTGTCCTCCGCCCCGGTGATTTCGATGGTCAACGATTCCGTAGCCACATCCACCACGCGCGCGCGAAACACGCTGGCGAGTTCCAGCACGTGGGAGCGCGCGTCGTGCGTGGCCGCCACTCGGATCATGGCCAGGTCCCGAACGATGGCCGGCTGATTGGTGATGTTCTCGACCAGCAGCACGTTCACCAGCTTATACAGGTTCGCCTCGATGCGGCGCGCCTGGTCGTGGTCGGCATCGACCGTAATCGTCATGCGCGATACTTCAGGCTTCTCGGTGCGCCCCACCGTCAGCGAATCGATATTGAAGGCGCGGCGGCGAAACAGCGATGCCACACGCGTCAGCACGCCCGGCTTATTCTCCACGTACACCATGAATGTGTTCAGCATAGGTTTGACCGCCTTGTGTCAGTAAGCCAACTCCTCGTCGCCTGGCTTCGAGCTACGAGCTCCGAGCTTCGAGCAACCGGGATACGCTTCGGCTCGTAGCTCGCGGCTCGCGGCTCGTAGCTCGAAGCGCATCTACTAGTCTTCCGCCGTCTCCACAATCGGGCTGGGCCGCCGGATCATGTCGTGCAGCGCCGACCCGGCCGCGACCATCGGATAAACCGTGTCTTCCTGTTCCACCTTGAAATTGATCAGCATCGGCCCATCGTGCTGGCGCGCCGCTTCCACCGTCGGCACGACTTCGCTCCGCTTCGACACGGTCGCGCTTCGGATGCCATAAGCCTCCGCCACCCGCGCGAAATCCGGATTCAGCAGCGGCGTGGCCGCGTAGTTGCGCTCGTAAAAAAATTCCTGCCACTGCCGCACCATACCGAGATAGCCGTTGTTGATGATGGCGATGTGGACCTTCAACTTCTCCTGCGCCAGCGTTGCCAGTTCGCACATCGTCATCTGGAACCCGCCATCTCCCACGACAACCCAAACCTCGGCCTCCGGGCAAGCGACTTTCGCCCCGATGCCGGCGGGCAGCGCGAAGCCCATCGTGCCCAATCCGCCGGAAGTAATCAGCGTTCGCGGCTTCTCATGCTTGTAATACTGCGCCTCCCACATCTGGTGCTGCCCGACGTCGGTCACGACAATCGTGTTGCTGTCGCGCGTCTGGCGCCACAAATCATTGATCACGTGCGCCGCATAAAGATGCCCGCTGTCGGGCAGGTTCTGGATGTCGCGCACCGCGGAATCGCCCTTCAGCTTGTCGATCGAATCCAGCCACTCGCTGCGATCGATCGATTCGACGTGCGGCAGCAATTCCAGCAACACTTCCCGCAAATCTCCGACCAGCGGCACATCGACCTTCACGTTCTTGTTGATCTCCGCGGGATCGATCTCAATGTGAATCTTCTTGGCATTGGGCGCGTAGGTCTTCAGTGTGCCCGTGACGCGGTCGTCGAAGCGCATGCCGAAAGCCAGCAGCAGGTCCGCTTCCTGGATCGTATGGTTCACCCAGGCTTCTCCGTGCATGCCCATCATGCCCAGATTCAGCGGGTGCGATGCCGGGAGCGCGCCCAGTCCGAGCAGCGTCATCGCCACCGGGATGCCGGCGCGTTCGGCAAATTCGCGCACCTCGTGCATCGCTCCAGAAATAATGATGCCGTGCCCCGCCAGAATCACCGGACGCTTCGAATTGTGGATCAACTCCAGCGCCTGCGCATACTCCTCGGGAGCGGGCGAAAGGTCGGGACGGTATCCCGGCAACTGCGGCTTGGCCGCTTCCCAGTCGAACTCGCACGTCCCCTGCTGCGCATCCTTCGTGATATCGACCAGCACCGGCCCGGGACGGCCCGACTTCGCCACGTAGAAAGCTTCGCGAATGGTGCGCGCCACTTCGTTCGCATGAGTCACCAGATAATTGTGCTTCGTGACCGGGAGCGTGACGCCCGTGATGTCAACTTCCTGAAACGCGTCCGACCCGATCAGCTTGCTGCCCACCTGTCCGGTGATGCAGAGGATGGGAGAGGAATCGAGCATGGCCGTGGCCAGTCCTGTGACCGCATTGGTCGCTCCCGGCCCCGAGGTTGTGACCGCAACTCCCACCCGTCCACTGGCCCGCGCGAAACCGTCGGCCATGTGGGTTGCGCCCTGTTCGTGCCGCACCAGCACATGATGAATCTTGCTGTGCTGGAGCGCGTCATACGCCGGCAGAATAGCGCCGCCAGGATAGCCGAAGACCTCCTTCACCCCTTCACGCTCCAGGCATTCCCAGAGAATGCCCGCCCCGGTCATCGTCTTCTTGTTCTTACTCTCGGGCGGCGTGCTCATCTTTGCCGCGCCCGCGGCTGCCGTTCCCACGCTTGCCGTGTTTTTCGTGTCCGTCATAACAACTCCCTGTCCGTCGATGCTGCAACTGCGATTCGCCCGTAGAGACGGGGCTTGCCCCGTCTCCGCCCTGCCACAATTGCGATTCGTCTGTAGAGACGGGGCTTGCCCCGTCTCAGCCATGCCGCAAGTGCTGCCCTATGCGAGCGCCTTCACAATTTGCGGAAACCCCTCGCGCTTCACTTCAGAATACAGTGTCGCGATGCCACAAGTCTTCAAAGCTTCAAAACCGCAAACCCGCAAGCTTCGTATCAGGGTATCGCTTTAGCGATACCGCAGGCCCTTCAAAATAAGTTGCCCCTTTAGGGGCTGCACGCCGCAAACCCGCAAGCTTCGTATCAGGGTATCGCTTTAGCGATACCGCAGGCCTTCAAAATAAGCCGCCCCTTTAGGGGCTGCCCCCCGAAAAGCCACTCCTCGAAAAACAAAACCCACCATGCCAGCGTTTCTGGCGGGTGGGATCGGGGAGCCTGTGCGATTTCTATTCTCTCAGCTCACTCTTTCCCGCGCCCCGCGCCCGACAGACACACTCGTACCCCGGGTATTTTGAAACTTATTCGCCGGAGACTCCGTCCATTCGTCACGGTGGCACCAAAGAGTTAAGAAAATCATATCAAACCGACCGGTCGGTTGGCAAGCCGAATCCGCCCGAAAGTCGTGTGTCGCGGACACTCCTGTCCGCCCCCCCGCCCCAACCGCAACCCGCGGGGATTTTCGGGTAGTGGGCTACTTTGAATTTCTTCCAGCTTGAACCGTTCAAGCAAGCATGTCATGCTTGGGTTATGAGGAAAAAGACAGCGACACCTCGCCGACCGAAGAGAACGACAGATGTTAACGAAATTGCCCATTTGTTAGTAGAGCGTTCTACCCAAGATGAAGAACAGCCAGAACTGCCGCCCCCGACCCAGACCGATATTTCCCGTGTGATGTCTGAGCTAGGGAAGCGCGGGGGGAGGATCGGCGGCAAACGGCGGGCAGAATCCATGACAAAAGAGAGACGGCGCGAGATTGCTCTCAAGGCCGCACGTGCGCGGTGGGATCAGAAAGGGTAATTGTACTTTTAGAATGCCGCGATTGGTCATCTCCCTTCGTTATTTGGCAACCAGCTTGCTCTTAGGGGAATCTGTATAGATAGCAGCAGAGTATACAAATGCACCGATAATAGTGCAATCGAATCTGTGATATGATCCCCAGTCGTCTCGTGGAGCTATTCTGGCCACAACGAAAAGACTTCGCGGGATGAGATGAACTTGGAAGCTCGGGAGAGCAAGTGACCAGCGGTGCAGCGAGGCTTAGGCAATGCCCTTAATAAGCAATTACGTGCGCTCTCTGGCGTCAGGTACTGCGTGGTATGCACGAATACTCGTATCGGAAGTGCGCAGTTTCCCTCGCCGCATTCGTATAGTACGTCGAAGAAAGAGTGATCCGATCGACCTTGGCCCCTTGTACGAAGAGTCCCCATCCGGAGAACTCGTGCCGTGCAAAGCCACAATCGCCCGCACCCAGTATGTAGAATTTCTGCTTGCCAGGTACCCCTGGGCATCCGACGCTGATATCCTTCTGGCTCTTGACGGGTGGGATAAGGGAACAGAATTGCTTCGCCGCACTCAGGACACCAGCAAAATGGATGCGTCAGCGGCAAGAGATCAGTATCCCCTAGCTCTCAGTCATCAGTGACATTAACTCTTCAGAGATTGGTATTTCCCCGTCTCTGGTTTGGCAATCAATCCATCGGCAAAAAGAGCGCAGAGAGCCGCTCGGACTGACGGCTCGTGCTCAACTTTCAAGACCTCCGCCGCAGCCTTTGCGGTGAACACCTCTGTGGGCTTTGAGTTCAATAGGACGAGCGTGCGCCCTTTGATGGATTCCGGAGTGAGTCCATCTTTCTGGTGCGTGTGTTTCGACTGGCTCTTAACTGATGCATCGGAAGGTTTGGCATCGGCGGGAACATCTGTCACAGTGGCCCGCCCTCTTCGCATACCTGGGTACCATTCATCAAGACCCCATTCCTTGTTTACTTTTACAAACCGGGCATCTCGGGAAAGAACAGTTTTGACCATTCCGGTAAAGTCCTTTGAAGTGCTTTTCAGTCCGCCCTGGAGCAATGAGGCCGCGATTTCCGAAGTCGGCTTGGTCTTCTTCGCCAATCTCAGATATTTTTCGGCAGCATCGGGAACAGTCATCTTGAAAAATGTGTCGTGTGAAATCTCCCCATTGGAGGTGCGCCCTCCGGCCAAGGGTGGCATCTCGGGAAGAGAACCACCTTGCGAACGGAAATATTTCAGCGTGCCGATGGCTGTAGAGATTCGATCCAACCACCCTTCCAGAGCGGCAATTGTTGCATCAATGTGAGTAAGGTCCTGATCCATATTTTCCTTTCAAATGGCCGTTGCTTTGGGTAAAATATAAAAAGAGTGTGACGGGCGGGTTTCCCCGCCCGCTCGCCCTTTCGAGGGGCGCTCAGATTAACATCTAGCCCTCTTTCCGCAGCGGTTCTTGGTACGGCTGCCACGCCTAAGTAACCAAGAACCGCTTCGCTTTTGTTACCTTCGATACTACATCCGTTCCGATGTGTAGCGCAACAGCTTTGTTCCGCTTGTTACCTTTTTTCTTGACATCCTTGAACAGCTCAAGCATAATGCAAATATGAATCGACTAGATTCCAAAACGAGAGAACAGGTGATTGGCTGCCGGGTGCGCCAGCCTTCCGCCGACACCACTACGAAGCGGGTGCCCCATCCTTGCGCGTGTTTTTCGCGCAAGGGTGGGCCGGAGGACTCATCGCACCACGGCTTTCGCCTTTCACTCAGCCGGTGGCCGGCGGACCACTTTCCCTTTGTCTGAGCGCGCCAGCTCCAACCGCAGAGCCAAAAACCCATGGCGCAAGAAAACACCCCCCTTTCCCAGACCCGGCTTTGTCAAGCTTGACTTTTTGCTCGGGACGAAATGGGGGTCCAACGTCAGGAGGAAGTAAAACCGCCCGTCCCGGAGCCCAAAAGAACCGCCGGAAGCGTACCTAAGTCCAAAATAATCAACACCTTACCTCTAACCCATCTCCCTTCAACACTTTGCCAGAAAAATCCCGCTAAGATCTTGATTTCAATAGATCGGCAGACAAAGGAGCACCCCGAGCTGCCGACCACTAAACACCGCCAGAAGCCAGAAATCCCCAAAAAACCCGTCCCGCCAACCCACCGTCAAAAAATTTATTTTTAGGCGAATAAACGGAGAACAAACCCTGACACTTTTCCTCCCATCCAACCAGCGACCGCCATCATTGACTTAAGCCTCGCCGTGCGCAACCATAGAGATCTGATTGGGGCGTTTAGCGGGCGTGAGCCCGCTGCCGAAACCCCGAGCGAAGTGAATGGCTGTCGTAAGTTATTGACTTTCAAAGACTTTACCGATAAGTCCTTTAAACTCAAAGACCTGGCTGGAACTTTTCTCTAAGTCCATGATTCCAAAAGACCGGGGGGAGAGGCCCCCCCGGTACCAACTAGTAAATAGCCGGAAAAACGAATTACAGCCCCGGCCCCTCCGGATAAGTCGGCAAATCCGCTGGCGGCGCCGGCAGTTTCTTGGGATTGGCCTTGATCTGCTCCATCAGCATCTCGACTGCCTTCTCCAGTTGCGGATCCTGCCCCTTCACCACCAGATCCGGAGGATTGTCCACCACCACGTCGGGCTGCACTCCGCGGTTCTCGATCAGCCACTTGCTGTCCAGCCCATACAGAGAAAACTCCGGACGCGTGATGTACCCTCCATCCATCAGCGGCATCATCCCGCGAATGCCGCGCACTCCGCCCCAGGTCCGCTCGCCAATGAGCGGGCCCAGTTGGTAGTGCTTGAAGAAGTAGCTGAAAAAGTCTCCATCGGAAGCGGCGTAGTGATTGGTGACGCAGGCCATGTATCCGTGGAAGACCCTGTCGGGAATCGTGCCCGGCTCAAAGTTTCGCGCCGAGTCCATGCCCGCCAGCACCCTCCGCAAACGCTCAAAAATGAGCTGGTCCACGAAGCCTCCGCCGTTGTAGCGGACATCGAAGATGATTCCTTCCTTGCGAATCTGCGGGAAGAACTGCTTGACGAACTCGTTCAGCCCCGCGTCTTCCATGTCCGGCAGATAGACATAGCCGATGCGTCCGCCGCTGGCCGCGTCCACCTTCTTGCGGTTGGTCTCGATCATGTTCAGCTCGCGCAAGCTGAACTCGTCGCCAATCGGCTTCACCACCACGTTGCGGCTGCCGTCGGCCGCCGGTCTGGAGTTGACGGTGAGCGTGACCACTTCATTGGCCGTGTTGACCAGCAATTCGTCGGGCGTCTGGGGAGCGCGCAGCGCCCGCCCGTTGATGGCGATCAGGTAATCGCCTTCCTTGACATTGACGCCCGGCTCGGTCAGGGGAGAGCGAGTGCGCGCGTCCCAGTTCTCGCCGCTAAAAATCTTCTTGAACCGGTACATGCCGCTGGCCGCGTCGGTTTCATAGTCCGCGCCCAGCAATCCGACATTCACCGGATGCAAATCGGGGAAATCGCCGCCGCCTACATAAGTGTGCGAGTTCGATAACTCCGAAATCATCTCGCCCATCACATAAGTCAGCGAATAACGATCGGCGACATAAGGGAGTAACTGGGCATACTGATCTTTGGTCTTCTGCCAGTCCACTCCATTCATCGACGCCTCGAAGAAGTAATCGCGTTCCTGACGCCAAACCTCGTTGAACATCTCCTTCCATTCCTCGGGAGGATCGACTTCAACTCTCATGCCGTCCAGTTTGAGCGCGCCTTCTCCAGCCTTGTGGGGAGCGTCGGGCGGCTTAGCATCGATAATTCCAGTCGGGCCCTCGCCCTCGGTCCGGTACAACAGCTTCGAGCCGTCCTTGGAAAGCGCGAAACGGTCCGCGCCCTCCATTAGCACTTTGTCTTTGTGTTCTTTCAAGTCGTAGGCGTGAATTGCCGGGCCCTCTCCGGGAAGCGGTCCCGACAGCCCTTGAATTGGCGAAGTCGAGTAGTAGATAGCGTCTTTCGACGCGTCCAGGCTGCGAATTATCGCTGGTGGAACCGCCAGTGCCACAATCCGGTCCTGAATGCCGTTCAGATCGATCTTGAACTCCTTGGGAGGCTCCTTGGTTTCGGTTTGCGCCGCCTTTTCTTCTGTCGCGGGCTTTTCCTCTTTCTTGTTTGGCGGTTGCTTGGTGTTCTTCTTGTTCGACTCAGACGCCGCTGCCGGTTCTTCGGTCTTCACTTTCACTTCGTCGCTCAATGCGGGGAAAGGCGAAGGCTCATCCGGGGTCAAGGTAACTACGTAAACGCGGGTCGTTTTCGGATTCGCGAATTCGAAGTCGATGTTACCCAGCACTTCGTTGTAGTCGCGATCGGAAAGGAAGTATAAGTAGCGCTTGTCGGGATCGAATAGCGCGCCATAACTGTTTTGAAGGGTTGAAGTCACCGCGGTAATCTTTTTGTCGGCCAAGCTGTAGAGATATACCACCGAATAACCGGACTCTAAGTTCTTATCATAGGCCAGCCACTTGCTATCTGGAGACCAGTTATAATTTACGATCTCGAAGAACTTGCCGCGGTCCACTTCGACCGGCTTCTTCTCTTTGATGTCGACATACCAGAGTTTCAGGTCCTTGTCGGCCCAGGCGATTTTCGTGCTGTCTGGCGACCACACCGGCTGGAACATGAAGCCCTTATGTCCGCTCGTGATCGGCTCTTCGGCGGCCAGTCCGTCTTGCTGCGCGATGTAGATCTCATCCTCGCCGGTGCGGTCGGAAACATACGCGATCCACTGTCCGTTCGGCGACCACGCCACTTTTTGCTCGCGAACGCCGGGCGAATGGGTCAGATTCCGTATGCTTCCATCTTTTGCCGGAACGGTGAAAATTTCTCCCCGCGCCGCGAACGCCGCCCGCTTGCCGTCCGGCGCAATGTCGAAGTCCGTGATCTGCTTGCTCGCGCTCGTCCAGTGTTTCATGGCCTGGTCGCGTTCGCCATTCACATAGATCGTGAGCTTCTTCGGCTGGCGGGTCGCGAAATCAAATGTATAGAGATAACCGCCATTCTCAAAAACAATGGCATCGGACCCAAGGCTCGGCCACATTACGTCAAAGTCGTCGAACTTAGTAAGTTGTTCAACCTGCTTGCTGGCAACGTCATAACTATAGAGATTGAACCGGTGGCCAGCCCCGCGGTCGGAAGTGAAATAAATCGTGTTGCCGCGCCACATGGGAAACGTGTCGGTGTATTCGGTATGTGGAACGACCCCATCCACAACATTGTTCTTCAGGTCGTAAATCGTGATGTCCTGTGCCATGCCGCCGGTATAGCGTTTCCACTGGCGGAAATTGCGGAAGATGCGGTTGTACGCGATCTTGGTGCCGTCGGCCGAGAACGAAAGCAGTCCGCCCTCGTCCATGGGCATCGGTTGCGGCAGTCCACCCTCGACGCTTACCGTGAACGCGCGTTTGGTCCAGCCGTTCGAAGCGTCGCGCCGCGACAGAAACACGATGTTCTTACTATCCGGCGTCCAGCCTATGACCTGGTTGTGCACTCCCATGCGGTCGTTGAGCTGTTGCGGTTCTCCCTGGTAGAAGGTGAGCTGCTTGGGTTGGCCGCCATCCGAGGGCATGACATAAACGTTGAAGTTGCCATCGTACTGGCCGGTGAACGCCAGCCACTTCCCGTCGGGCGAAAACTTCGGAAAGAGCTCGCGCCCAGGATGCGAAGTAATGCGCCGGGCCGCGCCTCCGGCGCTTGACGCCAGCCAGAGGTCACCGCCGTACATGAAGGCGACTTTGTCTTTGTAAATATCCGGGAACCGCAACAAGCGGCCTTCCTGAGTTTGCTGCGCCGCTGTCAGGCACGCACAGCCGATGACACAGCCGATCATCACTAACGCGAAACACCTGCGAATCGAAATCATAATCGAGCCTCGAGAAAGATTTTTTGTGGGAACAGCCATGTACCCGTGGTAAAACTCCGCCCTCCGGCCTTAGCGCCGGAAGGCGCCTTCATAGCGCAGCATTTTCGGTATGCCGGAAGGCATGCCCGCATGCGAACCGCATTTGCATTACGGGCCATTTGCGGAAACCACACCAGTTCGACAAGCGCGATTGTATCAGTTTGCATGCTGCAAATTCGAACCTTCATCAACTTTCACCGCCCCTGCGTATTGGCCGCCGCTCGCACCGCCTCCTGGCAAGCCGAGGCTGCGGTCAACACTTTGTCAAACGCCATATCCGTGCGCAGTTCCGCCAACAGCGGATCGGAAAGCAGACTCTCGTGCGCGCAATAGTTCTGCTCCACCGCTATCTGGAGCATATGCAGGGCCGCCTGCTTCTTGCCACAGTATGCGAAAATCGCTCCCTGGAAATACCACGTCTCGGGATCGGGATCGGTGGGCAGATTCGTTTCCGCGTCGCGCGCGATCCGGTCGAGGTCGGCGGCGGGCCGCAACTGCAGGCACGCCTCCAGCAGATCGCGGTGATAGCGCGGCGCGGTCGGCATGAGCTTCACCGCCTCGATCGCTTCCCGGATTTTGCCCTCGCGCAGAAGAATCGTTGGCATGGCATACGCCGCCCACTCCGAACCGGCGTCGAGACGAACAAAATCCGCCGCCCGTTCCGTCTTGCCCAGCTCCGCGAACGCCCACGCGCAAGAGCGAAAAGTGTAGTTGCCGGGATCGAGCGTCAGCGCCGTATTGCATTCATTCGCCGCTTGCTCCAGCATTCCGGCATAACGATAGATATAGCCCATCACGAAATGGGCCTGCGCACTCTCCGGCCTCCGCTTGACCAGCGCCTGCGCCGCCCAGTACGCCTTGCCCAGTTCGCCTCGCTCCACCCGGTTGGTGATGAGTTGTCCGGCGGCCACGATTCGATTGGGATCGAGTTCGATGGCGCGCTCACAGGCTTCATTCGAGCGCTGGAACATGGGCTCGCCGCCATCGGAATAGTCTGCGTCAAAGTAACAACGCAATCCGAGCTGTTCCCATGCGGGCGCGTAGGCCGGGTCCACGGCGACGACATGCTCGAGCACCGCGATCGCATCCTTGTTCGGCCCTGCATCATGAGGCAGCGCCAGGCTGTGCAGGTAGAGATCGTAGGCCTCCGCGTTCTTCGGGCGCGTGCCGGTATCGAGAAAATCGCCGGCCGCGCCGAGCGCCGGCAGCAGCCCTTGACGTATCTGGGCGGCAATCTGCGCCTGCATCGCGATCAGATCCTGCGCCGGTGTGGTCAAGTTGGTCTGCCACAAAAGCGTGTCGCTTTGGACTTGAATTGCCTCCAGCGTAATCAGAAGGTGGTCGCCTTGCTTCAGGAAGTGTCCGGTAAGAACGTTGGCGACGCGCGCTTCCCGTCCGGCCCGCTGCGGGTCGACATCGCTGCCGGCATACTTCCGCGTGATGGCGGAGGGGCGAACATCCAGCGTCCGGGTGTAGGTGAGCGTGTTGGCGATTTCATCGGCCAGCGCGAAGCGCAGGAATTCCACGCTGATGTCGCCATTCATGTTCTGCAAAGGCAGCACCGCGATGGTGTTCTTGGGTGCCCCGGCCGCCGCTATCTGACGTTGCTTGAACCACCACGCTCCAACCGCGGCCAAAACCGTGAGCAGCAGCGCGCTGACTCCGAGCAGAAGATAAGTTGAAAACCTATTCGAGGTCTGAAACGTGCTGGTGGCGATGCGATACGGCAAAACTGGCCGCCGCGCCGCGCTCTTGGTCATCCCCGATTCCGTTTCTCTGCGCAGCGACTGCAGATCGGCCTTCATCGCGAGCGCGTTCGGATAGCGGTGTCCCCGGTCTTTTTCCATGGCCCGGCCAATAATGCCTTCCAGGTCCGGAGGTAGCGCGGGGTTGAGACTTCGCGGAGAAACCGGCTTCCGGTTCAACACCGCGTCCAGCGTCGTAATCACGTTGCCCGTGGAAAATGGCTTCTTGCCGGTTGCCATCTCGTACAGCACGACTCCAAGCGAGAACAAATCGCTGCGCGGATCCAGTTCTTCCCCCCGCGCCTGCTCCGGTGACATGTACACCGCAGTCCCCGGGAGCACGCCCATCGCAGTCATCGAGTCTTCGATCGCGGCCTCGCCCGACTGCGGGTCGCGCGCCGACTTGGCCAATCCGAAATCGAGGATCTTGGTCTGGCCATTCGGCCCAACAAAAATGTTGGCTGGCTTGATGTCGCGATGAATGATCCCCTTGGCGTGCGAGGCCGCCAGAGCATCCGCCACCTGGATGCCGATGTCGAGGATTTCGTCGACTTCCAGCGGCTGCCCCCGCATGCGCTCCTTCAGGCTCATCCCTTCCAGCTTTTCCATCACAATGAAGGGGTGTCCCGAGTTGTCTTCGATGTCGTGAATGGTGCAGATGCCGGGGTGATTCAACTGCGAAGCGGCGCGGGCCTCGCGCAAGAAGCGGTCGAGCGACTTGCGGTCGTTGACCATCTCCTCGGGAATGAATTTGAGCGCGACATGACGGGCAAGGCGCGTGTCTTCCGCCTCGTACACCACGCCCATGCCACCACCACCGAGCTTGCCCAGGATGTGATAGTGGGAGACCGTCTGGCCGATCATTCTGCGGGCCTCAATGCCGCCGCGGTTATGTTAGGCCGCGGGCAAAGGCCGGGTCAACCCGCGGAGGCGGGCCGGCGCGTGTTTTTTCGCATTTCTTGAGGTGTTAAACAGTCTGCCCACCCACTGTTTCCTATCAGGGTATCGCTTCAGCGATACCGTAGCATTCCGAAATCTATTGCCCCTTTTAGAGGCTGGATTTTGACTTTCCGGCTGCCTCTCAAGCTTCCGGCCCGGTTTGCCGATTCTCCAAGACGTATCTCCGAATACACGGGTCCGGCTCATTGCCAGTGCCCCTCAATCAGCTGCTGGGCCGTATGATGGTGGTTCAGGGTTAGTCGAGTGCTGATCTGCCACGGAGGTAGGGATGGGCGGCGGTTTTCCGTTCGGCGCGGCCGCGGTCGGAGGTTCAAGACTGATGCAGGCCTTGGTGGTCGAAGACTCCGCAGTCTACCGCAAACTGATCGGCGATCATTTGCGCAGCTGGGGCTTCGGCGTCATCCTCGCCAAGACCGGCTCCGAGGCTTGGCAAATTCTGGAACAGCCCGATGCTCCCAAGCTCGTTCTGCTCGATTGGGTGTTGCCCGATCTGGATGGCACCGAGCTTTGCCTGCGCATCCGCCAAGCGCAATCGTCCGGCTCGTATGTTTACGTCATCCTGCTGACCAGCAAAGAAGGCCACCAGAACATGCTCGAGGCCATGCAAGCCGGGGCTGACGACTATCTGGTCAAGCCCTTCGACGAAATGGAATTGAAGGCCCGCCTGCTGGTCGGGAAGCGAATTCTCGACCTGCAGGAGGAATTGGTCACGGCACGCGAGTCCATGCGCCATGCCGCCACCCACGACAGCCTCACCGGTTTGATGAATCGCGGCGAGATTGTCGCCATGCTGCAACGGGAATTGGAGCGGGCGCGCCGCGAACGCAACTCCGTCGGCGTCGTCCTGGGCGACGTTGACGATTTCAAACGCGTCAACGATACCCTGGGCCACCTCTTTGGCGACGATGCACTGCGGGAAATCGCCCGCCGCCTGCGCGCCGAACTCCGCGTCTACGACGGCGTCGGCCGTTATGGCGGAGAAGAATTTCTGATGGTTTTGCCCAACTGCGATTTGCCGCACGCTTTGCTCCGCGCCGATGAACTGCGCGAAGTCGTTGGCGGCACACCGGTCGTCTGTTCCGGCAAGGAGCGACTCATCACCATGAGTATGGGTGTCGCCGTCTCGGCTTGCGATGCCCACAACGAGGTGGAGGCCCTGTTGAGCCAGGCCGACAACGGCCTCTACGCGGCCAAGGAAAAAGGCCGGAACCGAACCGAGCACTTCATCCCCGCCGCCAGAAAAGCGGCCGCAGTGCGCGTGCGCAAAAGCTAAGTGCCGTTTCGCAATGAAACGAAAATCAACCGCCATGACCTCGGTTATGCTCACGACTCAGCCGTCAATGGCGCAACCGCGAGGTTTCCACGACAACTGCATTGGGTTCGAGTAGCCAATGGTGCGCCCACGGTTCGAACGAATGGAGTCAGTACTCTTTCCGCTGAAGCACCAGCACCGATAGGTACAGACAAACGCAGGCGAGCATAAGGGACGCCACTATCGGAGTCCACGGCATCGGCGCCGTGAGCGGATAGGAAATCAGGCTCATGCCGCGAAGAGGGCTGATCCGCGAGACCGTATTGAACTTGAACCCCAGCGCAAGGACCACGATCCAGCACATAAATCCGGCCATGATTTGCCACATTTCGTCGAGCAGGCAGGCCAGCAGCACCGACGAGGCATAGATAGCC
>Ga0181521_10002874_pt1 | contig 20543 bp, 22 predicted proteins | sample PEATcosm2014_Bin_32_FD_119764 | JGI IMG/M metagenome (GOLD analysis project Ga0181521, IMG submission 119764) | Peatland microbial communities from MTU Mesocosm Facility, Houghton, MI, USA - PEATcosm2014_Bin02_60_metaG | ecosystem: Environmental > Terrestrial > Soil > Wetlands > Peat | place...
GCGCAGGTTCTTCTTTCAAAAAGTCAGGAGAAAGCGGCGAAGTTCCTGATCCACAGGCATCTAGTGGCTTTGCCGATCATCCAAGAGCAGTCGAAAAACGACCCTTTGTTAATCTTCAAGCAGTGGCTCGGTAGCATGCTCATACTTCGGCCGATACCCGACCTGATTAAGGGAGACTCCAGCACCGAGACCCTGCAGCCGAATCCACAGGTCACTGACTTTGGGGCTTGGTTTTCGGGTCTCTTGGCCTATGCGCCCGCGGCCTACACCAAAATTGATGAGTATCTGAAACAAGTGATGCCCGACTTGGAGGACATCAAGCGCCCGGCGATTGGCGCGGACTCTCGAAGCCTCGTTGTTCAGTTTGCACAGGGAAGCCCACTTGTGAACCTTAGCGTTACCTTTGAAGACTTGTCCGATGGTGAAAAATGCTTCATGATCTGCGCCTTGGTGCTTGCTGCAAACAACGCATACGGCCCATTGTTTTGTTTCTGGGATGAACCGGACAATTACCTCTCGCTGTCTGAAGTTGGGCACTTTGTATTGGCATTGCGCAAGGCTTTCCAATCTCGGGGTCAGTTCATTGCTACCTCACACAATCCTGAGGCGATTCGTCGGTTTTCCGATGAGAATACCTTTGTTCTCTACCGGAACAGCCATCTTGAGCCCACAATTGTCCGGTCCGTAAACGAAGTCCGCGCCGGTGGGCACCTCACCGGCGACCTTGTGGGCGCGTTGGCTCGCGGTGACGTATAGCCCATGGGCGTCAACAAGGATCTGCCGCACGTCATGGTTCTTCCAGAAGATGACGCCAACCGGCAATTGGCAAACGGCTTTTGGCAGGAAGTTGACTGGAATCGACAACGGCCGATGCAAGTGCTTGCAGAGGCCGGTGGTTGGAATGAGGTGCTGGCGCTTTTCAGATCAGAGCATGTGAGTTATATGGATCGCTGGCCCAGCCGATTCATGGTTTTGTTGATCGACTTCGATAGCAAGGAAGATAGGCTGAACAACGCCAAAGCTGCCATCCCTGAACGGTTAGCCGACAGAGTCTTTGTTCTCGGCGCCTGGAGCGAACCGGAAGCCCTCAGGGCAGATCTCGGCCCGTACGAAAAAATCGGTTCGGACATGGCCAAAGATTGTCGCGACGGGACTGAGACGACTTGGGGGCACCATCTGCTTCTGCACAACGCAGGTGAGCTTGACCGTTTACGCCAGCACGTACGTTCCATCTTGTTCCCCTCCGTTTGAGACTCGATTCTGGCCGAATCACTGGCCACTCGGAAGAAATCTCCTCGCTTTCTTAGCTTGCTTCCCAAGGATGGCGGCACCCGCTGCTGCTAGTGCGATAATGGCTTCGCTTACCGAATCGGAGGATACATGCCCATCAGCGAACTGCTGTTGCCCGAATTTGATGACGAGATGAAGAAGACACGCACCACGTTGGAGCGGGTTCCAGCCGACAAACCCGAGTTCGCTCCTCATCCCAAGTCCATGCCGCTGGGCAAGCTGGCGCCCCATGTGGCCCAGCTCGCCGGCTTCGGAATAACCGTTTTGACTGCTCCCGGGCTGGACTTTGCCACGGGCAGTTACAAGCCGGTGCCGATGGAGTCGGCGGCGCAGCTCGTCAAGCTGTTCGATGAAGGCGCAGCCAAGGTCCGCAGCGCCCTTGCCGCCCTGCCGGACGAGGCCTGGAAGCAGAACTGGAAGCTGTCGTTCGGCGGCAAGACTATCTTCGAGGGGACACGTTTTCTTGCCTACCGGCAGATGTTCCTCAACCACATCGTGCATCACCGCGCCCAGCTCGGCGTATACCTGCGTCTGAACGGCCAGCCGGTGCCGTCAATCTACGGCCCGTCGGCGGATGAGACGCTAGGTTTCTGATTCTGGCCTTTTTGCCTCGCAAGGATGGGGGCATCGGCACCCGGGCCAGAGATTCATCGGCCTGCGGCCATCCCTAGCCCTGGGCATACGGTGGAAAGGAAGCATCCAGTAAGGCTTGCGGATTACGATCGGCAATCATCAGCAGCTTCAAGGCGGCTTGCCGTGGCCGGCGCACGCCCTGCTCCCAACTCTGAACCGTATTCGTGCTTACGTTCAGAAGCCGCGCGAATTGAGGTTGACTGGCATGCAGCGAGACCCTGATCTTCTTGATTCGGTTCGGGGGTATGGCCTTGGCGGGCTTGGGGATGGCCGTAACCCGCAGATCGATCTCGCGCCCGCGCTCGTACTGTAATGCGTCCTGCAGCGCCGTTCTCAATTCGCCAAATAGCTTACGCCGTGTCCTCGCCATCGTCCGTCTCCTGAAACTACGTCCTCATGCTTGCTTGATCTGATCGACAAGGGCCTTCAATGCTTTCCGCTCGTCCTGCGAGATATCCTCCTGCTCTCCCTTGTCGAGCAACGCCAGCAGATGAATGTGCTGCTTCCGTTCAAGATACAAAAAGAAGTACCTGAAACCTCCACGCGTACCCTTCTGTCGCGCAGGGTTCCCGGCACGCGCTTTGCGCACCCCTCCGGTTCCTTGAACCAGCCGCCCCCGCTCCGGATTCTTGAGAAGCTCGTCCTGAATTCCGGCAAGAACCTGGTCGGCGGATGCCGCCGCAAGCTGCCTCAGTCTCTGCGTGAACGGGCGCGCTTCGATGAATACCACATAGTGGTATATACCACTATGTGAGAGGTAAGTCAACTTAGCCTTCTCGGGAAAGCACGCGGGCGCGCGTCGCGGCCGGCAGCGTCTCGCATGCCGTGCGCAGCACCAGACGCGGCGCACGGTCGCGAATGCGGAGCAGATAGGGGACCGTCGTCTTAGGATCGGCCTTGGCGGCTTCGCGCAGCAGCCAGCCGAGGCCTTTCTGAACCATGTCGTCCTGATCTTGGAGAAGAGCGTCCGAGACGCGCACGATCTCGTCAATAAACAGCCGCTGCCGCGCGCCACGGATGAGCGAGACAGCAGCCGCGCGCCGGCGCCAGCGGTTTCGCGACTTCGTCCAGCGAAAGGCGCGAGCGGTGCGGCGAGGCTCGGCGGCGACCAGCGGCCCGATCAGGTAATGCACCAGCGCGTCGTGATCGGCCCAACTCGTGACGCGGTCGAGCCAGCTCTCGAAGAGCCTAAACTCACGGTCACCAAATTTCGCGACCGACCTCTCTAGCAGCAGTACGGCGAAAACTTTTTCTTCGAGCACCTCGCCGGTGAAGAGCCGCTCGGCCACTTGCAACAGGGCTTCGGGGCCGTCCGTCGCCTGGATCTCGCGGCTGGTCCTGCGCGCGAAGCGGCGCAGTTCGGCGGTGTACCATCCGTGCGAGCGGACCTCTTGCTTGAAGAACCACTGCACGCCCTGGGCGTGCTCGGGCGAGCCGCCGCGGCGGAGGGCGGTGCGGATGTGGCGGACCCGTGAGTTCGCCTGGTTAGGCATATCTCTCAGGGGCTAAAGCCCCATTTCTTTCTTCCGCTATCGGCGCGACTGAAGTCGTGCCCTGACACGTGATCCCGCACGAAGCAATTCAGAGCACACAAAACCAAGATTCCTCGGGCGCAGAGAACGCGCCCTCGGAATGACAATTACGAAAGACTAAGGCTCTGCGCCAGCGCTTTCCGCTGGTGGCTCTTCCGCGAAGAACGGCGCCCACTGCTCGCGGCGAGGCGCCGGCGTTACCAGGCTCACCAGCACCAGGGCCAGCAGCGAAGTGATGACCGCCGGGAAGATGGCGTCGTGCGCCAGCCAGTTCGCGGGCAGCAGCGGCGCGCCGCCGCGCTGCGCGACCAGTTGCTGTACGTTCCAGAAGATGGTGACGGCGGTTCCCAGGATGATCGACGTTATGGCGGCGGCCGCGGTCACGCGCTTGGAGAAAAACGCTCCCATCACCACCGGGGTGATCGCTGCCGAGTAGATGGTGTAGGCGTAGAGCGCCATGGCCAGGATCGACGTCCACACCACGCCTTGCAGCAGCGCGAAGATCCCCAGAGCCACGATGATGAGACGCGAGACCAGCAGCACGCTGCGGTTCGAGGCGTTTTTATTGATGAAGCGGGTGTAGACGTCGTTGACCAGGTTGGTGGCCGGCGAGAACAGATAATTGTTGCCGGTGGAGATCACCTTGGAGAAGACCGCGCCCATCAGCAGCGCGCCGATGAACGGCGGCAGCCCGTGGCGCGCGGTGAAGGGGATGGTCTCGCGCGGACGGGCCGACAGTTCAGGGTTGTGCAGAAACATCGCGGCGCCCAGGACGGCAATGGCGACCACCAGGGTCTCGAGCACAAAGGTGCCGATGATCCAGCCGACCACGGCGGTGCGCGCGTCTTTCGGCGTCTTGGCGGAGAAAAATTTCTGGTACATGCTCTGGTTGCCGAGCATGAGCAGGAAGGTCGGCAGGAAAAACTCCCAAGCTCTGGTGAAAGCCGTGGCCGTGCCCTGGTTCACACCATGGACGAAACCGAAGCGTCCGAACCACTGGAAATATTCCGGCGGGAGCGCGGCGTGCAGTCCCGCCGATCCGCCGACACGGTGCAGCAGCACGGGAACCGCGATGCATGAGGTGACGGTGATCAGCAGGCCGATCAGCAGGTCCATGTAGGCGACCGAGGCCATGCCGGCCAGCGCGGTGAAGACGATGACAAACGTCGCGATGATGATCATGCCCAGCGCGTGCGAGTTCTCCGGCGCGAAGCCGAAGGTCTGCACCGCAACCTGGTCGAGCCCGGGGAAGATGAGGTGGAGGATATCGCCGCCGCCCTTGAATTGGTAGGACGTGATCGCCGTGTAGGCGAACAGGATGGCGATGGTGCCGAGCACGCGCGCGGCCGTGTGGTAGCGGGTCTCGAGCAGGTCGGGGATGGTGAACTGGGCGAACTTGCGGGCGCGCGGCGCGACGAAATAAATGATCAGCAGGCCGGCCCATCCGCCCGCCGGCTGCCACAGCGCGGCGAAGCCGTTCTTGAAGGCGTTCTCCGCGCCGGCGAAGAGCGAGCCCGCACCGATCCACGATGAGAGCAGCGTGAAGATCAGGACCACGGCGGGCAGCGAGCGTCCGGCGACCAGAAAGTCGGCCTTGGTCTTGACCGTGCGCATGCGGCTCAGACTGACCGCCAGCAGCGCCGCCACGATGATGGCGAGGATGACGATGTAGAGATTCATTTTGTAGAACTCAGTACTCGGTACTCAGCACCCAGAGGCCGGCGTGAGCCGGCGGCGAAGCTCGTCGGCTGACATCCCAGTTATCCGGATCACCTTGTTTCGGCTGGTCTCACCCGCGGCTATGGTAATGGAGGAGCGCGGGACTTTCAAAAGTTCCGCCAGAAACTCGATGCAGGCTTCATTGGCGCGGCCTTCGACGGGAGGCGCGGTGAGCGCGAGCTTGAGGGCGTCGCCGAGTTCGCCTATGATCGCGTTCTTGCGGGCGCGCGGCTGCACGCGGATGGCGAAGGTTGCGCCCTGGGGCGTGCCGCGGATCGAGATCACTTCAGCGGCCTTGGGCCGAAGATGGCGGTGCCCACCCGCACGCAGGTAGATCCCTCCTCGATGGCAATCTCGAAATCGTGCGACATGCCCATGGAGAGAACATCCATGCCAACGGCGGGCAGTCCGCGGGCGGCGATCTGGTCGCGCAATTCGCGCAAGCTGCGGAAATACAGCCGCGCCGACTCCGGATCTTCCGTGAAGGGCGGGATGCTCATTAGGCCGCGGAAATCGAGATGCTCCAGGCGCGGCGCGGCTGAGAGTAGCGCCTCGAGTTCGGGCGAACCCGGAGATGCACCGCTCTTCGCGGCCTCGCCGCCGACATTGATCTCGATCAAGACAGGCAGGCGCTTGGCGTTATTCTTGGTCGCGACATTCAGCTTGTCCGCCAGGTGAAGCGAGTCGACGGAATCAATCCCGGCAAAAATCTGCGCAGCCTTCGCAGCCTTGTTGGATTGCAGGTGGCCGATGAGGTGGAACTCGATGCCCGGCAGATTGGCAAGCGACCGCACTTTTTCCGCGAATTCCTGCACGCGGTTCTCGCCGAACAGGCGATGTCCGGCGGCATGAGCTTCGCGGATGATCTCGGACGGGAAAGTCTTCGTTACTGCCATCAGCGCGATCTCTTCCGGAGGACGGCCGGCTCGGCGGGCAGCATCGGCGATGCGCTGGCGCACACGGGCGAGATTGTCGGCAATAGACACGATCACAAACCTACCACGGAGACACGGAGGCACGGAGAAATGTGGACTCTTCTCCTCGGTGTCTCCGTGCCTCAGTGGTGAAGCAGATCCTTCGCTTCGCTCAGGATGACCGCCCGCGGCTCAGACGCCGCGGAAAGCGCGGTCACATAATCGCCGTCGGCGGCGCGGGTTCATCGGGGCTGCCTGCGCTCGCGAGCGGCAGCTTGACCATGACCGCGATCAGCGCAGCCAGCCCGATCAGGCCGGAAATCCAGGCATTGCCGGGCGAGAGCTGGAACAACTGGGCGGCGCCGCCGTGCGACAGTTTTTGCGCGATGATGGCGGCGATTACGATGCCGCACAGCGCCTCGCCGGCGATGAGGCCGGAGGCGGTGAGCACGCCGGCGTTATCCACGCGAGCCTTCTGGGCGTCGTTCAAACCACGGCGGTCGCGCAGCACGTCGGTGATCCAGCGGATGACTCCGCCGACGAAGATGGCGAAGGTGGTCTCCAGCGGCAGATACATGCCGACGGCGAACAGCATAGGGCTGCGCACCTGTACCAGGATCGCCGCGAATCCCAGGAAGATGCCGACCACCACCAGCGGCCACGCCATGTTGCCGCCGACGATGCCTTGCGCCAGCATCGCCATCAGTCCGGCTTGCGGCGCCGAAAGCGCGGCGCTGCCGAAGGTGTAGGCCTTGTGCAGCATCATGAGCGGGAAGAACAGCACCATGCTGGCGACGACGATGCCGAGCAGGTCGCCGATCTGCATCTTCGAAGGCGTGCCGCCCAGGATGTGTCCGACTTTCAGGTCTTGCAACATCTCGCCGGCCACGGCGGAGGAGACGCACACCACCGCAGCCACGCCCAGCACCGCAGCCACGCCACTCGGTCCTTTGACGCCCATCGCCACCATCAGCAGCGCGGCTATGACCAGCGTGCACAGCGTAAGGCCCGACACCGGATTGTTCGAGGAGCCGATCATCCCGCACAGGTTGCCGGAAACGGCGGCGAAGAAGAAGCCGAGGATGATCATGACGATGGCAGCGACCACCGCCCCGGGCAGCGTGCCCGCGAAATAGAAGTAGAGCGCGATCATGCAGAGGAAGACGGCGGCGATTCCGGCGAAGACGACTTTCGCGTTCAAGTCACGCTCGGTGCGGTCGGTGACCGCCTGGTGCGCGGTGGCGGACTTCTTCAGGTCGTGGATGGCGCGTTTCATGCCGAGGCCGAGCTGGGCGCGCATGCGGAACAGGGTGAATCCCGCGCCCACCAGCATTCCGCCCACGGCGATGGGCCGCACGATGGAGTACCACATATTGAAGGCCAGCGCGCCCCAGCTCATGGTGGTTCCGGGCGGAAGGTTGGCTTGGATCCCAGGTCCAAGGAAATAGACGAGGAGTGGCACCAGCAGGCCCCACGCTAGCACGCCGCCGGCGAAGTTGAGCGCCGCCAGGCGTGGTCCGATGATGTAGCCGACCCCGAGATAAGCCGGGCTGATGGCCGGCGTCGAGAACGTGGTCAGGCCGCCGGTCGCGACCATCGGCGAGGTGGCGCTGCGTCCGATGCGCAGGCCGTTCAGCATCGCCGGTATCTTCACCAGCACGGTGCGCGTGTACCAGAACAGGTTGATCTGCGAGAGAAAGTACATGACGGCGCCGAATCCCATGTTGGCGAATAGGATCTTGGCGGCGCGGGCGCCCTGCTGGCCGGCCTTGTGGATTTCAGAAGCGGCCACAGACTCGGGAAACGGCAGCTCCGGGTCCTCGACCATCACGCGGCGGAGCAGCGTGACGAACAGAATGCCCAGCGTCCCGCCCACCGCCATCAGCGCCACCGACGGCCAATAGGCATGTTCCATGTCAAACACCGGCCAAACCCCAGCCATCACGAACGCAGGAATCGTGAACACCGCGCCCGCGGCCACCGACTCGCCGATGGAACCAATCGTCCGTGTGATGTTTTCTTCCAGGATCGAGCCCTTAACCAGGCGCAGGAGCGACATGCCGATCACCGCCGCGGGATAGGTGGCGGCGATGGTCATGCCCGCTTTCAATCCCAGGTAGGCGTTGGCAAAGCCGAGAATGGCGGTCAGCGGCAGGCCGATCAGCACCGCCCGCAGCGTGAACTCCTTCATGTCCATGCTCGGAGGGACGAACGGCTGAAACTTGCGGGGCGCCTCTTGTGGGGGAGCCGGGGTTTGAGGGCTCATGCACTCCTCGTTACAGCGAATTGTGAGATGCGTGCCAAGGACCGCAACAGCACCGTGATTTTACAAGGAAATCCCACGGCTACGGGTTGGTTTCGGGGGTAACGGCAGGACGAGGCCGGATTTCAGGCGTCAACAACGTCTCCGGGCGCATTGCACCCCGGGTTCATACCTCGCTATACTTGAAAAGGTCTTTCTGGTGGATTCCCGGCATTTCCCGCCGGGAGTGCCGGACGAGGAGGGCGGTCTTCAGCAGTAGCAACCTAAGCCGGGCCACGGGCCAGGGATCTCCCGGCGATGCGCGCGGCACGGGTCGGCAGCGCGTCGGCTCGCTGTTTTACGCTGGGCTGTTCCATACTGCGGCGCACAGTCTGTTTGCCACACTGTTGCCCTCCGATTGCCGTCTTTGCCAGGCTCCCCTGACCAGGATTTCGCGACTCCCCGTTTGTGATCATTGTCTGAGCGGTATCGCGCCGATCGGTGGACGCCTGTGCGCGGTATGTGGTGAGCGCGTGCTCACCCCTTATGGCGACGCCCTCTGCGGCGAGTGCCGCATGGCCGCTCCGCCGTTCGTGCGGGCGATGGCCTACGGCAGCTATGACGGCGGTCTGCGCGAGCTGATCCACCTTCTGAAGTACGGCCGCGTGCGTCCGGCCGCAGGCGTGCTCGGGCGCATGCTGGGGGAAGTGATCCAGGGATTCGGGAGCGAATTCCGCTCGGCGGTGGTCGTTCCGGTACCGTTGCACCGCAGCAAGCTGCGCCAGCGCGGCTTTAATCAGGCGGAAGAGATCGCGCGCGCGGCATTGAAGCACCTGAACCGCACCGGGCTGACGCTTGCGGCTGGCGTCCTTGAGCGCAAGCGCGCGACTGAGAGCCAGACCGGACTCACCGACCACCAGCGACAGGAAAACGTGCGTGGCGCGTTCCTGGTGACTTCGCCGGAGCCGATCAGGGACCAGGACGTGCTTCTGGTCGATGACGTGTTCACCACCGGCGCCACGGCAAGCGAGTGCGCGCGGGTGCTGCGTCGCCGAGGGGCGGACCGGGTCTTTGTGGCCACGGTGGCGCGGGTGCTCAAGTCCGAGGCGGCTTGGGCCACTCCGGAGGAGATCGAAGAACCCAGGGTTTTGAAGGCGTATGCATAGGCACGAAACTAATCCGGGACGCATGGGCGGGCTGCAGCCAGTGGCCCTGCACGAGGGCAGCAACGGTCACAACCCGATGCACGCTCCCGTGCTGGTGCTGAACGCTTCCTATGAGCCCATCAACGTGTGCGCGGCGCGACGCGCCATCGTGCTGGTGCTCAAGGGCGTGGCCATGGCTGAGGAGGAGAACGGACATTACCTGCACTCGGCGCGGCTGGCTATCCGTGTGCCCTCGGTGATCCGGCTGCTGGAATACCGCCGCATTCCTCACCAGACGCGCGCCCTCTCGCGCAAGAACATCCTGCTGCGCGACCGCAATACCTGCCAGTACTGCGGCGAGCTGCTGCCTTCGAGCGAATTGACGCTCGATCACGTGGCCCCGCGTTCCCGCGGAGGCCTTTCCACCTGGGAAAATCTGGTGGCCTGCTGCCACGGCTGCAACCGGCAGAAGGGCGACCGCATGCCCCTCGAAGCCGGCATGAAGCTGATGCGCGAGCCGCGCGCCTTCAATCTCCACACCAGCCGCCACATCATGCGCCTGATCGGCCGCTCCGACGCCAAGTGGCGGAAGTATCTGTTTTATTGAGCAGTCAGCAAATCAGCACTCAGCAATCAGCTAAACCACGCAGCCGGCCAGGTTCGGGCTGAGTGCTGAAAGCTGATTGCTGAATGCTTACTTTGGCGGCTGCGGCTGGCCGTCCTGTCCGCTCTTGCCCTGCGGCGGTGCGTTCGGGATCTCCTGACCTTCGTAGGTGATGCGCACCTTGGAGCCAAACCGTTTGTAGTTAGAGTACTTGATGGTCTCGCGGATGCGCACATCGCCGGTGGTGAAGTGCAGGGTGTCGTCGGCGCGAGTATAGGTGGGAAACCAGTATTGGCCGTCGATCTGCTCCCGCCAGGTGGTAAACGCGGGAAACAGGTTTTCCTGGCCGGCTTTGACCTTCTTGCCGCCGCCCTTGCCGCTGTTGGCTTGGAACTGGGGTACGGTGCGGCCTTTGGTCTTGACGATCTGGAAATCGTGATCGTCCACCCACACCCGCCCCTCAAAATAACGCTTTCCCGGCAGCATCTGCTTGGGCCGGAGGTCGAACACGTAGGTGGTGAGCTCGTCTTCCTGTTGCCGGCCAATGTAGCTGACGTCGTAGACCGGAATCTCGGCGCTGGTGAGCACGAACGGCAGCACGCTGCGGATGTCCTCAAAGTCCTCCCGCGACATGGATACGAGTTGCAGAGAGGACTGCGGGGCAAAGACTACGTTCTCGACGCGGCGGCCCTGATCGTCGAACAGCACATCCCAGGTCTGCTCGAACGTGCCGCTATCCTCGGGGGTCTCGATCTTGATCGTCTGGCGATAGGTGTAGTTGTCGCGTGCCGCTTTGAACTGGGTTTCCTTGGCGGCGAACTTCTGGATGACTTCCTGCGAGGTGATGCCGGCAGGCTGCGCCGGGTCGAGTGCGCCCTCGCCTTTCTGGGCGACCGCCGGCAGGCCCAGCAGTAACAGCGCGAGAGCAGACAGCAGCGTCTTCTGGTGGCGCATAAGGCTCTCCAGGAATCTCCTGGTTAGATGGTGGAATGCGGTTGCAAGTTGCTGCCCCCCGATTTGCCACCGGCCGCGCGTCTTTCTTCTAGGCATGGTTGTCGGCGGAGAGATGCGCCCCTCCCAGCAGCAGCAGTCCCGACAGGAACGCCCAGAACATCAGCGTGACCGAGATGGAGAACGGGCCGTAGACCTCCGCGAAATTCAGTTTGGGAAGCAGCAGGATGTAGAGGTACTTCGCGCCTTCCCAGAGCAGGCCCACCACGATGGCCGCCGGCAGCACCGCGCGCGCCGGGGTCTTGCCGTTGGGCAGCACCCAGTAGATCAGGAAAAAAATGACGATGGTGGTGACCAGCGCGCACGCCTTCATGATGACGAAGGTGGAGATGCGGACGGGCAGGACCGCTTCGCCGTGGGTCATCCACATCAGGAGTGCGTGGTGCCCGGCGCTGAGGCCGATAGAGAGCAGCGCCAGGCAGCCGCATCCGAACGCCAGCCCCAGCGAGACCAGCAGGTTTCCCAGATAGCTGCGGTTGTTCGGAAATCCCCAAATCTTGTTTAGCGCCACCTCGAGCGGCAGGAAAACGCCCGTGGAGGTGATGAGCAGGATCACTAGCGAAGCCACTGCCGCGCGCTGGCGGGCATAGATCAGCACATTGAGATTGCGGACGATAAACTCCTGGCCGGTAGGCAGGTAGTCGCGCAGCAGGGCAATCACGACTTCGTACATGGACTTGGAATGGAAGACGCGGCGGATCAGGGTGAGCAGCAGGACCATGAACGGAAAGAACGAAAGGATGGCGTTGGCGGCCACCGAGAAGGCAAAGGTGTGGACCTCGAGGCGCATCAGGTATCCGGCAGTCAGCATCAGCCGCCGCACGAAGGGCACTGGCTGGAGCGGCGCAGCCAGCCGCTCGGCCGCCGTTGCGGCCGCTGCCGCCCGGGGCCCTGCCGGAGCGCTGGTGGGATTGCCGGACATCGATTCCATGCTAGCAGGAATGTTTGCGATTTGTGATTTGCACCAGGTCCGGGGCTATCGAAGCCGCAGATCGGGGAAATCGGGATCACCAGCCGCCATAGCCCTGCATCATTAAACCAGGGTGGAGCAGGCCTTCAGGCCTGCATTAGTGCGAGCCTCTTGAATTATGGGCTTTAGCCCCTGAGGCAGGTCAACGGCCGCGACGGGAACATGCAAACCACCTCAGCGGCTAAAGCCGAGCACCAGCGACACTTCCATTATGCAGGGCTGAAGCCCTGCTCCACCCAAATCGGTCCGGCATCACGAACAAATGCGGGCTAACCGACTCCATCACCAAAACGGCACCGGTGCGCATGTTCTCTCTTGAAAGAGCGTAAGTTCCTGAATATCATGCCCTCGGGTTCTCTTCCCGCAAGGGGACCTGGTTGTCTTATCAGCGGATTTGGGTTGATTGTCTTGTACTTCGCAGTCGAGCTTCACGCAGGTAGAGGGTTGCTGAAGGTGGAGCGTGGTTGGAGGCAAACCATGCCATCGCCTTGCAGCCCCTTTTCATTGCGTACAGGCTGGAAGGCAAAGCAGCAGCCCATTCTCTTCCCGCCGGACCTGGTGGATCACGCGTTATGGGCGACCCAGGCGCCGGTCCGCCCGGGCGGCAGAGAGAATTCCATAACAGAGCTGAGGCGAAAGGAGTTTCTTTGTGAGAGAGAGGGGTACAGTGAAGTGGTTTAACGGTGCGAAAGGCTACGGTTTCATTCAACGGTCCACCGGCGAGGACGTGTTCGTCCATTTCTCCGCCATCCAGGAGAACGGATACCGCACGCTCAACGAGGGTGACACCGTGGAGTTCGACCTGCTGAAGGGCCCCAAGGGTTTCCAGGCAGCAAATGTGACCCGCGTCGTGTAGGTAATTAGCTCATCGCGGGAGCGATGGTGCCCCCCGCCCAATCCGCTTCCGAGTGCCCCCTCCTGGCATGGCTGGGAGGGGTTTTTCATTGAGTACCAAGTACCGAGTCTCGGGTCTGCCTAGATTGGTCACTCGCTACTAGGTACTTGGTACTTGGTACTTCCTTAGCGCCCATTCCGCATGTTCGGCCACCACGCGATCCGGATCGTGGACTAGTTGCTCGAGCAGCGGCACGAAGCCCCGGTCGCCGCTGTTGCCCATCGCTACCACCGCGTTCCGCCGCAGGCCCGAACGCTTGGCGCGCCGGATCGGCGAGCCGCGGAAAGCGTTGCGAAAGTCCTCGTCGGAGAGGTTCGCCAGCCACGCCAGCGCAGGATGGAAGCGCTCCGGTTGCGGCGCGAATTCCGGTGCAGAGGAAGCCGGAGCCTTGCGGTTCCAGGGGCAGACGTCCTGGCAGATGTCGCAGCCGAAGACGTGGTTTCCCATGCCCGGGCGGAGCTCTTCCGGGATGGCGCCGCGCTTCTCGATGGTGAGATACGAGATGCAGCGGGTGGCGTCCAGTTCGTGAGGAGCTACGAAGGCCTGGGTCGGGCAGGCGTCGAGGCAGCGGGTGCAGGAGCCGCAGCGATCCGCTGCCGGCAAGTCCGGAACCAGCTCCAGCGAGGTGAGGATCACGCCCAGGAACAGCCATGAGCCCACCCGCTGGTTGATCAGGCAGGTGTTCTTCCCGATCCATCCAATCCCTGCATAGGCGGCAAAGACGCGCTCGACCACCGGTCCGGTATCGACGTAGCAGCGGGTCTGGAGCGCCGGATCGGCGGCTTCCTCCCGCAGGCGAGCTTCCACGCGACGCAGACGTTCCATGACCACCTCGTGATAGTCGGCCTCTCCCCAGGCATAGCGGGAGATCCATCCTCGCTCGGGATCGTGGCATTCGGTCGAGCGGGGATGAGCGGTGCTGTAGTTCAGCGCGCACACGATCACCGAGCGCGCCCACGGAGCCACGCGCTCGAGCGCGGCGCGCTTGAGCCGCCCTTGGTGGTCCCGGGATTCGAGGTAGGCCATCTCGCCGGCGCGTCCGGCGGCAATCCAGTCGGAGAAGAAGCGCAGTTCGCGAGAATCGGCGAGCCGTGCCGGGGCGATACCGGCCAGGTCAAAACCGGCTTCGGTGGCCGCTTCCTTGACCACGGCTTCGAGTTGGGCGGCAGAATTCAACATCCCGGCCCGCTGTGCCTTCGGCGCCCTAGATCCCCAGCTTCTTGACTTCCTCGTTGTAGTACTTGCGGTAGAGGATGTCCCATTCCTGGGTGCCTTCCAGGATGGTGCGCTTTTGGCTCTCGATCTTCTGGCGGGCGGCAGCATCGATCCTGGCCTCGGCTTTGAGCACCTCTTCCAGGATGCGGCGGACTTCGAGGCGGATGGCGTTGCGTTCCTCGACGAACTTGACCGTCTCCAGCGCGGCCAGGGCGTCGGTGACGCTATGGGCCAGCTTGTTGAGCTTGTCGCGGCTGAGCCGCAGGCCCGAGTTGCGCTCGATCTCCGGCAGTCTCACCATGTGCGGGCTTGGATAATAGCATGCCGACCGGGGCGTTTTCCTGCCGCCCCCGGGGTCCCGAAATGGCCCCTCACCAAAGGTGCCAGTCCCAGGATGTACTCCGGCGGTGCCCTTCTCGGCCATTTGGCCCTTTCCTCCGCCGCCAATCCGGATAAGAATAGGGAGGACAGAATGCTCCAATGAGACACGGGTCCACTCCCGAAGCGGGAGGCCCGGGCCGGCGTTGCCGCTTGCCCGAGCTTTCCCGGCCGTACTCCACCGAATCGGATCCTATCCAGCGGCTGCTGGCCTTCGCCTACGTACAGGCGCAAAAGACCCATCAGGAAGCCGAAGAAGAACTGCGCAAGGACGCCGGTACCCTGTCGGCGGTGCTGGCGGCCCAGAGCCAGCTCGCAGCCGCGCATCTTGACCTGGAGCAATCGCTGGAGTTCATCGCCGACGGAGCCCGCCGCCTTACCGGCGCCGGCGGCGCCGCCATCGCCCTGCGCGAGGGCCGTAAGGTGGTCTGCCGCGGGCGCTCCGGTCTGATCGCGCCCGACCTGGGGGCGTGCCTGAATCCGGAGTCCGGCATCTCCGGCGAGTGCTTAAGCAGCGGCGAGGTCCAGCTCTGTGATGATACGGAGCGCGACCGCCGCGTCGACGTCTGGGTGTGCCGCAATCTGGGGATGCGTTCCATCCTGGCCGTGCCCTTGCGCCGCCAGGAGGACGTGCTCGGCGTCATCGTGGTCTTTTCCGGATGGGCCGGGGTCTTCGGCGAGCGCGACATCCGCGCCCTCAAGCTGCTCGCCGGGCTGGTGATCGAGGCGCTGTGGTCGCACGAAGTCCACCGGCAGCCAGCTCCTGCACCCGAGCCAGTCGAGCGGTTGGAAGCCCCTGAGCCCGCGGCCGAGGCCCTGGCCGCCGACCTGGGTCAGATTCTCGAAGCGGCCGCCGCGCCCGCTCTGTTCGAGCCCGCCCTGTCGGCGCCGGAGATCGACGAGATTCTGGCTTCGTTGGAGGCGCCAGCGGCGACGCCAGCGGCAGCGCAGGCCGCATTGCCGGCTCCGGAGTTCGCCGTATTTGGAAGCGCCGAACCCCGCCGCCTGGGGCGGACGCTGGCGATCCTCGCTGTTGCCATTGCAGTTCTAGCCGGCGCCACCGGGGCGGTGTTGTGGCGCGGTGCGGCTCTGCGAGAGTTTCTCCATCTCAAACCGGCGGCGGTTGCGCCCCGCATCGCCACGCCCGCTCCCAAGGTGACTCCAGCGCCGGAGACGCCCAGCCCGGCGCCGAGTGCGGAACCGCCGGCCATCGCCGCGCCCGAGGTCCCGTCAGGTCCTGCGCCCGCCGCCGGCCCTTCGCAACTGCTTTCCATCCGCTCCTGGTCGAAGCCGGAGGGCACCACCATCGCCCTGTTCCTGGCAGCTCCGGCGCGCTGGGAGGCGGGATCGCTGAGGGATCCCGAGCGCATCTATTTTGACCTGGAGAACACGCAACTGGCGCCGGAGATGTTGGGGAAGTCGCGCGAAGGCCTTGCCATCCAGGTGGATGACGCGCTGGTGAAGCGTGTCCGAGTCGGCATGCGCGAGAGCTCGGCGGTGCGCATTGTCATCGACCTGGCGGCGCCGGCCGAATACTCCGCCGTGCTTTCTCCCACCGAGCCTTACCGGCTGATGATCGTGATCCGCGGCGTGCCGGCGCCGAGCAGCGCACCCGCGAAGCCGGAACCGGCGCCGTCGAAGAAAACACCGGGCGCGGAGCCACGAACGTCCGCACCAGGCGCTGCCCTGAACCGGCCGCCGAAAATCGTCGTCGATCCCGGCCATGGCGGTGCCGAGGACGGCGCCATTGGTCACAGCGGCCTGAAAGAAAAAGATTTGACGCTGGAGATCGCGAAGCGGCTGGGCGGCCTGCTTGCCAACCGCCTGGGAGCGGAGGTGGTCTACACCCGCACCAGCGACGCTACCGTCGCGCTCGATGCCCGGGCGGCGATCGCCAACCAGGCCGGTGCTGACCTGTTTATCTCCATCCATGCCAACTCGAGCGACGACCCCGGCGCGCGTGGGGTGGAGACTTATTACGGAGCCAATAGTCCGTCTCCGGCCGCGGTTTCCCTCGCCGGGCGTGAGAATGCGGCCAAGACGGGCGCCCTGAAGCCGGTGGCGGAGGAACGCAAGCTGAGCGAGTCTCACAAACTTGCCGTGGACGTGCAGCAGGCGCTCTACCACGCTTTCGGCGGCGAGAAGGGCGTGCTGAATCGCGGTGTGAAGCAGGCGCCGTTCGTGGTGCTGCTCGACGCCGACATGCCTTCCATCCTGGCCGAGGTGGCGTTTGTCACCAGCCCCGCCGACGAGCACAGGCTGAGCACGGCGGAAGGGCGGGAGGCGGTTGCGGACGCGCTCTGCCGCGGCGTCGCCCGCTATCTCGCGGCAGCCAAGCGGAACAAGGTGGTCGCCACGCTCGGAGCCAGCACAGGACAGTAGGTCAATCGGCTAAAGCACGGCCTTGTACTTGCGCACCAACTCGCCCTTCACCTTTTTGAACATCTCCTGGTAGCTGGCGCCGCTCTTGCGCATTTCTTCGGAGTACTGCTCGAGGATGGCGCGCACTTCGTCGTTGATGCGATCCTCCAGGCTCATCTCTTCGAGCAGCGCGGAGTGGATCCGCTGCAGCGTGGCCGGCTCGGCCGTGGTCTCGATGAACTCGCCTTTGATCAGTTGCTTGGTGACCTCACGGGCCATGTAGCCCACGTATTCTTTGGAGAGGATCATGGGGCGCGTCCCACAGGGATCGTTAGGACAAAAAGAATACCACACGGGTTTAGGGCATGGCCGGTGATCGGGTCATCGGGAGATCGGGTCATCGGGTGACCGAAAGGCCAGGCAAGCGCCCTCAATTACCCGATCACCCGATGGCACAATCACCCGATCCCGTTGACCCTCGCCGCCACGCGTGGTAGCTTTAGCCGCTTGCCGCCCGCATGCGCGCGGTATCTCTCGCTGTCGAGGCAATCATGGAAGCGCTGGGAATGATCGAAACCAAGGGCCTGGTGGGATCCATCGAGGCGGCCGATGCCGCCGTTAAGGCCGCCAACGTCATCCTGGTTCACAAGGAATACATCGGAGCCGGCTACGTCACGGTGATGGTGCGGGGCGACGTGGCCTCGGTCAAAGCCGCCACCGACGCCGGTGCCGCCGCCGCCCGCCGCGTCGGCGAGCTGGTGGCCGTGCACGTCATCCCGCGCCCGCACGGCGATCTCGATGCGGCCATGCCCATGCTCACCGGCAAGGCCGGTGCAGCTAAAAAGGGCTCGCTCGGCTAAGCTAGCAGATTGAGTCATTGGGCCATTGAGTCATTGAGCCATTACAGCCCAGGTTTTCAATGACTCAATCACCCAATTACTCAATGACTCAATCCAGTGTCTGCTCTCCCCCAACCCGCCGCTGATAAAGACTCGCGCTCCGTCGCTGAAGCTCGCGAGCTGATCGAGCGCGCCTACAACGCCTTTCTCGAATACCAGCATTTTACCCAGGAGCAGGTGGACCGCGTCATCGACGCCATGGCTGCGGCGGCCACGGCAGCGGCGGAAAAGGTCGCGCGCCTGGCGGTCGAGGAGACCGGCTACGGCGTGGTCGCCGACAAAGTGCAGAAGAACCTGTTCTCCTCCGAGCGCGTGTACCAAGCCCTCCGCGGGATGAAGACCGTGGGCATCGTGCGCGAGGACCGCGAGCAAGGCATCATCGAGGTGGCGGCGCCGGTGGGTGTGGTGGCCGCGGTGTTGCCCTCGACCAACCCAACATCCACGGCCATCTACAAGATCCTGATCACGCTCAAGGGCCGCAACGCCATCGTGCTCAGTCCGCATCCCACGGCGTTTCGCTGCACCTGCGAGATCACCAGCATCATGCGCGACGCGGCCATCAAAGCGGGTGCTCCTTCTGACGTGATCTGCTGCTTCTCGACCCCCACGCTGGCCGGCACGCAGGAGCTCATGAAGCACCGGCGCACCAGCGTGATCCTGGCCACCGGCGGGATGGGGATCGTGCGCGCCGCCTACAGCTCGGGCAAGCCGGCGTTCGGCGTCGGCCCGGGTAACGTGCCGGCGTTCATCGACCGCAGCGCCGACGTGAAGAAAGCCGTCGCCGACGTGGTCTTCGGCAAGACGTTTGACAACGGCACCATCTGTTCGTCCGAGCAGGCGATTGTTGCGGAGGAGGCGATCCGCGATCAGGTGACCGAGGAACTGAAGCGTAACGGCGCGCATTTTCTCAGCGAAGACGAGATCCAGGGCCTCAGCCGCGACATGGTCAACCTGGAGCAGCACACCATCAATCCCAAGTTCGTGGGTAAGTCGGCGCAGCGGGTGGCGGAGCTGGCGGGATTCAAAGTGCCCGACGGAACGCGCGTGCTGGTGGCGCTGTTGAAGGGGGTGGGGCGCGAGCATCCGCTTTCGGCGGAGAAGCTCTCGCCGGTGCTGGCCCTCTACTTCGCGCGCGACCGTAGCGCCGGATTCGACACCTGCCTGGCCCTGCTGCGCTTTGGCGGCCTGGGACACACGTGCGTGATCCACGGCCGCGACGATGCCGTGATCCGCGAGTACGGTCTAAAGATGCCGGCCGGACGCATCGTGGTGAACAGCCCCTCACCCCAGGGATCGACCGGCTCCTCAACCAATCTCTTTCCGGCCATGACGCTGGGCTGCGGCGCCGTCGGCGGCAACATCACCTCCGACAATATCTCGCCCATGCATCTGATCAATCTGCGACGGGTGGCCTACGAGGCTCGCCCGGTCACGCAGAAAGAAGTCGCGCTGGTAACCGGAGTTGCGGCGCCGGCTCCGACTGCTGCCGTGACGTGCGCCTGCCAGGCCGGACAGAAAGAAGAGGGCGTTCCGGTCGCTGCCAGCGGCGCACCGGATCGTGTAGCCGTCGCCCACGCCATTGAGCGGTTCCTCGCGAAGAAGACGGGCAAGCCCGCGCCTGCTGCCGCTACTCCGAGCCCGAAACCAGCGCCCACGCCGACCGCGGCGCCGCCGGTCTCCCGTCCCAAGCCGCGTCCGGTGGACTTCGTGAGCGAGGAGGAGATCCGCGCCGCGCTCAAACGCAAAGAGAAGATCCTGATCGGCAGCAAGACCATCATCACGCCCGCGGCGCGCGATCTGGCGGCGCAGCACGACGTTTTCACCATCGCCGAGTGACTCCGCCGGGCCTTGGTTAGTGTCGTCCCTGCGGGGCTCTCGAAATTTTGAACCGACACCCAGGCCGTCAGGCCGGGGAACGCGATTGTAGAATGAGCCAGCCCCGGAGGGGCAACACTCGCCAATGGGGCGAATGCCTGCCCAGAGGCCCGAAGGGCCGAAATGAAATAGCCCAGGCCGGCAGGCCTGGGTGCAGTTGTAAGATGAGCCAGCCCCGGAGGGGCGGCACGCAATGGCTCATTCTTACGTATGCGTTTACGCCCACGTCGTGTTCAGCACCAAAGATCGGCGATCGCTCATACCCGAAAACAAACACCGCGTCCTGTGGAAGTATTTGGCTGGCATTGCCAAGAATTACGGAATGAAGGCGCTTGCCATCGGCGGCATGCCGGACCACGTGCACATTCTGCTTTCGTTTGCGGCGGAAATCTCGGTATCGAAGGCGGTCAATGTCTTGAAATCGAATTCATCAAGATGGATGAGAGCCCAAGCGTGCGAGTTTGCCTGGCAGGAGGGATACGCGGCCTTCAGCGTGAGCGCGTCGGGATTGAGTAAGGTCATCGATTACATCAATCGGCAGCCAGAGCACCACAAGAAACGCGACTTCGCCCAGGAATATCTGGCTCTGCTGAAGAAGCACGGCGTGCAATACGATCCGGCGTGGGTTTTAGGATAGTGTCGCCCCTCCGGGGCTCACGCGGTTCTTATGCTCGGATACCCAGGCCTGACGGCCTGGGCTATTACATTTCGGCGCTCCGCGCCTGGACTTGGGTCATTACTGAGAATCACATAATATACTGACATATTCGGGATTCTGTGCTAGGGTGTGGGCATGGGATTCCCAGCGGGAGTACGCAGAGACTTCGAGGCACTGGAGCGGCGGCGGATGCAGGCGGCGC
>Ga0181521_10002876_pt1 | contig 20535 bp, 18 predicted proteins | sample PEATcosm2014_Bin_32_FD_119764 | JGI IMG/M metagenome (GOLD analysis project Ga0181521, IMG submission 119764) | Peatland microbial communities from MTU Mesocosm Facility, Houghton, MI, USA - PEATcosm2014_Bin02_60_metaG | ecosystem: Environmental > Terrestrial > Soil > Wetlands > Peat | place...
ACGCAGTCGGAGCTGGACAAGATAGCGCTCCGCCTCAACCAACGACCGCGAAAAACTTTAGAGTTCCAGACCCCTGCCAGTAGACTGCAAGCAAGTGTTGCGTCGACCTGTTGAACTCGCAGGCCTGATCGGACAAGCGGAGTCGAAAGCCTGCCCTGAGCGAAGATTGCAAGGCAATCGCGGTCGAATGGGGACCCGTATTTCGGGATCTCAGCTTACGCAACAAACTTCCGGGACACCGCAATGAGAACCGCGAACTAGGAACTGTATCATCAGGCCAACTATGTCCGCCGACTCCAAGCCACTCGCTCCGGGCCTCTACCTCGTCGCCACGCCCATCGGCAACCTCGACGACATCACTCTCCGCGCTCTCGATGTGCTTCGTAACGTAGATCGCATCGCCTGCGAAGATACCCGCCAGACGCAGAAGCTCCTCAACCATTTTCAAATCGCCAAGCCCACGGTGAGTTACCACGAGCACAACGAGCATACCCGTGCCACGGAACTGATCCAAAACATAAAGGCCGGGAAGGCCATCGCACTCGTCTCCGACGCGGGAACACCGACCATCAATGACCCCGGAAGCTGGGTAGTGCGCGAAGCCATCGCCGCCGGCGTGCCGGTCATTCCCATTCCCGGCGCCAATGCGGCCATCAGCGCCCTCGTCGCCTCAGGGCTCCCGACCGAAGACTTCCACTTTCTCGGATTCCTCCCGGAAAAGGCCGGCGCTCGCCGCACCTGGCTCGAAGACCTCGCCGCCCGCGAACAAGCTGACCCACGCAGAGCTCCCCGCACGCTGATCTTTTACGAAGCGCCGCACCGCATTCTCGAAACCCTCGCCGATATCGAAGAACTCTGGGGCTCTCTGCTCCACGCCGTGGTGGCGCGCGAGCTGACCAAGCTACATGAGGAATTTATTCGAGGCACCGTAGCCGAGGTGCGCAAGGAACTCGCCGCCCGCGACCGCATGCGCGGCGAAATCACGCTGCTCATTGAAGCGCCCGCTCCTGCCAAATCATCCGGCGCCTCGCCGGGCACCGAATCCGCACCAGAAACCATCGCCGCCCGCGTCGCTCGCATCCAGTTCGAAAGCAATGTCGACGAAAAAGAAGCTCTCAAGCGCCTCGCGCGCGAGTTGGGCCGGTCAAAGAGCGATTTGTATCGCGAGCTGCAACGCGAACGCGCCAGGAAGCGGTGAGCTAGCGTCCCTGTTTTTTGGAGAAACCGGCGCGGGCTGGCCAGCTTGCGCCGGAATTCAGCTGTCGAGATGCAGGTCGATCGGTTCGCCACCATCGCTTCTACATGGTCCCGCGTCCGGCGGATATTCGGTGCTCAGCTTTTGAATGATCTCGTAACCCGATATGGTCGCCTCTGCGATATACCAAGCCGATGGATCGCTGGGATCATATTGAACGGGGAATTTGTGGCCACGGAGGGTTCTGACCAGTTCCTCGGACTGCTCCTGATCGGCTTCCAGGAAGAACTTACCGGAAAAATACTCATCGCCAACCGAGTAAGAAAATGCGAAGCCGGGGTACCACGTATATTTGTCGAGCCTCTCGATCGCGGCGTTCTGGATTGTAGCTTCAGTCTCGAGCCAATCTGCCGTTTTTGCGATTTGCTTATCGACCCGCCCCTCATACAGTTGTGTGGCAACGACGACAGCCACGCCCGCAAGAACGATCCCGAATGCAATGAGCCAAACAATCATCCCATGCCTTCCAGTCGCGATCTAGTTCTTATCCCCAGATTTTTCCACTTCCACCAGCGTCGAATAGAACGTCGCCCCGCCGCCGATGTCGGTCAGCCGCTCGCTGGTAAGCGCGTTCACATTCGCGCCGCCAGGGTGCAGCTTCGCCCAGTCCAGCCGCGCTGCCACCACCCCCGCCGGCAGATGCGTGTTCAGCATCGCCGTCAATTCGATCGCGCCGCGGTCGTTGAAGACGCACACCAGGTCGCCCTCGCTCACCCCGCGAGCCTGCGCATCAAGTGGATGCATCTCGAGCCGCTGGCTGGTCCGCGCCTCCATCTTCCGGTGCCCCGGCAGATTCGCAAAGGTCGAGTTCATATAGTTGTCGCTCTTGCGAGCCAGCAACTCCAGCGGATAGTCTTTCGCCGCCTCGCTCCAACGGGACTCAACCGGAGGAACAAAACCCGGAAGCGGATCAAGACCCGCCGCGGCCAGTGTTTCCGAGAAAAACTCGATCTTGCCCGACGGCGTCACCAGCGCTCCAGCAGCGTATGGCAGAAATGGCCGCGCCTCAGGTTTAGCGTGAAACGCCAGGGGCACATGCCCCTCGCGCTCCAGCTCCTTCATCGTGATGTGCTCCATGCCCGCATTCGTTGAGCGGCCATCCGCGCCGATCGCCAATGCCTGCCCGATCATCTCTTCCGGCGTATCGCGAAAGCACGCCTCGCTGAAACCCATGCGCTGCGCCAGTTGCCCGAACAGCCACACATTCGATCGCGCCTCGCCGCGCGGCTCAGTCGCCTGCTGCGAGAGCTGCACAAAATAATGCCCGTACGCCCCCTGCACATCGGTGTGCTCCAGAAACGTAGTCGCCGGCAGCACAAAATCGGCGTAATCGGTGGTGTCGGTAAAAAACTGCTCGTGCACCACAGTGAAGAGATCGTCGCGCTCCAATCCGCGCCGCACCGCGTTATGATTCGGCGCCACCGCTCCCGGATTCGAGTTGTACACAAACAGCGCATGCACCGCCGGCCCGTCAGGCGCGGGTCTGTTTTTCTGTTCCCTGTTCCCTGTTCCCTGTTCCCTGGCTTGGCCAAGCTCCGTCAGAGCTTGGCCAAGCTCCGACATATTCACCACCCGCGCCAGCCGCCCCAGTGGCGAAGCCAGCGCCAGATCCGGCCGCTCCAGCGCCTTCTTATCCCACGCAAAAGCGCCCGAGGTCGAAAGCTGCCCTCCGCCGCCTCGCGTCTTCCACGCACCCGTCAGCGCCGGCAGCATCGCAATCGCCCGCACCGCCGCTCCACCGTTCTCCGCTCGCTGCACACCGTAGTTCAGCCGCAGCGCCGCCGGCCGTGTCGTCGCATACTCACGCGCCAGTTGCTCAATCTCGCCCGGCGTCATTCCCGTCCACGCGGCCACGCGCTGCGGAGTGTATTCGCGCGCCCGCTCGGCCAGCGCTTCAAAGCCGTGCGTCATTTCCGCGATGTACGCGCGGTTTTCCAGGCCCTCATTGAGAATCACGTGCATCATGCCCAGCGCCAGCGCCACATCCGTGCCGGGCCGTATCGCGATGTGCCAGTCCGCCACCGCCGCCGTGCGCGTGCAGTAGGGGTCGATCACGATCAACCGCGCCCCATTGCGCCGCGCCTCCTCCACGAACGGCCACAAGTGAATGTTGTTGCCGTGAATATTCGCGCCCCACGCCAGAATCAGCTTCGCCAGCCGGAAATCCTCGGTAGGCGTGCCGAATTTTTTTCCATACACCAGGTTCCACGCCTGCCCGCCCGCCTCGGAACAAATTGTGCGATCGAGCTGGCTCGCGCCGAGGCGATGAAAAAATCGCCGGTCCATCGATCCGTATCCCAGCACGCCGATAGTTCCTGCGTAGCTGTAAGGCAAAATCGATTCCGGCCCGTAGCGATCGCTGGTCTCCTGGAGCCGCGCGGCAATCCCATCCAGCGCTTCATCCCAGCTCACGCGCTCAAAGGCCTCGAGTTCGTGCCCACGGGGCCGTGGGCCCTTTTGCGCTTTGGATTTGCGCTTGAGTGGATAAAGAACACGATCCGGCGCGTACACGCGATCCAGATACTTCGCCACCTTGCCGCATAGAAACCCTCGAGTCACCGGCTGCGACGGGTCGCCTTCCACTTTCACCGCGCAGCCCTCCTCATTCACAGTCACCAGCACCGCGCACGAGTCCGGGCAATCGTGTGAGCACACGGTGTGGACGATGCGGAAGGGCGGGGAAGCGGCCATGGCGTCATTGTAAGCTGAACAGGGAGTCTCGATCTCATGTTGAAGACCGGCATCCTGAACCCAAACATCCTTGCACTGCTCGCCCGCGTGCGCCACACCAACACCCTCGTCATCGCCGACCGCGGATTCCCCTTTTGGCCGCAGATTGAAACCGTCGACATCTCGCTCGTCGACGGCATCCCGCGCGTGCTCGACGTGCTCAACGCCGTCCGCGCCAATTACGTCATCGGCCATGCGTGGATGGCAGAGGAGTTCCACGGCGCGAACAACGCCACGACCCGCATGGAATTTGCCACAGCCTTTGATGGCGTACCGCTCACGTTTGAGCCGCACGTCGAGTTCAAGAAACGCGTTCCGCACGCCATCGGCTTAATCCGCACCGGCGACACCATTCAGTACGCCAACATGATCATCGAGTCGGCCTGAGCGGCCGCGTTGTACACTGGTCACGCCATGAGCTGCCTCTTCTGCAAGATCGCCTCCGGCGAGATTCCATCCGCCGCCGTCTACCAGGACGAACGCGTCTACGCCTTTGCCGATATCAATCCCAAGGCTCCCGTACATGTTCTGATCGTTCCGCGCGAGCATATTGATTCGCTCGCCGAGGCCACCCCGGAGCAGAACGCGTTGCTCGGTCACCTCATGAGTGTGGCGGCCGAGATTGCCCGCAACAAAGGCCTCGCCAATGGCTATCGCGTCGTGGTGAACACCGGCGAAGATGGCGGCCAAACCGTAGACCATCTGCATCTGCACCTGCTAGGCGCCCGCCAAATGACCTGGCCTCCGGGCTAGCTTCGGCCTCCGCCGATCTGTTGATATTCTTGTCCACGTCCGGCGTAGATCGCGCGCCCCTTTTTACGCTGAAGACCCAGCCATGCGTCGCAGCTTCCACAGGCTAATGCCATGCAGAATGAGCGACAGAGGAACCATGAAGGCCGGAATCATCACGAGGGGATAACGCGAAACGAAAAGATTTGGGTGGTTGAACGCCAGCAACTGGAAAGGCCCCGGCGAGGTGAGAAACCCCGTTCCCAAAGCGACGACCAAATCAAGAATTCCCAGCACATTCCATGCATAGGCCGCTTTGCTGCTCGCCATTGAACCCCTGCTGGCAGCAAGTGCAACTCGAATGGCGAAGAGACCCACCAGGACATCTCCGCCGCCGGCAGGCAGTGCAAATTGCCACGGGAGTTGGCCCGTGCCCCATAGAACAAGGAAGATTACGCCGAGGACTCGATAAACCTGAATGCCCATAAGCCACGACAGCGGCGTCGCGTCCACAATTCTCGCCATCGCTTCTGAGCGAAGAATCAGCCAAAGCAAAAGCAGAACGGGCGCAAAAACGGCAAGCGGAAGCGCAGGGGACTTTGCTGTTGGTGAGGCGCGAAAGGCATCGTGCTTGGCCAGCGCCATGACCAGCCCATACCAGACAAGAACCAGTGCGCTGATGCTCAGCCACATCGGGCCGCGCGTCGCCGTCGGAAGCTGCGTCCGCTTCAGCGCCACGCGCAGTCCAATCAACAACGCGGCTAGAGTGATCGTGTCAGCCACGAATCCAAAATCTTCGACAAAATTTGGCGGCAGTGTCATGCAATGCTCCTTGAGAGATAAAAGATACGAGTGCGCCGGAAATCGGCTCTTCGCCTTGCTGTCAGTACTGTTTGCAAACCGCGGCGCGGCCCGAAGTACTCCCGCGGCCGAGTCCGTTTAGTAAGTATGATTAAACTAGTGACTATGAAGATGCAAGTAATCGGGTATACTGAGAATGATTGGCGTTTCGGATATGGCCAGAAAATACTTACTCCATTGTCCGGTTGCCTCTGCGCTCGACATAATCGGCGATCGGTGGGCGATCCTCGTGCTCAGGGATTTGTTTTTGCATGAAACCCGGCGCTTCCAGGATTTTCAGGACGCACTGCCCGGCTTGACGCCCAGCGTACTGTCGGCGCGATTGAAGGAGCTTGAATCGAGCGCGGTAATTTCGAGCCGCAAATATGCAGATCACCCGCCTCGGCTCGAATACTTCCTGACAGCAAAGGGACGAGAACTGGGCCCGGTGCTGAAGGCCCTGAAGAACTGGGGGGAAAAGTACGGCTAGGTTGCGCCGTAACTGTTTCCACCTACCGCAGTAGCGCGTAGAACCCTCGACTTCGACGACCTACCCTCGCGTCTCCCCGTTCTGCGATCCAAAAGCAAAGAGGCGCGCTCGCATAGAGCGCGCCCCTTAGTTTTCTTGGTCCCTTGGTCCCTTGGTCCCTGTTTCTTAAAACGCCGGCTGCTGCGAGATTTCCTCTTCCTCTTCCACGCCGTAGCGGCGCAGCAGCACCGGCAGGCTTTGCGAGAACGCCGAGCGCGGCATCACCGCGTCGCATCCCGCTTCCTGCGCCTTCATCTTCAGGTCCCCCTGCAGATGATTCAGGAAACCGATGATCGAAACCGCCTTCTTGAACTTCGTTTTGAACTTGGGAATCAGCGCCATGGGCTTGGCGTTCAGGTTGTTCAGGTCGAACACCAGAAGCGAGGGCCGATCATTTTCAGGCAAGTCGTAGATCCGCGCCACGGCGTCCTTATCGCCCTTGATGAACTCCACCTTCACGCCCAGTTTGCGCGCCGTCTCCTGGATCTTGGCCAGGAAGAATAGATCCTCAATAAAGCAGAAGATGCGCGTGGGCGCGTTTTCACGAACCGGCGCCGGGGGCTGCCCCGCATAAACCTCGGGATAGTACCCGCTGCTATGCCCGTTGCCCGCCGTGGGAATCGTGGAGGCCGGTCCGTCGGCGACATTCCCGTTCACCACGCGATAGCTGTGGTCCATGGGGCCGACAAACATGCGCGGGCCCTTCTGCCGCCCCCTGCGCTTGCCCTGCGGTGCGTTGATGCTGTTGCCGGGTTGCGCTCCGGGACCCCTGTCCTTCTGGAAGAACTTCTTCTTGCGGCCCTGGCGTTGGTGCGGGGGTCGGGGCGACGCGGCTTGCGGTGGCGCCTGCATCTGCGGGGTTGCCTGCGGCTGCGGCTGCCCTTGCTGCCCTTGCGGCGTGGGCATCGCGCCCTGTTGGCTTGACTTGTTCTTGCGGCGGCGCCGGCGGCGCCGATGCCCTTGCGACTGCACCTGACCGTTGTCAGGAGTCGGCCCCTGTTCAGGCTGGGGCTGTGTCGGTTCTGTTGTCATGATGCGTGTACTTCCTGGTGCTTCGCTGTAATTCGTTGCTTTACGCGTGCTGAAAACGGTGAACCAACCGCCTTACTCATGCCGCGATTCCCTCCGCTCAGGAGAGAAAAATGCGGCATATCCACGGCGGCGCACGGCCTTCATCCAAACTCGGTATTCACTCGTATTGGCGCTTCTCGCCAGGCCCTATTCGCGGCCGGCAGACGCGCCTCCTGGTGCGTACTTCCACCACTTGACCCTCTGTGAAAATGCGCTTGCCGCTTTATTTGCGGGAGTCGTTCATCTACTCCATCCGCTCGCCGGTATCGACTCGGCGCGGCTGCTGCTTTCCTCAGGTGATGCCATTTCCTATATGAGCAACCGTCGCACGCAGTCCACTCTGAACGATCTCAACTGTTTGGCGATGTTTCTTTGCTCAACGGCGAGCTTGCTCTACCCATGCCAGGGTGGCCCGCGTCAGCCGCTTGATAGGCAACTTTGATACTACAGCGAAGGCTCACCACTGGCAAGGGGTCAGCAGAGGGAAATGACTGGCCTGATTCCCCCGAAAGCGTTAACCGGGTGCCCTGATCGGGTCCTCCGCACCGGCAAAACGCGTCCTAACGTGAAAAACGCCACCTTTTAAGGTGGCGTCTAGCTTCTTGCGTGCTGGTCACTGGCCTCCCAGCTATGTGAAGGACAGTGGTTATCTCCACCGCTCCAACTTTGGGCTTCCCGGCTGGCTCTCCCTTTTGAGGGCCGCTCAATGGCGGTTGCTCGTGCCGGGTACCCTGTGAGTCCCTGGCTCGCTGGGCCTTCCTTCAGCAGCCGATTCATCACTGGCGCTTGTTATATAGCAATCGACATGCCTTTCGTAACATCATTGATTCTGAATGACTTGTGCGAGATTCTTATACGATTCTTATGGCTTCCGGGAGCTTTTGGACAATATTCCTTCCAAAAAATGTAGGACCGCCGGCTTCGAAGCATTCGAAATGCCCGCTGGTGGTGAAACCTGATTGCCGGCGGAGCTAATCTAGCTCCGCTAACCCCGCTAACTCCGCTCGTCTCCCCTCAGCGCTGGCAAGTCGGGCAAAAGTGGGTTCCGCGTCCGGCCAGCTCAATGCGCCGAATGGGCGTCTGGCACCGCCGGCATGGCTCGCCCGTGCGCTGGTAGACGCAATGCTCGAGCTGAAAAAAGCCTCGCTCTCCGTCCGCGCCCACGTAATCCGACACAGAAGACCCTCCCAATCGGATGGCGTGCGTGAGAATCTGGCGCAGCGCAAGGCGCAACCGTTCCAGCTCCGCTGCAGTCAGCCTGTTGGTCCGCCTTCGCGGCCGGATGCCCGCCTGAAAAAGGCTCTCGTCCGCATAGATGTTGCCCACTCCGGCTAGCAGGGACTGGTTCAGCAGCGCCGCCTTAATGGGCATGTGCCGTTCGCGGAAGAGTTCGGCAAACGCCTCCGCGCCAATGGTCAGCGGTTCAGCTCCCGGCGCTTCGAATGCGCCATCACCGTGGCTGCGCAGGTCGCGAAACTCCAGCCGTCCGAAACGCCGCGGATCCACAAAGCGCAACTCGTTGCCGCTGGCCAGGTCGAGCCGCGCATGCGTGTGCGCGGCCACAGGCGCATCCGGCGTCGCCACCAGCAATCGCCCCGTCATTCCCAGATGCACGATCCACTGTGCATCCGCCGCGGTCGCCAGGTTCGCACTGGCGTCGCCCGGCTGCGCTTTCGAATCCGCGGCACTTGCCCCCGCACCCAACTCAAAAACGATGTGCTTTCCCGTGCGGTGTACGGCCAGAATTGTGCGCCCCGCAAGGCCTTTCGCCTGCCGGGATGGCGGAGTTTTGAAAGTTTGTGGGCGCTTGCCAAACCACGCCTGCACAATGCGATCGCCGTGCACGCGCCGGTTCACTCCGCGCGCGACAGTTTCCACCTCGGGTAACTCAGGCATCGCTTTATTGTAGAAGGCTATGCTGCGCGCTGCGTGGAGTGAGTCAGATTGAAACTGTTTTGAAAGGGCACGAGTTCACTCGTGCCGTAAAGGCCGCAAAACGATCATGGGCTTTAGCCCTTGAGGGATGGTTTACCCGGAATTGACCCACTATCGCGCCACGCACGAGTCTCAGGGTCTGCTCACCGCAGACCTTCCGCGAGTTCGGCTTCATCTTCCTCGCCAGCCGGCACTTGCGTGCTGCCCCACTTTTCCAGATAAATTACGCTGAGCGTCACACCGACAAGGAAAATTCCTACCGAGGTGAACTCCCACATGTTGAGCAGGCGGTTTTCTCTCGCGGTCTGGTAAACCGTCACGCCATGAATGCTGCGCGGCACACTGCGGAACTCTTCCGGTGTTGGGCCCGGCGCCGGCATGCGTGGCATCACGGCAAGATAATGCGTGGAGATGGCGGCAGACGCAATCAGGCCCGCCAGACCAAACAGGAGAAATAACAGCGCGAAGAATTTGAGCGTAGCCAACCGCGCAGTCTTCATCGCATTCGCCTCAGGCCAGTCGCGCTTCCCGGAGCGGCAGCTATCAACGCCGCCGAGAGGCACGTCGACGCTTTAACTGTAGAGCATCTCCCTCGGCAGCGCCATCATCACGTCAGTACTAACTAACTTCCTGGTTAGTTTCCCAAATTGGACCCTGCCCCACGCTCCCAACCCAATCTGAACCATGTTTTAGGGCTTCGTCGCCTAGCGCACTACACTGAGGGGAAGAAATGCCCGTGCCCGCCGCAGTTACCGACACCATCGCCGCCATCTCCACGCCTCCGGGACGCGGTGGCATCGGCATCGTGCGTCTCAGCGGTCCGCAGGCTGCGTCAATTGCGGTGCAGTTGGTGCGAATGCGTCATCCGCTCGAACACGCCCACGCGCGTCTCGCCGATGTGCTCGACGCCGCCTGTGACGCCCCCGCGCACGACGAAACCACACGCATCGACGAAGCCCTGGTAACATTTTTTGCCGCTCCACACTCGTATACAGCCGAAGATCTCGTCGAGATCGCAACCCACGGCTCGCCGGTAGTGCTGGAGTTGCTGTTGCGCGGTGCGCTCGCATTGGGCGCGCGCCTCGCCGAGCCCGGCGAATTTACGCAGCGCGCATTCCTCTCCGGCCGCCTCGACCTCACGCAAGCTGAAGCAGTCCGCGACCTCATCGACGCGCAAACCCTCACCCAGGCGCGCCAGGCCGCCAGCCAGATGGGCGGTGCGCTCAGCCACCGTGTTGCGCCCATAAAACAATCACTCGTCGAGCTCGTCGCCCTGCTCGAAGCCGGCATCGACTTCGCCGAGGACGACATCGACGTCACACCGCAGCAGGAAATCGCGCGCCGCATCGCCGAACTCACCCCGCCGCTCGCCGCGCTCGAAGCCTCGTTTGCCCGCGGCCGCATTGTGCACGACGGCCTCACCCTCGCCATCGTCGGCCGTCCCAACGCCGGCAAGAGCTCGCTCTTCAACCGCCTCGTCGAGCGCGATCGCGCCATTGTCACCGCCACTCCGGGCACCACGCGCGATCTCGTCACCGAGCGCATCTCCATCGGCGGCATTCCCATTGAGCTAGTCGACACCGCAGGTCTGCGCGAAGGCCCCAGCTCTCTCGATGGTTCTCACGATGGAATTCTCGAAGAAGCCGAGCAGTTGGGTATTCATCGCAGCCGCGAAGCCCTCGCCGATGCGGCGCTGGTGCTCATCGTGCTCGACGCCACCCAGCCCCTCAACGACGAGGAGCACCGCTTGCTGGCCGCGGTCCAAGGCCGGCCGGCAATTGTCGCCGTCAACAAGTCCGATTTAATGGAAGGTCCTCGCTCAGAAAGCGGCTTGCCGTTCGCGTACGCGCAGGAGCCCGCGCTTGACGCTCTCACCACGCTCTCCACCTCCGCGCTCAGCGGCGAAGGCATTGTCGCGTTGCGCGAGAAAATCCTGGCCCTCGCCACCGGCGGAGCCGCAGCCGAACCCGGCATGCTCACCAATCTCCGCCAGCACCGGGCCGTCACCACCACGCTCGCCGCATTAGCCGACGCCGCCACGGCCAACGCCGCCGCCATTCCCCACGAGATGATCCTGCTCGATCTCTATCGCGCGCTCTGGGCCCTCGACTCACTCACCGGCCAAACCACTCCCGACGACATCCTCAACCTGATCTTCTCCACCTTTTGCATCGGAAAGTAATTTCGTCTTCGACGATCTTCGGGCGGAACCGATATTCGTACTTGAATATGTGTAAATGAGCGATGCGCGGCGTGCGTGTGTCTATTTTCGTTCGAGCCCAAGCGCGTAGATATTGTAAGTACCTTCGTCGCGGAGCAGGATGGGGTTGTCATCCGGGTCAGTACCGAGGATCCCAATACCTCTGAAGCCTTTCAGGTCGACGAGCTTTTCGGCCTTTCCGCCAGTAGCCGGAACTCGAAAGAAGCCGGGGTCGGTGCTTTTAAATGGTTGGCCGGGATAATCGCCGTCCTGAAAGTAGATAAAGCGACCATCATGCGACCACCGAGCGTAAAGGATCGAACCGCGCTTCAGCTTGAACAGCGTCCATTTGTTTGTTCGAAAGTCAAACAAGGCCAAATCCGTATGATCCGCTGTGATCGCAATCAGGTAGCGGCCGTCGGACGACCACTGCGGGCTCCGGCAGGACTTGGGACATGGCGGCAGGTCAGTGACCTTCCCGGTATCGAGCTCCAGGATGCGGTTTTTCGAAGGAATGAGCCCTCCTGCTCCCGCCGGGATTTGAGTGAAAACAATCCTCTTCCCGTCAGGCGACCAACTGGAAGACCTGTCCTGGTCTTTGTCGTCCGGCAGCAGGCGCTTCGGCGCGCCGCCCTGGCTGGAGATGGTGAACATCTCACCAAGATGAGGTGGCAACAACTGAAAGAATAGGATCTGTGTGCCATCGGGGGACCAGTCGGGGTTTAACGGATAGAAGGGCAGGCCGGTCAATTGCTGCCGCCCGCTTCCGTCGCGATTCGCTCGCCACATGGTCCCCTCAGGGTAGGCGTCGTAGACCAGATATTTACCATCTTTAGAAAAAGAGACGACGTCTGCCGAGATCCCTCCCAGGTAAGATACAAGTTCTTTCGACTTGGAGTCGTAGGTAACGAGTTCTCCTCTTCGCGTGGCACCCGTGGCATAGAGCGTGTTGCCATCCCTGGAGACAACAGGGCCGCTCCACCAGGTTGTGGCTCCGGTGGTTAGCTGGATCGGTTCGAGGCTGGGGCGATGCAGCCAGTTTCGGCGCTCATCCAAAGCCCATATCTGCGACTCGGCAGAGAGATTCTGTGAGAACGGCCAGGTTCCGGCGCGAAACACGAAGAAATCCCCGTCCGGTGTCCAACTTCCGCAGCACATGAGGTATTCGGTGTTGGCAGCATGCCAGTAGGGCAAGACCTCGTGGAGGTTCTTTCCGTCGGCTGAGACCTCCCAGTATCGATAGTTACGTACGAAACGAATCCGGCTTCCGTCCGGCGACCAGACCAAATCGCTTACCGTGAACGGTGTTCCGGGCGGCGCCGGCGAGGCCAGCAGAAGTCGCGGTTCTCCACCCTCGCCGGGAATGGTGTACAGGTCACCATGAACGGTGGAGTATAAGATCATCCTGCCGTCGGAGGACCAGATCGCAGACCGGGCATTTGCCAAAAAGCGCGAACCTTCGCCGTGAGCGTCAACAACCCATAATTCCATCCCCAGGGAAATGCCCAAATTAATACTCGAAACCAAAAGCTTGGAACCGTCCGGAGACACATCGTGTATCAACGGGAAGTCGCTGGGAGAATTCGCGGACGTGGGGAGGTCGATTGAGAGCTTCGTTACCCGTCCGCCGACAACCGAACCATCCCGTGGCCGGCAGGCACGAAGAGATTGAGGTAGAGGTTGCTTCCATCCGTTCCGGCGATTCCTTTCATTTGACCGTCGGTTGTGATTTGCGTGTACGAAGCGACCCGGAGCGTCGGCAATGGGCGGAGCAGGTACCACGTCAATCCAGCTGCACCTGCCAGCGAAACGCCGATCGCGGCAAGCGTAATCCACTTCCAGTGGCGGTGCGGCGCATGGCTGCCCGGCTGAATGGGCACTTCCACCGCCGCCATAAAACGATAGCCTCGTCTGGGGATCGTTTCGAGGTAGCTGGGACGGTCCGCATCGTCTCCCAGCCCCTCACGCAGTTTGCGGACGGCCACGCGCAGGCTCCCCTCAAAATCAACAAAGGTGTCCTCGGGCCAGATGCGGCTCCGCAGTTGCTCGCGGGAGACGACTTCTCCGGCGTTCTCCAGAAGCACGACGAGCAGCCGGAAAGGCTGCTCCTGTAACTTCACTCGCTTTCCATTTTTGAGGAGTTCGCCCGAAGCTGCGTTCACCTCAAATGGGCCGAATCGATAGACGGCATCGTCATGGTCTTGCATAATTCACCCCCCAAGCCCATTTGAGACCGTTCTTCGGCGAGTTTATCACCGCCTCCGTGCGGTTCACAGGCCTTCGTATTCGCGTGAATCGCATGGTGTTAGTGGTTCACGAATGATTCACGGACAGTTCCTTTGACCCGCTTGGCCCTCCGGAGCAAAGTCGAATCACAAAATCACTGGAGCGCTGCTCCTGGAGGTCAACATGAAGAAGTCAATGTGGGGCGCAGGATGGTTGTCGTTCGTCGTCGCGTTGGTGCTGGCCGCGCCGGCAATTGCTCAGCAGACTCACTACATCATCCAGGTCCCGTTCAGTTTCGCCGTCAATGCACATGTTCTGCCCGCCGGCGAGTACCGCATCGCCATCGTCAGCCCCCACACCGTGCAGATTCAAGGCGTGAAGAACTCCGCGATCGTAACGTTTTTCGGCTCCGGCCTCAACAACCCGTTTCGCCCGGCTCAGAACCAAATCGTCTTCCACCATTACGGACAGCAGTACTTCTTGTCCCAGGCGTGGTTCGCAGAGGTCGACGCCGGCTACGAGTTGCCGCCCTCGAATGCCGAGCGCGAGTACGCAAAGCAGATCACAGGCACAGAGAGGGTTTTGCTTGCCGAAAAATGACGGGACGACTACGCTCATTGTGGTTGTGCGAAATGCCTGGAGGGTTGTTGCGTTTGGGCGAAGAGCAGTGCGACCAACAAACGGACCGCCGCGATGGGGTAATGTAATCCCGCGCTGGCGAAGAAAAAGAGGACCGTCGCGACTCTCCAGGCACACGCGGTGTTTGCCCTTTCGCATAACAGAAATGGGCAGGCCCGCGGCTGGCTGTTTCGCCGCTTCGCTAACTACTCCCCGTACGGCACCCAGATGTTTTTCACCTGCGTCGCGTGCTGCAGGAACCACCGTCCCTCGGCCTGCGCAGGATTGAACCAGTCGTACTCGTGGCCATCATTGGTCCACACCTGCTTCATGTTCCCGATCGACGCGCCACGCACAAACGCAGCTTCCTCATTGCTGCGGAAGCACCACACGGCCTCAATGCCGTCGTGCTCGGCCAGCGTCTTGGCCAACTCCGCGGGCCGTCCCGCCACCAAATTCACTACGCCGCCCGGCACGTCGCTCGTGTCCAGCAGTTGGTACACATCGCCGATGATGAGTGGATATTTTTCTGAAGGCACAGCGACCACTGTATTGCCCATCGCAATCGCCGGCAGTACCAGTGAGAGCAATCCCAGCAGCGGCGCTTCCGAAGGCGCAAGAATCCCAATCACGCCCACCGCCTCATTCATGGCAATAGCAATGTTGCGTCCCGGCGGATTGTGCACCTGGCCGTCGTACTTGTCGGCCCACCCCGCATAAGAGAAGATGCGTTGCACAGAGAGATCCACTTCGACCGCGGCTTGCTCCTCGCCCACCGTGCGCGCCAGCCGGCCAGCAATCTCGTCGCGGCGCTGGATCATGTTTTCCGCAAGGTAATAGAGCACCTGCGCCCGATTGTGCGCCGTGGTCTTGGCCCAGCCCGTAGCATTTCGCGCGGTCTCAACCGCGTTGCGAATGTCTTTGCGATTGCCCAGCGGCGCTTCGCCCAGCAACTCGCCTTCGCGCCCATACACAGGGAACGAATATCCCGAATCGGGCCGCGCCTGTTTACCGCCGATGTACTGCTTCACCGTACGATCGATCATCCCAAGCGCCGGCCCGACGAACGTAGCGCCGGTCTCCAGACCGTCTGTAGCGGGGGTCTCCTGACCCCCGTAAGAACCCGCAGCCGCGAACCCTTCACCCTGCGCCTCAATATTCGCTGCTTTCTCGCGCGCCGCAGGCAGCGCGTGCAGCCACTTCGGCGTCAGGTATTCCAGCATGCCCTCGCGTCCGCCTTCGCGTCCGTATCCCGATTCGCGATAGCCACCAAACCCGCACGCCGCGTCGAACTGGTTCGTCGAATTCACCCACACCACGCCCGCCTTCACCTGCGAAGCTAGGTCCAGCGCCACGTTGATGTTCTCGCTCCACACGCTCGCGGCCAGTCCATACACCGTGTTGTTCGCCAGCTCTGCGGCCTCGGCCGGCGTGCGGAACGTCATCGCCACCAGCACCGGCCCAAAAATCTCCTCCTGCACCACGGTCGCCGCCGGATGCACATCCGTCAGCAGTGTCGGCGGATAGAAGCTGCCCTTCTCTGGCAGCGCATAGGTCGGCTGCCAGCACTTCGCCCCTTCGGCCACGCCTGCGTCCACCATTTTGCGAATCGATTCCAGCTGCACCGGCGAAACAATCGCGCCAATGTCGATCGCCTTGTCGAGCGGCGGACCGACGCGCAACGTTTCCATGCGCGCGCGAATTTTGGCGTAAATCGTTTCGGCCACCCGCTCCTGCACCAGCAGCCGCGATCCCGCACAACACACCTGCCCCTGGTTAAACCAGATCGCGTCGACAAGTCCTTCGACCGCGGAGTCAAGATCCGCATCGTCGAAGACCACGAACGGCGATTTTCCGCCCAGCTCCAGCGACAATTTCTTCGCCGAATTTGCCGTAGCCTTGCGTATCGTGCGCCCCACGTCGGTCGATCCGGTAAACGCAACCTTATCGATCCCCGGATGCTCCACCAGCGCCTGGCCCGTCTTCGCGTCGCAGGTCAGCACGTTTAGCACGCCCGGCGGCAAACCCACTTCCATCGCCAGTTCGGCAAACGCCAGCGCCGTCAGCGGCGTATATTTTGCCGGCTTGATCACCACTGTATTGCCCGCAGCCAAGGCCGGTGCCACCTTCCACGCAAACATCAGCAGCGGAAAGTTCCACGGAATCACCTGTCCCACCACGCCGCACGCCGTGTACTGCGGAAACTCCTGCTCCAACAACTGCGCCCAGCCCGCGTGGTGATAAAAATGCCGCGCCACAAGAGGAATGTCGATGTCGCGGCTCTCCCGGATGGGCTTGCCGTTGTCCATCGTCTCCAGCACCGCCAATCGGCGCGAATGTTTTTGCACTTGCCGCGCAAGTGCGTATAAATACCGCGCCCGCTCGTACCCGCTCAGCGCCTGCCATCCCGGCTGTGCCTTGCGCGCCGCCGTCACCGCGGCCTCCACGTCGTCCGTATTGCCCTTGGCCACCTCGGCCAGCACGTCACCTGTCGATGGATCGCTGGTGGTCTGGTATTCGCCGCTCCTGGGCGCAACCCACGCGCCGCCGATAAACTCCTCAAACCGGCGATGGTGCCGCTCCAGCCAGGACACCGCTTCCTTCGGATCCTCCGGCGCGGCTCCGTATTCCATGGTGTAGAATTTCTCCGCTATACCGCTCATATGCGTTCTCCAGCGCTCAGCCCCGAGCGCGATAAATCAAATCAACGGATGCCCCGGCTCAAGTCCGGCGAGCCGTCGCGACATTGCCTCAAAAACTTTGCGGCGTCTTGCGCATCAGAAGCGCACAATGCCACCTTAACGAAGAGGATCAGGAACAGCACGAGTCCCAATAGGTCGGCGCCGATGGCCCACGACCTGGGTGCAAATTCCGAAATGCAAAAACGTGCGGCAACAGTCGCGAAAAGCAACGACATCCAAATGAGGCACGCGCGTTGGGCGGATCGCAAATCAGCCTCCGCTGTTTCAATCCATCTCTGCTGAAATTCGACCTCTGATTCCTGTTTCATCGACGCCTCTTCCTACGCCACCGGGTGCCTGTACGTCGCCGAGTAATGCCCAGTCAAATGATGCTCCAGTTGCCGCTCGATATCGCCCAGCATCCCGCTTGCCCCAATCCGAAACAGCGACGGCTCCAGCCACGGCCTTCCCAGCTCATCCTTCATCAAGGCCAGCCAATCTGTCGCCTGTTTCGCCGTGCGAATTCCGCCCGCCGGCTTGAATCCCACCGCCATGCCCGTGCGCACGGCGTAGTCGCGGATGCACCGCACCATCACCAGCGAAACCGGCAAGGTCGCATTCACGCTTTCCTTGCCCGTCGAAGTCTTAATGAAATCGGCCCCCGCCATCATCGCCACCCAACTGGCCCGCGCCACATTGCGCAGCGTCATCAGGTCTCCGGTGCCCAGAATCGCCTTCATGTGCACGTTGGGCCCGCACGCCTCCTTGAACGCCGCAACTTCGTCGTAGAGCGCCTGCCAGTCGCCGTTGAAAACGTGCGCGCGCGTGATCACAATATCGATCTCCTGCGCGCCCGCCTCAACAGAGCGGTGAATCTCCTGCACGCGTTCGGCCAGCGGATTCAGCCCCGCCGGGAATCCTGCCGAAACCGCGGCCACGGGAATGCCCGATCCCTCCAGCGCCTTCACCGCCGTCTCCACAAACACGTGATACACGCACACCGCGCCCACCGTCAGATGCAGGTCCGCAATGCCGAGGCCCTCCACAATGTGCCGCTGCAGCGGGTTGCGTGCCTTGGCGCACAGCCGCCGCACGCGCTCGACGGAGTCGTCGCCGCTCAGCGCAGTCAGGTCCATGCACGCAATGGCGCGCAGCAGCCACGCCGCCTGCGTGTCTTTCTTCACCGTGCGCCGCGCCACCAATGTCGCCGTGCGCCGTTCCACTGCGCTGGTGTTCACCCGCACCTGGTCGACCCAGTCTAGATTGAGCGCCATCCGCCGGTTGGCTTCAAGCGTGCGCCCGTTCAGCACCAGCGGATCGGATTGCACCGCATGCGCGCCGTTATCCGCTGCGCTCTGATGTTTTGAAGTGATTGGTTGGAGGGCCATTGTCCTGTCTCCACAAGCGAATTGAGAATCTGTGCAACTAAAAACACTAGCTCCTCCGCCACGCAGAGGAGCCTCACGTAGGAACGATCAGAACAAGAAGGATAAATCTCTCGCAACAGCAAAGCAACCGCGAAGCCCCGCAATTGGGCTCGCGGGCAGCCCCTCCGGACTGCCCTACCACGTCAGCCGAAGCAGCGAAACCGCCTGCCGCGGAAGCGTCGTCTCAACATTCACTTTTCCGTTCTTAACATCGAGCCACTCGGTCGAGGTAAGCAGCTGCAACTGCCCGGCTGCCTTTAGTTGCACGGTTTGCTCCGCGGTCGGCGTCTGCGGGGAGCCCATCTTCTTCCATGCGGTAAATGAGTTGCTGTGCGTCTCATTGATCGGGTAGTGCTCGATCTGCACCCTCTTCACTCCCAGAGGAATTCCCGCAATCGTCACCTGCACCTCGGCATCCGGCGCAGCCAAATCGTCGTCGTGATAGTTCCAGACCATCGCCGCCGCTTCATGTTCCGACTTCGTAGCGAACGCATCCACGTCCGGCGCCTGCCGCACCCCCGCTTTCACAAGCGCCCCAAGCGGAACCGCGCCCGCGCTCGTCGTCAGCACGCGTTCGCCGCCCATCATCCCCGTCATGCGAAACAAATTCAAAATCGGCTTATCGATTCCGTGCGTCGCCAGCGTGCGATATCCCTCAAAGTAGCCCTCGTTTTCAAACTCGAACGACCACGACAGCATCGCCATCAGGTTCACGTGGTTCTTGTCCTCTAAATCGAACAGCGCCTTCACCGCCGTCGCCGTATACGCCGCATAGAGCGGCCCATTCCGGTAGGCGTTCGCCGGATTCTCCTTCGCCGAACACGCCGCGCACCTCTCCGAATCAGCTTCACTCAAAATGATCGGCAGACGCCGCAGCTCCGGGTGCCTGGCCACAATCTGGAAGCCCGTCTCCGCCGCCTGCAGCTCGCGAGACAGCCCCATCCGCACATGCCCATCAACCATGGCCGGGCTGCCCTTGGGATGAAACGAGATGAAGTCGAGCGGAACCGGCCTGCCGTTGGCCGCGCTTTTGTCGTGCAGGCAATGTTCCAGAAAGCTCTCAAGAAACGCGCTCGCTTTGGCGCTGGCCGGCCCCGTGCTCGCCGGTCCGCCCACCTTCGCTCCGGGCAACGCCGCCCTCACGCCCGCAACCGCATAGTCGTAGAGCTTGAAATACTCCGCCGGCGTGCCGTGCCAATAGCCAATGTCCGGCTCATTCCACACTTCGAAATACCAAGTGCTCACCCGCTCCCTGCCGTAGCGTTCCGCCAGGTGCGCGGTGTATCTCCGCACCATTTCGCCCCACATCTTGTAGTCCTTGGGCGGATTGTTCGACGCCCCTCCCATGGTGTGCGCCGGATAGTGCAGTTGGTATGCACTGATCCCCGGCACCGTGGCGGCAAGATCCTTAGGCATAAAGCCCAGCTCCACCATCGGCCGCACGCCCGCCTTCTCAAACTCATCAAACGTCTGGTCGGTAATGGTGAAGTCGTATACCGGCTTGCCGTTCTCATCGAGCCGGAAAACATTCGACGAGCTCCACTTGAGTTCCGGCACGCCGTTGCCTGAAGTCAGCAGATGGTGGGTGCGAATCGTCACCGGCCCCGCGCTCAATGCGTGCAGCCCGCCAAGCAGCTGCTCGCCGTACGGCATGGTCGTGTAGTTCGATTCGTCGTAGCCAAACCAGTTCGTGATCGGCTTGTAGCTCCCCACAGGCCTGGCAAGATTGACCTGAATTTCGACCGGATTTGGCGCTGGCGTCTGGCCCGCGGCCACACCCACAGCGATTGCCGCCGCGATCAGCAACTCTGCAGCCTTCATCATGCGACTCGGCCCTCCAGGAGGACGCCCGCTTACGGCTTGAGCACCGTCAGTCCCGGAAACCCCGCAAAGCGCCGCGCGTTGAACGTCACCACGGCAGCGCCGCATTCCAGGGCCGTGGCCGCAAGCATCAGATCGTGCGGGCTCACCCTCTGGCCCGTGGCTTCCATGTCTGCCCACAGGCGCGCGTGCTGCACCGCCGCCATTTCGGTGTAGGGAACAATCTCAAAAGCGAGCAGCGCCTTTTGCAGAAACTTCTGCCGCCGCGCGCGATGCATCCCCGTGGCGCGCTCTACGCTGCGACACAGTTCGGCCACTGTAATGGCCGCAAGCTTAATCTCCTCATCGGAATGCGCAAGCAACCACGCATCCAGATCCAGAGCCTTGCGCTCCGCCTGAATGATCACATCGGCATCGATCAAAAACGCCATGGCTTGCCCTGCGGCGCCATTGCGCCGCGCGACTGTTCCAGA
>Ga0181521_10002879_pt1 | contig 20530 bp, 7 predicted proteins | sample PEATcosm2014_Bin_32_FD_119764 | JGI IMG/M metagenome (GOLD analysis project Ga0181521, IMG submission 119764) | Peatland microbial communities from MTU Mesocosm Facility, Houghton, MI, USA - PEATcosm2014_Bin02_60_metaG | ecosystem: Environmental > Terrestrial > Soil > Wetlands > Peat | place...
ATCTCTCCTCCGAAGACATCTGGCAGACCCGCTTCCTTGCCCCCACCGACATGCAGGATGGAACCTACACGGTGCGCCTCATCCTGCGCGATCGGCTGGGACAGACCTATCGCGAGTCGAAGACGTTCGTGATCGCCAGCAAGCCGCCCGTCGTCAAGGTGAAACTTGATGGCAAGCGCTTCCAGCGCGGGCAGGCCATGGCCCTGAAAGTCCAGGCTTCGCAGAGCACGCGCACGCTGGTGGCGAGGCTGGAAGGCGCGGCGCCGGTTGAGCTGACGTGGAATCCGCGGGCCGCCACGAATACCGGCGAGTTAGTCATCCCCGAGCAGACGATCCCCGGTTCCTACAAGCTGACGGTTACCGCCGAGGACATCGCCCACAACATCGGTACCGAGGAGGTGCAGATTGAAGTGCTTCCTTGATTCATTCCGCAGGCGCACGCGCCTGATTGCACTTTCTGCGTTGGTGCTGGCGATCGGCTGGACGATCTCCGCGCGCGGTGAACTGCCGTCGTGGATTCGCAACCTCGAAGCCGCGAGCGCGCTGGAGGGCGTCTTCTTCCGCATGATGTCGCTGCCCGGAGGCGCCGTGCTGTTTCGCCGGCCTCCGCGCGAAACCCGGCCCGCGCTGGCTGGCCTCATCCAGAGTCAGCCTGGCAACGCCGATCTGTACTCTCTGCGCGCCTTGGAAGACGAACAGCAGCTCGATGTCGCTGCTGCCGAATCCGATTGGAAATCCTACGTTGATCATGCTTCCGACAAGACCGGCGCCCAGTTGGCTCTGGCCGATTTCTATCACCGCCGCCTGCGGCCCGCCGACGAAATCAAGACGCTATCGTTGGTTGCGAACGCTGCGCCCATGGCCGCGGAAAAACTCACGCCACCCCCACAACAGCGTTCTTGGCAGGCGTTTGAGCGCATCTTTGGCGTGATTCGAGCGCAGGGATTGCCCAAAGATGCTTCCATCGCCCAGTACCGGGCCTGGATCGCGCGCTATCCGCAGGAGCCATCGCTCTATGCGCGGTTCTTGCAGTATCTCGTGGCGCAGAAGGAATACGCCGCCGCCGGACAACTCATCGCTGGCTACCGCAAACAGTTTCCCAACGACCAGATTTTTCCGGTGAAGGCGAAAGCCATGGTCGAGTACCGCCGCGGCTCTGTCCGCGAAGGACTGGTGGTGTATGAGCAAAGCTTCCAGCCGCTGTGGGATCCGGAACTGGTCAAGAGTTATTTCGATCTGCTGCGGGATACCCAGAATCTTCGAAAATTCCTGGACCAGGCGCGGGCCTCGCTCAACGCCAATCCCGAGGACCTGAATGCGACGGCGCGCATCTTCTATTACTACCAGCAGCAGGGCAAGCTCGAGGTGGCCCAGCAGGCCATCGCTGATTTCCGCCTGCGCAAGGAAGCCAGCCAGTCGCCGTGGACTTCGCAGGAGCTTTACGTCTGCGCGCGGCTGCTCGAGGACATTCATGCTTACCCCGAGTCGGCGCGCTATTACTTCGCCCTCTACAACAGCCGGGGGATGCCCGACGCGCAAGAGCAGGCGATCGCGGGTCTGGCCAATCTGCTGCTGGCCGCTCCGGAGACGCCCATCCGATTCGGCTCCGGCGAACTCTCCATGTATCGCGATATCGCCACCATGGATCAGGGGCCCGGCTATTTGAACGGCATTCTTTCTCTGCTCCTGAATACTACGCAGCCGGCTTCTAACTACGCAGCGGAAGAGCAGCGCGCTGTGCCCTATTTCCATCGTTCTCGCGCCGCGGAATTGCTGGCGTTGCTCGACGCGAAGTTCCCAGGCTCTTCTCGTCGCCCGGAACTTCACGCCAAGCTGCTCGAGTTCTACTCCGGCGCGGCGGAAAGCGACGCGGTCATTCAGGGCGGCCGCGAATTCCTCACGAATTTTCCGAAGGCTCCGCAGCGCACCGCGGTCGGCCTGCTCATGGCCGATGCCTATGCTCGCAAAGACGACACGGCGGATGAGTTCGCCATCTACGATTCCGTACTTCAGGAACTGGCGTCGCAGGCGCAGAACCTGCCGCTCGGATCCGCGGCGGAGGGGCTGAGATCCGACGCACCGGGCCCGACGGTGGGAACCGAAGCAGGGGAGGGAGGGGAAGAGCCCGAAGCAACGGAAGAGAACACCGCGCCTCGGCGCGCGGCCAGCCAGGCATTCCAGGTCAACCAGGCTGCTTCCGCCGCCGCGCCGGTGGGCGCCCGATCCCCGGAATACGCGCGCGTGTTGGAGCGTTATCTGGCGCGGCTCGTGCAAATGAACCAAATCCCGCAGGCGCTGGGCGTGCTGCGGAAGGAGATCGACCGCAATCCCGACGACCCCGGCCTGTACGAGCGGCTGGCTGTGTTCCTCGATCAGAACCAGTTGGGCACGGAACAGGAAGAGGTGTACCGCCGGGCGATCGCGCGCTTCAACGACCGCTCCTGGCACGACAAGCTCGCGCGCTTTTACCTGCGCTACCGGAGAGAATCCGAATTCGAGCAGTTGACCCAGGACGCGGTCAAGAGCTTCAACGGCAGCGACCTCGAACGCTACTTCTCGAACGTCAACGGCGGCAGCGCTGCGCTCTACCTCCGGTTGAACCAGTACGCCAACCAGCGTTTTCCCCACAATCCCGTGTTCGTTCGCAATTTGCTATTGGCATACCAGACGCCCGCGACCCGCGATCTGGCGGCCTGGGAATCGTTGCTGCGCCAGCACTGGTTTGAGGAAACCGCTCTGCGCAACCAGTTCTTTGAATTCCTTTCCCGCACCGGCAAACTGGAATCGGAGCTGGGCACTTTGCGCCAGAGTGCGCCCGATGCTGCCAGTTGGGAGAGCAATCCGGCCGCGGCCGATTTTCTCGCCCATGCCGACCTGTGGCGCTCGCATTTTGAGGAGAGCGCGCCGGTGCTCCAATCGCTCGCGGCACAATACCCGGCGGAAGCTGAAATCGCCCGCACGGCGTCGTCTGTCTATCGCTCGTTGGCGTACTTCGATGCGGCGGATACTGCGATCGCGGCGAAGATCGAAGACAACCTGCTTCAGGCCAGTCCCGGCAATACTGAGATTCTGGCGCGGATCGGCGACATTTACGCGGACCGCGATCAGTTTGCGCGAGCGGCTCCGTACTGGGAGCGCATTCCGCGGGCCGCTCCGGGCGAGGCTGACGGATACCTCGAAGCCGCGGCCATCTACTGGGATTACTACGATTTCGAGAACGCTCTCCGGCTGCTGAACCAGGGCCGTGATCGCCTGGGCGATTCGATCCTCTATTCCTACGAAGCGGGCGCGATCTACGAGAACAAGCGTGATTATCCCCACGCCATCGAAGAATATGTGAAGGGTTCGCTCGCCGGGTCCGCCGATTCGCCCGCCGAACTCCGGCTGCTCGCACTCGCGCGCCGCCCGAAGTTCCGCGACCTGGTGGAGCAGAGCACCGCCAGGATCGCCACGCCGCTCAACCTATCGATGCCGGCGGTTTATCTTCGCGTGAAGGTTCTGGAAGCCCAGAACCGCAAGCAGGAAATGGAGGCCTTTCTCGACGCGATCGCGACCGGCGCAACTTCGATCGAGCAAGCTGAAGACATCGAAAACCTCGCGCAGCAGAAGTCGCTGGAAGCGGTTCACCAGCACGCGCTGGAGCGGCAGGCTGCGCTCACGGCTGATCCGGTAGCGCGCCTGCAGCTCCGGTATGCCCTGATTCGCTTGTACGAAGGGCGCAAAGACTTCCTGTCTGCCCAGAAGAACGTCGAGGCGCTCTACCGCGAGAATCCCAAGATTCTTGGCGTGGTGCGTTCGACAGTCGACTTCTACTGGCGCACCAAGAACTATCCGCAGGGGATTTCTGTTCTGTTGCAGGCCGCCAAAGACGCCTATCCCGACCTGAGCCTGCAGTTTACCTATGAGGCCGCTCGCAAATCGACGGAAGCAAAGCAGTATCCGCAGGCACGTGATCTGCTCGCACAGCTTTTGAATGTTTCTCCTTACAACGGTGAATACCTCGCGGCCATGGCGGATACCTACGCGCAGGCGGGCGACGACCAGGGTCTGAAGCAGTTCTACACCGAAGAGATCGCTCTCTTCCGCAGCGCGTCACTCCCGGCTGACGCGCGCAAGGCCGGGATCGCCACCTTGCGGCGCGGCCTCATTCCGGCGCTTACCCGCATGAAGGACTACCCGGGCGCGGTCGATCAGTACATCGAACTCATCAACAATTTCCCGGAAGACGACACGCTGGTCACCGAGGCCGCGCTGTATGCCCTGCGTTACCAGCGCCAGCAACAACTCGCCGGCTTCTACGCGAAGACCGTCGCCCAGTCACCGCGCGACTACCGCTGGTCCATGGTGCTGGCCCGCATCCAGACCAATCTCGAGAACTACCCGGCTGCGATTGAGACCTACGCCAAGGCCATCACCATTCGCCCGGATCGGGTTGACCTCTACACCGCGCGCGCCGGTCTCGAAGAGCGTTTGATGCGTTTCGACGACGCGGTCTCCGACTACGAACACATCTATCAGCTCGCGTACAAGGATCCGCAGTGGATGGAGAAAATCGCCACCGTGCGCGCGCGCCAGGGCAGGACGAATGAAACCGTTGCCGCCCTCAAAGCGGCGCTGATCGATGGCCGGCCGGAAAAGGCGTCCAACTATTTCGAGGCCGGACGCCGTCTGGAATCCTGGGGAATGCTCGCGGAAGCCCGTAGCTTCACGGAGCAGGGAATCAAGAGTGCCGGACCTGACCTGCTTGCGGCTGCGGAGAATCACGCCGGCGCAAGAGCGTACGTCCGCATCATGACTCGCCTCCGCCAGCCTGAGCAGGCCTACGCCGCGATGCAAAGCGCACTTGCGGACGCGTCTTCGAACCTGCCGGTCATTAAAGAACAGGTCGAAAAACAGGGAATCGCCGCGGTGACCGACCGGCAGTGGCGCAAGAGAGTGCGCCAGACCCGCATCGAGACTGCTCGCGACGGCATGGCCGCCGTCCTTGAGGAGATGAGCAACACCGTCAACTCGTACTTCACGCCCGAAGAGCGGCTCACGTTCGCCCGCTTTGCCGAATCGAAGAGGAGCGGCATGAACCTCGCCGATCTCGAGAAATTTGCCATTCCTCTTGCCGAACACGCCGCCCTCGCCGATCAGGAAGCTCAGTGGCGTTTCGAATTGATGATGCAGGCCCCGAGCGGCTCCCCGAACCTCTATAGCCGCATGCCAGCCTTGGTCGGCCTGCAGCGCCGTCGCGGACGCTTTGCCGAACTCGGATCGCAGTTAGAGCAGTTCGCAACCGGACTGCCGCCAATCAGCCGCAGTGTGCCCCTGCTTGCGGCCAGCGACGCTTACCGCGCCGCCGGCGACCAACACAACGAGTTGCGGCTGCTCGCAAACATTTCTGCCTCCAATCTCGACAACAATCGCCAGCAGCGTCTCTTCCAACTGCTCCTGGCGCAGCGGCCACAGGAACTCGTCAGGATCGGTTCCACCTGGGCCCATCCCTCCGGCGAAAAGGCCGCCAACTACGTTGTTGCGAACGGCGGCGCCAGCATGGCGCGCAGCGTGGTGGAGGCCCGCGGGCAGCATCGCACGCCGGTCTGGACCAAGTCGTACCTCGCTCTCAGTGGGCTTTATTATGCCGAGCCCACCGCGGAAGTAAACCATGCTTTCCTCGGCGTCCTCGGCGACAACAGCATCGCCGAGCGCCTCGCCAAGCCCGTCGACCCCTCGCAGCAGCTCGCCGGCAACACCTGGTTCTACTACGGGTCGCGCTACGGTGAGTACCTCGGCACAACCAAACAAGGTACCCCCGAGGACTTCCTTCCTGCCATCCTGGAGCAGAGTCCGGCGTCGTCCTCCGGATATTTGACTGTGGCCGACTACTACGCCGGCGCCGGCGACACCGAGCGCGCCATCGCGGACTACAACCACGCTCTCGAACTTTCTCCCAACCGTCCTGATGTCTATGACAGTCTGGCGGCCGCCTATTACAAGCGCGGCGATCATGCTGCCGCGATCGCCCAGTGGAAGCAGGCCTTCGCTGTGCTCTCTAAGCAGCTCAACAGCGCGCGTGTCCCGGAGAGTTTCTGGACGGACTTCGGGCGCACTTGCGATCAGCTCCGCGCCCGGCATCTCTATTCCGAGCTCAAGCCCGATGCCGACGCCATCGTTCGAACTTACCTCCGGCACAATGGCAACTACCGCTCGAACGGCGTGCTGCATCCCGCCTACGCGGCCGTCGGCGATCCCGCGTCCGCTACCGCGTGGCTGTTGGATGTCTCCTCCGCCGCGCAAGACCCCACGCAGATTCTGGCCGATGTCGTCGACGCCTCCTGGATTCCACTTGCCCAACGGGCGCCGATCTATCAACGCATTCTCGAATCCAGGCAGGATGCGCTGGGCAAGCTGGCTGGCTTCGAGCGTGACAACGCCCAGCAGTATCTCGGCTCCTGGCAAGTGCGTTGGATCAGCTACCTTGTGCGCACCAGGCAGTATGCGCAAGCGGCCGATGCCATCGCCGCCTTGTCCAAAGAAACCCGCGCGGCGCAGGCCGGCGCTCTCGTTCCGCTTGATCTGCAGGTGGCTGCGCAGCTTGGAACTCTGGACTCCAGGATCGCCGCGTATCGCGCCGAGCCGCAGAACGTCCCAGCTTCGGATCTGCTCCGCGCCGCGGCTCGCCAGTTGTTCGAGGCCGGGGACAAGCAGTCGGCACGCAAGATCCTCGAATTCGTGTTTGCTCGCGAAATCGATGAGCACCAGCTCAACGCCGCCAACTTCCTCGGCCTCGCCGAAATTCGCCTCGCTTCGGGAGATACTTCCGGGGCCCTGGATCTGCTCCGCCGCTTGGTGGTGGTCGTCGGAAACCCATTCGAGAATCTCGATCCGGCCGCGGCGCTGTTGGAGAAAGCCGGCCACAATGCTGAAGCCATAGAGTTTCTCGATCAACTCGTGAAGTCGGCGCCGTGGGATGCTTCCTATCGTTTGCGGTTGGCCAAAGCCCGGCTGGCCGCCGGAAAAGATGCTCCCGCGGCCCAGGATGCACTGGGCTCGGTCGCTTCCGGGGTGAGCGTGCAGTACGATCTCCGCATCCAAGCGGCTTCGGCGATTGCCGGCCGATCGCGCTCCGATCTCGGAAGTGCTGAACTGAACCTGCTCGCCGGAAATCCGGCTGCCATCTCCCCAGCCGCCGCCGACCAGTTCTACTTCTACGAAGCCCGCATCAGAGCCGCGCAACACACGGCCGATTCGCAGACGAAGCTCCAACTGCTAAGCCACTGCGCCAACGATTTCCCGCGGCGAGACGAAGCTCGCGTCCCGCTGTTCCAGGCCGCGGCGAGTCTGCACTCCGATGAATTTGCCCTCGGAGTTCTCGAACCGCTGCTGCGCGCGCAATTCCTGGGCAGCACTGCTCCCTCATATGCCTATTCCGAAGAGGAGCAGATCGTAGGTTCCGACAACGACGAAGAAAATGAGAGCGGCGGCACGAGCACTCCGGTTACGCCGTCGGCCAGGCTCTCCCGCACCCAACGGGCGCAGGTGGCGCAGATGATTGGCGAAACCATGGCGCGCCTCAATCGGTTGTCAGAGGCTGTTTCGTATTTCGAAATCGCGCGCCGTTCCCAGAGTTCACCCGCAGTCCGCAAGGATCTGACGCGCAGAATCGCCGATCTCAGGGCCGCGCTGCGAATCGAGCATCAGAATGCCGCGCGCCAGCCGCTGCTGCATGAAGCTCTGGAGCAGGATCGCATCATTCGGCCACGGCTGCTGGCACGTGCCGCTCCCGCGCCCAAAGCCGCAACTACGAAAGCAGGCAAGCCATGAAACCCATCGCTATCTTCTTCTTGAGCGCTCTCTTGTGCGCTGGAATCGGCTTTGCGGCTTACCAGGCCGCGGCGCCGTCCGCACCGCCGCTCTCGAAGTACGTTCCGGCTGGCCCGCTTCTATATTTGGAGGCCAAAGACTTTTCCGGATTGCTCGCGGATTGGAACTCCGCTCCGCAGAGGAAGCAATGGATCGAGAGCAGCAACTACCAAGTCTTCTCCCGTTCGCGCCTCTTCCTGCGTCTGCACGGTGCCGGCGATCAATTCGCCAGCGTGGCCGGGCTTCCACCCGACATGAACTTCCTCTCGCAGATTTCCGGAACTCGCAGCGTTCTTGCGCTGTATGACATCGGCAACCTGCAGTTCCTCTACATCACTTACCTGCCGTCCGCCAAGTCCATGCAGACGGCGCTCTGGCAAACCCGCGCCAAGTTCGAGCCGCGCAGCGCCGGCGGCGTTGACTTCTACCTGCGCCGCGATCCCGAGTCGCAAAAGGAAGTCGCCTTCGCAGTCTCCGGCAACTATCTGGTGCTGGCAACCCGTGAAGATCTCCTGGCAGGCGCGCTGCAATTGATGTCCGGCGGCCAGAACCGCACCGTCGAGACCGAACCGTGGTGGTCGCTAGCGGTCGCCGCGGCCGGAGCGGAAGGCGATTTGCGCATGGTGTTGAACCTCGAAAAGATTGTTCCCAGCCCGTACTTCCGCACTTACTGGGTGCAACAAAACATCACGGACCTGACGCAATACTCCGCGGCGGCTTCCGATTTGTTCCGTTCCAACCGGCAATACCGCGAAGAGCGCGTCTTGCTACCAAAGGCTCCGGTGGCAGCATCATCCTCCGACGGGCTTGAAGCCGCCGCCGGCCTGGTTCGCCTCGTTCCCGATGGCGTGGGCATTTATGAAGCCAAGGCACATCCTTCGGCCGATTCCTGCCTCGACCTGCTCGAGACCAAACTGCTCGCGCCAAATCTGGGCCCAGCACCTCCCTCGCAGATCGCCCCGCAGGTGCAACTCACTTCAGGAGAGACGGGCGCAGGGTCCGACCTGGAGACCCGTATCGATCAACCACTTGGCCGGCGTCCGGGCACGCCACAAAACACAGGCGCGTTGAAGGAACTCCTCGACAAAACTCCGCTCCTCGCCGCGCTGCAGGTGCAATCCACCGAACGCGACAAGGCGGGCGTCTTTGTGAGAATTCATTCCGCGGTGGTTCTGGCGGCAGCTTCCGAATGGAACGAGGCCAACGTTCAATCCGCACTCACCGGCTTCGTCCGGCCTGCCCTCACCGCCAGCCGGTTCGGTGTTGCCTGGCAGCAGAAATCCGGCTATCAGGAATTCGATGGCCTCTGGCCGCTCGTGGCCTCCGTCCGCGGCAAGTATTGTCTGGTTTCCGATGACCCGGCCTTAATGGAGGCGATGCTCTCCAACTTCAACCGCAAATCGGATGTGGCGCCCATCGCCTTCATTGCCGGCTTCAATCACTCTCGCGAGCGCGCCAACTTCGCCCGCTTCTCCGGCGTGGTCGACCGGCCCAACCTGGAACAGTCCAGTGTCCCCGGCATGGAACGGCAACCGCAATTCTTTTCTGAGAACATGGCGAGCCTGAGCTCCACGCTGGCCGGCATCTCCTCCGAGAACATCAAGGTCCGAGTCGATGGAGGCAAAGTACTGCAGACGGTCACCTACGAATGGTCGCAATAAGAAATCTCGTGCTTGTGTTGATCGCGAGCCTGCTCGCGCAGCCGCCTTCCAGCGGCGGAGCATCGGCGCTCGTGTCGGATCAGGCAAACCCTCCTCGAACCTCGCTATTTGCCCAATCGGCCGGGCAGATATTGAATCGCGATTTTCCCAGCGGCGCGACTTCATTTCTGCTACTGGACGCTCCCACGGGCAGAGTACTGGCTTCCCGTTGGGATAACCCTGAGGCGGCGATTCCTCTCGGTTCATTGGTGAAGCCGTTCACCGCGCTGGCTTATGGCGAGCATCACGGGTTCCGCTACCCGGCGCACACTTGCCGCGGAACGGCCACAGGCTGCTGGCTTCCGCGTGGCCATGGTAACGTCGATCTCCCCTCCGCGATTGCTTACTCCTGCAACTCTTATTTTCGGGTGCTGACGGCAAAGATGACGGCCGCCGAAGTCTCGCCCACCGCGATGGGCTTCGGTCTCGAGCCTCCGGCTTCGGGGACCGCGGGAGCTGCACTCGCCGGTCTCGGCAATCGCTGGCTGATCTCGCCTCTCCACATGGCGCACGCTTACCTCGAACTGGTTCGCCGCCGGGACCAGCCCGGCGTCCGCGAAGTCCTGGCCGGAATGGCGCAGTCGGCGGAGCAAGGGACTGGCGCGGAGGTCGATCGTGCTCTTCCGTACCCCAACGCCCTCGTCAAAACCGGCACTGCGCCGTGCACTCACTCCAAGCGCGCTCCCGGTGATGGTTTCACCATCGTCATGGCGCCATCCGACGATCCACAGATTCTGCTCATGGTTCGTGTGCACGGTGTCCCTGGGGCCCAGGCCGCCAAGATTGCCGGACAGATGCTGCGCCGCATCCAGGAGTGACGGGCCGCGCCCGGATGAAAACCACCACCGCATTTCTCGCGCTGATTCTGGCCAGTTCTCTGGCTACCGCGCAGGACGTCCGCATCGGCGTGTTCGGCCTGTTCCGCCCCCAGCAGCTCGCATTGAGCGCGCCTGCCGGTTCTGCCCTGGTCCTGCACGCCGGAGGAGAGGCCATCGTGCTCGAAGGAAGCTCGGGTGTGAGCATCGCCCGAATCCGCGCCCGCGGAGACTACGTTGTTGTCGACGTCGGAGCCCGCGTCCTCCGCGCCTCCGAGCTCACCGTCACCAGCCGTGAGAACGGCCCGATTGACTTCAATCTCGCCGTCCCGGGGAAGATCACTCGCCATTATCGGGGCACACTCGAAGTGAAACCTGCTTCCCGAGCTCTGACGGCTGTCGTCACCATGGATCTGGAAACCGCGGTTTCCTCCGTCGTGGCCGCGGAAAGCACGACAGGCACACCTCCCGAAGCTTTGAAAGCCTTGGCCGTCGCGGCTCGTTCCTATTTCGTCGCCGGTAAAGGCCGCCATCGCGGCTTCGATTTCTGCGATACCACCCACTGTCAGTTTCTACGCGAGCCGCCCACGAGCAACACCGCCGCCGCCCAGGCAGTCTCCGCCACCCGGGGCCTGGTCATCGCTTACCAATCTCAACCACTTGCCGCCATGTACACCCGCAGTTGCAGCGGGCGTACACGCATCCCCGCCGAACTCGGCCTGCCTTCCGCCGCCTACCCTTACTATTCCGTCGATTGCAAGTATTGCCACCAGCACCCATCCCGCTGGCAGAGCCGGCTCTCGGCGGAGGATGCGGCAACTCTCCACAGCTCCAACGAGTCTTCGCGTCTGCGCCTCGACCGCCGCTTAGGCTGGAGCGCCGTCCCGAGCAATGACTTCGTCATGCGAAAAGAAGGCGAGCAGGCCATTCTGCGAGGAGTCGGCCAGGGACACGGGATCGGGCTCTGCCAAGCAGGGGCCAAGGCGATGGCCGAAGCGGGCGCAGACTTCCGCGAAATCCTTGCCCACTATTACCCGAATACAGTTATGCTTACGGTCGGCCCTGCCTCGCCTCTGCGTTGATTGAAGAGATAGCGCCTCGATTGCAATCCGCGACATTCTGTCCCACTCCCCCGCGCGGTCGGCCAAAGTGTCCTACCAAGCCGCGGCATCGTGCGGCTTTCGCCAGCTAAAAGCAAACTCCGAGCTTTCTGGCCTGGTCGAGGCGTATGGGGGGATGCCGCAACCCTTCTCATTTCCCCACTCTCGTCGCATCTGGCTTTTCAAATCCTCCAAATGTCCTTGCAAGGATTCGTGCTAATGAGCACAATTCCCGACGCAGGCCGCCGCCGGCCCATGCGCACGGGCGCGCGAAGGAGTGAATCATGCGATCTACCATGATGGATTATCCGCTGACTCTGGCGCATTTGCTGGAGCGGGCGGGACGGTATTTTCCCCGAACCGAGATCGTTTCCCGGCTGCCGGATCGATCGCTGCACCGCTTCGCCTATAGCGATTTCTATCGGCGATCGCGAGCTCTGGCGGCCGCGCTCACCCGGGCGGGGATGAGGAAAGGCGACCGGGTGGCCACCCTCATGTGGAACCATTACGCACATCTGGAGGCATACTTCGGGATCCCGGTTGCGGGCGGCGTGGTGCACACCCTCAATCTCCGCCTCCATCCCGATGATATCGCTTACATCGCGAACGATGCCGAGGACCGTTTTCTGATCGTGGATGACGTCCTGCTGCCGTTGCTTGATCAATTCAAGGACCGAATTCATCTGGAACGGGTATTCGTTGTGCCGCTGACCGGGAAGCCCGTACCGGCGGGGTGCGAAAACTACGAGGAGCTGCTCAAGACCGGCGACGGCCCTTTCGATTATCCGGGACTCAACGAGAATGATCCCGGAGCCATGTGCTACACCTCGGGAACGACGGGACGGCCGCCGGGGGTGGTTTACTCGCACCGTTCCATGGTCCTCCACTCCCTTTGCACAATTGCACCGGATACATTCGGAATCTCACAGCACGAGGTAGTGATGCCGGTCGTTCCAATGTTTCACGTCCTCTCCTGGGGGATCCCCCATGCGGCTGCGATGGTCGGCGCCAAACTCGTCATGCCCGGGCCTCATCTGGACCCGCAAAGCATCCTTGATCTGTGCGAGCGCGAGCAGGTGACCTTAACTACGGGCGTGCCAACGGTGTGGCTCGGAGTGTTGCAACTGCTCGATCGCAAGGAGCGCGAGTACAAGCTGGCGTCAGGGCTGCGTATTGGTGTGGGCGGCTCGGCGGCGCCGGAAGCCATGATCCGCGGTTTCGACAAGCATGGCGTAACGGTAATCCACGCCTGGGGCATGACCGAGACATCTCCCATTGCCACCGTATCGAAGCTGAAGCCGCATTTGCGCAACTTGCCCGAAGACGAGCGTTATGCCGTGCGCGCACGGACCGGGTGCGCCATACCGTTCGTCGACCTCCGTGTGATCGGCGGCGATGACCGCGAAGTGGCTGCCGACGGCAAGACCATGGGCGAAATTCAAGTGCGCGGCCCGTTCGTAACCGGCAGCTACCATAATAAGGAGCGCGATCCCGGGAAGTTCACGCCGGATGGGTGGCTTCGCACCGGAGACGTAGCCACGATCGACGCCGAGGGATACATCAAGATCTGCGACCGCACCAAGGACCTGATCAAGTCGGGCGGCGAGTGGATCAGCTCGGTGGATCTGGAAGGTGCAATCATGGGACATCCCGCAGTCGCGGAGGCCGCGGTGGTCGCGGCCCCGCATGCCAAGTGGGGCGAGCGGCCGGTCGCTTACGTGGTCCTCAAGGCGAACATGGCAGCCAGCGGCGAAGAGATCGCCAAGTTCCTTGAGCCGAAATTTGCGAAATGGTGGCTGCCGGACGACTACGTCTTCGTCGATGCGATCCCGCGGACCTCCACCGGCAAATTCCTCAAGCGCGAACTGCGTGAGAGAATCGCGGGTCGCAAGCGGGCCGAGGCAGGCTAGCCACCGCGTACATGCTACCGAAAGCCCGCCAAACCGGGTTCCTCAGCGTACGCCGCGAGTGGGTCCTGTTTTTGCTTCTCATGTTTTCCGGAGCCGAGTGCGCGGCGGCAACGGAATCGGCAAGCTGTTCGGCGGCGGAGTCCATTTCCGGAACCGTCACCAGCTTTACCGGCGCGCCGACACCCGGGCGGACGCTGGTTGTGCTCGAAGAAGGAGTAACTCGGCCGCGCGAGCGTGTTCCCTGGTTTATTCCCGTGCGAGAAACCACGCCAGATCCCTCCGGAGATTTTAGGCTCTGCGGCGGACACGGAGGCGCGCTCCTGCTGGTCATTGCGGTACAGGATACGGAGTCGCTTTATCCTGCCACTCTGATTCCTGACGTGAAGAGCGGCACCGCTCTGGGGAAGATCGCTGTCGGCGCACCGGCGCACACGGCAACTGCACCGACAAAGATCCAGGGCCTGGTGGTGTCCGCCGCAGCGCGCTTTGCCTCCACTGCCCCGATCAGTCTTGCTGTGATCGCGAGCGTAAATCGAGGCGCCCCCGAAACGGAGTTCAAGTACACGGTGCCCTTGGTGGCGCAGGAGTCGGCTATGCTGAAGCTCACCTTGCAGGCCAGCCCGGCCTGCGCTGGGGATGCTGGGTGTGCCGGCTATACGGTGTCCGTGCCCAGCCAATCCGGCGTGGTGCTGGTCGCGGGCGGAAAGGTTCAGCGCAAGGTTGCCCCCATCTACCAAATCGAAGCGCGTCTTATTCCGGGCGCCGATCGTCCTGACGGCTGTTCCGTGGCTTCGTCCACCTTGCGGCAGCCGAACGGGCACTGGCTGGCGGGGAAGCCAGGATTGCTCATGACCGCAAGTCCCTTGCGGCTGGAGGATTGCCGCCGGAGCACAGGGCAAATTCCGGGTCTTCCGGATGTGGGTCGCCGAGGCGCCGCTCCGCTCACCGGCGAGTAGACATTTCTTGCGAACGCAAAGTATCATCCCCCCCTGAGTTTGACCCATTGATTGCGTCAGTCTGCTTCAGCCGGAGAAAGGTTTCGTATGGCGGTGGCGACTTTGCATCTCCCCCGGGTCAATCTCTAACATTTTCTGTCTGAGCCAGCGTGTCCCACTCTACGGTTCTCGCTCTGTTGTGGTGTGCAGTGGCTTGCGTGTCGGCCGCCCAGGAGAGAGTGCCGGCCCCGACCCGTCCGTGCTCGCTAGCGGGACTGGCGGCGGGCAGTTCCAGTTCCACGCGCCCCGCCTCGCCGGCTGAGCTTCTGGCGGCCTACAACGCCCAGGCGCATGCCCTGCGCACCCTGGTGGCTGCGGCGTCCGCGCGCGAGCCCAATCGACATGGGCGTGCGCTGCCCATGTTCGTGCTGGCAAAACGTCCCTATTGGGTTCGGATGATGGCCCACGCCCCAGTGGCCGGCAAGACCTTATTCGATTCCACAAGCGATGGCCAGCAACTGCGCCTGTTCCTTCCCAGGCAGGGCCGTTTCTATATCGGCCCTCTCGACGCTCCCGTGGAAATAAACGCGCCCTACGACCACATCCGCCCGCAGCATGTCTTCACCGCCATGCTATGGCCGGAAGTCTCTTCGGATGCCGTACAACTGGTCGAAAAATCAAGCGGCGCAAAAGAACTTACGGTCAGTTCGCGCGGTGATTCTGTGCCCAGCCTCCGCATCGAGTTTGACCCGGCACGCGCCGTGGTGAGCCGGCTGTCGCTCATGGTGGGAGAATCTCCGCTCGAGACCATCCGCTACGACGACTGGCAACCTACGGAGGCCTCCGCTTCCGGGTCCAGCATGTGCGTGCCGCGTCACCTGTGGATCGAACGCCCGGCGGACAACTTGCAACTGGAACTGCGGCTGTCGCGTATTGTCGTCAACGAAGATCTGCCGGCGGCGCGCTTCCGCCTGGATCCACCCGTCGGGATCCCCGTGGTACGCCTGGGACAGGCCGGGGCCAAGTAGAAAACTGCGGACTTTGGGGAGAATCGAGATGATGTGGCGCGTGTGGTGGAGAGCTGTAGTCATCGTTCTGGGCCTGCACACGTTCTGCGTGTGTCCGAAGGGGCAAAACCTCCTGCACACCAAACGCGAGTCTCCGGCCAACGCGCCGATCAATCGCCCGCGGGCGTTTTCTGGTGGCTCCCGAACGCCTGTTCTGCCCAAGGCGGCCGAGCCGGCACCGCACGCGCAGCCCGACCCGGCGAAGTACGCACGGGCCTACCTGAAGCTGCCGCTCGATTTCGAGGCCAACCGCGGGCAGGCGCCCGAGCGTTACGCCTTTATTTCCCATGGTCCGGGATATGCGCTGGCGCTCGCGCCCGACGGCGTGGATCTGGCGCTTCATCGCACGTCACCCCAAGCCGCATCACCTCAAACGAGGACACTGAATGTTATTGATGCGCTCGCGGCGCCCGCTCCGACGGCAAACCTGCGATTGAGCTTGGTGGAGGCTGCTCATCAGGTGCAAGTAACAGGCGTCGATGCGTTGCCTGGCCGCAGCAACTACTTCATCGGAAACGATCCCGGCAAGTGGCGGACCCAGGTCCCACATTATCGGAGCATCCGCATGGCCGGAATCTATCCCGGCATTGACCTGCTGTTTTACGGAAACCCGCAGGAGTTGGAATACGACTTTGTGGTGGCTCCGGGCAGCGATCCCGGGCTGATCCGGCTGGGAATCACAGGTGCAGATCGGGTTGCACTCGATGGAGCGGGCAACGCGCGCTTGACTACGGCTGCCGGAGAGGTCGAACTAAAACAGCCGGTGGCTTATCAGGAAATCGCAGGCAAGCGGGTAACGGTAGAGAGCCATTTCCGGCTGGGTGCTGCTGCCCAGATTTCCTTCGAGCTTGGCGATTACGATCACACGGCGCCGCTGGTCATCGACCCCGTGCTGGCCTACTCGGTGGTAGTAGACGGCAATCTCGGCGCCCAGCCGGTGGGCATGGCGGTAGACAGCAACGGCAACGCCTACATCACCGGGAATACGTGTTCCACCGATTTTCCCAGCACGTCCGGTCCGCTGCAATCGAACCATGGCGGATTCCAGAATAATTGCGAAGACGTGTTTGTCACCAAGTTCGACGCTACCGCCTCCACGCTGGTGTTCTCCGACTTCATCGGAGGGTCCCAGGTGGACACGGGCATGCACCTGGCACTGGACAGCCAGGGCAACGTCTTTGTAGTCGGCTCCACTAACTCCCCAGACTTTCCCACTGTGAACAACATCGGGAAAACCACTCCCCCGGCACATTGTTCTCTCGTCAGCGTAGGTTTGCCTTGTCCGGATGGATTCGTCGCCAAGCTCAGCCCCGACGGTTCGAGCCTGCTGTTCTCCATGCTGCTGGGCGGGAGCCAGGCCGATGCGGCGTTCAACGTGAAAATCAATGCGCAGACTGGCGACGTGGTGGTGCTGGGTGTGACCAACTCCGCGGACTTCGTGCCAGCGCTGCACGGTCCCGAGGCCTTCAGCGGCGGTACCTGCGCCAACAGCAATCCCTGTTTCGACATCTACGTGCTGGCGCTTGCGCCGGATACCGGCGCGCTGCGCTACGGAACGTTCCTGGGCGGGAACGCCAACGACTTTGCCAGCGGCCTGGCGCTGGATAACGCGGGCGCCATCTATATTGCGGGGAGCACGCAGAACCCGCAGTCCAGCGGGCTTCCTACCCCGACGCACCTCTATCCGCCGTCGAACAGCGCAGCGGCGGGCGGCGCCGACATCCTGGTCGCGAAGTTCGTTCCGCCCAGCACGTTCAGCTACATTACGGTGATCCAGGGCGAGAACGACGACGCCGCAGCCGGGATCGCGGTGAATCCCGTGACCGGGGAGGCATTCATCATCGGCACCACCAACTCGCCTCATCTCGCCACCACGGCCGGCGTCTTCGATACCACGTATCAGCCGCCCACTAGCAATACGAGCTGCCTATGGATGCCTGGGGGAGAAATGTTCCTGCCCAACGGCTGCGGCAACTCCGTGATCGCCAAGCTCGACGCGAGTGGAGCGTTGTCCTTCCTCACGCTGCTGGGCGCCGCCGGCGCGGGTCCGGATGCCGGCGCCGCGATTGCTCTCGACGGCAACGGCAATCTGTGGCTGGCCGGGTTTACCGGCTCGCCGAACTTCCCGGTTTCCAGCGATGCCTACTACTCGCCCAGCTCGACGGTCTTTTTCTTCAGCTCCGGCTACCTGGCGGAGATGAGCAGCGACGGCAAAAGCCTTCCGTTTGCCACGGCGATCAATTCCACCTACGCAACTCCCACCGATATCGCGATCGACAGCAATAACAACATCTACCTCACCGGTACCGCTGATACCACGATTCCGCAGACTCCTGGGGCGTACCTGTTCGACAACGCGACTAGCCCCGCCGCGTTCCTGCAGAAGTGGACGCAGAGCAGCCAGCAACCCAAAGTGCAGCTTTCGGGGACGTCGCTTACATTTCCGGATGAACCCATCGGGGTGGCCAGTCCGGTGCAATCCGTGACTTTGACCAACGTCGGGACCGGACCGATGCAGGTTGGAGTCAGCCTGGGCACGGCGCTCGGCGGATTCGCAAGTGAACTCCAGGACTTCGCGGAAAGCGACAATTGCCCTGCTAGTCTGGCGGCTGGCGCCTTCTGCACTATCAATGCATTCTTCCAGCCTCAGCCGCCGACACAGTTTGTCAGCACGGGTCGCGCCGCCAACTTGCTGATCCGCACTAACGCGCCGGGCGCGCCTCACGCCGTGGCTCTTTCCGGCAACACCGGGCAGGGACCGATAATCTCCTTCCAGCCGAACCCGGTTGTGTTTCCGACGCAGCCCGCCGGACAAGCCAGTCAGCTACTGCCAGTGGACGTGTACAACGGCGGAGACATGAACCTCAACATCGCCAACATCGCAGTGACGGGTCCCAATGCCAGCGAGTTTACGGTGATTGTGGCCAATTCGCCATCCGGCCATCCTTGCGACCAGCCGGTGTTCGCGACCGGAAGCTGCGAGTTTCAGGTGCAGTTCACGCCTGCTGCCAACGCCACCGGCACGCGCACCGCGACCCTGATGTTTACCGATACTGCCGCGAGCAGTCCGCAGAGCCTCGTGGTATCCGGAACGGTGGGCAGCGGCCCCATCCTGAACCTCTCGCCCACCACTTTCAGCTTGAGCGTTGCCGCTATCGGAACTACCAACCCCCCTTCGCAAATCGTGACTCTCTCCAACCCCAGCGCTACGGGTATCCAAGTCACAGCACTTACCTTGGGCGGCGCCAACGTGGGAGACTTCGGCGTACAGTCGGGGAGTTGCAACGCTACCAATCCCCCTCCCTTCACGGTGGCGGCTGGCGCCTCCTGCTTCGTCATTGTTAGCTTTACTCCGTTGCAGCCTCCCGCTGGCTTGCGGCAGGGAACCCTCGCCATCATCACGAACCCGGCGCTCGCTTTGCCGACCGTCACGTTCAGCGGCCCGGCGGTTACCAACACCGACCCGTCCATCGACGACCTGTTCCTGGTTCCCTATCCGATGGACTTCGGGGCGGTGGCAATTGGGCAATCGACCAACTCAGGAAGCCACATCTTCGAATTCACCAATCAATCGCCGATCCCCTGCAGCGGTGGCGTGCCGAGTTGCGGAGGACCGCTCAACGTCTCTGCAATAACCACGGGAACATCTCAATACACCCTGTCCTCGACGCCGGTGTGCACACCGCCTTTTGTGCTGCCATCGGGCAGCGGCTTTTGCCAGTACTTCGTGGTTTTCACACCCACTGCGTCCGGTCCTCAGAACGGATTGCTCAGCATCGTGAGCAACGCTCCGCAAGGCACGGTTACCTTCCCGCTCACCGGTTCCGGACTGGCGATCACGAAGGTGCAGGTCTTGCCCGGCATGCTCCAATTCGGGTCCACCGCTATCGGGGTTACCAGCCCGCCGCTGCCGGTGGTGCTGCAGAACATCGGCAACGCCAGCTTCAGCGTCGCCAGCGCCGTGGCTTCGGGAATGTTCTCGGCACAGCTTGGCGACTGCAATCAGCCCGTCCTGCCCGGCCAACTCTGCACGCTGATGGTTACCTTCACCCCCAACGCGGCCGGCAACTCCTCGGGAGTGCTGACCATCACCGACAACGGGTGGGGAGGACAGCAGTTCGCCACCCTCAGCGGCTCCGGCGGGAGCGGTCCCGCATTGCTGTTGATCCCTTCGCACCTGGATTTAGGCACCGTCGACGTGGGCAAGACGAGCCCCGCAAAGACCATCCAAATCCTTTCGACGGGCGATACACCGGTTACCGTCCTGGGAAGCTTGGCCAACGGAGACTTCCTGCTCGCGGGACAAAACTGTCCTGCCACCCTGACCCGCGGGCAGAGTTGCACCGCTCAGGTGCAGTTCAAGCCGACCTTGCCTTTCCAGGAATCGGGCAGCTTGTTAGTGACCAGCAACGCGCAAGGCAGTCCGCAAGTGGCGGTGCTGACCGGCAGCGGAGTGCAGCCCGGGAGCACTGCTTCCACCACCACGCTGGGGCTTTCGCCCAACCCTGTGAATCAGGGACAAGCCGTCACTCTGACCGCCACCGTCACCGGCCAGAGCTTCACGCCAACCGGAACCGTCAGCTTTGCCGATAATGGTGTGGCGCTGTCCTCGGGCGCGCTCGACAACACCGGCAAGGCGAGCTTCACAACCTCCTTCAACGGCGGAACCTTTCCGTTGAGCGCGAGTTACCTCGGTGACTCTACCTACGCGGCTTCTAATTCCGCCATCGTCAAACTGGTTGTCAACCCCTTATTGTCGCTTTCGCCAATGTCCTGGTTTTTCGGGACGCAACTTCTCGCAACCCCGAGCGCCGCGGGTACGATAACCCTGGCCAACAATAGCGGGAGCCCGTTGACGATCAGCAGCATCGCGGTTGCCGGGTCGAACAGCAGCGACTTCAGCGTCAAAGACAATTGCCCGATCTCTCCCAACACGGTGGCGGCGGGCAACGGTTGCACGATCCACGCCACCTTCACGCCGCAAGCTGCCGGCCCGCGCAAGTCTTCCATCAGCATCAGCGATAACTCGGGAAGCGGGGTGCAGACCATCCTTCTGACCGGGGTGGGTGCGGCGATCAACACCGCGCCCTCGAGCCTGACCTTCAACAGCCAGCAGGTGGGGACACCCAGCACTGCTCAAGCGGTCACCATCACC
>Ga0181521_10002887_pt1 | contig 20494 bp, 22 predicted proteins | sample PEATcosm2014_Bin_32_FD_119764 | JGI IMG/M metagenome (GOLD analysis project Ga0181521, IMG submission 119764) | Peatland microbial communities from MTU Mesocosm Facility, Houghton, MI, USA - PEATcosm2014_Bin02_60_metaG | ecosystem: Environmental > Terrestrial > Soil > Wetlands > Peat | place...
CTCGGCGCTGCATCCGCGGTACGAGTATGCGCAGCGATCGCGGGTGCACGCCGAGCTGACCCCGCACGTGCTGTGGCTCGCCGAGCGCGCTGCCGGCGCCGGCATCGCGCTCACCGTCGACGTCGAGGAGTCGGAGCGCGTCGAGCTGCTGCTCGAGACCGTCGATGCGGCGCTGACGGCGCCCGCGCTGGCCGGCTGGCAGGGCTTCGGGCTCGCCGTGCCGGCGTACCAGAAGCGCGCGGCCGACATGATCCGCTGGCTCGTGGCGCGCGCCCGGCAATCCGGGCGGCGGCTCAACGTGCGTCTCGTCAAGGGCGCGTACTGGGACAGCGAGATCAAGCGCGCTCAGGAGCGCGGCCACGCCGGGTACCCGGTGTACACGCGCAAGCAGTCGACCGACGTCGCCTACCTCGCCTGCGCGGGCCTGCTGCTCGATGCGCCGGACGTCATCTACCCGCAGTTCGCCACCCACAATGCGCACACGGTCGCGAGCATCCTCCACCTGGCGCGCAGCCGCGGCAGAAACTTCGAGTTCCAGCGCCTGCACGGGATGGGAGAGGAGCTCTACGGGCTGGTGACCGATCCGGCCCGCGGCGGCCCGCCGTGCCGGGTCTATGCACCCGTCGGCTCCCACGAGGACCTGCTTCCGTATCTGGTGCGGCGCCTGCTGGAGAACGGCTCCAACACCTCGTTCGTCAATCGCATCGTCGATGCGCGGCTGCCGGCGGCAGAGATCGCGGCCGACCCGGTCGCCTTCGTCGATGCGCTGGCGACGATCCCGCACCCGCGCATCCCGTTGCCGGCGCGGATTTTCGGTGCCGAAAGACCGAACTCCGCAGGCATCAATCTGGCGGACGGCCGCGAGCTCGGCGCCCTGGCGTGCGCCGCGCAGGCGGCGCTCGCCGAGCCGCACCTGGCCGCGCCGCTGATCGGCGGGCGGCAGGTGGCGAGCCGCGAGGCGATCGTCGCCCGCGGCGCAGCGGTGAGGAGCCCCGCCGACCGCGACGTGCTGGTCGGCCACGTACTCGAGGCGACGGCCGAGGACATCGGCCGCGCGCTCGACACCGCCGCAGCCGCGTTCGCCGCCTGGGACCGGACGCCGGCGGCGGAACGCGCCGGCATCCTCGAGCGGGCCGCCGACGCATTCGAGGCGCAGCGCGGCGAGCTGATCGCCCTGTGCGTGCGCGAGGCCGGCAAATCCGTCCCCGACAGCGTCGCCGAAGTCCGCGAGGCGGTCGATTTCCTGCGCTACTACGCGCAGCGCGCCCGGCTCGACTTCGGCAAGAGCCTGGTGCTGGCGGGCCCGACCGGAGAGCGCAACGAGCTCGCGCTGCGCGGCCGCGGGGTGTTCGTCTGCGTCAGTCCGTGGAATTTTCCGCTGGCGATCTACACCGGTCAGGTCGCGGCCGCGCTGGCGGCCGGCAATGCCGTGATCGCCAAGCCTGCCGAGCAGACCCCGCTCGTTGCGGCGCTCGCTACCCAACTGCTGCACGGCGCCGGCGTGCCCGGCGCGGTGCTGGGCTTCCTGCCCGGCGACGGCGCGCGCGTCGGAGGGGCGTTGTGCGCCGACCCGCGCGTGGCGGGCGTCGCCTTCACCGGCTCCAACGAGACCGCCGCGGCGATCCACCGCGCGCTCGCAGCGCGGCCCGGACCCATTGCGGCGCTGATCGCCGAGACCGGCGGCCAGAACGCAATGATCGTCGACAGCTCGGCGCTGCCCGAGCAGGTGGTCAACGACGCGATCGCGTCGGCGTTTGGCAGCAGCGGGCAGCGCTGCTCGGCGCTGCGGATCCTGTGCGTGCAGGAGGAAATCGCCGACCGGATCGAGGAGCTGATCGCCGGTGCCATAGATGAACTGGTCGTCGGCGATCCGGCGCTGTTATCGACCGATGTCGGCCCGGTGATCGACGCTGAGGCGCTCGGCGTGCTCGAGCGCCATGCCGCCCGGATCGTGCAGGGTGCGCGCTGGTCGCACCGCGCGAGAGGTCCGGCCGGGCTCGAGCGCGGCAGCTTCTTTGCGCCGCTCGCGGTCGAGATCAGTGCGGTCGGGGCGCTGGAGCGGGAGGTATTCGGGCCGGTGCTGCACGTGCTGCGCTGGCGCGCCCGCGACCTCGACGGCCTGATCGATGCGATCAACGGCACCGGCTACGCACTCACGCTCGGCGTGCACACCCGCATCGACTCAACCGTGGACAGGGTGCGGGCGCGCGCCCGCGCCGGCAACATCTACGTCAACCGCAACATGATCGGTGCGGTGGTCGGCGTACAGCCGTTCGGCGGCAGCGGCCTGTCCGGGACCGGCCCCAAGGCCGGGGGGCCGCACTACCTGCACCGGTTCGCGACCGAGCAGACCGTGACCGTCAATACCGCCGCGGTCGGCGGCAACGCGAGCCTGCTGGCGCTCGCCGGCTGACTGGCGAGTCAGGGCGAGCGACCGGCGTCGTCGGGCCAGCGCAGCCGCAGCGTCTCGAACGCGCCTTCGCCGATCGCGCCCCAGTCGTCGATCGCCCCTTTCAGCGTGCACACCGCCGCAGTCGGCAGATCGCCGATCGCGTCGTCATCCGCGAGCCACGCGGCGAGCCGGCTGACGCCCGGGTTGTGTCCGACGAGCAGCACGTGGCGGCACGCGGCAGGGGTGGCGCGCAGCACGGTCACGAGCGTCGGGCGCTCGGCGAGGTAGATCCGGTCGTCATGCCGGATCCTCTGCAGCGGGAAGCCGAGCGAGCGGGCGAATTCCTTCGCGGTGCTGATCGCACGGACCGCGGGACTCGACACGACATGGTCGGGCCGCACGCCGAGCGAATGGGCCAGCTCGGCCATCCGCTCGGCTTCCTTGCGGCCCCGCTTGTCGAGCGGGCGCTCGAAGTCCTCGAGGTCCGCATCGTGCTTCTCGGCGTGCGCGTGCCGCACGATGGTGATCTGTTTCATGCTGTATGGGCCGCGACCGGCGCGGTCAGTCGACGCCGATCATCAGGCGCCCGTCGCGCACGAGCACCGGGAAGGTCGCAACCGCCTCGTAGGCCGGAGGCGACAGCGCCGCGCCGGTGCGCAGGCAGAATCGCGCGCCGTGGCGCGGACAGATGACCTCGTGCCCCTCGACCGGGCCCTCCGACAGCGGGTTGCCGTCATGGGTGCACAGGTCCTCGATCGCGTAGCGCTCGCCGCCGACGTCATACACGGCGACGAACCGCCCGTCGATCTCGTACACACGATGCCCGTTGCGGGGTACATCATCGTCGGCCGCGACCTCCACCCACCGTCCAGGCATCACATCATACCGGTCTGCAGGCGCGCGGCCTCGGACATCATCTCGCGGTTCCACGGCGGATCGAACACCAGCTCGACGTCCGGCGCGACGATGGTCGGGATCTGCGCCAGCTTTTCCTTGACGTCCTGGACCAGGACCTCGCCCATCCCGCAGCCGGGCGCGGTCAGCGTCAGTCGCACCGCCGCGGCGCGGGTGCCGTCCTCGCGCCGCTTGATGTCGCAGGAATAGATCAGGCCGAGATCGACGATGTTGAGCGGGATTTCGGGGTCATAGCAGGTTTTGAGCTGCTCCCAGGCGAGCTTCTCGACGTCGGCGTCGGTGGCATCGGGCGGCAGCTCGATCCGCAGCGGCGGATCCTTGCCGATCGCGTCCGCGTCATCCCCGGCAATGCGGAACAGGTTGCCCTCGACGTAGACGGTGAAGCTGCCGCCGAGCGCCTGCGTGAGGTAGCCGACGCTGCCGGCGCGCAGCTTGACCTCGATGCCGGCGGGAACCAGCACTGCCTTGACGTCGCGGCTGATGACGATCGGTTCGTTCTGTTGGTGGCGCATGCGCTCGCTCTTCGGTCCGTGACGCTGCTACTCGGTGGATACGGGTTCGGCAGACTGGGCCAGCGCGGCCTGCAGCGTGTGCCAGCACAGGCTCGCGCACTTGACCCGCGACGGAAACCCGCGCACGCCGGACAGTGCCGCGAGCTTGCCGAGCTCGGGCGGGGCGGGCGCGTCGGCGCGGGTCAGCAGGTCGTGGACCAGGCCAAACAGGCGGTTCGCCTCGGCCACGGTCTTGCCCGTCAAAGCCTCGGTCATCAGCGAGGCCGAGGCGACCGAGATCGCGCAGCCCGTGCCGTCGAAGCGCAGCTCGCGGACGATGTCCCCATCGATGACCGCGTAGACCGTCAGCTGGTCGCCGCACAGCGGGTTGTGGCCGCGGGCCGAGCGCGCCGGCCGGGCCGGGGGCCCGAAGTTGCGCGGGTGCCGGTTGTGATCGAGGATCACGTCGCGGTACAGGTCCTTGAGGTCCACGGCCGGGCCTCAGCGTCCGCGGAACAGCGCGCGCGCGGCGCCGACCGAGTCGGCGAGCCGGTCGATCTCGGCGCGGGTGTTGTAGAAGGCGAACGAGGCGCGCGCGGTGGCCGGCACCCCGAAGAACTCCATCACCGGCATCGCGCAGTGATGGCCGGTGCGGATCGCAATGCCGTCCTGGTCGAGAATCGTCCCGAGATCGTGCGGATGAACGCCCTCGAGCGTGAACGACACCAGGCTCGCCTTGGCCGGCGCGGTGCCGACGATCCTTAGGCCCTCGATCCGGTCGAGGCGCTCGGTCGCATAGCCGAGCAGCTCGTGCTCGAAGGCGGCGATCCGGCGGAGTCCGATCGCCTCGACGTAGTCGATTGCCGCGGCGAGCCCGACGGCGCCGCCGATGTGCGGCGTGCCGGCCTCGAACTTGAACGGCAGCGTGTTGTAGGTGGTAGATCCGAAGCTGACCGACAGGATCATGTCGCCGCCGCCCTGCCACGGCGGCATGGCCTCGAGCAGCGACTCGCGCCCGTAGAGCACGCCGATTCCGGTCGGCCCATAGAGCTTGTGGCCGGAGAACGCGTAGAAGTCGCAGTCGAGCGCGCGCACGTCGAGTGCGAAGTGCGGCACCGCCTGCGCCCCATCGAGCAGCACCGGGACGCCACGGGCGTGGGCAAGCTCGACGATCTCGCGCACCGGCAGCACCGTGCCGAGCGCATTCGATACGTGGGCGAGCGCGACCAGCCTCGTGCGGTCCGACAGCAGGTCGCGAAACCCGTCGAGGTCGAGCTCGCCGCGGCGGGTGATCGGCGCGACGACGAGCCGGGCGCCGGTGGCCGCGGTCACCATCTGCCACGGCACGATGTTGGCGTGGTGCTCGAGCCAGCTGATCAGGATCTCGTCGCCAGGCTGGAGGCGCGGCCGGGCATAGGACTGGGCCACCAGATTGATCGCCTCGGTCGTGCCGCGCGTGAAGATGATCTCGCGCGTCGAGCGCGCGTTGAGGAACAGCCGGACCCGCTCGCGCGCGCCCTCGAATGCGTCGGTCGCGCGCTGCGACAGGGTGTGCACGCCACGGTGCACGTTGGCGTGCATCTCCTCGGCGTAGCGGCGCTCGGCATCCAGCACGGCGCGTGGCCGCTGGCTCGAGGCGGCATTGTCGAGGTAGGCCAGCGGCCGGCCGTGGATCCGCTGGGCGAGGATCGGGAAATCGGCGCGGTAGCGGGCGAACTCGAGATCGGCGGTGTCGGGTCTGGCAGCGGCGCTCATCGGATGAACTCCCGGATCAGCTGCGCGGCCGGCAGGCTGCCGAGCACGCGCTCCTCGACGAATCGCCTCAACTCCGGCACGCCGAGCTTGGCGATGACGTCCTCGGCGAAGGCGAACGTCAGCAGCGCCCGCGCGGTGTCGCGGTCGAGTCCGCGCGACAGCAGGTAGAAGAGCATCTGCTCGTCGAGCGCTCCGGTGGTGGCGCCGTGGCTGCACTTGACGTCGTCGGCCTTGATCTCGAGCTGCGGGCGCGCATCGATGCTCGCGTGCGGCCCGAGCAGCAGATTGCGGCTCGATTGGCGCGAGTCCGTCTTGATGGCGCCGGGGTGCACGATGACCATGCCGTCGTAGCTGCCGCGGCCGCGATCATTGGCGACACCGCGGTAGACCTGGTCGCTCGAGGTGTGGGCGGCCAGGTGCTCGATGCGCGTGCGTATGTCGAGCTGGCGGGTCCGGTCGGCGACGAACAGGCCCGCGAGGCGCGCGCCTGAGCCACGCCCCTCGAGCCGTACGCGCAGGTCGAGCCGCGCGAGCTGGGCGCCGAGCGCGACCTGCAGGTGGTGGTACGCGGCATCGCGATCGAGCCGCACCGTCACATCCTCGAGCTGGATCGCGCGCGGGCCGCCGAGGCCGACGCTGTAGTGCTCGAGCCGTGCGCCGGCACCGAGCACGAGGTCGGTGACCGGGACCGCGACGCTGTCGGCCTCGCCGAGCGTGAGGTGGTATTCGACCAGGCGCGCCGCGGCGCCGGCCTCGATGCTGATCACGAGCCGCGGGTAGGCGCCGCCGCCCGTTGCGACGTGGACCAGATACAGCGGCGGGTCCGTCGCGCGACCGGCGGCCACCGTCAGCAGCGCGCCCTCGCCGAGCAGCACTGCGTTCAGCAGCCGGAGGCGCTCATCGAGCGAGTCGTCGGCGCCAAGCCGCGCCTCCAGCGCCGCCGGGAGCTCCCCGGCGAGCAGCGTCGGGAGCGGGGTGAATCCGACCCCGGCCGGCAACGTCGTGCTCGACAGCGCCGGATGGAACCGGCCGTCGACGAACACCAGCATCGGACCCGCGTGCTGCGGCAGCGCGCCGAGCGCGCCGACCGGCAGCGGACGGGGCGGAGCCGGCGCGAGGTCGCGGCGCTCGAGGAGCCTCAGATTCGTGTACTTCCACGCCTCGTCACGCGGCGTCGGCAGCCCGAGCGTGACAAGACGCTCGAGCGCTGCCCGGCGTCGCTCGTCCCAGCGCGGACCGCCCGGCAGGCCCGCCTGGGCCGCGCCCAGCCCGGCGAGCGCTGGCAGTGAGTGCGCGACGGCGCTCATGCGGCGCTCGCCTCGTGGCGTACCCAGTCATAGCCGCGCCGCTCGAGCTCGAGCGCGAGGTTCCGGTCACCCGACTTCAGGATCCGGCCGCCCACGAGCACGTGCACCCGGTCGGGCACGACGTGGTCGAGGAGGCGCTGGTAATGGGTCACGAGCACGACAGCGCGGTCGTCGCGCCTAAGGCTGTTGACGCCGCTGGCGACGACCTTGAGCGCGTCGATATCGAGCCCCGAGTCGGTCTCATCGAGGATCGCGAGCGTCGGTTCGAGCACCAGCATCTGCAGGATCTCGTTGCGCTTCTTCTCGCCGCCCGAGAAGCCCTCGTTGACGCCGCGGCTGAGGAAACTCTCGTCCATCTGCATCAGGCGCATCTTGTCGCGCACGAGGCCGAGGAAGTCGAATGCGTCGACCTCCGGCAGCCCGTGCTGCCGGCGCTGAGCGTTGAGCGCGGCCTTCAGCAGGTAGACGTTGTTCACGCCCGGGATTTCGACCGGGTACTGGAAGCCGAGGAACAGGCCGCGGCGCGCGCGCTCCTCGGCGGGCAGCGCGAGCAGGTCCTCCCCGAGGTAGCGCACCGTTCCGCGCTTCACCTCGTAGCCGCTGCGGCCAGCCAGCAGCTGCGACAGCGTGCTCTTGCCGGCGCCGTTCGGCCCCATGATCGCGTGCACCTCCCCGGCGCGTACCGCGAGATTGACGCCGTCGAGGATCCGCCGGCCCTGCACCTCGACCGCAAGGTCCGCGATCTCGAGAATCGGGTCGCCCTTAACGATGCTGCTCATGCTGCTGTTCACCCGCCCGTATCGTTCAGCCGACCGCGCCTTCGAGGCTCACGGCGAGGAGGTTCTGCGCTTCGACCGCGAATTCCATCGGCAGCTCCTTGAAGACGCTCTTGCAGAAGCCGCTGACGATCATGTTCACGGCGTCCTCCTGCGACAGCCCGCGCTGCAGGCAGTAGAACAACTGGTCCTCGCCGATCTTCGAGGTCGTCGCCTCGTGCTCGACGGTCGCGGTCGGGTTCTTGACCTCGATGTACGGAAACGTGTGCGCGCCGCAGCGATCGCTCATCAGCAGCGAGTCGCACTGCGTGTAATTGCGCGCGCCCTCGGCCGACGCCAGCACCTTGACCAGGCCGCGGTAGCTGTTCTGGGCATGGCCGGCGGAGATGCCCTTGGAGACGATCGTGCTCCTGGTGTTGCGGCCGACATGAACCATCTTGGTGCCGGTGTCGGCCTGCTGGTAGTGGTTGGCGACCGCCACCGAGTAAAACTCGCCGACCGAGTTATCGCCGATCAGCACGCAGCTCGGATACTTCCAGGTGATCGCCGAGCCGGTCTCGACCTGCGTCCACGAGATGCGCGAGTTCGCGCCGCGGCACTCGCCGCGCTTGGTGACGAAGTTGTAGATGCCGCCGACGCCGTGCTCGTCGCCGGGGTACCAGTTCTGCACGGTCGAGTACTTGATGTTGGCGTCGGCCAGCGCCACCAGCTCGACGACCGCGGCGTGCAGCTGGTTCTCGTCGCGCATCGGCGCGGTGCAGCCCTCGAGGTAGCTCACGTGGCTGCCCTCGTCGGCGATGATCAGCGTGCGCTCGAACTGCCCGGTCTTGGCCGCATTGATCCGGAAGTAGGTCGACAGCTCCATCGGGCAGCGCACGCCTTTCGGCAGGTAGACGAACGAGCCGTCGGTGAACACCGCCGAATTGAGCGCCGCGAAGAAGTTGTCGGTGGGCGGCACGACGCTGCCGAGGTACTGCTCGACGAGGGCGGGGTGCTCGCGAACCGCGTCCGAAAACGGGCAGAAGATCACGCCCGCCTCGGCCAGCCGCGCCTTGAACGTGGTCGCCACCGAGACGCTGTCGAACACCGCGTCGACCGCAACGCCCGCGAGCCGGGCGCGCTCGTGCAGCGGCACGCCGAGCCGGTCGTAGGTGGCGAGCAGCTTCGGGTCGACGTCCGCCAGGCTCTTCGGGCCATCGCTGCTGGCCTTCGGCGCCGAGTAGTAGGAGATCGCCTGGTAGTCGATCGGCGGGTAGCGAACGTGCGCCCAATGGGGCTCGCGCATCGTCTGCCAGTGGCGCAACGACTTCAGGCGCCAGTCGAGCAGAAACGCCGGCTCGCCCTTCTTGGCAGAAATGAGCCGGATGACGTCTTCGTCGATGCCGGGCGGAACCGTGTCCGAATCGATGTCGGTGACGAAGCCGTGCCGGTAGGTCTGGCCGACGAGGCTGTCGAGGTCCTGGGGCTTGGTGGCCATGGCGAGGACCGTCAGGCGCGCACGCGCGCGCTCGGGCGAGCGCCGAGCGCGCCGCCGAGGTTGGGTACCAGCAGCGCGGTCGTGTCGCGGCTCGCGAGCTGGGTCAGCGTGATGTCCGCGAGCGCAAGACGGATCGCGAGGTTCACGCGCTGCCAGCTGTGACCGACCCGGCAGCTGGACTCGATGCCGCACTGACCGGGATGGGTCGAGCACTCGGTGAGGCCGACCGGACCCTCGACCGCATCGATGATGTCGGCGGCACTGATCGCACTGGCGGGCCGGGCGAGCGCATAGCCGCCGTGCGCACCCCGGGTCGAGGCGACGAGCCCGGCACGCTGCAGATCCTGCAGCACCTTGCTGACGGTCGGGACGCCGATGCGTGACACCTCGGCGAGGTCGACCGCAGTCCTGAGCCCGGCGCCATTCTCGGCGAGGTGCGCGAGGATGACGGTCGCGTAGTCGGTCAGCTTGCTGATACGGAGCATGGGCAACCCTCAATTCCTATTCAGGAGTATTTTAGTCCTATTAAGCTGTGGCGCCAAGTTCCGGCTGCCCCTGGCCCCCGGCGCCGCGGCCGGATCCGCTATTATGGGAACTCGGCCTTGCCGCGCCGGTCTCCACCAGCACGCGGTGGCGCCATTCGAGGAACCCAGCATGAATCGCAATGAACTCGCGCGCGTCGCGCACGCAATGGTCGCCCGGGGCCGCGGCATTCTCGCCGCCGATGAGAGCACCGGCACGATCAAGAAGCGCTTCGACAAGATCAAGGTCGAGGCGACCGAGGAGAACCGGCGCGCGTACCGCGAACTGCTGTTCACGACGCCGGGCGCGGCCGAGTTCATCGCCGGGGTGATCCTCTACGACGAGACGCTGCGCCAGTCGACAAAGGCCGGCGAGCGCTTCGCCGACCTGCTGACGCGCCTCGGCGTGATCCCGGGCATCAAGGTCGACGCCGGCACCAAGCCGCTGCCGAACTTTCCCGGCGAGGTGATCACCGAGGGCCTCGACGGGCTCGCCGGCCGGCTCGCGGAGTATCGCAAGCTCGGCGCCAGGTTCGCCAAGTGGCGCGCGGTCATCGACATCACCGACGGCATCCCGACGCGCACCTGCATCGAGTCCAACGCCGAGCTGCTGGCGCGCTACGCCGCGCTGTGCCAGGAGACCGACATCGTGCCGATCGTCGAGCCCGAGGTGCTGATGGATGGCGGCCACACGATCGAGCGCTGCGAGGCCGTGACCGGGGAGGTGCTGCAGACGGTGTTCGATAGCCTGCGCGCGCACCGCGTGCTGCTGGAAGGGATGATTCTGAAGCCCAACATGGTCATCTCGGGCCAGAAGTGCCCGCACCGCGCGAGCCCCGACCTCGTGGCCGAGGCCACGGTGCGCTGCCTCAAGCGCCACGTGCCGGCGGCGGTCCCCGGGATCGCGTTCCTGTCAGGCGGCCAGAGCGAGGCCGAGGCGACGCTGCACCTCGACCTGATCAGCCGCAGCGCCGCGCTGCCGTGGTCGGTGTCGTTCAGCTACGGGCGCGCGCTGCAACAGTCCGCACTCGCTGCCTGGGGCGGGGCCGCGGCACACGTCGCCGCCGCCCAGCACGAGTTCATCAAGCGTGCCCGCCTCAACGGCCTGGCGACCCTCGGCAGGTACGACGCGGCGCTCGAGAAGCAGGCGGCCTGACGGCTGCCTGCGCGTCCCGCGCGAATGTCCGCCTCCAGTCGTGCGGCGCCGCCGCTCGGGTCCGCTGCGCCCGTCGTCCGTCTGACCGGTGTCGGCTACGAGATCAACGGGCGCAGCGTTTTCGACGGCCTCGATGTGGTGATCGAGCGCGGCAAGGTCACGGCGATCATGGGGCCGTCCGGCACCGGCAAGACGACGCTGCTGCGGCTGATCACCGGCCAGGTCCGTCCGAGCCGCGGCCGGGTCGAAGTCAACGGTGAGGACGTCGGCGCGCTCGACACCGACAGCCTGTACCGCCTGCGCCGCGGCATGGGCATGCTGTTCCAGAATGGCGCGCTGCTGACGGATCTCGACGTCTACGAGAATGTTGCCTTCCCGGTGCGCGAGCACACGAGACTCCCGGAGCCGCTGGTCTCGCGCCTCGTGCTGATGAAACTGCAGGCCGTGGGCCTCAGGGGCGCCGCGCGCCTGATGCCGGCCGAACTGTCCGGCGGCATGGCGCGGCGCGTGGCACTCGCGCGCGCGATCGTCATGGATCCGCAGATCCTGATCTACGACGAGCCGTTCGCAGGTCTCGACCCGATCGCGCTCGGCGTGGTACTGCGCCTGATCCGCGAGACCAACGACGCGCTCGGACTGACCAGCATCGTGGTATCGCACGATGTGCGCGAGATCAGCCTGCTGGCGGACCGGGCCTACCTGCTGTCCGGCGGGTCCGTCGCCGCCGCCGGTACGCCAACCGAGCTTGCCGATGACAGCTCGCCGATCGTTCGGCAGTTCATGGACGGGCTGGCCGACGGGCCGGTGCATTTCCACTACCCGGCGCCCGACTACGCAGCGCAGCTGCTCGATGCGGAGGTGCCGGTGTGAGCCTCGTCAGCGAGGTGGTCGACAACGGCCGCGCGGTGCTGGTCAAGAGCGGCAGCTTCACGCTGTTCTCGCTGCGGCTGCTGCGCGTGACGCCGGCCGCGCTGCGGCGTACGCGGCTGGTCGTCGACCAGGTCTACAACACCGGGGCGTTGTCGCTCGTCATCATCATGCTGTCGGGACTGTTCGTCGGCATGGTGCTTGGCCTGCAGGGCTACGACCTGCTGCAGCGCTTCGGTTCCACCGAGTCGCTGGGCGTGGCTGCCGGGCTCGCGCTGCTCAAGGAGCTCGGCCCGGTGGTCACGGCGCTGTTGTTTGCCGGTCGCGCCGGCACGGCGCTGACCTCGGAGATCGGCCTGATGGGCGCGACCGACCAGCTGTCGGCGATGGAAATGATGGCGGTCGACCCCGTGCGGCGCGTGTGCGCGCCGCGGTTCCTGGGCGGCGTGATCGCGATGCCGCTGCTGGCCGGCATCTTCAGCATGGTCGGCATCTTCGGTGCGCAGCTCGTCGGCGTGACGCTGATGGGCGTCGATGCGGGCCAGTTCTGGTCGCAGATGCGCGGCGCCGTCGAGCTCAGGGACGTGAACCAGGGCATCCTCAAGAGCTGCGTGTTCGGTCTCGCCTGCAGCGCGATTGCGGTTTACGAGGGCTACCACGCGGCGCCGACTGCCGAAGGGGTCGGGCGCGCCACGACCCGCACGGTTGTCAGCTCGTCGGTTGCCGTGCTGGTGCTCGACTACATGCTGACAGCGGTGCTGCTGTGAACCGAGGAGAGATGCGATGACGCAGACACGGGCAACTGAGATCGGGACGGGGCTGTTCGCCCTGCTCGGCTTCGCCGCGCTGTTCTTCCTGGTGACGCAGATCACCAACCGCAGCATCGCCTGGAACGAACAGAGCTACCGTCTGAGCGCGCGCTTCGACAACGTCGGCGGGCTCAAGGTCGGCGCGCCGGTATCGATGGGCGGCGTCACGATCGGGCGCGTCGAGGCGATCGAGTTCGACTCGAGCGACTACAAGGCCGTCGCGCGACTGCGGATCCAGCAGCGCTACTCCCGCATCCCGAACGACAGCGACGTGGCGATCTTTACCGCCGGCCTGCTCGGCGGGCAGTACGTCGGCATCACCCCCGGAGGGGCCGAAACCTACTTCAAGGACGGCGACCAGATCGAGCTGACGCAGTCCGCGGTCGTGCTTGAAAACCTTATCAGCAAGTTCCTGTTCGACAAGGCCGGCCAGGAAGGCGCCAAGAAATCCGAAGGAGCCGCCAAGTGAATCCCCGCCACATCGTCGCGATCCCCGCCGCCGCCGCCGTCGCCACGTTCGCGTGGCTGGCGATGCCGTCCGCGCTGTCGCTGCTGGCGCCGGCGGCCGCGGTGGCAGCCGAGACCCAGTCCTCCGAGCTCGGACCGCAGGCGCTGATGGATGACGTCTCGCGGCGCATGTTTGCCGCGCTCGACAGCAACCGGGCCGCGATTCACCAGGATCCGAAGAAGGTCTATCCGCTGGTCGACCAGATCCTGCTGCCGCACTTCGACACGGAGTACGCGGCGCAGCTGGTGCTCGCGCAGCACTGGCGGACGGCCACGCCCGAGCAGCGCAAGCGCTTCGTCGACGCGCTGTACCAGGCGCTGCTGCGGACCTACAGCGACGCGCTGGCGGACTTCACCTCCGACCGGCTGAAGCTGTTGCCGTTCCGTGGCGACCCCGCGGCGACCCAGGCGACGGTGCACACCGAGGTCACGCGTTCCAGCGGCACCGTGGTCCCGGTCGACTATCGGCTGCGCAAGACGGAGGATGGCTGGAAGGCCTTCGACGTCATCATCGAAGGGATCTCCTACGTGCGGAACTACCGCACCGACTTTGGCGAGGAGATCAGCCAGAAGGGGCTCGAAGAGGTGATTACGCGGCTCGAGCGCGAGGGCCTCGACCTCAACGCGCGGCCCGGGACGGCCAAGTCGCCGCCGCCTGCGGCCGGCGCGCGCTGACCGCTCTCGATGGGGCGCCGCTCTCCGCCGGCTGCATTCGATCTCGCCCCCGCAGGCGAGTCCGGCCATTTCCGCCTCGGCGGCGCGCTCTCCTTCGACACCGCCCGGGCGGTGCTCGAGAAGGGCACCGCCGCCTTTGCCGGCCAGCAGCGCGTGTCGCTCGATCTGTCCGGAATCACGCACGCGGACAGCGCCGGGCTCGCCGTGCTGCTGACCTGGGTCGGGCGCGCACGGCGCGACGGGCGCGCGATCAGCTACACGGGGCTGCCGCCGCAGCTGGCGCGCATCGCGCGGGTCTGCGGGGTCGATGGTCTGCTCGGGGTCGAGGGGGCAGCGGCGCCTTCGGCCGGCGCCACCGCCTGACACGCCTCGGCGCCCGTGCGCTGACCGGCCGGCGGCCCATCGGCACCGCCGGTGGCCGGTCGCGTTGCGTCGAGGCGTTGTGCCGGGCGCGGGCCGGGCGATGGTCCGGACGCTACTGGGCGGCTGGTGCGGGCGGCGACTCGCTTTCGCTCGCCACCGCTGCGGACGGCTTGATCACCGGCACCGTCTCGGTGACCGGATCGTCGTAGGTTTCCTCGGGCACGTTGCCGTCGTGCACCAGGTACTCGCGGCGCGTGATGTAGGCGTTGCGGATGAACGTGTACGGATCAAAGGCCGCTTTCAGTGCCGCGTCGGTCGCGAGCAGCTGCGTGCGCTTGTCGAGCTCACTCATGACGAACAGGCCATACTCGAGCGCGCGCGAGTTCTGGTAGTAGGTCGGGCTCAGGTATCGATCGGCCAACACGGACGGGGCGTCGCGGAAGTCCGAGGGGCCGAGGGCCGGCAGCACGAGGTACGGCCCGGCAGGCACGCCCCACCAGCCGAGCGTCTGCCCGAAGTCCTCGTCGTGGCTCGCGAAGCCCCAGCGGGTTGCCGGATCGAGAAACCCGCCGATCCCGACGACCGAATTGACGATGAACCGCGCCGTGTCGCTGCCGGCAGTCTTGAGCTTGCCCTGCAACGCCTGGTTGATGATGACGACCGGGTAGTACAGGTTCCCGAAGAAGTTGCTGACGGCGTTGCGGGCCGGGACCGGCACCGCGGCCTTGTAGGCGCGGGCGGCCGGCCGGGCGAGCATCCGGTCGAACGCGTCGTTGAACGCGTAGGTGGCGCGGTTCAGCTTCTCGAGCGGGTCGTTGGGCTTGGCGGCAGCGGCTGCCGGCGCGGCCGGCAGCACGGCCAGCAGGATGGCGACGGCGAGTCCGTGCCGTGCCCGGCGGGCGCGGTCAGTCATGCTGGTGATCGACTCGTGCGATAGTCCTGCGCTCATCGTGGGCGGCAAGTCTAGCAGTCGGGCCGCTCCCGCGGCTCACCGGCGCCCGCCGTCCGGAGTCGTGGGCAACGGCTCGCCGCGCTCGAGCGCCGCCTGCAGGCGCGGCGGCAGGTATTCCTTCAGTTCGTCGATGCGCGCTTTGAAGCGGCTGCGCTGCACCGGCGTCAGGTTCGGTACGGCGAGCGCCTGCCTGAGCGTCTCAATCGCGAGAATCAGGTCGCCACTCATGACGTGGTACTCGGCCATGTAGTAGTTGGCCTCGGCTGCCTCGCCGGCGGCACTGGCGGCGAGTGCGATCAGCCGGACCTGATCGTGAGTGGGCGGCACGTTGTTGAACAGGTCGAGCAGCACCGAGTGCGCGAGGCGCGCATCGTCGGCGCGCATCAGGGTCTCGGCATAGCGGACCGTGACCGGCACGTTGCGCGGGAACAGGTCCTTGGCGTTCGCGAGCACCGCCCGCGACCCGGAGATGTCGCCGGCCGCGAGCAGCGACTGGCCGAGCCCCGTGTAGTACTCAATCGTGTCGGGATGGCGGGCCACGAGGTCGCGGAAGATCGGCGTCGCCTCGTTGGGGGCATTCGCCTGCATCAGCGCGAGCGCCCGCCCGTAGTAGCGGTAGTCGGCGACGCTCGAGTCGGCCGACGCCGCATCGGCATACACGTCGCGCGGGTTGCTTTCGGGCGGCAAGGTCATCACGCGCAGCCGCTCGCGCGCAAGCCGGTAGCCGGTCGAGTCGACCGGGCGTACCGTCGGATACTGCGCCGCCCGGTTGCGCGCCTCGGCCACGCGCGCACTGGTGACCGGGTGTGTCTGCAGGAATTCGAGGATCTTGGCGTTCGCGCCGGAGCCGCCCATGCGCCGGTTGAGCGTCTCGAAGAACGATGCCATCGCGTTCGGGTCGTAGCCGGCCGCCGCGGCCACGCCTATTCCGACGCGGTCCGCCTCGTACTCGTTGTCACGCGAAAAATTGAGCTGGTGCTGGATCGCGGCATTCTGGCCGGCCATTACACCCGCCATGCCGATGTTCGAGTTGCCGGCAACCGCGCCGAGCAGCACCGCGGCCAGCATCGCCGCCGTCGACACCAGGGTCGCCCGGCCCTGGGACTGAATGCTGCGGGCAATGTGCCGCTGCGTGACGTGGGAGATTTCGTGCGCCAGCACCGAGGCGAGCTCGCTCTCGCTTGCGGTCGCGAGGACCAGGCCGGCGTTGACGCAGACGAAGCCGCCGGGGAGCGCGAAGGCGTTGATCGCGCGATCCTTGACGACGGAGAACGTGAACCTGACGTTCCCTTCCTGCGCGTGGCTCGCGAGCCGCGAGCCCAGCGACTGGATATACTCGCCGATCTCCGGGTCCTCGAGGATCTGACCCGAATCGCGCAGCCCGCGCATGATCATCGAGCCGATCTGGTACTCGTCGCTGGTCGTGAATACGGCGTCCGCCGGGGTGCCGATGTCCGGCAGCTCCGGGGTGGCGGCGGCGCGCGCCGCGCTGATCGCCAGCAGCGCGACAGCGAGGGCAAGCCCGACGCGGCGGAGGAGGATCGGGGCAGTCATGCGCAGCTTATAGACCAGCCCCGGGGCCGTTGGTTCACCGCGCCCCGCTCACAGGCTGTCCGATGCGAAATCGGCGAGCCGCGAGCGCTCTCCGCGCATCAGGGTGACGTGGCCGGAATGTGCCCAGCCGCGGAAGCGATTGACGACGAAGGTGAGCCCGGAGCTGGTCTCGGTGAGATAAGGCGTATCGATCTGCGCGATGTTGCCGAGGCAGATCAGCTTGGTGCCGGGGCCGGCGCGCGTCACCAGCGCCTTCATCTGCTTGGGTGTCAGGTTCTGCGCCTCGTCCAGAATGATGAAGCGGTTGAGGAAGGTCCGGCCGCGCATGAAGTTCAGCGAGCGGATCTTGATGCGGCTGCGCAGCAGGTCGTTGGTCGCGGCGCGGGCCCAGTTGCCGCCCTCCTGGCCCTGGGTCAGCACCTCGAGGTTGTCCATCAGCGCGCCCATCCACGGCTCCATCTTCTCCTCTTCGGTGCCGGGCAGGAAGCCGATGTCCTCCCCGAGCGGGATGGTAACCCGGGTCATGATGATTTCGTTGAAACGGCGGTTGTCAAGCGTCTGGGCCAGTCCCGCGGCGAGTGTCAGCAGCGTCTTGCCGGTGCCTGCGGGGCCGAGCACCGTCACAAAGTCGACCTCCGGATCCATCAGCAGATTGAGCGCGAAGTTCTGCTCGCGGTTCCGGGCCGTCACGCCCCAGACGTTGTGCCGGTCGGCGCGATAGTCGTGCACCAGCTCCAGCACCGCTTCCTCGCCCGTGATGCTGCGCACGGTCGCCTCGACGCCATTCGCCACGTCCTCGAACACGAACAGGTTCGAGTGCCAGTCGCGCACTGCCGGTCCGCGCAGGCGGTAGAAGGTCCGGTGGTGCTCCTTCCAGGACTGCATGTCCTTGCCGTTGCGCTCCCAGAAGTCGGGCGGCAGGGCCTGGGTCCCGGTGTACAGCAGGTCCGCGTCCTCGATCGTCTGGTCACTGAAGTAGTCCTCGGCATGCACGCCGAGGATCGCCGCCTTGATGCGCAGATTGATGTCCTTGGACACCAGCGTCACCTCGGCCTCCGGGTGCGCGCGCTTGAGGGCGAGCGTCTGGCCGAGAATCGCGTTGTCCGCGCCGTGGCCGGGCAGCGTCGGCAGCCCGGAGTCCAGCACTTTGGTCTGGAAAAAGAGCCGGCCGCTCGGTGAGCGTTTGTCGCCGTCTCCGTTCTTGGCGGTCGGCAGCGTGAGCCCGCGGTCGATCTCGTCCTTGACGGCCCCCTGCATCAGCTCGTCGAGAAAGCGGCTGACCTGGCGGACGTTGCGCGCGGATTCGGAGAGGCCCTTCTTGCCGGCGTCGAGCTCCTCGAGCACGATCATCGGAATATACACGTCGTGCTCGTCGAAGCGGAAGATCGCTGTCGGATCGTGCATCAGGACGTTGGTGTCCAGCACGAAGATCGAGCGGCGGGCGCGCGCTCCGCGGGTCATGGCGGTGCGGATCCTACAGCGAACGGACGGCCGCGAGGACCTCGTCGGCGTGGCCGTCGACCTTCACCTTGCGCCACTCGGCCTGCAGCACTCCCTTGCCGTCGAGCAGGAAGGTGCTGCGCTCGACTCCGACGTACCGCTTCCCGTACATACTCTTTTCCTTGATCACGTCGAAGATTGTGCAGGCCTTCTGCTCGGGATCAGCCAGCAGCTCGAACGGGAAACGGTACTTTGCCTTGAATTTGACGTGCGAGGCGAGGCTGTCGGTCGAGACGCCGACGATCACCGCCTTGGCCCGCTTGAATTCCGCGTACCGGTCGCGAAACGCTTCGCCCTCGCGGGTACAGCCCGAGGTATTGTCGCGCGGGTAGAAATACAGCACGAGCGTCTGTCCGGCCACGCTCTTCAGACGCCACGGACCAGCCGTCGAGTCGAGCGTGAAATCCGGAATCTTGCTGCCGATCGCGGGCTTTGCCATCGAGCGCTCCGAAAATCCATTCAGCTCTTGACGGGCTCGAGGATCGCGTCGAGGTTCAGGTGGTCGCAGAAGTCCATGAACTCCTCGCGCAGCACACCGAGGTGAATGCGGCTCGGCACGTTGATGACGAGCCGCAGCGAGAACATCGGCGCGCCGGTATGCGCGGCGGCGTAGCTGCGCGTGTCGAGCTCGGCGATATCGATGCCGCGCGCCGAGAAGAATCCCGAGACGCTGGAGACGATGCCCGACTGGTCGAGGCAGACGATGTCTACCGAGTACGGCAGCATGTCGGCGCGGACCGCGCGCTGCTCGGTGCGCCGGGCCTGCACCGAGATCTCGCCAGCCTCGCTGAGCTTCTTGATCTCGGTCTCGATCTTCGCGAGCGAGTGCCAGTTGCCGGAGATCAGCAGAGCCATCACGAATTCGCTGCCAAGCGCGGACATTCGGCTTTCGGTGATGTTGCCGCCGCAATCGGCGATCACGCGGGTCAAGTCGTGCACCATGCCGGTGCGGTCGCTGCCAATGGCAGACAGAGCGATCAGCTGCTTCATCCGGGGGGTGGCTCGGGCGAGGGCGGGTAAACACTGATTCTACTCCAGCCCAGCTGGCCATGGGCGCCAAGATCGGGTCCTTTGCTTGCGCCGCCGGCCCTCGTCTCAGTACCATCGCGGGCTAGTCTCGTCGAGGCTCCAATGTACAGCGGCAGCATCGTGGCTATCGTCACGCCGATGGCCGAATCGGGCGAAGTGGATTTCGCCGCCTGGGATGCGTTGCTCGACTGGCACGTCGCCGAGGGCACGGACGGTGTCGTCGTGTGCGGCACCACCGGGGAATCGCCGACCGTGACGCTCGAGGAGGCCGTGGAACTGACGCGGCGGGCGGCGGCTCGGCTGCGTGGACAGATCCCGCTGATCGCCGGCAGCGGCACGAACGATACGGCTCGGAGCATCGAACGCACCCGCTGCCTTGCCGAGGCCGGGGCCGACGCCGTGCTCGTCGTGACGCCCTACTACAACAAGCCGACGCAAGAGGGACTGTTCCAGCACTTCACTGCGCTGGCCGAGGAATCGAGCGTGCCCGTGATCCTCTACAACGTGCCGTCGCGTACCGGCGTCGACCTGCTGCCGGATACGGCCGCGCGTCTGGCCGCACACCCGCGGATCGTCGCGCTCAAGGAAGCGACTGCCAGCCTGATACGGTTCCAGGAACTGCGCGAGCGCTGCGGAGACGACCTCGAATTGCTGTCGGGCGATGATCCAACGGCGGCCGAGGCGATGCTTTCCGGGGCGCAGGGCGTCATCTCGGTCACCGCCAACGTCGTGCCGCGTGCGATGCACGCGCTGTGCGAAGTGGCGCTCCACGGGGACGGCGAGCAGACGCGGGAACTCGACGCGCGCCTGCAGGTCTTGCATCACGCGCTGTTCGTCGAGTCGAACCCGATCCCGGTCAAGTGGGCCGTGGAACAGCTCGGCCTGATCCGGGCGGGCATCCGGTTGCCGCTGACACGTCTGTCGGCGCCGGCTCAGGTGTCCGTGCGCGCAGCGCTGCGCGCCGCGGGGGTCGCATGCGCAGATTGATGATCGTCCTGCTGCTCGCTGCGCTGCCGGCACTCGGCGGCTGCCACATGCGCCAGTGGTTTCGGGGTGATCGCTGCGAAACCCGTGCGCCGTTCAGGAAGGCCCAGAGCGTCCCGGCGCTGCGCATGCCCGAGGGACTGCCATCGGCCAACACCCGCAACGGGCTCAAGATTCCGGACGAGGTCGGGCCCGCGGTTCCGCGCGCGGCCAATCAGAAATGTCTCGACGAGCCGCCGAACTTCTACGCCGACCGCCCCGTGCCCGCGCCTATGCCCGCGCCTAAGGCTGCCCCTAAGCCTAAGCCTGCGCCTGCGTCCGCTGCGCCTGTGCCCGAGCCCGCGCCCGCCAAGTGACCGTTGGGGTCGGCCGCCGGTTTGCCTCGCTGGCTGGGCGCGGTTAGGCTTCCGGGCGGCCGGAGAGGTGGCCGAGCGGTCGAAGGCGCTGGACTGGAATTCCAGTAA
>Ga0181521_10002892_pt1 | contig 20485 bp, 18 predicted proteins | sample PEATcosm2014_Bin_32_FD_119764 | JGI IMG/M metagenome (GOLD analysis project Ga0181521, IMG submission 119764) | Peatland microbial communities from MTU Mesocosm Facility, Houghton, MI, USA - PEATcosm2014_Bin02_60_metaG | ecosystem: Environmental > Terrestrial > Soil > Wetlands > Peat | place...
AAGGCTCATCCTGCTCATCGAACTCGAAAGTCAACTGGCGCGGATCAGCCTCGGACGCGCGCTGATCGCTCCAACGCCAAGTCGAGCCGCTAGGACGCTTCAGCTTCGGACTGCTGACGAGTTCGTTGATAGGTCAACCGTTTCCCGGCCGCGCCGCGCGCCAGCTTCTCGGTGCGCGCCATGTCGTCAATCCCCAGGCCAATCCGGTTGTTGTAGCGGAAATCGAACTCGGCAACGTAGCGCTTCAAATGGGTGGGGCTGACGTGCTGGTAAACGCCCGTGATCCCGCGCTTTAGGATGCTGAAATAGTTCTCGCAGGCGTTCACCGTTGCGCCGCCGCGCACGTATTCGCCGATGTTGTGCTGGACGGTGAAATGACCGGCCGGAAAGTCAGCGCCGACGCCTCGGTAATAGCTCGCCTCATCGGTGAACACCATCGCGGCCGGGCTGATCTGCTCGCGCAGGATCGGCCTGAGCGTCGCGCCGTTGACTTCAGGTACATGGAATGAGCGCGCCTGTTTGCCATCGATCAGCGTAATGACCGGCTCTTTCGCGGCGTAGCCACGCTGGCGCACTTCGCCGGCCCGCGTGGTAGTGCGACCGATGAAAGTTTCGTCCGCCTGGACTGGCAGACCGCGACCGCCCATCAACGCGCCGAAGCGCGGCTCGCGCATGGCTTCGCGGATACGCATCATCAGGAACCAGGTCGATTTGAGGCTGACGCCGAGCATCCGATGCAGTTGATGCGTGCTCATGCCTTTCTTGCTGGACGACAGCAGATACATCGCCTTAAGCCAGATATGCAGCGGGATTTTCGAGCGCTCCATGACGGTTCCGACCGTTACGGTGAACTGGCCGCCGCCTTTGACGTGCCGGCAAGCGTTGCACTGATAGAGGCCGGGCCGATGCGCGCTGCCGTTGAGTTTGGTTACGCCCTCGCCATGCGAGCCGCAATGAGGGCAAACCGGGCCATTCGGCCAGATCAGCGCTTCGAACCACTCGCGGGCTAGCTGGTCATCGTTGAGGGCTGGATTGTCGAGTTCTGCGGTCACGGCCATCGCTCCTAAGCAATGGCAAGATTTTGATCGCTCGTTACTGCTTTGTCAAGGTGAAAATCGCCATAATAATCTCATAGATAAAACAATGATATTCAATTTTATGGGCGGCAATATAACGGTTGCGAAGCGTTGCTTAGCGCAACATATACGGTGGCGAATAAATGATGGAAAAGACAAACATCTCTTTGCAAATACTCTTTGGCTAATGCGTGAGTTTGAGAGTGATCTCAAAGAAAATCGCCTCCGGCAGTAGCGAGCGTAGGGCGGAAAAGCGCAGCGCCTTCCGCCACACCCAGCCCGGCTTTGGCGGATGACGCTTCGCTCATCCGCCCTACGGCGCTGATCAGCCGACCGGCTCCAGCACGACCACCGGGATCTCGCGCTCGGTCTTCTTCTGGTAGTCGGCGTAGGGCGGCCAGAACTTCAGCGCCTTTTCCCACAGCCGCGCGCGCTCCTCGCCCGTCACGGTGCGCGCCCGCGCCGTCATCTTCTTGGTGCCGACCTGCACCTCGACTTCCGGGTGGGCGACGAGGTTGAGATACCAGACGGGATGCTTGGGCGCGCCGCCTTTCGAGGCGACGATGATATAGCCGCCGCTGCCCGTCTCGCCATAGAACAGCGGGAAGACGAATTTCTCGCCGGACTTGCGGCCGGTCGTCGTCAGCAGCAGCGACGGCACGGTCATCTCCGGCCGGCCCGGCTGGGTCATCTTGTACACATGCCCCTCGGTGCCGCCGCTCGAGAGGTAGCGGTTGGTGTGCTCCACCATCCAATCCGGCAGGTTCGGCGCGAGCTTGGCTTCAGTCATTTTTTTCGAACTCCTCTTGACGAGAACAAATAGAGAACATATGTCTTCAACCACACGCCCAACGCGCTTCCCGCTGCGAACCTTCGCCGATGCCCCAACTCATTGCCATGCTGCTGATTTTGCCTGTTATCGCTCTGCTCGCGAAACGGGCAGCAAGAAATCTCAACGGGCTGATCCTGTTCTTTTTTCGTCTCGCCCGCACGCGCGTATGCCCCTCAATGAAAATACCGGCCGGAGTCGATCACCATCGTCTGGCCGGTCATCGTCTCGGTGCGGCACATCGTGACCACCATGTCGGCGCAGTCGTCCTTGTCGGCGGGCTTTTTGAGCAGCGAGGTCGCCGCGCCCTGCGCGATGAATTCGGGTCGCAGATTGGCGGTCGCTCGCGTGCCCTCCAGGAGGCCCGGCGCGACGCAGTTGACCAGCGTCTCGGGCGCCAGGGCCACCGCCATGCATTTCGTCAGGTGAATGAGCCCCGCTTTCGACACCGCATAGGCGATCGACGACCCGGTCGGCCCGACCCCGGCGACCGAGGCGATGTTGACGATGCGGCCGCGTCCCTGGGCCTTCATCACCGGCGCCACCGCCTTGGTCAGGCGCATCGGCCCGGTCAGGTTGACCGCGATGATCTTGTCCCACACCTCCATCGTCAGCCCGTCGAGGTCGGCGAACGGGATCGAGTAGTTGTAGGCGGCGTCGTTGACCAGGATGTCGAGCCGGCCAAAGCGCGCGGTCACCTCGCCGACCAGCCGTTCGACGGCCACGCCGTCGGTGATGTCGCAGGCGAACGACGCGGCGTTGACCTGGTATCGCGACGCGAGGTCGCGGGCGACCCCCTCCGCCTGGTCGCGGCTCTGGGCATACATCACCGCGATATGCGCGGCCTCCTTCGCCAGCGCGTGACAGATGCGCTGCCCGAGCCCGCCATTGCCCCCGGTCACCAGCGCGACCGCGCCCCTCAGCTCCATCGGCTTTCTCCGCGGCTACGCGAACGATTCGGTGATCGCCGAGTAGACCAGAGTGCGCAAATCCCGGCGCAAGGTCAGCCGGGCCGGGCTGCCCATCACCTGGGTCATAAACACGACCGTCAGCTCTTCCGTGGGATCGATCCAGAACGCCGTCGCCGCGGCGCCGCCCCAGAAATATTCGCCGAGCGAGCCGGGCAGGCGGGTCTTGGCCACGTCGACATTGACCCCGCAGCCGAGCGAGAAGCCGACCCCGGCATACCCGCTTTCGCTGAACATCCCGGGCAGCGCCATATCGGCGACCTCCTTGCCCTCGGGCAGGTAGTTCAGGCTGAACAGCGCGACCGTTTTGGGGCTGAGGATCTGCACGCCGTCGAGCGAGCCGCCGTTCAGCATCATGCGGCAAAAGCGCAGATAGTCGTGCGCCGTCGACACCAGACCGCCGCCGCCCGATTCCAGTTTCGGCGGCCGGGCGTAGGTGCTTTCCCTTGCGTCGTCCTGCAGCTTCAACCCGGACGCCGCAGTCTCGGGCTGATAGCACGAGCTGAACCGCTCGGTCTTGTCCGACGGCACGTGGAAAGCGGTGTCGTCCATTCCGAGCGGCTCGAAAAGCCGCGTGCGCAGGAACTCGCCAAAGCTCATTCCGGACAGCTTCTCGACGAGGTAGCCCAGCACATCGATGGCCACCGAATAGTTCCACGCCGTCCCCGGCGAGAAATCGAGCGGGATCTGCGCCAGCTGGTCGACCATCCCCTGCAACCCGCCAGGGGTCTCGCGGTCGACCACCTTGGCCCGGCGATAGGCGGCGTCCACCGCGGTCCGCATCATGAAACCGTAGCTGAGGCCGGAGGTGTGGGTCGCGAGATCAATCACCTTCATCGGCCGCAGGGTGGGTGTCGTCATAAAGCTAAGCGACGCGCTCGGCAGCACCGACGGCACGCCGCTGGCGTAAACGCCGAGGTCCTTCCAGGCGGGGATGTAGCTGTGGACGGCGTCGTCGAGACCGATCATTCCCTCCTCGACCAGCATCATCAAGGCGACCGCGGTGATCGGCTTACTCATCGAATAGATGCGGAAGATCGCGTCTTCGCGCATCGCCTTGCCGCGCTCGATGTCCATCTGGCCGCAGATGCCGGTATGGACGAGCTGACCTTTGCGAAAGACATAGGTCAGCATGCCCGGGAGGAGGCCGCCGTCGACATAGCGGCGCTTCATCACCTCGTCCAGGCGCGCCAGCCGCGCCGACGACATGCCTACCGTTTCGGGCTTCATGATCGTTCTCCTCGAGGCGGCCCGCGCCGCTTATCGGCGGCGCGGCTGACGGCGATCTTGCACCTCAATTCCGCGATAGGGAATTCAGATCACGCCTTCCTCGGCGAGCCGCTCGACCTCGCTCGGGGTGCGGCCGAGCAGCTCGGTCAGCACGTACATGTTGTCCTCGCCATAGCACGGCGCGCCGCGATTGATCGGGCCGCCGATATAGGCCGGGGTCCGGCTGAGCTTCATGGGCATCTCATAGATCGGCCAGGTGCCGATCTTGGTGCCGGTGACCTCGGTCAGCCACTTCAGATGACGGAGTTGCGGGTCGGTGTCGATACGGTCCTCCGCGTTCTGGCAGACTCCGGCGGGCACCGCTTCCCTCTGCAATTTCATCATGAGGTCGTAGCGGTCTTGTGTCCTAGTCCACGATTCCACCGCGGCGTCGAGCGCATCCTGGTGCTGCAGCCGGCTTTCGAGCGTCGCGAAGCGCCGGTCGTCGAGCCAGTCGCCGTGCCCGGCGACCCGCGCCAGCGTTTGCCACTCGGCGTCGGTGAAGCAGGCGATCGCGATCCAGCGATCCTTGCCCTCGCAGCGATAGGCGCCGTGCGGCGCCGCCGGCTTGTAGGGCGACCGATTGCCGTAGCGGCGGAACACGCGCTCGTTTGCCGCCCAGTCGAGGATCGTCGTACCGGTGAGGAAAATGCCGCTCTCGCATTGCGAGGCGTCGATCCACTGGCCCTCGCCGGTCCGCTCGCGGTGATAGATCGCGCCCAACAGCGCCAGCGCGTAGCCGTAGGCGCCCATCCAGTCGAGATAGGAATAGCCCCAGCTCACCGGCATCGCCGGCTCGGGCAGCCCCGACATCTCGGCCTGTCCGCCGAACGCCGCCGCGACCGGCCCTACCGTGCGCATGCGGCCATAGGTGCCGTGCGCGCCCATCCCGGATTGCTGGATGTAGATGATGTCCGGGCGGATCGACTTCATCACGTCGTAGCCGAGGCCCAAGCGCTGCAGGACACCGGGCGAGAACCCCTCGGCCACGACATCGCAGATGCGGATCATGTCCTTGGCGATCTCGAGGCCCTTGGGATGCCGGATGTTGAGCGAGATGCCGCGCTTGCCGGAGTTCTTGTTGAGGAAATTGCCGCCCATGTCGAGATCCTTGACCCCGGGCAGCGGCCCGGTCGCCGCATCGCGCGCGGCGCGGCCGCCAACCGGCGCCATCCCCGCCAGCCGCGTGTCGGGATTGTCCTTCCACTCGACCTTGTAGCTTTCCGCGCCCATCGCCGCGAGAAACCGCGTGCCGCCGGCCGAGGCGAGAAACCATGCGAAGTCGAATATCTTAATCCCTTGCAAGGGAAAGGGTTTGTTGTGCAATGCCGAGAGGCGCGGGTTCTCGACCTTGCGCGGCTGCGCCGGCACGCTCGGCCGCCGCGCCGCCTCGCCGAGCACGGCGGCGGTGTCCTCGCCGAGCAGCGGCGCGCGGCGGCCGACCTGCCAGCTCGTCTGGTTGCTGAGCCATTTGCTCGTGGGGTAGGGGAACGAGCGGCCGAGCTCGGGATGCTCGATATCGGCAAATGTCTTGCGCACGAGCCAATGCTCGTCGAGCGCGTTCTCGTGCGGCTTGCGCAGCGGCGCCCAGAGCAGGCCGGCATTCTGCGCCTCAAGCCACGGCATATCCTTGTAGGCCCAGGCGCGGACGAAACGCTGCACGACATCGAGCATGTGCGAGCGCGCTTCGTCGGCGCCGGCGGTGCCCGGCACCTGACGCGCCCGCAAATCGGTGTCGGGGGGCGGCGGTTGCAGGTCGGCCTGCGCGTTGTATTTGGAGAGGAGCGGAACGAGGTTGCTGAGGTCGCGCGCGCCCATGCCGTGGGTAATAAACCAGCGCCCGTCCTTGGTGTGGCAGATGCTGGGGCTATGGTTCGGGCCTTCGGAAGCGTGACGGCAGGTCAGCCGCCACAGCGGCACCCGCCGCATGACCCAAAACATCAGGTCCTGCTCGGGGTTCTTCGACACCGCCTCGTGGACCGCGACCGAAACATCCTGGCCCTCGCCGCTGCGCTCGCGATGGATCAGCGCGGCGATGATCCCGGTCGCCAGCTGCTCGCCAGCGATGTGGTAGGCATGCCAGATTTGCGGCGCGATCGGCGGCGTGTCGTATTCGAGATTGGGGTCGGGGTCGTAGCCGCAATTCATCATCACCCCGCCGAGCGCGAGATGGATGAGGTCCGAACCCTTGAACTCGGCCCACGGCCCGTCATCGCCGAACGGCGTCATCCGCGCCGTCACCAGCTGCGGGAAGCGCGCGTTGACCGCGTTGCGGTCGAGGCCGAGGGCTTCATTCAGTGCGCCGCAACTCGCGTCGAGCAGGATGTCGGCGCCCCCAAGCAGGCGCAGCATGTGCTCGCGCCCCGCTGGCTGCTGCAAATCGAGCACGACCGATTTTTTGTTGCGATTGTAGTTCCAGAAGAACAGCGAGCGCTCGAGCCCCGGCTGGTCATCGAGATAGGGGCCGATCCGCCGCGTCGCGTTGCCCTCGGGCGGCTCGATCTTGATGACCTCCGCGCCGAGCCCGGCGAGCAGCAGCCCGGTATATTCCGCGCGCTCGTCGGCGATCTCGATGACCCTGAGGCCGCTCAGCATGCCCGGGCCCGCATTGCCCATCATCTCGCCCGGTCCGGTCGCCAGATCGGCCATGATGCCCTCGCCTAGTTCGGATAGACGATGGTGCGCAGCATGATCCGGCGCTCGTCTGGCTGGTAGTCGCCGGCGCCGCGATGCATCGTCGCCCGCTCGTCCCACATCAACAGGTCGCCGACCCGCCACGAGTGGTAGTAGACGAAACGGTCTTGCGTCGAATGGGCGCCGAGCTCGTCGATCAGTCGCCACGCCTCGTCCTTCGCCATCCCCTCAAAGCCGTGCGTGTGCAGCGGGTTGACGAAGAGGATCGGGCGCCCGGTGACCGGATGGTTGATGACCGCCGGCCGCGCCTTTTCGGTGTATTTCCGGTCGACCTTCTGCTCGGGATCGCCCTCGTAGAGCCGCATCCCGGCAGGGCCGTCGTGGCGCCCGTGCAGCCCGGTCATCCCGGCGAGCCGCTCTTTCATGTCGTCGTCGAGCGCGTCATAGGCAGCCCGCATATCGGCGAACATCGTCCCGCCTCTTGACGACGGGACTTCCTTCGCATGCAGGATCGCAAGCGTCGGCGGCACCTCCTCGTAAGGGCTGTCGGTATGCCAGTCGGTCGCGCGCTTGACCCCGAACCAGTCGATCTTGCCGTCCTTGTCGACATTGGTCAGCCAGGACACTTCGGGATATTCGGCGTGGCGATAATCGACCAGCGAATGAATTTTGGGCTTGCCGAAGCGGCGTCCGAACGCGGCCAGTTCTCCCGGTCCCAAATCCTGCTCGCGGAACACCAGCACGGGGTGTTCCGCAAAGGCGGCCTCGATCCAGGCGAAAGTCTCGGCATCGAGCGGCTTTGACAGGTCGATGCCGAGCGCCTCGGCGCCAAGCGCCTCACCGAGCGGGCGAAGTTCGCGTGCGGTCATCGGCGCTTCCTCCTGTCGGGTGATCGATTATCGCATCGATGTTAGCCGATAGTCTCCGGATGAGAAGGCACGATAAGCGGGGTCTGCCGCGCGCCCAGCCGAGGACGCGGTTGAGGAATTCGCCCACCCAAGCCCCAGACCTATTCCGATGACCACTTCTTGTAGCCCTGGCGGACCGCCTTTCCGAGCCGGTGGGCGGTTTCCGTCCAATCTCCCGTGGGCGTCGCGGGTGGTACCGATTTCTTCACTCCCTTCGCCCACCTGCCGAGGCGAAACGCGTTGTCCGTCCAGTCTCCCACGGGGACGCCGGCGTCGCTGAGCCGCTTTTCCAGTCGGGCTTTCAAGACCTTCGCCGTGGCCCGCTCGTGCTCGGTGGCCCCGGAATCACCAGCGACCGCGGCCAGCGCGCGCAGCTTCCGGCGGAACGCCTCGATCGACCCCATGAGCCCGGTCATGTGCACAGTCCCGTTCGCCAAGGCCCGAGCACCGGCAGCTCCAGGAAGGACTGGGTTGCCGGGGCGTGGTAGACCGTATTGATGGCAACCCGAATATCGGCCTCCCCATCATTGGCCACAATCGGATTGCCGCTATTGGTGTTGCGGGCGCGCCGCGGGAAGTTGCTGCTTGTGACATCGAGTTCGATCCGGCTGCCGGCCCGCAAGGTGTGATGGATGTCGCCGAGGTCGATGGCCAGCGGATAGATCTGCTCCGGCACCAGAGTCTGGGCGCCTGCGGTGGGATCGCGGTACATCGCCCGCATCACCCCATCCATCAGCAGCATGGCTTGTCCGTCGGGAAGCACCTCGATGAGCTTCACGACAAAATCGGTATCGGGACAATCCGACCCGGCATGCAAGGTCACGCGGACATTGCCGGCGATCGTCATATCCGTGTCGAGCACGGGGCCGTGATAGATCAGCCCGTAATCGGGCAGCGACTGGGCCGGGCGCTGGTCGCGCGGGCCGGCGTCGATCAGCATGTTGCGTCCGCCGAGGCTGGGGATCGGATGGCGCGGATCGTAGCGATAGCGCAGCGGCCCGCCCGCCGGCGCGTCGGCCAGGCTGCCGTCGTCGCACAAATAGAGCCGGCGCGGCGCTGTGCCCGGCGGCGGCCAGCGCTCGGATCGCCGCCAATCGGTCGGGGCATAGGAAGTGCGATCCTCGACCCAGGCGCGCGGCGAATAATACACCGCGGGCTCGGCGATCAGCGCGCTGGGTTCGTCCTTGAGCCAGTATCCGAACCACTCGAAATAGGGATCGCGCGGCCAGAAATTGCTGGCGTAGACGAAGTAATGCTCGTTGGGGCCGACCCACAGCCTCTGCGTTCCGGTCCGCGCCTGGATGTCCTGGAACGCGGCGATGACGCTGGTCTGGAAGATGTCGAACCAGCTGGTCACATGAAAGCCAGGGATGTCGATCGTGCGCCGGAAATTGTGCCGCGCGCGGAAGGCATCGGGCGCCGGATGGCTGATGATCTCGTCGAGAAACGGCTGCCAGACCGCGAAATCCGGATAGCCCGTCAGCGGCAGGCGCAGCCAATCGGCTGAGTTGATGAAAGGCGGGCTCTCCTGCCGCGCGGCGTCGAGCCTTGTGTAGCGCTCGGCGGCCGACGCCGCGGCGCGGTCGAGTTCCCCGGCGCCGATGCCGAAACGCGCCAGCACCGCCTCGCGATGCGACGTCGACAGGCCCGGAATGTTCTTGGCGACCCACAGCCACAGCCGCTCCATCTCGATCGCCTGGCCCTCGTAGATCACGTCGTCATAGATGCTGGAGCCGCCGGCTTGCGCAAAGAACGCGCGCAGGCTCGGATGCCGGGTCGAGGCGGCGGCGAAGGTCGTCGTCGCGCCGGCTGACGAGCCGGACATGCCGACGCGATGGTTGGTCCAGCTCTGGCCGGCGATCCACTCCAGCGTGTCGTAGCCGTCGGCCGCGTCGTCGGCATAGACCCGGTCCTCGCCTTCGGAGCCGTGCCGGCCGCGACAGTCCTGATAGATTGCGGCATAGCCCCGCGCGACGATGTTTTGCCAGCCGCGCAGGATCGAGCCGCGCATCGGCTCGGCGGGGTTCGGCAGCCAGGCGCGCGTATGGTCGAATTTGTGCGGCGCATCGGCGGCGGCGATGCCGTAGGGCGTGCGGTGGAGGATGACCGGCCAGCGCGGCCCGCCCTCGTCGGGGAGAAACACGAAGGTATTGAGGCGGGTGCCGTCGCGCATCGGCACCATGGTCTGAAACGAGCGAGCGCCCATGTGCCACCTCCCTTACAGCCCCGTTTGACCCCGGCGTCGGGCGATATCGATCAACTCTCTGAGACTACTATTAAACTAAACGGCCACAATGGTCGCCCGTTGGCCCGCATATTGCCAGGAGACGTGGCGGGTTGCTGCTCCGCGAAGAGCAATCGGCAACGAGGGTCGCGACATGCACGTTATTTCCCCCATCTCCGGCGGGTCCCGGCGGGGTTTGATCCGCTTTTTTGGTCTGATGTTGCTCGGCGCTGCCGTCTCAGCGGGCGTGCCGGGATTGGCCTTGGCCAGTGGAATTCTCCGCGTCGCGATGACCGCCGGGGACGTTCCGGTGACGACCGGCAATCCCGACCAGGGTTTCGAGGGTTATCGGTTCGTCGGCTACAATCTCTACGACGCGTTGCTGCTGTGGGATTTGTCGAAATCCGACAAGCCGTCCGATATTCGGCCCGGCCTCGCGACATCGTATGAAATCGATCCGAACGACCATAAGCGCTGGATCGTGCATCTGCGCCACGGCGTGACCTTCCACGACGGCTGCCCCTTCAACGCCGATGCCGTCACGTTCAACTTCCAGATGCGCATGGATCAGTCCGCGCCGTATTTCTCGACGCAGCAGTTCACCTATACAAGGGCGTTTCTGACCAACGTCAAGTCGGTCAGCAAGATCGACGACTACACGGTCGCGTTCGATAACAATTTCGTCGAATCGCTGTTTCCCTACACGCTGAGCTACGTGCTGATGATCAGCCCGTGCCGGGCGAAGGAAGTGAATTACGACTGGCAGCAATACGCGCTGCACCCCTCCGGCACCGGCCCCTACAAATTCGACAGCTTCGTGCCGCATGAGCGGCTCGAGCTAGTTCCCAACACCGCGTACTGGGACAAGGACCGCATCCCGAAGCAGGACCGACTCATCCTGATCCCGATGCCGGAGGCCTCGACCCGCACCGCGGCGCTGCTCACCGGCCAGGTCGATTGGATCGAGGCGCCGTCGCCCGATGCCATCCCGCGCCTCAAATCGGGTGGCATGCAGATTGTCACCAACGTCTACCCGCACGATTGGCCCTACATGCTCAACTTCACCAAGGGCCCCTTCAAGGATTTGAAGGTGCGGCAGGCGGCCAATTACGCGATCAACCGGCAGGACGTTGTCGATCTATTGGGTGGCACGGCGATCCCGGAATACGACGTCGTGCCGCCGTCGGTCGCCTATTACGGCAACCCGCCGAAATACGAATACGACCCGAAAAAGGCGCGTGCCCTGCTCGGCGAGGCTGGCTGTCTGCCGTGCAAGGTGACGTTCGGCATCTCGACCTCCGGCTCCGGCCAGATGCAGCCGCTGCCGATGAACGAGCTGGTCAAGTCGCAGCTCGAGGAAGCCGGGTTCGAAGTCACGCTGCAGACGATGGATTGGAACGCGCTGCTCAACGTCTATCGTTCAGGCGCCGAAAAGAACCCGGATTTCGACGGTCTCAATTTCTCGCGCGGGCTGCTCGACCCGGTCAACGCGATCATCAAGCTGGTCGGGCGGGCCTATTGGGCGCCGGCGGGCTCGAACTGGGGCCACTACGAAAACCCCGATGTGGAGGCGCTGATCAGCCAGATCTTCAACGAGTTCGACGGCGAAAAGCGGCTCGAACTGTTGACCACGCTGCACGAGCTCGAGGGCAAAGAGGCAGTGATGATCTTTGTGGTGCACGACCTTAATCCGCGGGCGATGTCGCCCAAGGTGCAGGGTTTCATCCAGGCGCAGAGCTGGTTTCAGGACCTGACGCGCGTGAGCGTCGCGCAATGACGGGGCGGGGAATGAAGCCCGCGATCCTCGCCGGTGTCGCGGCGCTGCTGGTTTGTGGCGCGGCAGGGGCCGGAGGCACGCTGACGGTCGGGATGACGGCGGGTGATCTGCCGACCACCAATGGAAACCCTGACCAGGGGTTCGAGGGCTACCGCTTCGTCGGCGACAACCTTTACGATTCGCTCGTGCTTTGGGACCTGTCCAAGAGCGACAAGGCCTCCGACATCAAGCCCGGGCTTGCCACCTCGTGGCATATCGACGAGGGCGACACCAAGCGCTGGATCTTCGAGCTTCGCCACGGCGTCAAGTGGCATGACGGCTGCGATTTCACGGCCGACGACGTGCTGTGGAACATGCGCTATTCCGCCGACGAGAAGGCCCCCGAATTCAATACGGCGCAGTTTGCCCAGGCGCGGCCCTATCTCGGCACCTATGCCGGGGTCGAGAAGATCGATGACTATACCGTCGCGTTCAAGACCAAGGTCCCCGACTCGCTGTTCCCGTACGAGATCAGCTACGTCCTGATGATCAGCCCGTGCCGCGCCAAGGCGGTCAAATATGACTGGACGCAATATGCGCTGCAGCCTTCGGGCACCGGCCCCTACAAATTCGACAAGACGGTGCCGCACCAGCGGCTCGAACTCGTCCCCAACACCGATTACTGGGACAAGGCGCGCGTGCCGAAGCAGGACCGGCTGGTGCTGATCCCGATGCCGGAGGCCTCGACGCGCACGGCGGCGCTGCTGTCGGGCGAGGTCAACTGGATCGAGGCGCCGTCGCCTGACGCGATCGACCGGTTGAAATCGGCCGGGATGCAGATCATCACCAACGTCTACCCGCACAATTGGAGCTATCAGCTCAACTTCGTCAAAGGCCCCTTCGCCGATAAGCGCATTCGCCAGGCGGCGAACTACGCGCTCAATCGCGGCGAGATGAAGGAGATGCTCAACGGGTTGATGCTGGAAGAATACGCGACCGTGCCGCCCACCGCGCCCTATTACGGGCACCCCATCGTCTACAAATACGATCCCGACAAGGCGAAGGCGCTGCTCAAGGAGGCCGGCTGCGTCCCGTGCAAGGTGACGTTCGCGATCTCGACATCGGGCCCCGGTCAGATGCAGCCCTTGCCGATGAACGAGCTGGTCAAGTCGCAGATGGATGCGGTCGGCTTTGACGTCACGCTCGATACGATGGACTGGAACGCACTTCTGAAGCTGACCCGCGAGGGGGTCGACGAGCACCCAGATGTCAATGGGATCAATGTCAGTCGGCAGACACAGGATCCATTCAACGCGCTGATCCGCCATGTCTGGACCGGCGCCTGGGCGCCCAAGGGCAGCAATTGGGGGCATTTCAGCGACCCCGAAATCGACAAGACGATCGCCGACATCCTCGGCGAATTCGACACCGAGAAGCGCCTGGCGCTGCTGACCAAGCTCAACGAGCAGATGAACGAGGCGGCAGTGCTGATCTTTGTCGCCCACGATTTGAACCCGCGGGCGCTGTCGCCCAAGGTGCACGGCTTCGTTCAGGCGCAGAGCTGGTTCCAGGATCTGACGCCGGTCAGCGTCTCGCCATGATCTTCTACATCTTGCGCCGCATCCTTTACGCGATCCCGATCGCTTTCGGGGTCAGCGTGGTGTGCTTTTCGCTGGTCTACATCGCGCCGGGCGACCCCTTGCAGACGGTGATGCCGCCCGACGCGACGGCCGAGACGATCGAGATCGTCAAGCACGCCTACGGCTTCGACAAGCCGATCCCGATGCAATACCTGATCTGGCTCGGCCATGTGCTGACCGGCAATTTCGGCATGTCGATCTCGACCCGCCGGCCGGTCATCCTCGAAGTCACCGACGCGCTGGCGAATACCTCGCTGCTGGCGGTGTTCGCGGTGCCGCTGTCGTTCTCCATCGGCTACGCGATGGGCGCGATCGCCGGATGCTTTCCCGGGCGCTGGCTCGACCGGCTGGTGACCGGCACCGCGGTGGTCGGGGTCAGCCTGCCCAATTATTGGCTCGGCATCGTGCTGGTGGTGCTTTTTGCGGTTCAGTACGCGCTTTTGCCCGCGACCGGCATGGGGCCGAGCGGCTCGACCAATTTTCACATCCTCGAATGGAGCAGCGCCAAATACCTCGTGCTGCCGGTCTTCACGTTGGCGATGATTCCGATCGGGATCCTGGCGCGCACGACGCGCGCTGCGGTCGCCGAGGTGCGCAATCAGGATTTTGTCCAGACGCTGCGTGCCAAAGGTCTCTCCGAATGGGCGGTGATCCGCCATGTGCTGAAGAATTCGTTGCCGCAGGTGATGGCGGTGATGGGGTTGCAGTTCGGCTATCTGCTTGGCGGCTCGATCCTGGTCGAGACCGTGTTCACCTGGCCGGGCAGCGGGTTTCTCTTGAGCAAGGCGATCATCAATCGCGACGTGCCGGTGCTGCAGGGGACGATCCTCGCCTTGTCGCTGATCTTTGTCGCCACCAACCTCGTCGTCGACCTGCTGCAATCGCTGGTCGATCCGCGCATCCGGCGTGCGTGAAAGCAGGGCCGCCGCGATGAGCGACATCGCCCTCGACAAGCCGCTCGAAACCTTCGACGAGCAGGCCGCCCCGGCGACCCTGGTGCGCGGCTATTGGCAATCGGTGTTCAACCGGCTGCGGCACGACACGGTGACCTTGTTCTTTGCCGCGATCGTGCTGCTGATCGTCCTGGCGGCGATCTTTGCCCCGCTGGTGGCGCCGTTCGATCCCTACAAGGACAGCGTGATCGCCAGGCTGAAGCCGATCGGCTGGCGCGACCATTTTCTCGGCACCGACGAATTGGGCCGCGACATGCTTTCGCGGCTGATCTATGGCGGGCGGGTGTCGCTGTTGATGGGGGTGGTCCCGGTGCTGATCGCCTCGATTGTGGGCGGTCTGCTCGGGGTCGTCGGCGGCTTTGCCGGCGGGCGCGTCAATACCGCCATCATGCGGGCGATGGACGTTTTCTACGCGTTTCCATCGGTGCTGCTGGCGGTGGCGGTCGCCGGCGCGATGGGCGGCGGCATCGGCAACGGGATGCTGGCGCTGACCCTGGTGTTCATCCCGCCGATGTGCCGGGTGACCGAAACCGCGACTACGCAGGTTCGCGCGCTCGACTACATCGAGGCGGCGCGCGCCACCGGGGCCGGCACGATCACGATCATCCGCTACCACGTGCTCGGCAATGTGCTGGGACCGGTATTCGTCTACGCCTCATCCCTGGTCAGCGTCAGCATTCTGCTGGCTTCGGGACTGTCGTTTCTCGGCCTGGGCGTGCGGCCGCCGACCGCCGATTGGGGCCTGATGCTGAGCACGCTGCGGCAATCGATCTATGTCGTGCCATTCGTCTGCGCGCTGCCGGGTGCGGCGATTTTTGTGACGTCGATCTCGTTCAACCTGGTGAGCGACGGGTTGCGCGCGGCGATGGATGTGCGGATGTAGCGCATGGCGTTGGCTCCCCTCCTCGACCCGCTCGTCATCGATCCAAGAGATCGGGGCGGCCCGGCCCAGCCGCTGTTGATCGCCCGCGAGCTGCGCAAGCATTTCCCCGTCAAGGGCGCGCGCGGCAAGTCGGTTCAGGCGGTCGACGGGGTTTCCTTCACCGTGCGCAAGGGCGAAACCTTGGGCATCGTCGGCGAGAGCGGCTGCGGCAAGTCGACCCTGGCCCGGCTCCTGCTCCATCTCGTCGTGCCCGATGACGGCGAGTTGGTCTTCGACGGCGAAGCTGTCGGAACTTCCGGCGGCATTGCGATCAATGCGCTGCGCCGCCAGGTGCAGATCGTGTTCCAGGACTCCTATTCGTCGCTGAACCCGCGTATGCCGGTGCGCGATTCGGTGGCGTTCGGCCCGTTCATCCAGGGCCGCAAGAAGGCCGAGGCCCGCGACATTGCCCGCGATATCCTCGCCAAGGTCGGCCTCGACGCCGATCTGTTCGGCCCACGCTACCCGCACGAGCTGTCGGGTGGGCAGAAGCAGCGCGTCAACATCGCCCGCGCGCTCGCCACCGGCCCGCGGATGGTGATCCTCGACGAGCCGGTCTCGGCGCTCGATAAATCGGTCGAGGCGCAGGTGCTGAACCTGCTGCGCGCGCTGAAGCGTCAGTTGAACCTCACTTACGTCTTCATCAGCCACGACCTCAACGTCGTGCGCTATATCAGCGACCGGGTGCTGGTGATGTATCTCGGCCGGGTTGTCGAATTAGGCCCGGTCGAAATGATATTCGACCGGCCGCTCCATCCTTACACCAGGGCGCTTTTGGCCTCGCGCCCGTCGATGGACCCGGCGCGCCGCATCGAGGAGCCGCCGATCATCGGCGATCCACCCAATCCGATCGACCCGCCCTCGGGCTGCCGCTTCCGCACGCGATGCCCGTTCGCCGAGCCAGTATGCGAAAGCACCGCACCGCCTCTCGGCGAGTGGCTCGGCATGACCTCGCATATCGCCGCCTGCCACATGCAGGATCCGGGCTCGGGTCATAGCCGGGCGGGTCGCGCCTGAGATGGACGGCAGCGCCGATCCGCCGCTGGTCGAGGTCAGCGATCTCAGCGTCGAGTTCGTCTCGCGCGAGGCGACGGTCCACGCGGTCAACAGCATCAGCTTCGCGGCGCGACGCGGCGAGGTGCTGTGCATCCTCGGCGAGTCCGGCTCCGGCAAGTCGGTGACCCTGCGCTCGCTGATCCGGCTGCTGCCCCGCAACGCCAGGGTCGACGGCAGCGTCCGCGTCAATGGCAGGGATGTCCTCGCCATGGGCGCGCGCGAGCTGCGCGACCTGCGCGGCGGGCTGGTCGCGATGGTGTTCCAGGAGCCGATGACCGCGCTCGACCCGGTCTACACGATCGGCCAGCAGATTAGCGAGACCGTGCGCCGCCACATCGCCGGCGACCGCCAGGCGGCGCGGGAGCGGGCGCTCGAGCTGCTGGAGCTGGTGGGCATCCCCTCGGCCGGACGCCGGCTCGACGCCTACCCGCACGAATTGTCGGGCGGGCTGCGCCAACGCGCGATAATCGCCATGGCACTGTCGTGCAACCCGCAGCTTCTCCTCGCCGACGAGCCGACCACTGCGCTCGACGCGACAGTCCAGGTGCAGGTGCTGATCCTGCTGCGCCGGCTCCAGCGCGAGCTGGGCATGGGCATGATCTTCGTCACGCACGATCTCGGTGTCGCGGCCGAAATCGCCGATACGATCGCGGTCATGTATGCCGGGCGCATCGTCGAGACCGGACCGGTCGCGCAGGTGCTGAGCGATCCGCTGCACCCCTATACCGCCGGCCTTCTCGCGTCGACCGTACACGGTCAGCATAGGGATCGCGACATCGACGCGATCCCGGGAAGCCCGCCCGACATGCGGCGCCTGCCGCAAGGCTGCAGCTTCGCCCCGCGCTGCACGCGCCGAAGCGCCGCGTGCCGTACTATCGTCCCCGAACCGCGGTTCCCCTCGCCAGGCCGGATGGTTTCATGCCTCAACCTGCCTGTCCGCGTCGAGTAAGGCGCTAGGGCGACGTTTATTGCGCCCGAGGCCCGAAATCGAGATGATGGCGCGAGAAGCGGCTATCAATTTTTCGCAACGACAAGGGGAAGCGACTATGGCCTACGAAGGCATGATTGCGGAGACCATCTCGGTCAACGGCGACAAGCACGAGCCGATCTCGGCCTATGTCGCGCGGCCGCTGGGTCCAGGCCCGTTCCCGGGCATGGTTCTGATCCATCACGTGCCCGGCTGGGACGAGTGGTATCGGGAGACCACGCGTAAGTTCGCGCATCATGGCTACGCCACGATCAGCCATAACCTCTATCACCGCTTCGGCGAGGGCAAAGCCGACGATGTCGCGGCGAAGGCCCGCGCCGAAGGCGGTGTCGCCGACGACCAGATGGTCGGCGACACCGAAGGCGCGGTGCAATGGCTGCGCGCCCAGCCCTGGCTCAACGGCAAGGTGGGGGTGTTCGGCACCTGCTCGGGCGGGCGCCAGACTTTTCTTTTCGCCTGCAAGTCAAAGAGCATCAATGCTGCGGTTGAGCTGTGGGGCGGCCGCGTCGTGATGAGCAAGGAGGAGCTGACCGCGAAGCAGCCGGTGGCGCCGATCGATTTCACCGCCGGCCTGTCCTGCCCGCTGATCGGCCTGTTCGGCAACGAAGATCGCTCGCCGACCCCCGAGCAGGTGGACCTGCACGAGGCCGAGCTCAAGAAGCACGGCAAGAATTACGAGTTCCACCGCTATGACGGCGCCGGGCACGGCTTCTTCTACTACGACCGGCCCGCCTATCGCATCGAACAGGCGCTGGACGGCTGGAAAAAGGTGTTCGCGTTTCTAGAGAAGCACTTGGCGGTAATCGCCGGCCAGCGGCTCAACAATGTGCACCTCGATCGTCGAGATCGTCAGCGCGGAGGGCGCCGGCAAGACTGGTGACGGGTGGATCGAGCTGACCCACTCGGTTGTGTCCTATGACCACCCGCACCACGCTCTGCTGGAAGAGGCCATCACCATCGATTTTGTGAACTCGGCGCTCGGGCCGGGCGCGCGGGTCGCGGTCGAGCTCACTCTCGAAGCCGCCAAGGAGCTGAGCGGCGCGCTGGCCCGGGCGATAATTGCGGCCGAGATCGAGGAAGGCGCCCGTCACCGCGGGGGGTGAGGCCGGCTTTACTTTCGATCGCCCGCCGCTTCTGGTCGCCAAAGCGATGGCTGCAGCGATCAGCCCCTGAGCAAGCGAACTCTACGGATTTTCACCTGGCAGCGGTAGGGCCGCGGCTGGATTGCGCGGGGCCAACACCGAGGGCGCTTCAGGCAGGTCGGGTCCGACAAGCGTCTGCACTTGCAGCGGCTGAACAACGCCGTCCTTCGGGGCTTCGTAGAAGGCCACCACATATGGCTTCTCCGGAAGCGTCGGCGCGGCGGATACCTGCGTAGTCGCCGCGGGACTCTGATCGGGCGATGAGACCGTCGTCGCGCTCGCCAGATTGGGCGACCATGGCCCTAAATGAGGGAGCGCCAACCGAAATCCAATCCGCAACAGATAAGGCGGCTTGAGGCTATTGGCTGCGGCGACCGCGGTCATTGGGACGTGATGAGCCCGTGCGATCTGGTATAGCGTCTGGCCGCGGGTAACGACGGTGTACTGCAACTCCGGATAGGCCGGGGAAGCGGCCGGGGCGGCGGCAGCGGACGTCCCCGTCTCCGAAGGTCCTGGCGATTTGCTGCCGTTCAACGCTAGTGGTGCCGGCTTGTCCGACTGGCCACAGGCGGCGGCGAGACCTCCTAGCGCCAGAACCGTGGCGACGGCGATGTGGCGCCGCCAATTCCTCATGCCCTGCATCATGTCCCTCTCGCGGCCCGAACGCGAAAAGCTTGCCCTGGCGAGCCACGAGACATGATCTTCAGCCTGCCAGTCCTGTTGCAAGACTTAGATCATAAGGCGTTGATAATTCGATATTTCAGATGCCGGCAGTTTTGGTTCGGCACCCGAATCGGGCTGCGTGGCAGTGGGAGTACGACGCGTACGCTACCCTCCCAGCGCCATGTTGCAATTCGGCGAGAGCTCGGGCGCATGACTGCGCAAGCATTGGATGATGCGTCCGCCGCCGGGCGCGACACCGGTGCAAAATTGCTGACGCTCCTGATAACAGGCTTGCATGAACGCAGAGCGCCGCCGCGGTGCCTGAGCGGGCCCTGGCGCGTAGCCAGTGCTCGCTGCGGGTGGCGGGTATCCGGCCCCGGGTGGCGGGTATCCGGCTGCGGGTGGTGGGTATCCGGCTGCTGACGGCGGGCCCGGAGGGCGTCGCCCCGGACGCCAGGCCAGCTCAATGGAGCCGATGCCGCCGGCAACGTTGAGCCCCTGATTGCCCTCGACGCTAAGCGGCTGCAACGCCACCGTATTGCCGGAGCCGCCGATCAGCGCGTTAGCGCCGACGCCGACCACGACGGTGGCGCTTGCGGTCGCGCCCACATAAGTGCCGGCGAGCGAGCCCGGTACCAACACGCCGGTTGGCGCGAATACCCCCCAAACGACTACGCCACCCGCCGTAAAGCCAATATCGACGCCGATCTTGGAGAACGTGCCGACATAGTGTTCCTCGCCGTTGGGTCCGCCGAAGGTACAGTTGAGTCGTTTCGTGGAGCCCACGATGAAGCCCACTCCGCCCGACTCACCGCACGTCAAGGTCCCGACCTTGACACCGCTCTGCGCGCGAGCCGGAGTTGCAAGCACCAGCGCGCACATCAACAGGAGCGCCGCGCTCCTCGCACAGCGCATTCCCCTGAGTGTCATCGATATCTCCTCGTGAAGGCTCAGTAACCGGAATTAAACCCGCAACGGATTAGGCCCAAGCGAAATCGCTAAGCTGTTCCGACACAACGCTAGCCAGCAGAGTGTGCCGCGAGCTGGTTACGGGGTTGTCGCGGTCGGAGCGGCGCGGCGGGGACGGCCGCGGCGCTTGCGTTGGGATAACGACGCGAGAAATACCGGATCGAGTTCGGTTTGCGCCGGTTTGGCGGCGGGCGGAGCAGCGGCGGGCTCAGCTTCGCTTTGGGAGGGTTGGCGGCTGTTGCCGAGGCCAAACTGTTTCGCCAGCGCCGAGCGGCGTTCGGTGTACGCCGGTGCGGTGAGTGGGTGGGTGTCCTTCAAATTCCAGCGGGCGCGGTAGTCGCTCGGCGAAAGACCGTGAGACGTGGTGAGGTGGCGGCGGAGCATCTTGCCGCGCCATCCGCATTCAAGACAGGCGACGAAGTTGCTGCCGTAGGATCGGTTTATGGCGACAGCGGGTTGCGGCGCCGGAATTTCAGCGGGCGCGCCGA
>Ga0181521_10002896_pt1 | contig 20453 bp, 16 predicted proteins | sample PEATcosm2014_Bin_32_FD_119764 | JGI IMG/M metagenome (GOLD analysis project Ga0181521, IMG submission 119764) | Peatland microbial communities from MTU Mesocosm Facility, Houghton, MI, USA - PEATcosm2014_Bin02_60_metaG | ecosystem: Environmental > Terrestrial > Soil > Wetlands > Peat | place...
GTCGAGCACCGCTGTTAGCACCGCGGTGACTTCCTCGGCGCCCGCTTCCTCGGCTGCCAGAAGCTCTGCGGCGATGTCGCCGGTCCGCTGCGGGTCGGCGTCCGCCACGGGCTCTGTCGCAGCAGGCTCGGGGGCGGGTTGCCTGACCTCGGGAACGGCGGCGAAGGGATGTTCAGCTGCGAACGTCTCGGGCTCGAGCACCTGCCTAACGGCGGCAAACGCGTCAGGCGTCGCGGGGGCGTCAAGTGCGGTGGACGTGTCGGGCGTGGCGGAGGCGTCGGGCATGGCGGAGGCGTCGGGCATGGCGGGGCCCGACTCGTCGACGGTAGGCGGGTCTGCGGGCGCCACGGCGACCGTCTCCCCGGCAGGGCCGGAGGGCGCCTCGCGGCGACGGCGCCCGAACAAACGCGCGAAGAAGCCGCGACGTCGCTCGGGGTCGCTTTCCATCTCGGGGACAGTCGCGGTCCCCGCCTCTGGCGCCTCGGTCTCAAGGGCTGTCGGCTCGGGCGCGTGGATGGGCTCGACCTCGGCTGTTGGCGCCGACGCGGACTCAGCAGCGGTCTCCGGCGTGGACGTCTCCTCGGGTGGAGTCTCCAGCCCGGGCGCTTGGTCGGCCGTGGCCGTTCCGGCGGACTCAGCCTCAGGCGATGACTCTGGCGCGACTGCCGGCTCAGGCAGCTCCCGCGTAACGCTGAGCGTGACCTTGGTCCCCCAGCCGGACGGCTTGATGGAGACGGTGCCGTTGGTGTTCTCGGCGGCCCACTCGACGACGCGCTCGGGCTCGGTGCGGACGATGCGGATCTCGCCGAGCTCGCCGAGATGGCGCGCGAGCGCGGCTGGGTCGCTGAGCTCGGCCCACAGCTCTGGCGGCGACTTGACCAGCGTGCGCTGCACCTCCGAGGAGATCATCGCTGAAGGATTCGAGCGGACGCGCGCGAGTCCTTCAGCGGCAGGGCGCCATGAGCCTGGTTCTATGCGGCGGAGGGCTCCCGCACCCGCCGCAACAGCCCGCGCTCGTGCAGCAGCTCGGCGAGCTGGACGGCGTTGGTGGCGGCGCCCTTGCGCAGGTTGTCGGCGACGATCCACATGTCGAGCGCGCGCTCGTGGCCAGGGTCGCGCCGGATGCGCCCGACGAACACGTCGTCCTTGCCGGCGGCGTCGATCGCGAGCGGGTACAGAGCGGCGTCGGGATCGTCGAGCACGGTGACGCCGGGCGCGGCGGCGAGCAGCTCGCGCGCGCGCTCGGGGGAGAGCTCGTCGCGCGTCTGCACGTTGACCGCCTCGGAGTGGCCGTGGACGACGGGCACGCGCACGCACGTGGCGGAGATGCGGATGTCGGGATCGCCGAGGATCTTGCGCGTCTCGTTGATCAGCTTGCGCTCCTCGTCGGTGTGGTCGTCGCCGGGCGCGAACGAGCCGGCGTGCGGCAGCGCGTTGAACGCGATCTGGTGCGCGTACGCGCTCGGCTGCTCAATCTCGCGCTCGTGCAGCAGCGCGTGCGACTGGTCGAGCAGCTCGTCGACGGCGCGCTTGCCTGTGCCGGACACCGCCTGGTAGGTGCTGATCACGAGCCGCTCGATGCCGGCGGCGTCGTGGATCGGCTTGAGCGCGACGACCATCTGCATGGTCGAGCAGTTGGGGTTGGCGATGATCCCGTGGTGTGTCTCCAGGGCGTCCGGATTGACCTCGCTGACGACCAGGGGCACGTCGTCCTGCATGCGCCAGCGCGATGAGTTGTCGACGACGATCGCGCCCGCCTGCGCGAACTTGGGGGCCCACTCGCCGGAGGTGGAGCCGCCGGCGGAGAACAGCGCCAGGTCGAAGCCCTGGATCGACTCGTCGTCGAGCCCGCGCACGACGAGCCCGCCGTCGATTTCGCGTCCGACGGAGCGCGCGGACGCGAACGGGACGATCTCGCGCGCGGGGAAGCCCCGCTCGCGCAGCAGCTGGAGCATCAGCGTGCCCACCTGCCCGGTGGCGCCGACGACCGCGACTCGGTACCCATTCTCCATGCTCGTCAGGGTATCGGTCCTCCGCGCTAATGTGGGTCGCTTGCAGCCGCAGGTGCCAGGATGGAATGTCACAGTTCCGCCGTCGGCGGAGCCTGTCGTCCCGCAGGACGCGCCGACGCTGAGCGTCCTGATCACGTACTACCGCGGCGAGAAGGTGATCCGCGGCGCGGTCGAGTCGGTGCTCGAGCAGACGGTGCGCCCGCACGAGATCGTGATCTGCGACGACGGCTCGCCGGACGACCTGCAGGCGGCGCTCGGCCCGCTGGTCGACGAGGTGAGGATCGTGCGCAAGGAGAACGGCGGCACGGGCTCGGCGCTGAACGCGGCGGTGCGCGCGGCGGAGGGCGAGTACGTGGTGCAGCTGGACCAGGACGACGCGTGCATGCCGCGGCGGATCGAGGCGATGGCGGCGACGCTCGCTGCGCGCCCGGACGTGGACATCGTCGCCACCGACGCGATCTTCGAGCTGGAGGGCAAGCCGGTGACGACGTTCGAGGCGGTCACGCCGTTTCCGCGGGGCGACCAGCGCACGGCGATCCTGCACACGCCGACGTTCCTGTGGCCGGCCATCCGCCGCTCGCTGCTGCTCGCGGAGGGCGGCTACGACGAGAGCTTCAAAGCGGTCGAGGACTGGGAGTGCTTCACGCGCCTGGTGCTGGCGGGCGCGGTGACGGCTTTCGTGCACGAGCCGCTGTATCGCTGGCGCCTGAGCGCCGGCAGCCGCTCCTCGCACGACAGCGTCGCGCGCATCCAGGACGGCGTGGACCTGACGGCGAAGGCGCTGGCGCAATCGCCGCTGCAGCCCGACGAGCGCGCGGTCGCCGAGTCGCTGCTCCAGATGCGCCGGCGCTGGCTCGCGCGCGAGCAGGCGCGCTACGCGATCGAGACGCGTGCGCGCGACGTGCGGCGGCGATCGCTGCAGCTGGTGCTCGGCAGGGGCTTCGACCCGGCGACGCGGGCGAAGGCGAGCGTGGCGGTGCTCTCGCCGGCGCTCGCCGATCGCTTCATGGCCCGCCGCCGCGAGCACGCGGACCCGGCGGCCGACGCGCTGGCGCAGCGCGGCTTTCGCCTGTCGGCGTGACGCCGGCGGCCAGGCGGGCCGGCCTCAGGCGCCGACGTGCAGCGCCATGAACAGGATCGTGACGAGGACGATCAGGCTCAGCAGCGTGCCGACGCTCGACAGGCGTCGCACGAGCGCGCGGTACTCCTCGCTCATCTCGACCTCCGCGCCGCCCCCTCCGGAGCCGGCCGTGGCAGCGGCGACATCGCGCGTGGCGATCTGCTCGGCGCGTTTGGCGGTCGGGATCATCACCGAGCCGACCAGCGCGCCGATCAAGACCACCGCGCCGAGCCCCCACTGGACGAAGAAGTCGCTCCAGAAGTGCCCCTTGCTGGCGAGGTAGATGCCGGCGAGCAGCACCAGCGCGAGGCCGGGGTTGATCAGCATGCGCTCGATCGTGTACTCGATGCGGTGCAGCAGCGGCAGGCCGCGCGGATCGTGGCGCGCGGCCACCGCGAACATGATCGGGTACGCGAACGTCACGCCGAAGGCGACGACCACGGCCATGATGTGGACGGCGAGGACGATTTCATATAGGGACGCAGCGAGGTAGGTGGGCATGCGAGGCACCCTAATCGCTACCGACGGAAATGTCGTTTCTCAGAACGTCGGCGTGTACTTGCCGAACACGTCCTGCATCGCGCCGCACACCTCGCCCAGCGAGCAGCGGTCCTTCAGCGCCTGGCGGATCGCCGGCAGCAGGTTCTCGCTGCCGCGCGCGACGTCGCGCAGCTCGCCCAGGCGCCGCTCGACCAGGGCGCCGTCGCGGCTGGACTTGAAGTCCTTCAGCCGCTGCACCTGTTCGTGCTCGGACTCGGGGTCGACGCGCAGCAGGTCGGGGACCTCGATGTCGTCCTCCTTGTAGGCGTTGACGCCGACGACGATGTCCTGGCCGATGCGGTAGCGCTCCTGGTAGCCCCACGCGGACTCGTCGATCTCGCCGGTGATGAACTCGATCGCGTGGACCGAGCCGCCGAGCGCGTCGACCTTCGCGATCAGCTCGTTCGCGCGCGCTTCGATCTCGTCGGTGAGCGCCTCGACGAAGTAGGAGCCGGCGAACGGGTCGACCGTGTCGGTCGCGCCGGACTCGTGCGAGAGGATCTGCTGCGTGCGCAGCGCGATTTTGGCCGCGCGCTCGGTCGGCAGCGCGAGCGCCTCGTCGAAGCCGTTGGTGTGCAGCGACTGGGTGCCGCCGCAGACGGCCGCGAAGCCCTGCAGGGCGACGCGCACGATGTTGTTCTCCGGCTGCTGCGCCGTCAGCGTGACGCCGCCCGTCTGCGTGTGGAAGCGCAGCATCGTCGCCTTCGGGTTGGTGGCGCCGAAGCGCTCGCGCATGATGTGCGCCCACATGCGCCGCGCGGCGCGGAACTTGGCGACCTCCTGGAAGACGTTGTTGTGGCCGTTGAAGAAGAACGCCAGGCGCGGCGCGAAGTCGTCGACGGACAGGCCCTTGTCGATCGCCGCCTGCACGTACGCGATCCCCGAGGAAAGCGTGAACGCGACCTCCTGCACGGCCGAGCAGCCCTTCTCGCGGAAGTGGTAGCCGGAGATCGAGATCGTGTTCCAGCGCGGGACGTGCCGGTGGCAGTACTCGAACAGGTCGGTCGTCAGGCGCATAGTCGGCTCCGGCGGGTAGATGTAGTTGCCGCGCGCGATGTACTCCTTGAGCACGTCGTTCTGCGTCGTGCCGCGCAGCTTCTCGCTGGGCACCCCCTGCTCCTCGCCGACCAGCTCGTACAGCAGCAACAGGCAGGCCGCGGGAGCGTTGATCGTCATCGACGTGGACACCTGGTCGAGCGGGATGCCGTCGAACGCCGTGCGCATGTCGTCGATCGTGTCGATCGCCACGCCCGTGCGGCCCACCTCGCCCAGGCAGCGCGGGTTGTCGGAGTCCAGGCCCAGCTGTGTCGGCAGGTCGAACGCCATCGACAGCCCCGTGGAGCCCTTCGACAGCAGGTAGCGGTAGCGCTCGTTGGACTCCCGCGCGGAGGCGTAGCCCGCGTACTGGCGCATCGTCCACGGCTGCTTGCGGTACATCTCGCGGTGCACGCCGCGCGTGTACGGGAACTCGCCCGGCTCGCCCAGGTCGAGGTCCCCCGGCAGGTCCGCCTCGGTGTACAGCTCGGAGATCTCGATGCCGGAGTCGGTGAAGCGGCGCGGATCGTCCGGGCCGACGATCGGCGCGACGGTCACGTGCTCCTCGGTCGATGCCATGTGGCAGATGATAAGGACCGCGCGTCGATGTAACCCTCGGCCGGTGCGCGGCAGGGGCGCGCGCCGGCCGCTTTCGACACGGGTATCCTCCCCGCATGTCCACCTGCCTGGTCACCGGCGGCGCCGGATTCCTGGGGTCGCACCTGTGCGACGAGCTGCTCGCGCGCGGCAACCGCGTGATCTGCGTGGACAACCTCGAGACCGGCTCGCTCGCCAACATCGCCCACATCCGCGACCCCGACCGCTTCCTGCACGTCGGCATCGACATCATCGAGCCTTACTTCATCGACGAGCCGATCGACTTCGTCTACCACCTCGCCTCGCCGGCTTCGCCGATCGACTACCTGCGGTTGCCGCTGCACACGCTCAAGGTCGGCTCCTACGGCACCCACCACACGCTCGGCCTCGCCAAGGCCAAGCGCGCGCGCTTCCTGATCGCGTCCACCAGCGAGGTCTACGGCGACCCGCTCGAACACCCGCAGTCGGAGAGCTACTGGGGGCACGTCAACCCGATCGGCCCGCGCGGCGTCTACGACGAGGCCAAGCGCTACGCCGAGGCGCTGACGATGGCCTATCACCGCCAGCAGGGGGTTGACACTTCGATCATTCGGATCTTCAATACCTTTGGGTCGAGAATGAGACCCAACGACGGGCGCGCGATCCCGACGTTCCTTCGCCAGGCGCTCGGCAACCGCCCGATCACGGTGTTCGGCGACGGCAGCCAGACGCGCTCCTTCTGCTACGTCTCAGACCTGATCCGCGGCATGATCGCGCTCGCCGAGTCCGGGCACCACCACCCGGTCAACATCGGCAACCCCGACGAGTTCACGCTGCTGGAACTTGCGGAGATCATCAAAGAGCTGACCGGCTCGACCGCGGACATCATCTACGAGGCGCTGCCCGAGGACGACCCCAAGCAGCGCAAGCCGAACATCGCGCTCGCGCGCGAGCTGCTCGGGTGGTCGCCGGAGGTGCCGCTGCGCGAGGGATTGCGGCGTACGATCGAGCAGTCGGGCGTCGAGCTGCTGGTCGGTGGCGGCGCGAGCTGACGGCTCGCGCGGGCGCATCGCCGTCGACGCCCGGCCGCGCAATCGACGCTGCAGCGGCCCCGCCGTCCAGCCCCGCAACCGCTCCATCTGCGAGGCTGCAGTGTTGTGAGCAGCGAGATGGGACCACGCCTGTCGGAAACCTCAGCACCGTCGGCCCCGCCCGCTCCTCGGGCGCGTGTACCATCGACGCTGTCCGTGACGACACAGCGCACGGAGCGCTCCGACCGCGACATCCGCCGAAAGCGCCCGCCGGCGCTGTCGTTCCTGCTGCGCATGTCGACTGTGATCCGCGCGGCGCGGGTGCTCTCGCTGCTGGCGCTCGACTTCGCCGGCGTGGCGCTCGCGATCTTCACGGCGCTGGTGCTCAAGGAAGCCGTCCACGGCCATGTGCAGGCGGTGCATTCCCGTGAAAGCACCGAACACTTCCTGCCGTTCGCCTATCTCCTGACCGCGCTGCTGTTCGCGCGCTCGGGGCTGTACGCGCAGCGCGCGCTTCGCCCCGGGCTCTCGCGGATCGTCGGGTCGCTGTTCCAGGTGGCCTTCGTCGCGCTGATCTTCGCCGTCGTCAGCGGCGAACACTTCTCCAGCTACTACCTCTTCTGGAGCACGCTCGCGCTCGCGATCTTCTACATCGGCTCGGCACGCGCCGCGTACGAGCGTTTCAACTCCTTCCTGCTGCGGGTCGCCGGCTATCAGCGCCGCACGGTGCTCGTCGGCAGTGGCAAGCATCTCCTCGACGTCGCGCACGCGCTTGCCGAGGACCGCTCGGGGATCGGCCAGCACTCTCCGATCGATGTCGTCGGCTTCCTCTCTCCCAACCCGCTGCCGGCCAACGGCCTGCGTTCGCTCGGCTCGCTCGCGGACCTCGAGAACGTGCTCGGCGAGGGGCGCATCGACGAGGTGATCATCGCCGACCCGGACTTCCCCCAGGACGACGCGGTGGAGCTCGTCGACCAGTGCCATCGCCGCGGCGTGCGCGTGCGCCTGGCGCCGTCGACGATGGAGATCCTGATCCATCGCGCGGAGTTCGTCCCGGGACAGTCGGTGCCGCTGTTCGAACTGGGACCGCCGGTGTTCGAGGGCATCGACTTCGCGCTCAAGCGCACGTTCGACATCGTCGGCGCCACCGTGCTGCTCGTGCTGCTGAGCCCGCTGCTGCTCGCGATCACGCTCGCCGTGCGCCTGAGCTCGCGGGGGCCGATCCTGTTCCACTCGATGCGCCGCGGCATCGGGCAGCGCCCGTTCGCGTGCCTGAAGTTCCGCACGATGCACACCGACGCCGAGGAGTCCCAGGCCGAGCTGGAAGAGCTCAACGAGGCTTCCGGCGCGCTGTTCAAGATCCGCGAGGACCCGCGCCTGACTCCCATAGGGCCCCTGCTGCGGCGCTTCTCGCTGGACGAGCTGCCGCAGCTGGTGAACGTGCTGCGCGGCGAGATGTCGCTCGTAGGACCGCGCCCGCTGCCCGAACGCGACTACGCGATGCTCGAGGACTGGCACCGCAAGCGCTATCTGGTGCTGCCCGGCCTGACCGGCCTGTGGCAGGTGTCAGGGCGCTCGGAGCTCGACTTCGACGACCTCGTGCACCTCGACTTCATCTACCTCGAGAACTGGTCGCTCGCGCTCGACCTCACGATCCTGCTGAAGACGATCCCCGCCGTGCTCACGAGACGCGGGGCGTACTGAGAGGGTCGAAGCAGCCGACCGTTATTCCCCGCCCAGGCGGGCGCGGGGCCTACTGACCCGTCGCGGGCGCGCGGCCGGGCGCGGCTGCGCCGAGGGTTCGGCGGCGCTCGTGTACACGCTCCACGTGGCGCGCGCCGCGTCCTCCCAGCTCCACGCCGGCGGCGCGGGCGCCGGGCGGCGAGCGGCCTGTGCGGCCGCGATCAGGCCCGCCATGTCGCCGGGCGCGACGAACGTCGCCCGCTCGCCGAGGACCTCGCGCAGCGCCGGCGCCTCGCACGCCGCCACCGGCGTGCCGCAGGCCAGCGCCTCGACCGCGGGCAGGCCGAAGCCCTCGTCGGTGGAGGACAGCACCAGCGCGTGCGCGCCGCTGTAGATCGCCGCCAGGTGCTCGTCGGAGACCTGGCCCGTGAGGATCACGTCGGGGAGCTCGTGCGCCCACGGCCGCGTGGAGCCGACGAGCACCAGCGGCAGCTCGCGCGGAGCGGCCGCGAGCTTGACGATGTGCTTGCCGGGGTCGGGATGGCGCAGCCCGCCGACCCACACGAGGAAGCGCTCGGGCAGCCCGAAGCGCGCCCTCACCGCGGCGATGTCCTGCGGCGTGCGCGTGTACATCGTCGCGTCGGCCGCCTCGGGGATGACCACCACCTGCTCGCGCGCCAGCCGCAGGTGCGCCACCGCGTCGCGCGCGACCGCCTCGGTCGGGACGATCACCCGCGCCGCGCGCTGTACGGCGAGGTGGCGCAGGCGCAGGCGCAGGCCACCGCGCAGATGCTCGCTGCGGCGCTTGAGCACCGAGAGATCGTGGATCGTGACGACCGTCGGGCACGCGCTGTGCAGCATCGCCCCGTCCATCCACGGCGAGTGGAACACGTCGGCGCTGCGCGAGCGCGCAAGCGCCGACGGGCGGTGCGTCTCGACGAGCTGGTCGGTCGCCGCCGCGGTCTCGCGCAGAGCGGCCAGCAGGCACCGCGAATAGCGTCCGACGCCGTCCGGATCGGACACGGGGCGGCTGTCGAACGCGACCCTCACCCTAAGCAGCTCGCCTGCGTGCGATTCCCCGAGTCGGCATCGACGCCAACACTAATCGCTTTGCGGACGGTTGGATAGACATGAGAGCCTTGCTGCATGCCCGCACGCGATTACCACGAAGATCTGTGGCGCCAGCTGCCCGAGGGACTCGAGCCGTCGGACTTCGCGCTGCGCCTGCGCTTCCTGCTCGATCGCGTGCAGGCGGGCGATCGCGTGCTGGACGTCGGCTGCGGCGAGGGGCGCTTCGCCGCCGAGCTGGCGCGCGCCGGCGCGCACGTGGTGGGGATAGACGTCGCCGAGGAGCCGCTGCGCCGCGCGCGGGCGCGCCATCCCGAGCTGGATCTGCGGCTGGTGGACGGCGAGGGCCCGTGGGATCTGGCGGACGCGAGCTTCGACATGGTGTGGGCGGGGGAGGTGATCGAGCACGTCGCCGATACCGCGGCGTGGCTGTCGGAGGTTCGCCGCGTGCTGCGCTCGGGCGGGGGCCTGCTGGTGAGCACGCCAGCGCTGGGACGGTTGGCGCTGGTGCGCGCGGCGCTCTCGCGGCGCGCGTTCGCGGAGCGCTTCGACCCGCGCGGCGATCACCTGCGCTTCTACCGCCGCGAGACGCTCACCCAGCTGATCGGCGAGCTCGGCTTCGAGCAGATCAGGGTGCGGAGCGCAGGCGGCCCGCCCGGCGCCCGCCGGCTCCTGCTCGCGCACGCGACTCGCTCGCGCTTCTGAAGGCGGCCGCGCGGCGCGCGGCCGCCCGTCGGGCCGCTTCGCGGCGCGCGACCTCCTGCTGTTCGGTTGCCTGCAGCGCCTGGATGTAGTCGTTCTGGAGCGCGATCGGTTCGGGGCGCCCCTCGGCGATCGCTTCGGGGGCGATCGACTCGGGGTTCAGGTAGATCGCCGCCCGCAGCTCGCCGAGCGCCGCCGACGGGTCGCTTGTCACGTCGTGCTGCCCCAGCGCGAGCCACGTCTGCGGGTTGGACGGCTGCAGGCGCACCGCTCGTTCGAGCGTGGCCCTGGCGAGCACCGGCTGACCGGACGCCTGCTGGACGTTGGCGAGCGTGAACAGCGCTTCGACCGACAGCGGGTCGCGCGAGATCGCAGTGTCGGCCGCGGCGCTCGCAGCGCGCGGATCGTGCGCCTGCAGCAGCGCGTCGGCCTGCTGGGCCGCTTCTTCGGAGCGCTGCGGCTGCCACTGCGACCACATCGCCAGCAGCGTCGCGACGACCACGGCGCCGGCGATCGCGATCCGCGTTGGGGAGATCGCCGTCCGCGGCGCCGCACTCGAGGTCGCCACTCCAGCCGAGGGGACCAGCTCCCCGCGTCCCGCAAGCCAGCCCGCGCACAGCAGCGCCACGCACGCGTCGCCCGGCACGTACCACGTCCAATCGATCAGCGAGTGCGCGCCGAATACGACAGCCAGGCACAGCAGGCTCAGCATGCCGACGCGCTCGGGCGTGTAGCGGGTGAGCTCGCCCTCGCACAGGCTGCGCCAGCCCGGGCCGGCGCCCGCGCGGATCTGCAGCCACGCGCGCCAGCTGCTCCAGCGGCGGTTGAACGGATGCGTGGAACGGCCCGCGGCGGCCAGCCACGCGAGCAGCAGCGCGAGCACGATGGCCAGGCCGACGAGGCCGAGATCGGCGAGCGTCTGCACGATGAAGCCGTGGGCGTGTTTGACTTCGAGCGTCTGTGTTTCGTAGCGCAGGTGCGCCGTCGCATAGCCGCCCGCGCCCGAGCCGAGCACGGGGTGGGCGTCGAAAACCTGCAGGGCCTCCTTCCAGTAGCGCGCCCGCACGCTCGCCACCGCCGTGAGGCGGCCCGGCGTGTTCGGCGGCGCTTTCGCATTCGGGTTGGTGAGGTTGCTGAAGGCATGCGAGATGCTCCCGGTGAAGCCGCGCTGGCTGTGCGCGAGCGCTCCCGCGAATGCGATCGCCACGAGCACGATCGCCGCCAGCAGCGCTCCGCCGGCACGCCGGCGCGCCAGCAGCGACGGCGCGCGCCGGGCGGTGAGGAAGCCGATCGCGATCCCCGCGATCGTCAGCGCCGCGAGCATCGCCACCACCAGCGCTCCCAGCTGGTGACCGGCGGTGGCGCGTTCTGCCAGGGGCACGCCTTCCGCGCTGAGCGCGTGCCTGGAGAAGTCCCACGCGGCCACCGCCACCGCCCCGAGCGCCCCGACGATCAACACCGCGGCGCCGCGCAGGCGCAGCGGGATCAGACAGAACCACAGCAGTAGGCCGAGCGCCAACGCTGCCAGGGCACCGCGCGAATAGGCGAGCACGAGCGTCAGCAGCAGCAGCCCCATCGCGGGGTAGGCGAGCGCGCGCAGCAGCGCGTGGCCGTCACGGCGCGCGCCGAGCCACATGCAGCAGATCACGCCCATCGCCGCCGTCAGGCCGACGGCGTTCCAGTAGCCGTACGGTTCCTTCAGGCGCGCGTAGAAGGCCAGCGGCGCCAGGCTGGGGAACGCCTTCGTCAGCAGCGCATAGCCGCAAACGACGACCGCCGCCAGCGTCAGCCCGCCGAGGACCGCGGGCCAGCGCTGGGGAGCCACCCGCACGAGCGCCACCCCGGCGGCGAACATTGCGCTGTACGCGAGCAGCCGTCCGGATTCCTGCCAGCTGACGTCGGGTTGCACAGACCACACGATCGACAGCGCGCTCAGCACCGTGAACGTGAGCAGGAGCCCGACGGACCACGCCCCGCACGCGCGCCTGCCCGGCGGGGCCAGGAGCACGCTCGCGGCGACCAGGAGCCCCGCCACGAGCGTCAGCGCCATCTCGGTCGAGGTCATCGATTCGAGGTTCAGGCCGCCCTTGGCGTGAAACGTGATCCAGCAGAAGCTCGCCGCGATCAGTAGCGTCGGCCACCACAGTCCTTGCCCATTGACCGCCAGCCACGCCGGCGGCGATCGGCGTTGCCATCCGTCGCGCGCGCGCGACGGCGGTGGCTGCACGCCGTGCGTCGGCGCGAGCTCAGTCGGAGCGGCCGTCACGGACACGCTTGGCCAGTTTGCCGCCCGCGAGCGCCAACGCGCAGGCCAGGAGGAAGGCGATGATCACGAGCAGCGGTGTCGGCAGCGAGCTGAGCGCGGAGGCGACGTCGACGTGCACGACGCCAGGGTGGATCGCGCGGCCGTCCAGCTTGACCGGTTCGGAGCCGGCGTGCTCGGCGTGGGTGATCGCCCGTCGCTGCGACGGCGTGGGGGCGATCGCGATCTGGTTGGCGCTCTGGCCGGCGGCAGCGGCGCCTCCACGAGCGCCCGCAGCGCCTGCCGCGGCCGCGCGCTGCGCCGCATGGATCTGAGCCGCGCACGGGCTGTACTCTTCGGCGTCGGCTTCGAGCTCTTTCAGGGCCTGGTTGTAGGCGCTCTGGCTGAAGCCGCTGAGCGATTCGACGTGGGCGCAGCGCAGGATGATCTGTTCGCCGACGTTCGCGCGCGCCGGCTGGGCGAACGCGAGCAGCGTGGCCGCGAGCAGCGCGGTCACGACGGCCGAGCGAATCCCCATCGGTCGGCTCTCGAGACGGGCGATTCTCATAGTCTGACCGCGCAACGCTACCAAGGCCCGCGGGAGACGCCGAGGCTGGACAGCGCGCGTGAGAAGCCCCCCGCCCAGGCGTCGTGGCTGAACGCGAGCACATCGCCGCGGCCGGCCTCGCCCATCCGCGTCCGCAACCGCGGGTCATCCGCGAGCTTGGTCATGGCCGCGGCGAGTGCCCGCTCGTCGCCCGCCGGCACGATCAGGCCGTTCTCTCCGTCGCGGACGAGCCCGCCGGCGGCGGCTCCCACGGCATCGGTTGCGATCACGGCAAGCCCGCGGTTCATGGCCTCGTTGACAACCAACCCCCACGGCTCGCGAAAGGTGCGCGTCGGGACGGACGGCACGACCAGCACGTCGCACGCCGCGTACACGTCGCGCAGGCGCTCCGGATCGAGCGGGCCGAGGGACACGATCGGCGAAGCGGGCGCGCCCCCCCGGTCGTCGAGTCGTCTGGAGTCGGAGTCGGAGTCGGAGTCTGAGCCGGCGCCGAAGGCGGGGCCGACGCCGGCGAGCACGAGGGCGCTGTCCGGTGAGCTGAGCTGCGCGATGCGCCAGGCGGACACGAGCACGGGCACGCCCTTGCCGGCGGCCGGCCGGCCCACGAACAGGAACCTGACCTTGGCCTGCGCCGGCCAGCGAGGGTCGCTCGGCGGCGAGACCTCGGCAGAGCGCCAGAAGCCGTTGTCGACGGATTGCGGTGCGACGTACACGTTGCGCGCGCCGCGCGCGGCGACGTACGCGCTGACGTGGGGGCCGTAGGTCACGACCGCGTCGGCCGAGCGGTACAGCCGGCGCAGTGGCAGGTAGGTGAGCGCGTGCGCGGCGCTGCGCGGGTGCGCCCACAGCGACGCCCACAGGATCAGCGGGACGCCGCCGCGGCGGGCGCCCGCCCACGTGGCCACCGGCGCCAGGCGCCCGCCGGTGGGGCACACGACCGCGCGGTAGCGACCGCTCGCGGCGAGCGCGTACAGCTCGCGCGGGCGCACGCGGCGGTGCGGGAACGGCAGCTCCGCGTCGAAGGCCGCCCCACCGTGCTGCAGGCGCCCGCCGAACAGCGCGAGCTCGATCCGCTCGCGCTCGTGCAGGCGCGCGAGCGCTCCCACCCGGTAGGCGGGGGCGCGCCCGGTGACGAACAGGACGGGCCTCATGCCGATGGGTGCGCGTTCGCCGCGAGCACGTGACGGTAGGCCGCCAGCGTCTCTTCGCCGCAGCGCTCCCACGTGAAGTTGGCGGCCACCGTCGCCCGCGCCCGCTGCCCCGCCTCGCGCAGCCGGCGCGGATCGGAGAGCAGCTCGTCGATGCGCTGGCTCAGGCGCTCGATGTCGCCGGGCGGGACGAGCAGGAAGCCGTCGCCGGCGGCCGCGATCTCCTCGGGCCCGGGCTCGCCGCGGCACCCGATCGCGGGCACGCCCGCGGCCATCGCCTCCACGTAGGCCACCCCGAAGGCCTCCTCCGTGGAGGGCATCACGAACAGCGTGCAGCGCCGCGCCCGTTCGATCGCCTCCTGCGGCGGCAGCTGCCCGAGGAAGTCGACGCGCTCGGCGACGCCCAGGCGGATCGCCAGGCCTTCGAGCGCGATCCGCTCGGGGCCGTCGCCGATCACCGCGTAGCGCAGCGTCGGGTGGCGCGCGCCGAGCACCGCCAGCGCGCGCAGGACGTCCGCGTGGCGCTTGCGCGCGACCAGATGCGCGACCGTCACCAGCGTCGGCGCGGCCTCGCGCCCGCCGCCGGCGGGGCGCTGCGCGGAGGGCAGCTCGGTGCCGAGATGCACGACGCGCGTCTCGCCGGCGCCGTGGGCGCGGGCGAGCTCGGCGATCCCCTGGCTGTTGGCGAGCACCAGCGCGGCGGCGCCGAGGCCGCGCGCCACCGCCTCCGCGCCCTCCTGGCTGCGCCCGGCCGTGTACAGCACGTCGCCGCCGTGCACCGACACCACCAGCGGAGCCTTCACGCGCGCTCGCACGACCGCGTCGGCGGCGGGCACGGCGTTGTGCGCGTGGACCAGCTCGAACGGGAACGAGCGCGCGAGCCGGCGCAGCGCGAGCGCCAGCGGCGGCGCCGCCCACGCGCCCCACCTCGCGTACGAGCGCTCGCGCTGGGGCGAGACGAACGGGACGTAGGCGATCTCCAGTCCGTCGCGCGTCTGCCGCCGCGGCTCGCGCACGAGCTCCGCCAGCGCCCTGCGCGCGCCGCCCGGGCCTGCCGCGAGCGACGCGCGGGGCGGGACGAGGCGGTGCAGCACGAGCACGCGCAGCTCGGCGCCCGCGTCGCGCGCCGCCAGCGCCTGGCGATGCGCCCACACGCCGAGCACGGGGTCGCGCCGGCTCGGATAGAACTCGGCGACGACCGCTACGCGCGGTCCCGCACGCGGGGAGCCGCTCACCAGCTGTGGTGGGTCGTGAGCGTGCGGTCGGCCTCGCGCGCGCTCAGATACGGGCGCTCGGCGAGGAACGAGCGCGCCTCGGCGACCGCGTCCACGCGCGCGTACGCGGCCGCCGCGGGAGCGGCGCGGTGGCGGATGGCGACGGCGTCGACGATGCCGCAACGCCATCCGTGCTCGCGCGCGAGCGCCGCCCAGTGCACGTCCAGGCCCCAGCCCATGCGCAGCTCGGGGAACGGGAGCAGGACTCCGAACGCGGGGCTGGCGAACGCGGTCACCGGGCCGATCTCGACGAACGCGGTCTCGCGCACGACGCTGCCCGCGCGCCGGCGCGTGACCTGCCAGGCGGCGTGCGAGCTCAGGCGATGGGCGGGCTGCGCGAGCGTCAGCGAGAAGCGCTCGCACAGGAACAGGAAGCGGTCGAGGAAGCCGCGCGGGAGCTCCACGTCGTCGTCGAACACGAGCAGCCAGTCGTAGGTATCGAGTGCCCGCCCATGCGCGGCGAGCAGCAGGTTGAGGTTCTCGAACTTGCCGCGCCCGTCCACCTCGCAGGTGTGCAGCTCGACGTCGTGGCGCGAGCGCGACAGCTCGGCCTGGATCGCGCCCGCCAGCTCACGCCGCTCCGGACGCTCCACGCCGAGCGCGAGCACGCGCCGCAGCGGCGGGGCGTGGCGTGCCGCGAGCCCGAGCCGCAGGCGTTTGGCGCTGAGCAGCTCCCACGCGTCGACCGCCGTGTCGATCGCCTCGCGACGCACCGCGTCGAGGCCGCCGACCGTCCCGCTCGCGCCCGAGAGGAAGTCGTCCGCGGGCGGGCCGCCGATGCGCCCACCGCCCGCCGCCGCCGCACGTTCGCGCGCGCCCTCGCGCAACCGGCCCCAGCTGTGCGCGACCATCGTCAGCCCGGCGGGACAGCGCCTGCGCACCACGTGCCCCAGGCAGCCGCCGAGCGTCAGCGCCTCCTCCGCGAGCGAGGGCGCCCGCCCCCGGCGCGCGTCGAAGCGCCTGGCGGCGCGACCGCGCGTGTAGCCGGCGCGCGAGAGCGAGCGCAGGCCTGCGTCCGCGCCCACGCGCCGGTGCTCGACCCCCGCCCGCCCCACATAGAGAGCTCGAGCGCCGGGCGTGCCCGCGCGCAACCGTTCCTGCCACTCCTGCTCGTCGCCGCCGTGCTCGAGGGAGACGTCGAACGGCCCCACCCGCTCCAGCGCGCTGCGGCGGATCGCCATGTTCGCGCCCCACGCGAAGCGGGCGTCGGTGTCGTGGGGGCCAAGCTCCAGCGTGGTGATCGGCGGGCGCTCGCGTCCGCAGGAACGAGCGCCCCAGCCACCGCGACCCTCCAGCCTCGCCCTGATCGGGCCCGTGAACACGTCCACCTGCGGGTGCTCGCTGGCGGCGTCGAGCAGCGCCGCGAGCCAGCCGTCGCCGACGCGGACGTCGTCGTCGACGAACACCACCAGCTCCCCGTGCGAGCGCTCGACGCCGGTGTTGCGCGCGACGTTCAGCCCCAGCGGGCCGGGATGCGGCTCGTAGCGGGCGCCGAAGCGCTCGCTCAGCTCGCGCGCCGCGCGCGACGGGCCGGCGTCGTCGACCACGAGCACCTCCGCGCCGAGCTCCGCGGCCTGCGGCGCGATCGACGACAGCGCCACCTCGAGGTAGGGCAGGCGCGCGCGCGTGGGTATGACGATCGAGGCTGACGGGGCCATGACTGGCAGAGAGTCTAGGTTTGACGCGAAGATGGTCCTCTTCCTGCACAACCGCTACCGCACGAGCGGCGGCGAGGAGCGCGCCGTCGAGGACCTGCTGTGGCTCGTGCGCGAGCACATGGGCGAGCGGGCGGAGTTGCTGACGCGCGACTCCGCGAGCCTCGGGCGCGCGCGTGCCGCGGCGGGGCTGCTGCGGGGAGGGCTCGCGCCCGACGAAGTCGCGCAGGCGGTGCGGCTGAGCGGAGCGCGCGTCGTGCACGCGCACAACCTGCAGCCCGCGCTCGGCTGGCGCGCGCTGGCCGCCGCGCGCGGCGCGGGGGCGCGAGTCGTGCTGCACCTGCACCAGTACCGCCTGGTGTGCGCGATCGGCGTGTGCTTCACGCGCGGCGCCGAGTGCACGCGCTGCCACGGGCGCGACACGCTGCCGGGGGTGCGCCTGAACTGTCGCGGCAGCGTGCCCGAGGCGCTCGCCTACGGCGCGTCGCTGGCGCTGTGGCAACGGCGCCTGGTCGAGCAGGCGGACGCGCTGATCGTCCCCAGCGCCTTCGCGCGCGAGCGACTGCGAGAGCTCGGCGCGCCGCTGCCGTGGGAGCGGGTGCACGTGCTTGCCCCGCCGCTGCGCGCGCAGGCATTTGCGGCGGGTTCGGATGGTCTTATGAGATCGGGATCGCCCGCTGGAGCGACCGCGGCCGTCGGCTCGTACGCACTCGTCGTCGCGCGCCTCGCGCCGGAGAAGGGCGTGGACGTAGCGATCGACGCGTGCCGGGAGGCGGGGATGCCGCTGGTGGTCGCCGGCGACGGGCCCGAGCGCGCGGCGTTGACGTGGCGCGCCGGCGACGGGGACGTCCGCTTCGTCGGCCACGTCGCGGACGGGGAGTTGGCCGAGCTGCGCGCCCGCGCCGCGATCGCGCTGGCGCCGTCGCGCTCGGCCGAGACGTTCGGCCTGGCGGTGGCAGAGGCGATGGCCGCCGGACTGCCCGTCGTCGCCAGTCGCGTCGGCGCGCTCCCCGAGCTGGTCGAGCCGGACGCGCTGGTGGCGCCCGGCGACGCCGGCGAGCTGGCGGGCGCGATCGCGCGCCTGGCCGGCGATCGCGCGGCGGGCGAGCGGGGGCGCGAGCGGATCCGCGCGCTGTGCGCGCCCGAGGCGGTCGCGCGCCGGCTGGCGGCGGTGTACGACGGACACGCCGGCGGCGGCGAGCCCCGCGCCGGCGAGCCTCGCGCCGCGAGCACGTAAGCTCCAGAGCCGTGGAATACGCCCGCAGCGCTCTGATCACGGGCATCACCGGCCAGGACGGGTCCTACCTGGCGGACCTGCTGCTCGAGAAGGGCTACAGCGTCACCGGCATGGTCAGGGGCGCGCCCGAGGGCTCGCTCGGCTGCAGCGAGCACCTGCGCGGGCGGCTGCACCTCGTGCACGGCGATCTGCTCGAGCCGGACACGCTGCGAGCCGCCGTCGAGCAGGTGTGCGCGGTCGAGGTCGACGGCTCGGGCGGGACGTTCGAGATCTACCACCTGGCGGCGCCGTCGTTCGTGCCGGCCTCATGGCAGCGGCCGGGCGAGACGCTGCGCGCGATCGCCGGCTCGTGCGCGGCGATACTCGAGGCGGTGCGCGAGGTGGATGGCGACACGCGCGTGTTCGTCGCCGCGTCGGGCGGGATGTTCGGCGACGCGCCGGAGTCGCCCCAGCGCGAGGACACGCCGTGCCGGCCGACGACGCCGTACGCGATCGCCAAGCTCGCCGCGCACCAGCTCGTCGGCGCGCTGCGCACGCGCGACGGCCTGCACGCGAGCTCGGGCATCACGTTCAACCACGAGTCCGAGCGCAGGCCGGAGCAGTTCGTGACGCGGAGGATCTCCCGCGCGGCGGCCGCGATCAGCCTGGGGCTGCAGCAGGAGCTCACGCTCGGCTCGCTGGACGCCGTGCGCGACTGGTCGTTCGCCGGGGACGTCATGTACGGCGCGTGGCTGATGCTCCAGCAGGAGCGGCCCGACGACTACATCCTCGCCAGCGGCGTCCCGCACACGGTGGCCGAGCTGGCGAACGCGGCGTTCGCGTGCGTCGGGCTGGACGCCGAGCGCTACCTGCGCTCGGACGACTCGCTGGTGCGACCCCCTGAGAGCACGCCGAACGTGGGCGACCCCACGAAGGCGCGCGAGCGGCTCGGCTGGGAGCCGCGCGTGGGCTTCGAGGCGCTCGTGGAGCGGATGGTGCTCGCGGACGTTCGCGCGCTGCGGGGCGCCGCGGCCGTGTCCAACTGAGGCTCTAGACTGGCGGCCGATGACGACCGTCGGTGTGATCGGGCTGGGCTACGTCGGCTTGCCGCTCGCGGTGGCGTTTGCGCAGGAGGGCTGCGACGTGATCGCGGTCGACGTGGACTCGCGCAAGGTGGAGGCGATCGAGGCGGGGGAGTCCTACATCGAGGATGTCTCCGGGGAGGCGCTGAGGCAGGGCGCCGAGCGGATCCACGCGACGACGCGCTACGCGCGGCTGGCGAAGGCCGACGCGGTGCTGGTGTGCGTGCCGACGCCGCTGACGCGCAACCGCGAGCCCGACCTCGGCCCGCTGATCGACGCCACGCGCGCGCTGGCGGAGGTGCTGCAGGCCGACCAGCTGGTGGTGCTCGAGTCGACCACCTACCCGGGCACGACGCGCGAGCGCGTGGCGCCGCTGCTGGAGGAGTCGGGGCTCGCCGCGGGCAGGGACTTCCACCTGGCGTTCTCCCCCGAGCGGGTCGACCCGGGCCGCACGGACTACACGCTGCGCAACACGCCGAAGGTGCTCGGCGGGCTGACCGACGCTTGCGCGGAGCGCGCGCAGGAGCTGTACGGGCTGGTGTGCGACGAGATCGTTCGCGTGTCGAGCCCCGAGGCGGCGGAGCTGACAAAGCTGCTGGAGAACATCTTCCGCTCGGTGAACATCGCGCTGGTGAACGAGCTGGCGATGCTGACCGACCGCATGGGCATCGACATCTGGGAGGTGGTCGACGCGGCGGCGAGCAAGCCGTACGGGTTCATGCGCTTCGAGCCGGGCCCGGGAATGGGCGGCCACTGCCTGCCGGTCGACCCGTTCTACCTGAGCTGGCGTGCGCGCGAGTTCGACATGGCGACCGAGTTCATCGAGCTGGCGGGGAAGGTCAACCAGCAGATGCCCTATCACTGCGTCGCCAAGGCGCAGCGCGCGCTCAACGACCGCGGCATGTCGGTCAAAGGCGCGCGCATCGCGGTCGTCGGCGTCAGCTACAAGCCGGGGGTCGGCGACATGCGCGAGTCGCCCGCGCTGAAGATCATCGCGCTGCTGCGGGATCTGGGCGCGGAGGTCGTCTACCACGACCCGCACGTGCCCGCGCTCGCTGAGTTCGCGCTGACGAGCACGCCGCTCGAGGACGCCGTCGCGGACGCCGACCTGGCGCTGATCGTCACCGCCCACCCGGGCGTCGACCACCAGCTGATCGCCCGCCGCGCGCGCCTGGTGCTCGATCTGCGCGGGGTAACGCGCACGGCCGCCGGCGCCAACGTCGTGCGCCTTTGAAGCCGGAGGGCGCCAGGGCCGCGTGGAGCGCCCGCGGGCTGCTGCTCGGCGAGGGCGTGGAGGTCGGCGCGGAGGTTCTGTTCGGCGCGCACGTGGTCGTGCACGACGACACGACCATCGGTCCGGGGTGCGCGATCGAGGACCACGTGGTGCTCGGCAAGCACCCGCGCCTGGCGCGGCACTCGGGCGCCCGCGGCGCCGTCGGGGGGCTGCGGCTGGGAGCGGGGGTGAGCGTCGGCGCCGGCGCGGTGCTGTTCGCCGGCGCGA